>RCMY010000048.1_pt1 | contig 103204 bp, 88 predicted proteins | sample 2041341 | NCBI WGS metagenome assembly RCMY01 (sample SAMN09708234, study PRJNA481090) | Marine sediment metagenome, whole genome shotgun sequencing project. | reverse complement strand
TCCAACCATATTAGCTGAAATACCAAGCATTTTCCCAATTTCAGTAGCACTATAGGTTATTTCACCGACAGCAGGTAACGGAAGCAGAAAATCCCCGGTTAATACTTTAGTGGCATGAGCATTGAGTATCTGTTTATATTCGGGAATCAAAATATTATCAGCCATATTATTAAGAAATTCAGCAGTTTTAAGTTGGATTTCTTTTTCTTTAAGTTCTAATTCTTTAGGATCTGATTTCATAGAATAACTTCCTGTTCTAAGCAGGGTAGGCAATACTTCATCAAATACCCAGTTTTCAAATTTTTCTGCAGCGGGAAGTTTTGAGTTTATTATCAGTCTTAGGACATCACTCTCGGGTATAAGATTTACCTCCAAAGTCTTATTTATAGACTGTGGATGAGGTATACGGTGTTTTACCGTATACCTACAATGTAAAATAATTGTATCATTTGGCCGTTTATATCCTAAAATTTTAGCAATATCATTAGCGACAAAATATATTTTATCATTTATAATCTGAGTTCTTATTTGTCCAAATTCACTATTTTGGAATATTTGAAGTTTATCCATGAAGTACCACCTCATTTGGAGTTAAATACATTTTATTAATATTAGATATTCCGGAAGTAGCTCCATGTTCAAAGTAAGTTTGTTTTGCTGTTATTAATACAGCTTCAAAAGTGTTAATAAGCTGTTGAATGTCATTTTTAGTATATTCAGTTTTAGAATTGATGTTTTCAATTAAGTTATAAAGATTATCTTCCATTTTAGACAGATCATCTTTTAAATGACCGTAATCATACATGCTTTCTATATGAGATAGCATAAAGTCTTTAATATTATTGTGCATAAAAAAACCTCCTAAAAATATTGTGTTTTTAATATTTTTGGAGTATAATATACATAGAATGTGTGGTATATTATACCCCTTTTAAGCCAACTTTGCCGAGTTGGCTTCTTTTTAGTTTTAACATATTTTCTCCTTTCTATTCATATTATATCATTAAATTTATTTTTGTCAACTTTTAATTTTTTAGTTTCATTTTGTCAAGTACTTAAATAAAATAAAATGGACTAGCTAATAATCTAATCCATCAAGCGTACAATTCCTTTTATTTCACCATAAATTTTTATTTGACTGGGTAAATTTTTCTTTGAATTTGAAATTGCAAAAATATCATAATTAAGTGAGATTATAAATGAGTTATAACTAGCAATATCATTTTCAGAATATATTTTTCTGATTGTTCCAATTCCTACTTTATTTACTTTATTAGAAAATAAAATAGATGTTTCTGATATTTCATTAAATAATTCAGAAGTTTTTTTTACAATAACTATATCATTTTTGAAAAAATCATGTGAATAATCTTCTTTTAACTTATAGGCAAAAAAACTTTCATCAAATTGAATATTTTCAGTTGGAAGTATGTAATCAACAATATTTTCAGCATTTAAATCACCATATATAGGGATTTTATAGTATGGTTTATCTTTTAATATGTTCAGATCATATAATAATTTTTGAGGATCAATTCCAACTAAATCATAATAGTTAAGCAAAAGTTCCAGATTTGTTTTTTTATATTCTCCATCTTCTAGTTTTTTTAAATAAGAAGGTGAAATTTTTAAAATTTCAGAAGCATCAAGTAGAGTATATCCAATCTCTTTTCTTTTTTCTTTTAAAAATTGTAATATTTGATTTTGTTTTTCGACATTAAAGTCTATCATATCAATTCTCCCAATCGAATATTTTGTTGACGTATATCAATATCTGTTGACAAACGTATACAACTTATTTTAAGTTATTTTAGGTATAAATGCAAGTTATGTATTTCAATATATTAATTAGTAGATTGTCTTGCAGTATTTTCTTTCATTATTTTTTGAAATTCCTGATATTTATTTTTCTGCCATTCTAAGTTATCATTATTTAATATTTCTAATCTTTCTGGAGTATCATAATCCTTTAAATAAGCCATAGAATCAAACCATATGTAATGTAAATTGAAAATTTTATAATATTTTATATCATGATCTATGACATTTAATACATCTTTTCTAATCATTCTGAAAATTACAAATGGACGTTCTATGTATATGGAATGTAAATAGGGAAAAAAATATGCTTCCTCCAACTCTTTTACAGACTTAGCAACAGAATGTTTTTCTAAATAATCTTTATATTCTTCTTTAAATTTTTCTTGAATATCATTTTTTGTTTTTCTGAGATAAAAAGAGTATAATCCTTCCCTATCTCCTTCTAAAATACTATCAATATCACCACAAAATAAAGCTTGCTTATTAGCATTTTCTTTATAAAAAGATGATAAATTATCTTCTAATATCTTAATTACTTTATCTGATTTATTGACTACAGTATTAGCCTTGTTTGTAGAGCCCATAAATAAAGTCAAAAAGAATAACAACCAATAAAATTTCTTCATATGTCACCTCTTCGTAAAATTTTGATAAAGTTCTTCCAGTGGAACAAACTTATCATTATTAATGTCATCGTTAAATTGTATCATAATTTCCAAAGTAGTAGTAGGCATAAATTTATTTAAATTATCATCAATGTATGTATCCGATAGAGATGAGCTGATATAAATATTATTCAGCGTAAGAAAAGTTCCGAAAGAGATACTTTTTAAGAGATCCCCTTTATATTCCTTAATTCCTAATTCTTCCATCATAGTCACAATTTCCTGTGATTTTTCATATAGTTCATTCATTTTTTCTTTAGTCATGCTTTCCTCCTGATTAAATTTATTTGACAGGAGAAACCTAAAAAAGGTATAATCTATTTGCGAGATAGAGTGCCTTTTTTAGGTACTCCTTTTTTATTTTTTATAAGTTATCTATTGTGCTCATTCCATTTACTTCTTTTATATTTTCCATAATTTTGTCTATTTCTTCTATTAAAGATATACAACTAGATTCAATAAAGGATTCAGTGATGATAGGATCAAGCTCTGGATTTTCTATGTCATTTTGTATTATAAATGGAATATTAAGTCCCATACTGATTTTACTTAATAGTTCGTCCATTAATTTTATAGTACTAGGATGTAAAGTAACAATGAACTCATCATATTTACTATAAAGGTTAGTATAGCTTTCTAAAGGAGCAAAATTTTTATAGTTTTCACTTTTTTTAAATTCATTTCCTGATGATATAAAAAGTTCAAAATATTTTTTGCATTTGAGTAGTTCAGTAAATAGTTTAGAATTTGTTTCTCTTCTTATACTAAAGTTTTCAATAATAATTTTTTCTTTTGTTTCTAATTTCATTCTTTTTAAATTGAAGTAGTTTGTAATGACCATACTAATTATTGAAACTAAGGCAATAATAATAGAATTTAAGATTGGTAATTTCAAAAATTCAGTAGAGCTAGACTTTGATACTCCTGATATAACAATATGGTTTAACAAAATAACAATAATAATTGATAAAACAATGATAACAATTGTATTTTTCTTCATGGAATCCTCCTGATAATTTATTTTACAGTACGAAAAAAGCTGTAATAAATGGAACTATAAGTATTATATTCTTTTAGTACAATATATAAAGTGTTAAATTCTTCAGGAGTTGGATTGAAATATATGAAAGATTTTCTATTATCAGTAATATTTTCTTCACCAGATTGATATTTATCTTTATATTTGTTATATATCCTTAGGGCATTTTCCTTGGAAGTATCAGTAATTCCTATCCATTGTACAAGTTTTAAATTATTGTAAAAAAGATCAACTCTCTGCAATTTTTCTCCTTCGAAATAAATATCAGGATCAATGAGTGTAAAATATGAATTATCAGAAGTATAATAGTTGTAATTACTGTAATATTTATAAAAATCCTCTGGTGAAGACTCCCATTTTAGCTTATCAAAGCCGTCAACACTAAAAGAATAAGTGACTAACAGTAAGAATAATAATATTTTCTTCATTATAAAACTCCTTTTATTTTATTATACTTAATAAGATAAAACCAATACCCGGTAAAAGCAAGATGACAAGTTTTCTTAGTTTCACTATATATGATATCCTCATCAATATTATATTTATCCCGGAACTTTTCCAGTTCTTCTTTTGATGCATACAACTCGCAATGATTATCAAAAATTTTGTACTTCATTCCTTGAATATCAATCGTATCTTCAATATAATAAGCTTTCATTTGTTCAATTTTAGTTCCTTTATTAATCGGGATCCCGTTTCTCAAATAGGCTAAAAAAGAAGTTTCATTATAATCAAATTTGATGGCAGCATTTTTTGCTGTAATTCCTTTTTTATAGAGATCAAATAACAGCTTATTTTCCTTGTATTCTGCATAGTTTTCATAATCAGTAAGGAAATCTTCATATGTATAATTAAGTTCATTAACTACATCAACTCTGCCGGCTATTGAAGTTAATCGAGGCTGAATTCTGTAATTGATAAGCTCATATGCATATTCTCTGGGAAAAATCTCCTCTAATTCTTTCTTTGAATATTTACTAAATAACTTTTCAAGTAAAATCACTTGTAACCCTCCTTGGAATATGTTATAAGTATTATATCATAAAGTTAAAAAAAAGTGGAATATATGTTTGTTTTGCATTAGCTTATTATGTCAAGGAGGCGCTTTGATAACCGCAGAGCTCGGTTTTCAGAATAACAGGGAGATTTTTGCAGTACCCGGATTTATAAATTATCCTTCTTTCAAAGGCTGTAATAAACTAATAAGAGAATTAAAGGCAAAGCTGGTGCTGACCGGAAAGGATATAGCTGATGAATTTTTATGGGAAAAAAAATCAAAAGCTGAAGCTGAGCAGAGTTTAAGTTCTGAAGAGAAAAAAATTCTTTCCCTGCTTGATATGGAAAAGAGTCTGGATGAACTGATAATGGAAACAGGACTTAGTGCGGGAATTATTTTGGCAGTACTTGCCAATCTTGAAATAAAGGATTTTATATTTGAAATATCCGGAGGAAGGTATAAAGGGAGATGGATAAGGGAAAATTTTGGGGTTTTGTTTTTAATAATTATATTTTATATTAATTGCAATTGTTTTTCAGACTTTATACAGAATTTCAGCTGTCTGTTATAATTTTCAAAGACAGCTTTTTATTATATGAGAGTACAGCATTTTTGGGAATAGATACCTAGAAACTTTTATATTTTAAGAATACGGCATAATATGCTCGAAAACAATGCAAGAGATAAGAATTTTTCGATAATTAAGCTGGACGCAAGTCTAAATTTTTTGTTATAATAATTTATAGATTTACTAATGAATATAAACACTCAATCTATGGAAAGAGGTATTTTATGAGAAAAATTTTTTTGGGGAAATCAAATCTTAAAGTTTCACAGCTTGGACTTGGATGCATAAATTTCGGCAGTAAAACATCTGAATCTGATTCTTTTGAACTTCTGGATACCTATATTGAAAATGGCGGTAACTTCATAGACACTGCCAATAATTATGCAGTATGGGCAGGAGGAAACGGAAAACAGAGTGAAGAAACGATTGGAAAATGGATATCTGCACGAAAAAATAGAAAAGATTATATCTTAGCAACAAAATTAGGGGCTTATCCTAAGGATATAAATTCCAGAGATTTTTCCAATATGCAGGGACTAGACAGCAAAACAATAAAGGAAGAGATAGAAAAATCCCTTAATAATCTAAAAACAGATTATATAGATCTTTTATATCTTCATGTTGATGACTATAAAACACCTCAGGAAGAAACTATGGAAACCCTTGATGAAATGATACGTAAGGGATTTATCAGAGAGATTGGATGCAGTAACTTTCAAACATGGAGAATCGAAAGTGCTAGGAATATCTGTGAAAAAAATAATTATAAATTTTTTAGTGCTGTACAGCAGCGATATACATATCTTCAGCCTGTGCTTGATGCAGATTTTTTTCCTCAGGTAGCAGCAGATAAGAGTCTTGGTGAGTATATAGAATTCTATAATGATATTACGATGGTGTCACATACCTCACTTTTAAAAGGGCAGTATTTAAAAGATGAAATTACTTTGAAAGTTTATGATACCGCAGAAAACAGAGAAAAGTTACAAAAGCTGCGCGCCGGAGAAGAAAATCCTGTTTCATGGGTATTGAAGTATATAACAGAACAATTTGGCGGCAGTGTTGCTTTGTTTACTACGAATAGTACAAAACATCTTGTAGAAAATATAAAATATTTTGAGGAGTAACTTTACTTTTGACTGCCATAAAATTTTTTTGCCTTGTTAGGGAATAGCGAAAATTATAAAGCAGTGATTGAAAGATATCTGAAAGAGAGAATAGCAAAAAAAGAACAGCTGACTATAAAAGGAGGTTTGTAAACATGAATTTTAAAGAATATGGAGAAAAAGTATTTAGAGAAAGTCTTGAGTTATGCAAGGAGGTTACAGTATGTCTTTAAAAAAAATTTTAGTAACCAATATCAATCAAATTGAACCAAAACATGTATCACCTAATGAGATTTATGAATTTGACAGATATGATGTAAGTGGTTTATTACATGAAAACAAGTGTACGGTAACATTTTATTCTCTTTCCCCGGGCAAATCTAATTATCCATATCATTATCATACATCAAATGAAGAGGTGTTCTATATTATTAGCGGACAAGGACTTCTTGAAACACCGACAGGTGAAATTTCTGTTAAGGGAGGAGATGTTATTGTATTTCCACCTTGTAAAGATGCTGCACATAGATTGAAAAACTCATCAGAAAATGAGATGTTAGTTTACTTGGATGTTGATACAAATAATTCTCCGGATGTCGTTATTTATCCACATACAAACAAAGTTGGCGTATTTGTAAATGGTGAATTCCCAAAATTCTATAAGCAGGATTCAAATATTCCATACTATGAAGATGAATAGTATAAGGATGCATAAATATTCCGGAGCAGTTATATGTATGCTTTTAAAATATATAAAATTGTTAATGCTTTATCTATTAATAATATAAAAAGACCGGATTATCCCGGTCTTTTTATATGTATACAGATTCAGTATTATTCTCCCTGATATCTTCTCATCATTTCTTCTAGTCTTTCATCTTTTGTAGTTTCTTTTGATTGTGTTTGTCCAGTAAATTTAAGATTTATCATAGTTTCAGCTGCAAAAGCTGAAGAAACTAAAGTTAATAAAGTAAAAAATAAGATTGTCTTTTTCATAGTATTTCCTCCTTAATATTATATTTATTTGTGCTTTATTTCTTGTTGTATTCTTTCTATTATTTCTTCCGGCGAATCATAGGTTACTGCTTTTTGTGTAGCAGTAGGCACTGTCTTTTTAGCTATTTTAACTGCATAATTATTTTCAGCTAAGGACATAAAAGATACTGTTGTGCATAAGGTTAAAATTAATATTGATTTTTTCATAGTATTTCCTCCTGTTAATTTTTTTTATTATAAAAGTCATGAGATAAGTATGGTCTTATATATTTATTAGCCGATAATATCTGAATTAAATTCGGGTACTAACAGTTATGTTCCTAACAATATGTTTTGAAAAATAACCATCTTTAATATTAGATGGAATATTTTAATTCATAATGTTTTTCATCATTTTTGCAATAATTTTCAAAAAAAATTCTATTTCTTCTGCTGTAAGATTTTCAGTCAATTTTTTCTCATCCGCTATAAGGGTTTCTCGGATTTTCTTGCAAAAAAGGCTGGACTTTTCTGTTAAAACTAATTTTTTTAAGCGCTTGTCATATGAAACAGATTCGCGTTTTAACATATCGTTTTTTTCTAAAGAATTTAGAATACCAGTTGCTGTAGAACGTCTTATGTTAAATTCTTCTTCAATATCTTTCTGAAACACTTCTCCTGTTTCACTTGAAATATTAATATATGCAATAATACCTGCCTGAATACCCGTCATGTCTTTTTCAATATTTGCAGCACTTTCATCAAGCAGTCGTTTTAATTGGAGTGTTAATGATTTTATTGCAAACATTACATAACGATTTCTATTAATAAAAAGCACCTCCTTAGTTCGCTCCCTAACAATTATATGTCTAAGTATATAACATAAAAAATATTTTGTCAATACTTTTTTGAAAAAAATTGGAAAACTGCAGATAAGCAGCTTAAGAAAGTAAGAACAGGAGTCTAAAAAAGTTTTATCTAAAATCTACATTTTAGATAACTTAAAACAGAGAATATATTGTAGGGAACATAAAACACTAATAAGATAATTTTTCTTAGTGTCAAAAGATATTAGTTTTTACAAAAAATAATATTTATAGTATAATGAAACAAAAAATAAGGAGAAAATTTATGAAAAAGTTATTATTAGTAATATTTGTTCTTTTTTTAGGTTTATTTATTGTAAGCTGTAAAAAAAAGGATATTGTAGATCCGAAAAACCGTATTGAAGAAACGTTAGAGGAAGAAATAAATGAAAAGCAGCCAAAAAAAGTATTCGAAAGTTCTTTTAGCATAGATGATATTTCGAATACAGTTTTAGACTATAGTGGTACTTATGGCGGAAAAAGTTTAGCACTCAAGATAAAAAATATATCCAAAGGAATAGAAAAGGTAAAATTGCAATCAATAACGGTAAACGGAGAAAACCAGCCGATAGTTATAAGTAAAGGGAATAATAATGTTTTTGAATATCCAAAAGATAATTCTTTTGTTGTTTTAATGCCCGATAATGAAAAAATAATTTTAATAAAATTATTTGAAAAATCAAAAGATAATATAAGAATATTAGAAAAAGAGTTTGATTATCCTGCCATGGTGACTTTTGTAGTGGAGGAAAAAATAACTGGTACTGAGTATTTGCAAGAATTTATAATAAATGAAAAAGGTCAGGTTTTATATGAAAATTTAAAAATAATAAAAGGCAAAAAATCTTCATATTAATGAAAATAAATTTTTGTCTTATAAAAATTAAAAGCAGGAAAAGCCCTTTTTAGAGGGCTTTTTATTATACAGGTATTTATGTCTGAATTATTATAAAAATTTTAGTGTATTCTTTCATATGAAAATGAAAAATTTATAATTTATCGACAATGCAGATATGGATTTATATGTTTTTCATCATATGTAATAAGACATAATTATTACTTCCTATTATTATGTTTTCTTCGCCAAAAACAGAAAAGTTATTCTTTTCATAAAATGAAACAGCAGGTATATTAAGCATTAATACTCCAAGCGTCAGATAACTTTTATTATTATTTTTAGCAATAGATTCAGCTTTTTGCAAAAGTCTGGTTCCAAGCCCTCTGCCTTTATATGCGTCAGATAAATAAATCCTGTCAATATCAAGTGAATTGTTAAGTTTATAAGAGTCATGATTATACTTCATATATCCTATTTTTTTATTATCAAATGTCAGGAATAAAAACCGGGTTGTTTTATCTTCAAGCTCAGCTCTTAAATTTTCTAAGCTGTATTTAGCTGAGATATATGCTTTTACATCATTTTCATCTAATATTTTACAAAAAGAATTTAAGTAGGTAGTACGGCTGAGCTCTTGTAATTCCTTAATATCTTCAATTTTACACTCTTTAAAGTCTGTCATATTTCTCTCCTATGTATTAATTTGATATATGTTTCTGAGTAAGCAGATTCATTGCTTAGCATAAAAAGATTTCATAATAAGATATATCCTCTGTATACTTAATTTTTGAATTTTCTTCAAGTTCAGCAATACTGAAAGAAGAAATGACCAATATGAAAAGTAATAATATTTTTCCTGTTTCTAACAATCATTGTTCACCAAAACTTCACATTTATAGTATATCATGTATTTAAATACTTGAGTGGAGGTTTTTTTATGAAAAAATTTTTATTTACTGTTTTAATGATTATATTTACTTTTAATACAGGCTTTTCTAACAGAAGATATGATAATAACTTGTATTATAAAGATTCTTATAATGTTTACTATGAAGGGGAAAAAATTAGCGGAGCATCCGCCGCTTCTTTTGTAGTCCTTAGTAACGGATATGCCAGAGATAATTATTACGCTTATTACAGAGGAAATAAAATCAGCGGTTCAAACGGCAATTCCTTTAAAATTCTTGATAATGGATACGCCAGAGATAATTATTATGCTTATTACAGAGGAAATAAGATCAGCGGCTCAAGCGGCAATTCTTTTGAAGCTCTTGGTAACGGATATGCCAGAGATAATTATTACGCTTATTACAGAGGAAATAAAATCAGCGGTTCAAGCGGCAATTCTTTTAAAAATCTTGATAACGGATATGCTAAGGATAATTACAGTACTTATTATAAGGGTAAAAAAGTCAATAACTGATATTTTGAGTAAAAAACAGAGTGAGCCGGTAATTATGCAATGGCGCTGAATACTTGTACTTTTTCCTGAAATATGATATATTTAAAAATAATTATATAAAGTATAAAAATAAACCGAATGGTAAGCAGCTGTAAATTTGGAGCTAAGTAAGCGAGCAAAATCAAAGGAAAAATATAATATATGATTATATTAAAATTATGAAAGGCGGTTAAACCAATGTACTAAAATTTTTGATAAATATGATTTTTATAATAAAAAAATTTTGAGGAGTGATTAATTTTGGGAATTACATATGGTTTTAGAATAACCCCGCCTTTTTTTGCTTTACTATTACAAAACAAAATAATAGTAAAGGATATTTTAATATGGAAAAAATTATTTGGAGAGTGGAATATACTTCACTTCCAAGAGTAAAAAAATATTGTAAAAAATGTGGTAAAAAAAGTGAATTTTTATCATCGAATTTATTCAGAGTAAATGCCAATCAAAAAAATCTTGATGTATGGCTTATCTATAATTGCTCTAATTGTAAAACTACGTGGAAACAAGAATTGTTTTCCAGAGTAAAGCACAATTATTTTTCCAGAGAAATGCTTGATAAATTCTATGGAAATGACACTGAATTAGCCCATTATTATACTATGAGCTGCAATCATTTATCAAAAACCGGTTTTGAGATATTGCCGCCGGCTTATTCACTTATCGGAGAACATATTGATATTTACACAGAAAATAGCTTTGAAATACATCTGAAATCAGACTATCAGTTTGATATTAAATTAATGTCTATTTTGAAAGAAAAGCTTTGTATTTCAAACAGCCGGTTAGATTATTTAATAAAAAATAACAAGATTTTTTGTAATATGGACAGGAAAATTAAGAAATGTAAATTACAAAAGGAACAGATAATATATTTGACAACATAGTAAAACAGAGAAATGAGAGCTTTGATTTTTAAGGCTCTCATTTAGCGTATTAATAAAAATATGTAATTGTAAACCAAAAATCTGAAATATTATTATTTATAATCTTATTATCCTTTTACCTGAGCATTATTATAAACAGTAATTCCAAGTATTTTGACCTCGAGCCCTTTATAAACATGAAGAAACATTTTCTTTGATATTTATGCTCTGCAATTGAATAACCTGATATAAAACACTCTATATTCCACTGTTCCGCCGTCTTTATAATGTATGGTCACAGGTAACAGAGAAAATACAAACAATAATATAATTATAGTAATTATTTTTTTCTTTTTATTATGCATACAATACTCCTGGAATTCTTAATTATTTTTACAGACCAGACTTAAACAGCCGTGAAATATAGTCGAACACAGTATATATTTTATATCCCACATAAAAAAACACTTCTCTTAATAAAAAAGGCAGAGTACTTTTCAAAGTTATATATTTTGTTGTAGGAGTGGGGGAGCTGTAACAGTCTATTTTGTTATTTTTAGCCATTAGCATAGCTCTTTTCATATGCAGCGGATCACTGACAAGAATTGCTGTACGATAAGAATTTTTATCCATTATCATCTTTGCATTCTTAATGTTTTCCTGCGTAATTACGGACATTTCTTCGAGTAATATATCGTCCTTCGGAACGCCTTGCTTTATTGCGTACTGCATTGCAATATAAGCATCTGAATTTTGATTTCCTTTTCCTGTACCGCCTGTAAAAATAAGTTTTTTTACATATTTATTTTTGTATAATGATATCCCATGATTGATTCGTTCCTGAAAAACAGGCGATACCTTTTCGTCAGATGCACCTGCCCCAAGAATAACAGCAACATCGGCAGGCTGCTTTTCATCGACTTTACTATAAAGACAGATGCTTATGGCCGTGATTACGATATATGCAATTACGATACCTATAATAAAAATTGATAGTTTTTTTAAATTTATTTTTTTCATAATAATATAGCTGCTTTCAAAATTATTTTAGCAAAACCTGCTTTTGCAGTCTGGAAATTACGAAGTTGCTGTGACTCCTAAATCAGAAGTCTGTATAAGAAAATTTCCTTTCCTGTATCTGTAAAATCCTAAATGACATCGAAAGGGAGTTCTTTTAATATTTTTATATTTTCTTTTAAAAAGTAATATATTCTTGAATCAGATATTAAAAAGAATCAAGATTAGAAAAAATTTTTAAAGATAGTTCTTTTAGATAATTTAACTCTTCGGCATCAAAGTTTGAAAGAAAATCCTCATATTTTTCTTTACAGTACGGAATAAAATCTTTTAAAAAATTTATTCCATTTTTATCTAAAGTTATATAAGAAGATTTTTTATTTTCCGGCGATGTCTGTTTTTGAATATATTCTTTTTTATGCAGAGTTTTTAGGACATTGCTTATAGTGGGAGTGGATAACCCCAATTTTTTTGAAATACTGCTGGGTGTTTCAAAAGAGTCTTTATTTAAATGAAGAAGCAGTAATATTGAAAGTTGAGTATTTGTTAAATTGAATTTAGTTAAAAAACCCTCCATTTTTCCGGAGAATTTCTGGGAAGTAAATAAAAAACTGAAAAAGGCACCTATAATATCTGAATTCCCAGTAGTATACTCTTGTATTAACAAATTTAATCCTTTAATATCAGGAAATTTTTCAATAATGACAATCGCCTCATTTCTAAATTTGTATAAAAAAGCAAATCCGTTAGTAAGCTAATTATATAACTATCTATTAGATTTGTCAATAAATAAAGTGATATTTTTATAGATTATTTATTCTATTTCAAGCTGAAAAGCTAATATAACGAGCTTTATAAATTTAACTGATTGTACAGTTCATTATGATAGAAATAGATAATTATAAATTTATTTAATAAAATATTTTTTTAAAAATTTTTTATACAATTGAAAGAATTGAATATAATAATAAGTTCTTATAATATTATTATTAAGTAAATTATAGTTTATTTACTTAATAAAATCAATAAATATTACTAATGATACAGTATAAAAAGCACTTTGCAACAGACTTACAGTAAATAAAAAAGGAGCATAAAAAAATCTAAGTATTCTGTAGAAAAACTTAGATTTATAGCTGATTTTTTATTTTATTCCGATAAAAATTTTGATACTTCCATCTTGTGAGTATACTTCAAAATCACTTTCGTAGGCTCTGTCTAATTTGGTATTCCAGATTTTCTGCCATGCTGATCCCACGTCATCCTGAGAATCAGCCGTCCATATCATGTATTTTCCTTCTTTAATATCTGCAAAGTCCTTTGAAATATTATTCTCAGAACCAATCAAAAAATCAAAATCCCCGTTAAAGTCACTTTCATAATTATAGTATACAGCATAGATATCGCCGCTTAATCCCAGTGTGGGAACTTCTTTCCATAAAGAGATGATTTCATCAATTTTATTATTGTTAGTTCGTATTTTTTTTCCGGTAATTTTTTTAGATTTAATATTTTCAAGCATTAGTATCACCCTTTCTTATATAATATAAACATTATATAATTAATAATATGACAAAGGCATGTCATATTATTTAGAACCACAAAAAGTTAATTTAATGTCTTAAATTATCTGAAAAAAGAGATCGACAGAACAATATATTTAAGATATAATAAATGAAATTATTTGAAATATATATAATACTTGAAAGGAGCAATATGAAATTTAAGGACAGCTATCATCCGTATGCAATAATTACGATTGTGTTTTGGTCATTGGCGTATGTATTAACAAGACTGACATTACAGTATTTTTCGTCTTTTTCACTGGGATTTTTAAGATACTTTATTGCTTCTTGTGCTTTACTCTGCATTGCCTTTATAACAAAAATGAAATTCCCTTCCAAAAAAGACTTTCCCTGGTTTTTACTGGCAGGAGCAGTGGGATTTTTCATTTATATAATTACGTTTAATAAAGGGCAGGAAAGTATATCAGCTTCCACAGCAAGTGTTGTTATAGCTACAGTTCCTGTTATTACAGCGGTATTAGCACGTTTTATTTATTCTGAAAAATTAAGCTGTATTCAATGGGGAGCCATTATCATTGAGCTCATAGGAGTATGTATTTTGACATTGCTAAAAGGGATATTTTCTATTAATATAGGATTGTTATGGCTCTTTCTGGCTGCATTAGTACTAAGCATATATAATTTAATACAGCGCAGGCTTACAAAAAAATATACAGCATTACAGACTTCTTCTTTCAGCATTTTCAGCGGAACAATACTGCTGGCTGTTTTTATGCCTGCTTCTCTGAGAGAGGTTTTACACGTTCCTTTTATACAATTATTCTATGTTGTATTATTAGGTGTATTTTCCAGTGCTATTGCATATATTGCATGGTCAAAAGCATTTTCAAAAGCAAGACAGACCTCGGATGTAAGTAATTATATGTTTGTTACACCATTTTTGACAAGTATTTTAGGTTTTTTTATTGCAAATGAAATTCCGGAATATTCGACTCTGATCGGAGGAGCAGTAATTCTTTTTGGAATTTTAGTCTTTAATTTTGGTGATAAAATATACGGGCTTCTATACAAGTAACAGATATATTAATTTGATTAATCCGGAGGTGTTAAAAAATGGGTGACTGGAGTTATGAGCCTTGGGGAAGTGATGAGGCTGCTGACTGGTTTCATAAATTTTGGACAAAAGGGGGAATACCAATTCTGATAGAAGAAATAGAAAATTTTGATGAAACCAAAGAAACCTATGATTCATTTCGTGCTGCTGCATATTTACTGCAGACATTAGGAATTGTATATGTCTGGCCGGCAGAATATCTTAATGAATTAAAAAAGCTGCTTGACAGCACAATAATTATTTTGGGAAAAATGATTGATCCGCCTGATGAAAACTGGGCTTATCTTGATATGGGCGGAGACAGGGAAAAACTTATACAGAATGTAAAAGAGCAAATTTCAGTTCTGCAGGAACGGCGAAAAGCCATTATATAAAGTTCAATAAAGTTTACAGGAAAGTATAAATAAAAATTTATGCAGTAGAGTTTTAACAACATTTTTTATAACAGGGCTGTATCAAAATAGATATATTTTTTAATGTTAGTACAAGATAGGGTGATTATAAAAATAAATTTATCAATATCTTGTCACTAATTTCTAAATAATTCTGTTTTGATACAGCCCTGCACCTTTTATATGGTAATTATTTAACTTTCGTTATTGCCGGAGGCAGCCATGAACCATTCAGCACATTTTCCTTTGGTACATATAAACGGAATGTAAGAGTAAATCCTTTTCCGCTTCCAGAGGGGATCCAGTTTGCCTGTGAGACTCCTTTAGGTAATACAGGACTTATCCAGATGCTGAGTGAACCGTCTTTGTTCTTCTGAGCTCCTGTTACATTATTTACACCATATTTATTTATTGGATTTTCTATTAATCTATAATCCGGAACACTGTAAAGAGTAACAGACCAAAATGCGTCCGCAAGTGAATCCGGTAATGAATCTTTTGGAAATTTGATTTCGTAAGTATTGCTTCCGTTTAATACCTGACCGCTGGCACTATCCTCCACTCCGACAAAGTAAATAGCCTCTTTGGCAGTGTTGCCCCAAATACCGACAAAGTCTACAAGATCACGATCCATGAAATTATTTCCAAAATTTCCAATTGTATAAGAAACTATCCAGCCGTTTTTATTTCCCCCTGTTCCTTCATTTGTCATCTTCATAAAATCAGGAATTACCTTAGTGTTCACTATCCCTTCAACGTATGATTCAGCTTCTGGGGAGCTTTTTACATAGTCTGCTACCTGTTTTACCGTTTTTTGATATTCAGAAGCTTTTGGCATAAAATCAGGGTAAGAAGCTAATACTTTATCAATATTGAAAAATATATCAGAGCCTATTAGCTTTGCGTTGGTAAATGCCGGTATTGCTACAGGAGGGTCTATTTTGATCCCGTCAGGAACCTCTAAAGTAAAAGACTTCTGGAGTCTGACTGCTTCATCAGGAGTTTTTTGAAGTTCTACACGTGCGAGCATTTTTACTTTATTAAATGGAATTTCTATTTTCTCTGCATCTTTAGGAATATTTTTAGGATTAGTTCCTTTTAATACAAGAGCAAATTTTCCATAAGGATGGTTTGGATAATTTCTTTCATTTATATTTGTTACTACTTCACCCCAACCGTCCAAAAGCTGTACGGTATAGTAACGTCCTTTTATTTCCGGCACATTTAATATGACAGCATGATCTTTATCTACTGCTATCCATGCTTCCAGGTAAGCAACATCCATATTAGGATTAACAAATTCCGCAGATCCCAAAGGATTATACTTTATTTTATTATATTCGGTTTTTTCCACATTAATATCTTGATTTTCCTGTCTTATTACCAGATATCTTCCCAGCATATACAAGTAACTGTCTGAAATTTCTTTTTCAGTAGGTTTAGAAGCTGAGAAAGCCGGGAATGCAATTAAAATAGTTAACAGAGTTATCAGAATTTTCCAGACATTTACTGCCATGAAATTAGTTTTTTTCATAATATTAGTTATCATAAGAATTCTCCTCACATAGTATTTTTTATCTTTTGAGTTAAGTAAAGCTAATGGTAAGATTATGATTTTTCAGAACTAACCTTTTATTTTTTTCTGTTTATTAAATATTATACAGCCATAAAAGATAAAAAATCAATCTTTTTTAGTAAATGCAGCTTAAATTTATAAGACTGTCTGCAGATATATTTAATAAAAGTATGAAAGCGGCTTTTATTTATTATATAATATATTTTTTTGACAGGATAATACTTTAATATTTGAATCATTGTTTTAAATTGACTTAAAAGTTATTATGATATAGAATAGGGATATACAGATACAAAATTCTATGTTATGAAAGGATGTAAATATGTTTTATCATAAGAAAATAGGAATAAATTTATCATTTATTTTAATAATTATAATCAGTATGTTTATACTGGGATGTAAAGGAAATGATGCAAATACTGATGAAAAAGTCCCTGTGAAAGCAGAGAGTACAGATGAATTGCAAAAAATAGCAGATGAAGTTTACACATTTGCTTATCCGATTATATTAATGGAAGAATCAAAAACTGTTCTGACGAATGTGCCGAATGCCGGTGCATATAGTGCTCCGCTGAATCAGTTTACAAAAACCAGAAAATTTTTTGACGACACATTTAAAAATGTAGTAAGTCCGAACTCAGATACTCTTTATATGGGAGCATATGTTGATCTGGAGCAAGAACCGTATATTGTTACTATACCTGATACAGGGGATCGTTATTATCTGGCACAATTTACAGATGCCTGGACAGATGTCTTTGCTTCGATAGGTACCAGAACAAAAGGAGCAAAAGGCGGTAACTATATTATAACAGGACCTTTTTGGAAAGGAGACATACCTGAAGGTGTGGAAAGAGTCGAAGCTCCTACTAATCTCATATGGATTATTGTAAGAATATTATCAAGCGGAACTGAGGAGGATTATTCAATAGTACATAAATTAGAAGATCAGATAACATTAATACCGCTGTCTCAATGGGGAAATGATTACCAGATACCAAAAGATCTGCCGGTTAATAAAGATATAGATCCTGCTGTAACTCCGAATGAAAGAATTGCTTCAATGAATGCCGAAACTTATTATACAACACTGGCAAATATGATAAAAAAGAATCCTTTAAGACCTGAAGATAAAATTATGCTTGAAAAACTGGAAAAATTAGGTATTACATCAGAAGGAAATTTTGATTATGATAAAGTTTCGCCGGAAGTAAAAGCTGCATTAGATAACAGTGTGGAAACAGGGTTTAAGAGAATAGAGGAGCTTGCGAAACAGCCACAGAACTTGACAAACGGCTGGCTCATTATACTTAACGGAGGAAAATTCGGAACGGATTATACTGGAAGAGCAGTAACTAATTATCTGTTATACGGATTAAATCTTCCGGAAGATGCAGTTTATCCAAGTACACGTATTGATTCGGAAGGAAATAAGTTAAATGGCTCAAATAAATATATTCTTCACTTTGACAAAGGAAAACTACCGCCTGTAAAAGCTTTCTGGTCTTTAACAATGTATGATGACCAGCAGCATTTGGTAAAAAATCCGCTAAATCGTTATGCTATAGGTGATAGAAGCAATATGAAGCTAAATGCTGACGGTTCTTTAGACATATACCTTCAGAAAGATTCACCAGGTAAAGACAAAGAATCAAACTGGCTGCCGGCTCCGGAAGGAGATTTTAACGTAACACTAAGACTATATACACCTGATCCTAGTATTTTAAACGGAGAATGGGTACCATCAGCTATTCAGAAAGTGAATAATTAAAAAGCTCTGTAAAAATAAAGAAAGTTAAGAATTATTGCTAAATATTAATAATGCAAAGCTCTCCTTGGAGGGCTTTTTATATAGCAGAAATTCACCATAATAAAAAATATTTTTAATAAAATAATTGAAAAAAAGAAATATTTATGTTAAATTATAGAAAAACTATGTTTGGAGGATTTTATGGCTGGAACTGAACAAAGATACAGTAATGAAGATATGTTGGAACAACTAAGAGATCATTATAAAAGAAATTCTAAAATAACAAGAAGTAGTTTTGCAAAGGATAAAGCTGTATGTTCAAGTTCGATAGTATATATGAGGTTTGGAAGCTGGAATAATGCTTTATTAAAGGCAGGAATTGGAAATAAGATAACAAAGGAAGCGATAATAAAAGACTTAAAAGATCATTATTCCAAAAATAGAAAAATAACAAAGAAAAGCTTTGATTCTGATAAGACAGTATGTTCGGCAAAAATAGTAGAATTAAAATTTGGAAGCTGGACAAACGGAATAAAAGCAGCTGATTTGAGAAATAATATAAAAGAAAAAATAATAATTGAGTTAGAAAATCCAAAAAAAAGAGAATATCCATACACAAAGGGAGAGCTGGTAGGAAAATATAAAAGATTAAAAAAACAGATGAAATATAAAAATGTAAAAATATCATCGGAAGATTTTTATAAGGAAACTGGTATAACTATAGAGCAGATAATAAACAGCTTTGGGGATTGGGAGAAGTTTTGCAGAATAGCAAAGCCATTGAAAAGAGGAAAGAAATAAACAGCCTGGTATAATAATTTATATTACCAATCACTTGAAACTAAATACCCTGTACTATAAAATTGATTAAAGCTCTCAAATATAGTATAATACTGAAAATAAAAAAACTGAGACCAAAATGAGAACAAAATAAAAGATAGGGACAACACTGACAGAATATTCATAGAATGTCACTATTAGAAATAGGAGAGTAATTATTTTGAAATATTTTATAGTTGATGCATTTACAGATCACCATTTTTCAGGAAATCCAGCGGGTGTCTGTTTATTAGAGGAGCCAATAGCTGATGAAATAATGCAGAATATAGCTGCGGAAAATAATCTGGCAGAAACGGCATTTATACTAAAACAAGGAAATGAATATAATTTACGCTGGTTTACGCCTGAACAGGAATTTGATTTGTGCGGACATGCTACTCTTGCCAGTGCTTATGTTCTTTTTCAATTTGTTGATAAAAAAGCAGAACATTTAGTCTTTTCAACACAAAGCGGTATTTTAGAAGTGACACGGAATGACGGGTTGTTAGAAATGGATTTTCCGTCACGTCCTCCTGAGCAAATAGAAGTGAGCGAGCTGATGGAAAATGCTTTGGGAGTACCTGTAATGGAAGCTCATTTATCACGAGATATGATATTAGTTCTTCAAACAGAAAAGGATGTTTACGAGGCAGTTCCTGATTTAGATATTGTTTCGAAAATTCCGGGCTGTGTAAATTTAATAATTACTGCTCAAGGGAGAGAAGCAGATTTTGTGTCTCGGTATTTTACTCCGGGAATTAGTATACCAGAAGATCCTGTAACCGGATCTGCACATTCATCGTTAATTCCGTTTTGGGCAAAACGACTTGGAAAAGAAAAACTTACAGCACATCAATTGTCCAAAAGAGGGGGAATTTTATACTGTCAGGATAAGGGAGACAGAGTAAAAATTTCAGGAAACGCAATTCTTTATCTTGCCGGTGAAATTTATTTATAATATTACTAAATAAGGATTGAATAAATACTAACTGTTCAAAATGACACCAGACTGGAAATCTGGGATAATAGGAGCGGTCAGAACAGAAAAATAATTAAATATGTAGCAGTCTGCTCAGCCTCTCGGGGCTTTTTTCTTTTATGTTTATAGATTTGGCTGATTACTATTCTGATTTTATTTATAAGTGTGATTATCAGGATATAGAAAAATTGATTTAAAATCTTAAATACTGTATAATTTTAAAATTAAAATTGAATCATAGATGAACAATTATAAATTTCCAAGAAAGTAAAAATAAAGAGAGGAATAATAAAAATGACAACAGATATAGAGAAAGAGTGTGTTCTTATTGCCGAATATTTATTAAATATAGATGAGAAATATTCAGGGAAAATAAAAAATATCAGAAGAATCAGGCGCAGTCTGAAGTGGTTTGCAGAAGAAGATAATGAGAAGTGTCTTTTATTTATAAAGGATATCGCAGATAAGTATATACATCAAGATGGAAATGATATTAATGACGCTTGGATATTTCACTATTCTCAAAGAAATGAGTTATTTCATAAATTGGATCTGGATTATGTATTGAAAATTATGTATGATTCTAATACAAATTTTAAAAATAATATTTTATATAATTTAGGAAGTACACATAAAGAATTGTTAGAATTTAAAATTCTCTCAGCACCGCGTATTTTTCCTGCAGATAAAGTGTACGAGGTTCTTAGAGAAGATATTCGTAAATATTACATGGTGTCGCCCTGTCTCGGCAGGGCATACGGGATAGAGTATAATAAAAATTACAGTGATTCACAACGGATTTGGGATAAACGCTGGGCATCTTTTTTTCTGGATATGGGAAATATTGGAGCAGCATCTAACTTTATATATGATGAAGATATTGAGAATTGGGATATGCTGTTAAGTCATTGCAGAATATCACCAAGAGAAAATTATGAAAATAATCGGCAGTTTCGCCAAGATTGTAAATATTTTGTAGATTTACTAAACAGGGCGAAAAGAAATAAGCATCCAAAATATGAGTTTTACTGCAATGAATTTATATCACAGGGTTTGCCAAAAGATTTGCTTAAATAAAAAATATTCCGGCTTATTAATCATCAGAAGTAGAATTTTTAGATATTTTTGCGTGAGACCATGGAAATTTCTTGGAATGTACCAGAAAAATTACAATATAAAAAATAAAGCCCTTCAAGCAGGGGCTTTATTATATTGAGATACCAGCAACAGACATAAAAAAATATATAAAATAAGCATTTTGACAGATTTTTTATGAAGATTTTCATAAAGTATTTTCACATTTCCTTTGATTTTCGACTGCCGCTGTCCATGAAAGCAACTCCTAAGCCGGCAAGCAGTAAAATAACTGCCATGCCTGCAAGAAAAAAAACAGATAGATAAGAAACATACTTTGCTTCGGAAGGAAAAGCAGTATTTACATAAATATTAATTTTTTTTCCTACAAACATATTACTGTTATAAGCATTAATATATACATGTTCATATATTTTATCAGCATATTTGTAATCAACGAATACATTATGTCCTATTTCACCGTCATTTCTGGAATATGTACTTATATTAGAAATTACTGCTGTGACCGGGACAGCTGTTTTTTTAAAATCATTAGTAGAATTAAAAATAGAAATACTTACATAAATTAGAAGGCTACCTATTAAAAAAAGAGGGATAGCAGTCATTTTAACCAGTCGTTCCATAAAAAAACCTCCTTGTTATAAAATATAGATATTCTTTATGACACTTCGTATTTATAAATATTCAGGGATATTATAACATATTAATTAGAATTGTAATAAAGATATAAAGTTATTATTTATAAAAAATAGAAACACTTTCCAAAGATTCTTTCTGCCATAAGTATTTATAAAAAATAAAGAAATATTATTAGATTTTTATAATACAGATATAAAAAAAGCAAAACTCATTCAGATTTGTTGGGCTCTCCCCATTTACACATTTCCTCCATAAGAGGAAACAGCGAGCGGCCTTTCTGAGTCAGACTGTACTCAACCCTGGGAGGAATCTGAGGATATTCCTTACGTATGATTAAGCCGTCTTTTTCCAGATCTTTCAGCTGACTGCTTAACATTTTGTGGGAAATAGAACCGATAAGACGTTTTAATTCATTATATCTGACAGTATTAACTTCAAACAGCCAGTACAGTATAGTCATCTTCCATTTGCCGCCTATAATCGAAAGTGTATATCCGAACGGGGTATCGTGTAAATTTTTGATGTTTTTGAAATCTTTCATACTCATTTAAACTCTCCTTTTGGTAAGTATATAACAAAAAAGTGCGTACTTTAATATTCTTTTTTTATATTGTACAATATGAATAATAGATAGTAAAGGAGGAAAAGAGATGAATAAGTGTAAAATTGAAGTTTTAAAAACAACATTTGATGAAGAATTAGCCAAAGAATACGGGTGTAAGGGGCTTGGAAAATGTCCGATGCACAAAGTCGGAGATATTTTTTATGGTGATTATGCCAAACCGGCAGGATTATGTGATGAAGCATGGAAGGCAATGTACCAGTATGTTTTTTCTATTTCTCACGGTAGCGGAATATTTTATTACGGAGATTGGATTGATAAGCCGGGGACTGCTGTCTGCAGCTGTAATGACGGTCTTAGACCTGTTATTTTCAAAATTTCGGCAACTGATGAAGAATCTAAAATAGATTATGTGCCTGTAAAAGAGTAAGCATTTATTTTTATAAAATATATAATATCGGAATATTTTTTACTTTGAAGTTTTAATTTTGTTATTTGTTAAATATTTTATATGAAAGAAGATTATTATTCAGAATAATAGAGAGAGTAGGAGGAAGATTAACCAGTTACAAAAATAAAAGGTGTTTCAAGAATGAATTCTGATATAATATTTTGCAATTTCATATTTATAACTGAAAAATTATTTCAGATATTTTCGCATAATTACTCTATCTACAATTTCACTGTAAATAGTAAATCCACATTTTAGGTATAATCCGACCGGACCCATAAAATCATCATGAATACTGATGAAATTCTTATTCGGATATCCTTCCACATAATCAAATCCTTCTTTAGCAGCATCTTCACACACATACTCCAGCAGCTGTGCTGCAATATTGTTTTTTCTCATATCAGGATTAACAGTAAAACAGAACACGGATTTTATTCTTTTATTCTTAGAATCACTTTCAGTATTAACTGAAGCTAAGGCATGCCGCCAGCTGTAGCATTTTGTACAATCTGCTCTGTTATTCGCATTACACCATCCTACGACATTACCGTTATAATATGCTAAATAACCCTGTATTATTCCGTTTTTTACATATTGAGAAGCAGAGCTTTTTCTGATTTCTGCCGATGAAAAATCGGCGTACTCCTGATCATCGCTGCACCAGCTCACGCAATAGCAGCTGACATCATGTTCAATATCCTTATGAGCTGTATTTTCAAAAAAGTATATGTAATCTTCCAATAAATCCGGTGTTAATTTTTGAATTTCAATATCCATTCTATAACCTCCGATAATAAAGATTAAGCAGTCAGGTGTCTAAATAATCCAGTAATTGACAGTTCTGCTATAAAAATTATAACATGACTTTAGCGGCAGATCAAAGTAAAAATGTCCTAAATAAAAACCCTGTAAGATACTGTTATATGAAAGCTGGCAGAAATCATATATTTATATCTTACAGGGGAGAGTCAGGATATCTTTTGAAATCCTGTTTGTGGTTTATGATAAATTCTTTTTTGTCAGCAAGATCAGCTACTAATAATCTCTGATTGTGAAAAGAACAATATCCATGTAATCTTTGGGATTGGCAATATCAAGTGAAAGCTTCAGAAAATTTTTGTTTTTTCTGTGTTTTTTTAATAATTCATCCTGAATACCGTATTGTTTATTAAGGGTTTCTCTTTTCATATTCTGATGTAATAAATTAATTGTGTCTCTGCATTCATTTATTGTTTTAAAAAAATTGTCTATATTGAAAATATTTAATTTTACAATCATAATATATCCTCCATTCAAAAAACTTTCGGACGATAACTTAATGTGTTACATTTTTAGGTTTACTCATCATCCTTACAAGTATATTGTAACAAAAACATTTTTGAATGAATATCTTATTCCTGCCCTTATATATCATTATTCTGCCATTTTTGCCGGTATTCTGCCGGGGAATATCCAAAATGCTCACGGAAAACTTTTCCGAAATAACTGTTGCTTCCCAGTCCGCAGGCATGACCGACAGATGAAATTGCCTCTCTGCTTCCTATTAACATATTGCATGCCATTTGAAGACGGTAATTTTTTATAAATTCAGTCGGTGTAGTGTGCAGACGTTCGTGAAATATACGAAAGCACTTCCGTTCGCTGATAAATGCATAGTTTGCAATTTCAGATACAGAAATTTTTTCCATATAATGTTCATAGATGTATATCATCATCATTTTTAATTCGTCATTTGTTTTATCATAAGTTCCCTTTTCTTTTAACAGCGGTTCTGAGAATAAAAAAAGCCGGCTCCATATTTCTGATAAAGCTGAACGTAATCTCAATTCATAAGCATAACTGTCATTTTTTATATTAAAGGACTCGCGGATCATACTTAATACATCAGAGTGTTCAGGATTATCGGGATAGAATGCCAATGCTTCTATTTGCGGGGCTGTAATAAAGGGGATGATAAATTTTTGCTCTATTTTACTCCCTGATTGTCCCCCTATAAAGGAAGTATCAAATATATGCAGCAGCTGAACTGTATTATTTACATTTTCCTGTGTTTTGGTCATGTGCAGTACATTGGAATTGATGATCCCGCCTGATCCTGCCGGAAACACAATTTTTTTCTCTGGTGTATAATATTCGAGAACCCCGCTTTTTATATAAAATAATTCTACTTCTTTATGCCAGTGCCAGGGAACAAAACGGCCTGCATGCTTGTCTAATTCAACAAAAGAAGCAATATAAGGAAAATCCGGAGTAAGACCGGGTAATAATTCCTCTTTGCTTCCATCTCTAAATTTTACACTACATATATTTTTCAAAGGAACAGCACCTCCTTTTGTGTACTTTATTTTATTCAAATTCAAAATGAGAATCCTGTCTATATTTTAACAGGATTATTTTGGTTTATATCTGTTTTGAAATTCATGTTTTGCAATATGGGAATATTTTATAATAAAATCAGTCTTAGCAGCAGTATAGGCATCTCTGTTATGTCTGAATTCTTTTTGCAGTATTGTTTTCAAATATCCGTAGTCAGCAGCAGCAGCAGGGTGTTTTAGAAGATAATCCCTGAAATATAATTCGTTCCAATTGCCGAGATATCTGACATGGAGGTGGTAAACTTTTTCAGCAAATCCTTCTGGAGTATAACCTTTGCACAATTCCCACTGGGGAGGATTATTTTTGTGCATCATAAGGGTCCAGCCGTTTGCTTTCAGGTCATTGATTACGTGTGTAGTATTACAGCATCCGTCAAGCTCCAGCAGTATATCCACTGTAGGCTTGGCAGTAAGTCCCTTGACAGCAGTACTGCCAATATGGTTAATCCGTGCAATATCAGAAGTCTTTATATGATTGAGGATGTTTTGTTTTTCTGTCCCGAACCAATTCTTATATTCCGGATTATAATCTTTCAAAATTATGGGAAACAGCTCCCATAGCTCTTCCAATGACATTTCGGATAATTGTTTTTTCAATTTTAATACTCCTGTTATAAATTATTTTTTATATTATATCATATTGTAAAATATAGTGCTTTAGAAAAATATTAGAAAAACTGAATCCCGGTAATACAGGATTCAGTTCCTTTATTTTCAATTTAAAATTTCTGTTATCAGGAGTTATTGAAATTAAATCAAAGAATAAGTTTATAATTATTTGTTATTTAAAGGTATTCCGAAATACATCATTTCCCAGATGCCTGTTTCGGAAATTTCATCAGTCTGCTTATTGTTTTCAAAACTTTTTATTGTAACATTACCCGAAAATCTTAGGTATGCACCGTCTTTAGAATCATGAAAGCGATTACGGACAATAATTTCCTGATTTTCAAGAGAGATTATAAATTGTTTATCTCCCTCTTTATAGGAGCATTCAAGCAAGTTGCCGTATGGTTTGCCGGTTTCCTGGTCAATTTTCAGATCCTTTTCTGTCAGCTGCAGAAACTGTCCGTTATCAGCTATAATTTTTCCGTCTTTAGCCAGAAGAAAATCATAGGCTGGGATATATCCGTATTCTTTTTCAGTATATACGGCTGCCAGTACAAAAAAGTAATTTCCGACTTTTCCGCGACCCCAGTACCAGTGATGAATTATTTCAGAAAGTACACATGTTCCCCAGTTATGATCGTGGTATCCGATACCGTTTAAAATTTCTTTTTCTCCGTTTTTATTAAGGGTAACAGTAGTTTTCCCGTTAGGAACAGCTATAAGCCAGTTAAATTCCTTATCGTCATAACGTCTGATTCCAGTTTTTGATCTCCAGGAAACAAGAGAATTTTTTAATTCCACATCACAAGAAAAATCCTCAAATTCAACATGAATTTTATAATTTGAAAGATCACCGGAAAAATAGTTTTTACCTATATGAACATCACATTTTTCTTTGGAAGCAGAGAACTCGGATATGGGAAATTTCATTCCCAGTCTTACAATGTCGTTTTTCCCGTCCGGTCTTGTAAGATTAAAATCTACCATTGGAACAAGCCCTTTTACCGGGTTGGTATAAGGTTTCGTAAAAAAAGTAATTACAAGTTTAGATTTATCTTCAAGCTCGGTATCAAAATACCACCATTCAAATTCAGAAGTATCCGGATTGGTTCTGAGTCCGTCTTCCCATTCTTCGACTTTTTCTTTTGAAAAACCGAGTTTTTCATAATCTGCATCACTTTGCAGCAAAGAAACCGGCAGAGTTTCATTTTCGTTGATCATAAAAATTACCTCCTCAAAATAATTATAATATAGTTTATCAATATAAATTCCAAAATAAAGATATTTAATTTCGGAATGGTAAATAAAAGTATGAAATATTCACAGCAGTATGCATAAATTAATTATATAACCAATAGATTAATCTGTCAATTGTTTAATAACTGATATATCCGATTAAGAAAGAAATTCTGAGGATTTTTTAGAAAAGAAGAGATTTTTATATTAATCTGGTGCATTTTTGAGCTCTTTTATCCAGACTGCTTGAAACAGAATTTGGAATATGGTATAAAGAGGTAATATTACTTTCATAAAATAATAATAACATAAACTGAACAATGGCTGACTGCCGGCATATCTGCTGAAAAGCAGATGCGACAACTTTTAGCAGAAAAATAAAAATAATAAGGAGTCCGATTATGAAAAAAATGATAGCTGTATTATTTTACATTTTGTTTTTTGCTGTATATCCATGCAAACCTTTGATAACTGACTATCTGGAAAAGGCAGGCATAGCGCCGGACAGTAAAAATCTGGTGCTGTATACTGATTCAATAGAAAATTTTGATTCAAATCTTATATTTAAGCTTAATGATAAGCTGTATATCTATGGGGAAGAATTTATGTCTGTTAATGACAAAACCTACAGATATCTGGGTAACGGATATTATAAAAATGACGGAACTGTGTATTTTTTTCGTCAGAAAACGGCTGAAATCAAAGACAGTGATAAAGTGAGAACATCCGTGAAAACTAAAGAAGTGGATAAATTCAAAGGGACAAGCTGTGACGGGCAGTTTCATGAGTATTTTTATTTTCTTGAAATCAACAATACAAAATATGAAAATGGAGAAAAGAAGAGTAATTTTGTAACTTCATTATTTAATAAGATTCTTGGTATTTTTAGAAGACAATAACAGATACCGCTTATGCTGCCTAAAAATATAATGTAAAAATTTTTGAAAATAAAATTAGATGTAATTCATAAAAGATAGCGGAAAATAATCAAAAATATGAAAGTATAAAAAATTTCCGCCATATTGACATAAAGGGTATTTGATGTTAAAATCATAATAAATAATATTACCACCGACTCATTTCGGCTAAAGAAGAAAATTCCATGCTGATCTGAGCAGGGTATATCTGGAAACGGATGTGCCTCCCAGTGCGGAAAGGTCGGCTTCTTGTTAAACTATGTTTGACGCTTTTTTCGTACGGGAAAGCGTTTTTTTGTTGTCTGAAATTTTATATTTAGCTCTGATTTATAGAGGTTAGGGTTTTGAGATAAATACTTATCCTAAACAATAGTAAAATATATATCTAATATTTAATTTTTTGTATTTTAATAAAAAAAGAAAGCCCAAAAACAAATGAATGTCCAAATTCATAAATTCTTACTATTTTTCGTTATGCCCAAATGAAAAATAGGCTCCTAACCTCTATAAATCAGACTTAAATTAATAGCGCAGTATTCTGGAAATGAGTACTGTTTTTTTATTTGAAAATTTTCATGTCAAAAATATCGGAAGATGTTCACACAAAGTTCACAAAGATAGTGTATTATGAAATCAGGATAAACCGACAAAGGAGGAATTAGTATGAAAAAGATAATGTTAGTTATGCTGGTGGCAATAGGTCTGTTTAGTCTGAAAAATGTATATAGCGGTGAAGGAAAAGATGCGATTAAGGAATTCAAGCATGCTATGGAAACTGAAAATATAGAGGCTCTGGATGAATTTCTGAGATTATAGATATTGGTATGGTAAGGCAGCTTACAGAAAATTTATATTCTTTCTAACAGGATATAAAATTATGTAATCTGCCTCTTTAGATTATTAGACTATTTTTAGGTTTTCAATTCTGTTTCGGATAATTTCTTCTATTGAAACTGAAAAATTCAGAAGCTTTACCATTTCATAAAGGTAAGAATCCAGATCAATTTTTTGATAATCATCATTTGAAAGATATTCAGCTAATATTTTTGACTGATTTGAAAAAATAATCAAAAGTGAATATAATTCCTGAAAATAAAAAGGACGGTTTTTATCTATTATTTCGGAAAATACTGAGCTGTACGATTTTAAGAGATTATACTCATTTTTAAGCGCTTTATTCGCTTTCGTACAGTCATTATCAGTACTGTTTAGTTCTGTCAGATGATCCTGAATATTATGAAAAGATTTTGTAATATTTGAAATTTCGAGCCATATTTTTTTATAAAGCTCAAATTCTGTATCAAACTGTGTTTTATGAACAAAATTCATTCTTTCTATGCTTCCGCTCAATCTTGTTATTTCTTTGTCAAATTCATTTTTTTGTCTTGTAAGATTTCTGTCATGCTCTTCTTTTTGGAGATTCAGTTTTTTATTTTGTTTATATGCAATAATACTGAGAAAAACTGCTGTTGCTGATGAGATGAAAACAGATAAAATGCTGACCATGTATGTCAAAGAAAATTCTTTCATAAAAACCTCCCTGTAAAGTGAATGAAAATCAAGTGTTCTAACCTGACTATACTATTAAAATCATAACATATAAATAAAAAAAATATAAGTGGAAATATTATAATGCTTGATATATAAGGGCTACAAACCGCAAGACAAGAAATATGTTTACAAAATACGAAAAATATTATAAAATTAGAGATAGTTATGAAGACATGGTTTTAATTGTTTTATGGTGTAAAATTAACATTAGGAGGAGAAATGAAAAAAGTAATACTGTTTTTAGGAATATTCTTTATGAGTTTTTTAGGGTATTCTGAGAATTTTAAAGGAACAGACAAAGAATTTATGGAGATATTCAATCCCAATTTTGATACATTTACTAAAAAAGACGGAAGTGTATATACAGGAAAAATAGAAGTTACAAGAAGTGCTACAGGAAAGCCCTGGTTTGTAATGGATATAAAGGACGGTAAGAAAAACGGAAAAGTAGTCTTTTATTTTCAGGATGGTAAAATGAAATCCGAATCAAATTATGACAGAGGAAGAATAACAGGAAAATATGTTTTTTATGATGGAAAAGGGAAGGTTCTATATGAGACAACCCTGAAAAACGGTACCGGTCAGACAAAGGATTATACTGAAGACGGAAAGCTTACCCTTGTAATAGATTATGTAAACGGAGTAAAAGAAGGAAAAGTAACAACATATAATTTAGACGGTACAGTGAAGAGTGTGACATACTATTCTGACGGAAGAGAAGATGTTGCTCCGGATACAGTTCCTGTGTCAGTACCAGCCACTGTAAAAGCAAATACGGAAAAGAAGGCAGTACTTTTGGAAATAAAAGCAAAGATGATAAACATAGAAAAAGAGCTGTATGCTGATTACTATAATTTATTTACACCGGTAAAATCGAAAATTTAGATAAAAATAAAAGGAGTATGCCAGTATTCCTTTTTATTTTAACATTTAATATCACATCTGAGAGGGAGAAAAAGATTTATGAAAAAAATTTTTGTAATAATATTTACATTATTAATGTTTTTGGGCTGTTCAATTCAGAAAGGTACTTTTATTCTGGATAATCCTACAGATACGGCAATTAAAACAAAGGTTGACGGAAAAGAATATAATCTGGGGGCAGGAGAATATGAAAAGCTGGTTTTAAAACCCGGTAAGCATACATTAACAGATGCTTACGGAAAAGAGCTGTCCTTTATTGTATATGCAGATTCAAGCGGGGGAGTAATTAACCCTTCAAGAAGTAATTATATATATGTAAGTATGGCTTATGCCGCTGAAGGAGCCGGTGATTCATTCAGACCCGCTGGTGAAGATGTAATATTAGACGGGCTGAAATATGAAGGTCCTTTTGGAATGACAGATGATCTGATTATTGATAAAAATCTCAGAAACTGGAAATATGATATACACACTCCGTTTCCGGAAAAGATTTATACAAGCGACAGAAACAGCAAAGGGAATATTTTTACTAAAATTTTTACACAAAAGGAGTTTCTGGATTTTATGACAGAGATGGGAGTTCAGGGGATACCGGCAGATGAAGAGGAAATGAAGAAAACAGCGGAAGTGCCTGCTGCTCCTGAGTATAAAGTACCTCCTTTTAAGAATCCTGATGTAAAAAAGTATGCTGAAGAAATGGTTGCTCTGGATAAAGCATATGCAACAGCAGAAAAGGCCGGGGAACAGAAAAAAATAATGTCAGAATATAAAAAAGCATGGAAAAATTATGTTCAGGCTTCGATGAAGGATAATTCGGATCTGGAGCTTCTCAATGAGCTGAAATTTAATAATCTGGGAAGAGGTGTTCTGATAACAGAGTAAATTGAAAAAGAATTTTTTATATGATAAAATGAATGAAAAATTTAAATGATTTTTTGTATGTTTTTTATTATTGAGAGGTGCTTTATGAATTTTGAAAAAAAAGTAGTAATAGTAACCGGAGCAGGAGAAGGAATCGGAAGAGCGGCAGCAGAAAAGTACGGAGAAAGCGGAGCATATGTGGTTGTTGCAGATATTAACAGAGAAGCCGGTGAAGAGACAAGGGATTTTATAATAAAAAAGAACGGTAAGGCTGTTTTTATAAAAACTGATGTTGCCAAGGAGGAAGACTGCAGGAAGCTTGCCGAAGAAACTGTAAAAGAGTATGGAAAAATAGATATATTAATTAATAACGCAGGTATAGCCGATGCTAAAAAAGCCGGAATTTTTGGTGAAGGAATGGAAGAATTTGACAGAGTCATAAATGTAAATCTGAGAGGAACATTTATGTGTTCTAAATACTGTGCGCCTTTTATGAAGCCGGGCAGCAGTATAGTTAATATATCATCGACAAGAGCTTTTATGTCAGAGCCTGAAACAGAAGCTTATTCAGCTTCAAAGGGAGGAATTGCCGCTCTGACTCATTCCATGGCAGTGTCTCTTAGTAAGAAAAATATAAGGGTTAACAGCATAAGCCCGGGCTGGATTGATGTATCGGGATGGAAAAAGGGCGTCGGAAAAGAAGAGGTTCTTACAGAAGCCGATCATAAACAGCATCCTGCCGGAAGAGTCGGTAAGCCGGAGGATATTGCAGCAGCCTGTTTTTATCTGACTGGAGAGGAAGCCGGCTTTGTTACCGGGACAAACCTGAATGTTGACGGCGGAATGACTGTGAAAATGATTTATGTATAGTTAAGATTTTAGATATATTCAGAGGAGGTAATGAATGAAAAAGTTTTTTTTATTTTTTTTTATCAGTATTTTTATGTTTACAGCCCGGAGTAATCAGCGGGATCTGATTACACAGGAGATGAAAAATTTCGGCATAAAGCAGAAATCAATTGATTTATACTGGAAAACCAAAGAATTTACAGTTCCTGACAAGGAATATGAGAAAACGCTGAATAAAGCCATAGAAGCTGATCCGAGAAATTATTTTGCGCTGGATGATATGGGAGTTCATTACAGACGTTCAAATAATCCGGATAAAGCAATAGAGTATTATAAAAAATCTATTGCAGTAAATCCGAATAATCCGTTTCCATATTTTAATGCCGGTGTAGCATATATGTATAAAAAAGATTTTGTAAATGCTGAAAGGATATACAAACAGCTGATTACGGCTATTCCTGACTATCCTGAAGGATACTACGGACTGGGGCAGGTTTATCTGAATATGGAAAATTATGCAAAAGCTCTGGAATTTATACAAAAGGCAAAGGAAAAATACAAGAATCTGGATACTAAAAAATATTTTGAGGAAGCTGCAAAAAAAGATATGTATATTGCAGACTGTAATTATTTGGAGGGACAGATAAATTACAGAATGAAAGATTATCAAAAGGCTGTTGACGATTTTTTTGATTCATTTGAGGATATGAAAGCTATAAGATATTATGCTCTTTCTGATTTTGCCACGCTTGCATATTTTGCAAATGAAGGATTAAAAGGAACAAACCCGAAACAATATGATAAAAATCTTAAAAAATTTGAAGCTGCGGGTATAAAAATGAAGCGGTAATATAATGGAGAACAGTCTGATAAAGCGATTCAGACTGTTTTTTGATATCAAAATTATAAAAATAAAAGTTTGATATTTTGAAGGAAATATAATAGAATTAAAAGATAGAGATATTTTAAAAATAATACATAAAGAATGAAAAGAGGGAATATGAATATAGAAATAAAGAAACTGTCATTTAAGGATTACGTTATCAGCAGGGTAGAGATGGAAAAGGTAAAGCTGCTTATTTCTCTGGGTGTTATCTGGGCTTATGTTATTTATGACATGGAGCGTAAGGGAAACGGGGCAGGCTTGCAAACTATACTGAAAGAATATACATTACCTGCACTTGTTCTTTCTTTAGGGATAAATATATTTGTTTATCTGGTGGTGTACTTTTTTTCCTATAAAAAGGCACTGAAGGAGAGCGGAGTTATCAAGGCACAGGTGACAGATAATTATTTGAAAAATTTCTATTTTTTTGGTGATAAATCAAAGCAGGCAATGAGAAAATACAGTGAATTTAATAAAATATACGAGAGAAGAAGCGGCTTTTATTTTAATTTAATCGGAAGAATTACTTTTTTTATACCTAAAAAAGGAATGACAGATGAAGAAATGGAGTATGTTTCCTCTGTAATCAGCAAGAATAACAAAGCAGCCAAAGCAAAACAGACTAAACCTAAAAAGAAAAAGTAAGATTCCGTTGTTCTATATACAGGAGGTCTTTTATTATGGGTACTTTATTAAAAAAACTAGATTCTAAAGCAAATAACAACATGGTGATTTTTAACATGCCGCCGGAATTCGAACCGGTGGAAAGAAATTTACATAAAGATATACATATTTATAAAAGCAACACTGCGATAAAAACTGAATTTATACTTATTTTTATAAAAACAAAGGCTGAACTGGAGTATTTTACCAAACATAACAGAAGTTATTTGTTAAGTTTTTCTGATGGTCTTATTTGGTTTGCGTATCCTAAAGAGAATTCCGAAAAATATGGGGAAAAATCAGATATTTCCAGAGACAGAGGCTGGGAGCCGCTTATGAATCTGGGATATAAGGGAGTCAGAATGGTATCGATAGATAATGACTGGACTGCTTTTCGGGTTAGAAAAGAAGAGTATATAATAAAACAGAGGAAGACATAAGGAGAAGCATGAAAAAGATTTTAGTTTTACTGTTATTTTTACAGACATTTTTTATATCTGTTTCAGTTACAAAGAAATCAATATCGGCGGAAGACCGGCTTCCAAGCTGGAATAATGAAATGAAAACCAAAATAGTTAATTATATAGATATGGTGACTGATCCAAAAAATCCGGGTTTTATACCAGAAAGTGAAAGATTTGCCGTATTTGACAATGATGGTACGCTTTGGGCAGAACAGCCCACTGTAGAAGAGCTGTTTATAATATATTATGCAAAAAAAATGACAGAAAAAAATCCTTCATTAAAAAACAAACATCCTTTTAGCAGGATAAATGATTTTTACAGTAACGGGAAGTTTGTAATAAAAGACAGAAGAATATTTGACGAGCTTGTGGGAATAGTACATGAGGGAATGACAAATAAAGAATTTCAGAAAACAGCGGAAGATTTTTTCAGAGAAACAAAATATCCCGGTCTGAATGTTCCTTTAGAAAAAATCGTATACCAGCCTCAGCTGGAATTAATGGACTACCTGAGAAAAAACGGATTCAAGGTATACATTTGTTCAGGAGGAGAGACAGATTTTATGAGGGTAATTTCTGAAAAATACTATGGGATATCCAAAGAACAGGTAATAGGAAGTGAGCTGGTTTTTGAGTATAATGAAAATACAAATATTATGGTAAGAAGATCAAAGCTGTATACTGATAATAACGGAAGGGCAAAGGCAGAAAATATTTATCACAGATTAGGAAGACCGGCGGTTTTTGCTGTAGGGAATGTGCGTTCAGGCGGCGATATCTATATGCTGAGATATAGTCAGGCATCGGAATATCCGTCGTTTCAGCTTCTTATAGATCATGATGATGAAAAAAGAGAATTTTTATATACCGAAGCTGATAATATATCCCTTAAGTGGGCAGAAAAATATAACTGGAATGTAGTGAGCATGAAGAAAGACTGGATACAGATATTTCCCAAATAGATATCTAAAAATTTACATATTTTATTATAGTCTTGTTTGAAAGAGGTGTTATTATGAATAAGAAACTGTTAGAATTTAAGCATGAAGAAATAACATTAACAGAGGCGGCAAACAGGTACGGCGATCAGGTAAAGGGGATATGGACATTTGATACATGGGCTAAGGGACTTGAAGATGAAATTAAGGGAATTACTTTTTATGTTTATAAAGATCACATAATTATTGATTATATAGACTTAAATCCTGAGGGAAGCAGGGTAGAGGGATATGTTTTCGAAAAAGGTATTACTGTGGAGGGCAGTATCTATAACGAGGCAGATGACTTCGGAATAGCTTTTATCTCTCTGGGAGATGTATATGCCAAGAATATATATCTGGGAGGCGGTGACTTCTATGTAGACGGAAATGTCGAAGTGGAGGAAATTGCCGGCGGCAGATATGACCACAGCAATATGCGTGTGGAAAGAAGTCTGAAATGTAAGGTCTTGCTTATAGATGACTATAATATTTCAATAGGCGGAAAATTCGAGGGAATGTACCCCATTCAGCAGTATGGATATCTGGAAGTCATGGGAAGAGAATATCCGATGGATAATCTTGATTTGAAAGATTTGCTGAAGGAAGAGGTAGTTATCATTGAAGACGGAGAGTCTGTTCTTCTTGATCACAGAGTTATCAGCCTTCTTGAAGAAGGAAAGAGTATTTTAAAAGAAAAATAGTATAAAAAGATTTTATATACGGGGATGGATATCCCCTTTTTTTATGGGAAAATAAAAGCTGTATCAAATTTTTTGATACAGCCGGTTTTGGGGAAATTTATAAATCTAAAGAATTTTCTACAATTTTTAGTATGACATCTACTGCTTTTTCCATTGACTGAACAGGTATATATTCAAATCTGCTGTGAAAATTATGTCCTCCCGTAAAAATATTAGGACAAGGAAGCCCCATATATGAAAGTTTACCGCCGTCTGTTCCGCCTCGGATAGCTTGTATCAGAGGTTTTACACCTGCATCCTTCATTGATTTTTCTGCAAGATCAACAATATACATTACAGGCTCTATTTTTTCTTTCATATTGTAATATGAATCGGTAACTTTAACATTGATCCAGTTCCCGTTGTATAATTTATTTATATATCCTGCAATTCTTGCAGCTTCGTCTTTTTTATGTTCAAATTTTATTTTGTCATGATCTCTTATAATATATTTTAATGTACTGTTTTCAGTAGTTCCGTTCATTTCTATCAGATGATAGAAGCCTTCATATTTTTCAGTATATTCAGGTCTTTCAAATGAAGGAAGACTGTTATGAAAATGTATCCCAAGCTCCAGTGCATTGATAAGCTTGTCTTTAGCACTTCCCGGGTGGACATTTCTTCCCGTGATCTGTACTTCCAGTGTAGCAGCATTGAAATTTTCATATTCCAGTTCTCCGATCTCCCCGCCGTCAAGCGTATAGGCAAAATCTGCCGCAAAATCTTCTACATCAAATAAATCGGCACCTCTGCCTATTTCTTCATCGGGAGTAAAGCCTACACATATTGTTCCGTGTTCTATTTCAGGGTGCTTTTTCAGATAAGCCACAGCTGTAATTATTTCAGCAATTCCCGCTTTATCATCAGCTCCCAGAAGAGTAGTACCATCGGTTACGATAATGTCATTTCCCACATAGTTAAGAAGTTCCGGGAAATCTGAAGTTTTCATAGTATATTCCGAATTCAGCGGAATATCCTTCCCGTTATAATTTTCGATAATAACAGGCTTTACATTCTCGCCTGTAATATCTGTAGCTGTATCCATGTGTGCGATAAAACCTATAGAGGGGACTTTTTTTTCTGTATTGGAATAAAGCTTTCCGGTAACATAACCGTTTTTGTCCATTTTTACGTCATCAAGACCGATTTCCTCAAGCTCTTTTACCAGAAGCTTTGCCAGAACAAGCTGTCTTTCAGTGCTTGGACAAGTTTCGCTATTTTCATCCGATGTTGTGTAGATCTTTGCATAGTTTATAAATCGTTCATGTACTTTCATTTTAGTTTCTCCTTTTTGATGTTATTTTCGCGGACTAAACAGAAGACCCACATAGGGACAGACTGTTTAGTCTTTGGTTTATTTATATCTGAAAAATTATAAAAACTATTTTCCAGCTTTGTATGTTTCATAAAATTCTTTGTTGGCAATTCTGTAAACTTCGCTGTAATCAAGAGGAGAAACAAGAAGATCCCCTTTTTTTACTGTCATTTCCTCTCCCCATGAAGTCTCTATGGAAAAATCAATACCTTCCACTCCGAGTCTTTTTGTAAGGGCACTGTCTACTTTAACCGCTTTGACTTTACCCAGAGGCTGATAAATATTCCATTTTGAATCCAGTTTTTTCAAATATTTGTATCTTTTTTCAAATTTTTCTTTTGTAAGTATGTACATTTCTTTTGCATCAGTGGTATTCTTAACTACGAAATCACCTTCGCCGGCAGTATTTTGTGTTTCATAACCATCAGCAGTATAAGTCTTTATGATTTCTCCCGGAACAGCCTTTCTGGCATAAATCACCTTAAATTTTTCATAAGTCTTTGCTTTTTGAAGAACAGGCTTCATATCCTCAAGCAGAAGTTTCTGCGGAATAATAACAGAAGCTGAGAGTGAGATAAGTGATAAAAGCGAAAACAACATAATAATTATTTTTTTCATGATACCTCCTAAAATATTTCAATTAATAAAATTAAAGTTTCAGATATAAATACCTCTAAAAAAAGGATTAGTCAATGGGAAGCCAGTCAATTACTTCTTTTATGGCATTATCCCAAAATCCCCATTCGTGTTCGCCGGGCCCTTCTTTGTAAGTAAGCGGAAGCTTTAGTTTTTGTGCAAGATCTCTGAATCTGACATTGTCATCATATAAAAAATCTTCAGTACCGCATGTCTGGTAAAGCTTTGGAAGAATAATACCATTTTCGGCATGTTTCTTTATAAGATAAAAAAGGTCATTGTCAGTATTTTCCAGTGTTTCCATATCACCATATATACTTTTAGTATTAAAGCCGTTTTTAGGACCTTCTATAAAGAGATGGTTTATATCAAGGGCACCGGACAAACTTGCTGCTGCCGCAAAGGATTCAGGCTTTAGAAGAGCAATTTTGAAGCTGCCGTATCCGCCCATAGAGTGTCCGGCAATAAAATTATCCTCTCTTTTATCAGAAAGAGGGAAGATATTTCTGATAAATTGAGGAATTTCCTCACTAATGAATGTAAAATATTTATGTCCGTATTCCATATCGGTATAAAAACTGTGGTCTGCCGAAGGCATAACTACAGCAAGATTCTTTTTTAATGCATAGCGCTCTATACTGGTATATCTCATATATGCAGAATAATCATTTCCTAAGCCGTGAAGGAGATAGAGAGTTTTCAGATTTTTATTAAACTGCCCGGTAAAAATTTCGTCACTTTCAGGTATAATAACATTAACATTCGTACGCATGCCAAGGCATTTTGAGTTAAAATTTAGCTGGATAAAAGACATTGTAAAACCTCCCGATAGTTTATTGTATAGCTTTATTATAATACAGTATATTCAAAAAGACAAATATATTAATGTGAAAATATATTTATATTTAATTTCTAAAATTTTAAAAATGTAGATGAAAATAAAAAGTCAAGAAGAAATACTTGACAAAATTTTGGTGATGTGGTATTATGGCAAGGATTCACATGTGATAAAAAATAAAGAAAGGAGAGACTAGCCATGAAAAAGCCTAGTGTAAAAACAATAAAAAGTGTAATAACAAACAGAGCAAAGACAGACAGCTTCATGTTAGTCATGCTCTCATACATATAGACAGGGTTGTATTTCCCTGTTTAAAAACAGGAAAAGCAGAAACCGGCAAATAAATAGTAAGGTGCTTACCTTACTTTTTTTGTGCAAAAAAATAAAATAACAGGAGAAAAAAATGATAGAAATAAGAGGAAAGTATAATGAGGCAGCTGCCTATACTGATATAATAGAGGAGCAATGTTTATCACAGATTTACAGAATGTGCAAACAAAAAATATTTAAAGATACAATAATAAAAATAATGCCCGACACACATGCAGGAAAGGGGAGTGTAGTCGGCTTTACATGTGCAGGTCTCGATTATGTGATACCTAATATAATAGGTTCGGATATCGGGTGTGGAATGGAAGTTACCGAGCTGGGAGAATGTGAAATAGATTTTGAAAAACTGGACAGTTTTATAATAAATAATATTCCTTTTTCTGTAAATATTAATAAAACTGTGGATAAAGCAGTGCCAAAAGAATGGAAAAAGACATTGAAGCCGCTGACCGATAAAATAAATTATGATATAAGAAAGGCATTGAGAGCTGCGGGAAGTCTTGGCGGCGGCAATCATTTCATAGAGATAAATACAGATAAAAATAATAAAAAATATCTGGTTATTCATTCAGGAAGCAGAAAACTAGGGAATGAAACTGCGCTTTACTATCAAAGAAAAGCTGAGAAATACTGCCGGGAGATGAGAGAAAAAAATAATAAGGACAGTATATATCATATTCCAAAAGAGCTCTCGTTTTTGGAAGGTGAGGATGCTGCTGAATATCTGGAAGCAATGAAAATGGTGCAAAAATATGCAGAATTAAACAGAAAAATAATGTCCGGGAGGATTGCAGAGTTTCTTGGGATAGATTACAAAAATTCCGAAAAGTTTACTTCTGTACATAATTATTATAATTTTGAAGACAGGATAATAAGAAAAGGAGCAATTTCTGCAAAAGAAGGGGAGAAGGTAATTATTCCCCTGAATATGAGGGATGGTTCGATTCTTGCTGTGGGAAAAGGTAATAAGGAATGGAATTATTCAGCACCGCACGGAGCGGGAAGACTTATGAGCCGTGGAGAGGCAAAGGGAAAAATCAGCCTTGAAGAATTTGAGAGAAGTATGAAAGGTATATTCACTACATCGGTAAAGAATTCTACAATTGATGAGGCACCTATGGCATATAAAACCCCGGAATCTATAATGATTTATCTGGAAGAAACTGTGGAAGTACTGGAAATAATAAAACCGCTTTATAATTTTAAAGCTTAAGTGCTTTGATAAATAAGGAATATTTCAAAAAAATAAAAAATACACCTCTGATCAGTAAAAAACTGATTATGAGGTGTATTTATTTTATTGATATAGTTTAAAAGACAGCTTTAAATGTAACTCCTGCTTTGTAATCTTCTCTGTCGTCATTTCCCATGCTGTATTCTCCAGTAAGAAAAATTCCGTATCTGTCTTTGATTTCTACCCCTATTTCTGCTCTTGTTCTAAAAGTTCCTTTTTCTTCTTCAGGCTTAGAAAGCTTGTGGTATCCGTCTTCTATAGTAATTAATCTTGCTTTTTCTCTTTCGTTAAGATCTGCCAGTTCGTATTCATAAGCAAAATCAAGATTTCCTTTTAGATTCCACACTGATTTATTTCCTAAAGGAAGACTGCCCTGAAGCTCCATTCCCACACGCGGTTTGGCACTCCAAGCGTCATTACCTTCTACCTCAAGTCTTTCAAGACCATTTTCGCTGAACGTAGGTCTTGTTACATACATTGCCCTGAAAGCACCGTAAGGCATAATACTTACATTTTTTGAAAGATCAAATTCTTTCCCGAAAATATTGTCAGATGTAATGCTGTAAGCTTCATATGAGGCATCCATACTTGATTTTCCGCTGTTCTGCCAGTTTATATTTCTGTCTACATTATGGAAACTTACTCTTCCTGTAAGATCATTTTTCAGCTTCCATCCGTTTGTTTCATATTTATTATGAACACCGAGCTGGATTGTATCAGCTTTATCTTCACTGTCATTTCCGTCATTAAGGTCAAATCCCGTATGCAGATACCCGAGTGAATATCCGAATGTATGTCTGTACGTACGTTCTACCTCTCTCAGAGCAAGAACACCTGCTGTAGTATAGTCGTATCCTGTAATTCCATCTGTTTCTTCTTTATTCTTACCTTTTCCGCCTATAATATTAATTTTTACATTTTCTTTTGTATTATTTTCAGAATTTTGCATAAAAGCCAGTGAATTTTCAAATGATCTGGCTATGTCATATTCTCTCTGGTTCATATTAGCATAGATGTCACCTGCAAGACTTGACATTGCATCTCTGAAAGAATACTCATCAGTAATATAATTTATTTTATCATAGATTTTTCTTCCTTCGCCTGTTGTTACAGAGTATTTATCATTTAATACACCGGCGAATTCTTCATACCAAAGACCTTCTGCAAACTTGTTATAGTCCTTTCTTGTCATTACAAGGTCACTTCCTGATGCAGTGGCATCCCATGTGAGCGACTGTGAAATATATTCTCCTTTTCCTGTAGTACCTTTAAAAATATTTTCAAATACATATCTGTCAGCTGCTGTACCTGTTGCAAAGTCAGGAGCTACTTCTATTCTGTCGGGTATAACTCCGCCGAATCCTACCTGGCTTGAAGAGCTTGTAGTAGGAGTATTTGTAGAAGGATCTATTGTTACAATAACACGTATTCCGTCATAATTGAAATTTCCGCCTACATTTATGTTTATTACTCCGGAGTTTACAAGAGACGGCATGTCAGGAAGCTCGTAATACTTTGATGTGGATCCCTTTGAGGCACCTGTGCTGTCAAGAATATTTGATAATTCCACAGTAGGAGTATAAGCAATTCCCACACCTGTTCCGGTAATATTGATAATACCGTTGTTAACCAGTTTTGTGGAATCACCTGCAAGATATATACCTGTTACATCATTCCCGGTTACATTTATTACCGCACTAGAATCATTGTAAATATAAGCACCGTTTTGCCCGGCAATACCGATTACATTGTCTCCTGTAAGATTAATTGTTCCGTAGTTTCTTACAGTGGAATTGTCTGCGAATATTCCTTTTGCGTTATCACCGATACCTGTGATTGTTCCGTAGTTTTCTGTAATACCGGCACCTTTTGAATAAATACCTATTCCGTCACTGCCTATCTGTATTGTATTTCCCGCATTATTTGTAATATTGGAATTTTCTCCGTATATTCCCACAGAATATCCGGTTTTATATTTAATTCCGTTTGGAGCCGTATATTCAGTAAGAACGGAATCTCCGAGTATAATATCGGCATTATTTGTGATAGTGCTGTTTTTAGCATAGATACCTATATTTGATGTACCTGTATTTCCGGTAATATTGGCATTGTTAACAACAGAACCTCCGTTTTTCAGATAGTATCCTATATTATTCGATCCTGTCATTGTAACAGCAGCATTGTTCGTCACATCAAGCACTGAATCTGCAAAGGTAAATATACTGTCATTACCTGTTACTGCTGCCTGACTGTTAATAAATACAGGAGCAGTAGAGCCTGAAAATACAAATCCGTAAGAAGAGTCTCCTATGGTAACGGCAGAGTTATTTGTCAGTGTCCCAGTCTGATTTAACGCATAAACACCTATGGCATTATTTCCTCCCACAGCAATAGATGAACCGGAATTCAGATTTAGTATTCCCCCGTTTGTATAGATACCTGTTCCTCCGTTTCCGGCAGTTACAGAACCTGAATTAGTGACAGTTCCGTTGATATTATAGATACCTATTGAATTATCACCAGCATTTATATTTCCAGTATTGGAAATTGATCCGGCAATACCGTCCTGATAAATGCCTACACCCGGCTGGTCAGGGTCGGAAGAATTTCCAATTAGAATATTACCAGTATTAGAAATATTATGATTTCCCGAAGCATATATTCCTATTGACTGTTCGCCTGCAAGATCTATTTTATTATCATTCGTTATTTGGACTGCACCTGCTGCGGTATTTTCCGAATATATACCGACAGCTTTATTTCCTGTTCCGTTTATTTCGGCAGTTCCCAGATTTTCGGCACGGATACCGTCACTTAAGAATATACCTGTTGATTCTTCTCCAACATTGATAATTCCGTTATTATTTACGACATATGCTCCTGCTCCGGCAGCATATATACCTACTGATTGTTTTCCAACGCTGACAGTTCCTTCATTTCTTCCGCTTGCTCCTCCTGTAAGGTACATTCCCGCAGATGAATCTGCAAGACTTATAATTCCCAGATTTGTTCCCTCTTCGGCAGCGGTGTAGCCTTCGCCTGAAAAGAAAAATGGTTTAGAAGCATATTGTCCGCTTAGTACCATACCTGAAACATTATTTCCGGCAGAAGTTACATTAGAGCCTGTACCAAATAAAACTATTGAGTTTAGACCGTTTACAAGCGATCCGTTGGAACCTAAGGCAGCAGATGTACTGTTATAGTAGTCCCCGCCTATCATATTGCCGAAGACATAAGTAGAACCCGGTGTCGCACTTATAGTAAACGGATTTGTAGTAGCAAGGCTTGAACCTGCATCTGTAACCACAAGAGTAATATTCTGGCCGTTTACTGAAATACTGCCTCCGGTATTATTAAAGGTACTTCCGTTAGTCAGATAATATCCTACAGCGTTATCCCCGTTCAGGTTAAGATTTCCGCCGCTGATAGTTCCCGTGGAATTAGAAGCGTAAACACCAATTCCGTTTTTACCGACTGTTATTGTTCCGTCATTTATATTCAATGTCGAATCAGTTACATAAACGCCGATCCCGCTTTCTCCGCTGGAAACATCAATGTTCGAGCCTGAATTCAGATTAATTACTGAATCTGGCCGCGAGAGAGTATTTTTTACGTATATTCCATATCCGCCATGTGCTGTATCTGTAGAAATAATATTGGCATTATTATCTATTCTGATCTGACCGTTTCCATATGTTTCGGCCGTTCCCTGAAGATAATTTGTACCGTAAATTCCGATACTTTTATTTCCTATATTCAAAGTTCCGTTGTTTGTAACCAGTGATCCGTTAGCTCCGTATAAAGCAACTGATTCTGTTCCGGATACTTTTACCGTACCTGTATTATTAATTTTACCGAAATCAGTCAGGATACCTGTAGAGCTGTTTCCTGCCAGATCAATTGTTCCGCTGTTGTTAATAGTAATTTTATCTCTGTCTGCGGCTGCTGAGCCTGTTCCGTAGTTTACCTGTCCCACGGCAAGCTGATTTACACCTGATCCGTTTATTACATTACCAGAGTTTACATCAATACTGGAATTTATAAAATCGGATCTGTTATAAAACAGTGAATTATTATCAAGACTTATATTTTCATCTATAATAAGCTTTCCTTTTAACAGTGAAAACGGTATATAGTTAGGATTGCTCGAAGATGATATTTTCACATTCGCAGTAATATTAGCACCCGGAGCAAATGATGTTGTTACTGAACTAAGTGTTATCGGTGATGACGGAGAATCTAATATTGCCAGCTTTGAAGTATCGCTTGTCAGGTTTAGTTCAAGAACCCCTGAACCTGCTACAAAACTTCCAAGGTAAGTAGCAAGGTCACCAACAGATGAGAATGCTATTCCGCCTGCATTAATGTCAACTACTGTATTTCCTGATACATTTAATTTACCTGATCCGCTTCCAAGGGCAAAGATTCCGCCGTTATTTATTACAGATTTGAAAGAACCAGACAGATTAACTGCAGAATTATCCATATATATACCTACAGCACCGTTTTCTGCTGTTATTGTTCCTCCGGACAGATTTGTTACTGTAGTACTTCCGGTAGTATAAAGACCGGCACCGTCCTGTGAAGATACAGAAATATTTCCTGCACTCATACTGAATTCACCGGAGTTATAAACACCTACCTGGCTTTTGTCCGTACCAAGTGCTGTAAGTGATATTGTTCCTGTATTAGTTCCTTTCCCGTTTGAACCTATATACATTCCTATTGCTTTATCTGATGATGCAAGCGAAGTAATAGTTCCTGTATTTGTAATATTACCAAAATTTGCAGAAGAAGCTCCTTCGGAATACATTCCTGTTACACTGGCTCCCAGAGAAAGCAGTCCGTTGTTTGTAATAGAAGAAGTATTACCGGCAGTTGCTTTGGAATACATTCCTATTCCTGATGTAACATTATCAATTGTTACATTACCGTTATATGAAATATTGGAATTTTCAGCAAAGATACCAACACTGTTTCCGTCAGTTATTTCGATACTTCCTGTATTATTTGCACCTGTTCCCGTACTTCCTGCCGAAGCGTAAATACCTACACCTGAAGTGGAAGAGTCTACTTTTATGGAACCGTTATTTGAAATATCAGATTTCTCGGAATAAACACCGATTACAGTCCCTGTACCTTTCAAATCTATGTTTGATGCAGAAGTAAGTACTATAGAAGCATCGCTTGCATTAAGAATATTTTTTGAATATATTCCAAATGCATCTCCTGTAACTCCTCCGGAAATTGTTTTTATATCTTTTTCATTAGTTATATTTATTTTATCGTTTCCATAACCCAGTACTGATGAAGTCTTGGTACCGTCAAAATAATTCTGTCCGTATATTCCCACAGAACCTGAACCGAATTCGATTAATCCTGAATTTACTGCTTCAGATCCGTTGGCAGTATATATACCTATGGAATTCGTTCCGAGCTTGATCTGTCCTGTAGAAGTATTTTTGATTGCAGTATAATCCCCGGCTATACCTGTAGACTGATTTCCTGTTAAGGCTATAGTACCGTTATTAGTCAGTTTTCTGTCATTGACATTTACAGAACCGGATTTATTTTTCTGAACAATGGCAACCTGACCTGCAGCAGTACCATTTACTGTAGTACCGTTAGTTACAGTGATATCAGAATTCAAAAACTGAATTTTACCGTAAGAGCCGGTATCAAGGTTAGATTCCGCATCATTGTCCAGAGACAGATTAAATCCGTTCATAACATAGCCTTTGTATCCGGTTCCCACAAAGTTAAAGAAACCTGTAGTAAGATCAGGAAGTCCTGTAAATGCAGTTATACTTGCAGATGAGCCTGCTGTATCCACATAGAGAATACTTGATCCGGCAGCCATATTTACAGTAAGATTTGATGCACCTGTAAATGCTGCTTTTAATGAACCGGCTACTGTAGATATATCAGCCACACTGTCGACTTTTGTATAAAGAACCATTCCTCCTGCATCTACCTGTGCTGTAGCAGGAGCAGCAATATTATATTTACCCGTAATTGTATTAGAAGAATTCAGAAAATTATAAAACAGAAGTCCGCCGGCCTCAGCTTTCAGAATATTACTTCCGGAAAGATTAATAGTGGAGTTATCACCTGAGAATAAAGCAATTCCTCCGTCCTTAGCCGTTATGGTTCCGCCGCTTACAGTAGTTCCGACAGTATTATCCGAATAAATACCTATTGCATTTTCTGCAGAAGAAACTATAGAACCGCTTCCCATAGTAAATGTTCCTGCATTATAGACACCCACAGACTTTTGACCTGTAATATTTATAGTTCCTGCATTGTTCCCGGAAGCTGCTGTTCCACCGGAAGTACCAAATACTGCCATACCCTGTGACTCTTGTCCGTTGATATTTATAGTTCCCGTATTTGTTCCGTATCCTCCGTTTATAGCAAGAATCCCAGTAGTATTTTTTAGATTATTTCCAATTGTCAGTACAGCATTATTGGAAACAAAAGTCCGCTGACTTCCGAGTGAAGTTTTGTCATTGGCCAGCAACACTACATTATTAACAGCTGTATTTACGGCATTACTGTTATTTACTGTAATATCTCTGTCCAAAGCTATTCCGAATTTATCAGTTCTTATTAATGTACTGTTTGATGCTGTATCCCCGAATTCCAGACTTTCTATCTTGGCATTTGTAAGACTCATGGTACCTGTATGAGTATTGTTATAGTTGGAACTTCTTAGGAAGCCGACATTTTGTGTTCCGTTTACCTTTATATTAAGATTTGTGATATTAGCAATTACATCAGCAGCAGTACCGATACGTTTTTCCAGTGAAATTCCCACATTTTTGGTTCCGTTTATTTCGATCCCGCCGTTAGCACTTTTGCTTCCGTCAATATATGTTTTATCATAATAATCATCGTTGAAGATATTCTTAACTCTCAAAGCATAGTTATCATGATTGTTTACTTCAATGTATCCTGATTTTAAAAGGGCATTTAATCCGTTGTAATATTGTCCGAAATCTACACCTATACTATTGTCACTGTTAATAATTATTTTACCTTCATTGATTGTTTCAGCAGGAGTAACAAACTGCGCACCTTCCGAATCTATATTTATTCCGACTATATATGATCCGCTTGCCAAAGTTATCGTCCCCGTATTTTTTAGTATAGAGGTAGCATGTGTATTACTGCCGGGCTGGTAGGTAAGAAGCTGATGTTCAATTCCTGTCAGAGGCTGTGTTCCCTGATTATTTAATGTAAGATTTCCTCTAAAATCAAATACTCTTGAAACAGGGCTTTTTCCTACATCATAGGGGTTTAAACTTATGAAACGAACTTGTCCGGTAGGAGAGTTATTATTTACAATCCAGTCACCATCTATTATTACATCAATATCTGCGGCTGAGTTTATTATAGCAGCAGGTGTTGCATTTGATGCGGATGTCCCCGAATAATAACTTGTAGTTCCTGATGTTGTGTAAGAAAAATCTCCTGAAATAGTAGGGGAAGTTCCTGTGTTTATTGTAACAGGAGTAGTTGCTATTACGTCATTATAGTTATTTATCATTGTAGTACTTGTAAGCGTAAGTGAAGGTGTACGCCCCTGTCCGAATCCTGTTGCCACAAAGTTTAGTGTCGGAGGATCAAATGTTGCCGGCGGTGTTATTACCGGATTAATAGGATCAAAGCTTCCTACGACCACAGTAGTCGGCGACGGCGGTGTTATTGTAACCGATGCCGGCGGTGTAGGAGCGGATATTGACGGAACCGTAAATGATTTTATCGGTGGTATTACAGGAATAATAGTATCTACCTGAGGACTTTCGGGTGTTACCGGAGTTACCGAAGGCATTGCCGGTTTACTGATATTCAATGCTATAGGCTGCCTGTCAGGCTCTTTCACAAAAAGACCTATACCAAGATCTATTTCCTTGGGCTGCTGCAGCGAGAGCATTGGCTTACCGTATAGTCCGTTTATCTGACCGCCTGTTGCGACAAAGTTGCCGTTACTGTCATAATATCCTTCTACATGTGAATGGTATTTTGCACTTTTGGATGTATTATCAACACCTTCATTATATTCGTTGTAAAAACCGCTGAAAAATACCTGCCATTCAAGATATTCCGGTTTCATAACATAATCACTCTGCAGATATAAATCTTTGAGCTCTTTGTTTTTTTGGTTGAGTATTCGTTCGATTAACTTGTAAGATTCATTGTTGGATTTATTTGAATTTAAGTTCTTAATCATTTTGTCGTATAATCGGTCATATTTGGCTGATGCACTGGACATTGGAGCAATAACTGCATTCAAAGCTAAAAACAGCAATAACTTATTTTGAGTTTTCATATTTACCTCCTTAATTTGTTAATATTGTGTATAAATTTTTTTATTGATTTACAATAAAATTTATAGAAAATTAGTATGATTATACTATAAAAATTAAAAAATGTCAACAAATTTTAAATTAACAAATGGTATTTAACGATGTTTTTGAAAGGCGGAATAAGAATGTTTTATAAATAATTTTAATTAAAAATTTCATATTATTATCAGTAAATATAGCGTTTAGTTTAGAAAGATAGGTTTTAGGGGTATTGGAAAATTAATTTTTTCGTTTAAAAAACTTTCGATTAATAACTGGATGAAGTTAAAAATATGGATTTGTAAAAAAATTTAGATAAGATAAAATGGAATTTTTTATGAGAGCCTGTTAAACAAGCGCTTTTCAGGCTCTCTTTATTTTGCCTTAAAATTATAAATTGGTTTTATGGTGTCAAGGACTTCAAGAGAAGGTGCAATAACAGGCAATATAGCATTTACAGGCTTATAAGCAGCAGGAAGCTCATCAATGCAATACTGAGCAGTAGTAGTGTATACACCTGACATTATTTCGTTTACATTGCTGTCCTTCAGCTGTTCGTTTGCCTTTGTTCTCGACAAAACACGACCTGCACCGTGGGGAGCAGAGCAGTTCCAGTCCTCATTGCCTTTTCCTTTTCCGAGAATTATTCCGTCTCTCATGTTAAACGGTATGATTATAAGCTCATCTTTTTTGGCAGATATTGCTCCCTTTCTTAAAACAGGATTTTTACCGGAAAAATCTATATAGTTATGTGTACTGTTTATAATATCTTGTTTTTCAAGGATATAATCTCTTTCAAGAAGCTCGTAAATTTCACCAAGCATAGCAATTCTGTTATAGTATGCGAAATTCTGGGCTATGTCAAGATCTCTGAAATAACCGTCATTTCCGTCAATTAATTCTATATTTTGGGGGAAATAAGACTTTCTTTCATTTTTGATGAAGTCTTCTATTTCGGCATGTCTGTTTTCAGCTTTTAATTTTTCTACTTTTTCACGTAATTCCAGATTAAATTCTTCCAATTCCTTGTTTTTTTCTCTGGATTCTTTAATATAATATTCGGCAACTTTCAATCCGAAATTTCTGCTTCCGCTGTGTACTGTAAGATAATAATAATGCTCGCCGTTCTTTGGCTTATACCCCATTTCTATAAAGTGATTGCCTCCGCCCAATGAACAAAGGCTGTTTTTTACATCTTCGTAGTTAATAACAGTAATAGTATCACATAATTTTTTTAATTTTTTATCAAAATCCTGAGATACATATTTTTCATATCTTAATGAGTTTTTATTTCTGTTGATTCCTGACGGAATATTATTTTTTATGGTTTTATCAAGATAATTAAGATCAATGTTTTTATCAGACTTAAAAATCATCATAGTAACGCCGCAGCCTATATCTACTCCGACAAATGCAGGATTAACAAGAGAAGAAGTCATTTCCTGCGTAAATCCTATACATGATCCCTTTCCTAAATGACAGTCAGGCATAATTCTGATTTTCTGGTCTTTATAGTGCTCCTGTTCATGAATGCTTATGATTTGGTTTTTTGTTTGTTCATCAATTAAGTCTGCAAATATTTTTAAACTCATTGCTGCTCCTTTCAAATTTTAATTTTATAAATATTTTGTATAAAAAAAACTTCCTTTAAGGAAGTCATGAAAACATAATTATTACTATTCAGGAGATAAAAGCCGGGAGGCCGTTACCCTTTCTTATATTTGTAATATATACGGATTTATTAAAAAAATTCCGCTTTATATTTTCTGCTTCACTAAAATATTTTTTTTCTGATATATAGGCTGGTATATCCAGCATGTGTATTTCACTGCACATTAAAAAATCAGCATTATTAAAACTAATAAAAGCCGGCTTTTGATATAAATTACCAGTTATAAAATATTGATTTTTAATATTTTTCACAATGAACACCTCCATAAATATAAATCAGATGAAAAAATTATAACAAAATTTTTATAAGAAGTCTATAAATATTTTATGATCAGCAGATATTTATTATTTAAATAGAAGCTTAAGAAAACTTTGGTTAATTTATTCTGATAAATATAGTATAATGTAAAGATAAAACAGCAGATGTTATCAGAAAAGAAACATATTACAGAAAATATAAATAAAATCAATAAAAATAATAAAGGTGGGCAGCTATGAAAAAAGTTATTTTGTCGTTATTAGTATTATTATCAGTTATTTCAGTTTCAGAGAGAGCAGTTTATTATTACGGAATAAATAACACTGTTATTCTGGGAAAGCTTGTCAGGGAAAAAATAAAAAATCCTGCGGGATATAACAGAAATGCAGTTATTTATCCTTATTTTATAGTTTTTGAAAATCCTGTAGATGTGGAAAAAACATCAGATACAGAGATAAGAAACAGATATGAGATATTTGATCCTGTATATAATGTTTCGCGGATTCAGCTGAACTTTGATTCCGCAAAAATAGAACCAGACCAATTAAGAGGGAAAACAGTGAGGGTTACCGGTTTTCTTCTTCATTCCAATTCTAGATATCATTATACAGAAATAATATTAGATGTGGATCAAATAGAGGCAGTGGAAGAATAAAATTTTAAGACAGACCGTTTGAAACAGAATTACATTTTTTATAAATTTTAATGATAAATAATAAAACAGGAGAGTTTTCATAATGATTTCCTGTTTTATTTTATTATGAAATAATCAAAATTTTTATGCACAAAAAGTAGTTGTATGAAGTATAATTTTATTTCTGAAAAAAAATTGACAAACTTGTTTAAATAAGTTATGATAAAGCAGGAACAACAAGTCTGGGATAGTATTCTTAGACTGTGACAGATTATATTTTGTGTAAAGGAGAAAAAGATGACAGATTATAAAAAGATGAGTGTATATCAGATTTATCCAAAAAGCTTTCAGGACAGTAATGGTGACGGAATAGGAGATATTAACGGAATAATCAGCAGGCTTTCTTATATTGCAGATCTGGGGGTAGAATATATATGGCTGACACCGATATATATAAGTCCGGGTAATGATAACGGATATGATATTGCAGATTACTATAATATAGACCCTGTTTACGGAACAACAGATGATTTCAAAAATCTTCTTCATGAAACACATAAAAGAGGGCTGAAAGTAATGATGGACATTGTAGTCAATCATACGTCGACAGAGCATATGTGGTTCAAAGAATCATCAAAATCAGAAGATAATCCATACAGAAATTTTTATATCTGGAAAAAAAATGAAGGTAAACTTCCTAACAACTGGGTATCGAAGTTTGGAGGACCGGTCTGGACACTTGATGAAAGAACAGACAGCTATTACCTCCATTTATATGATGTTACACAAGCAGATCTAAACTGGGAATATGAACCTATGAGACAGGAAATATATAAAATGATGAGACACTGGCTGGATCTAGGGATAGACGGATTCCGTCTTGATGTAATAAATCTTCTGTCAAAAGATCAGAATTTTCCTGATGATACTCTTAATACTTTTACGGATGACGGAAGAAAGTATTATACAGACGGTCCTAAAATACATGATTATCTGAAAGAAATGAATAAAGAAGTGTTTAGCAGATATAACAATGTAATAACAGTGGGAGAGATGTCTTCTACATCGCTGGAAGCATGTATAGAATATACAAAGCCGGAGAGTAAAGAGCTTTCAATGATTTTTAGCTTTCATCATCTGAAAACAGATTATAAAAATAAAGATAAATGGGAATTACAAAAATCTGATATCATGGAGCTTAAGGAATATTTTACAAAATGGCAGAACGGAATGGAGAAGGAAAGCGGGTGGAGTGCTTTATTCTGGTGTAATCATGATCAGCCCCGTATAGTGAGCCGTATGGGAAATGAAACTGAATACAGACATGAATCTGCTGCTATGCTTGCCACACTTCTGCATATGATGCAGGGAACACCTTATATTTATCAGGGGGAAGAGATAGGAATGCTGAATGCACATTTTGATAAAATTACTGATTATGAAGATGTGGAATCGCTTAATGCATATAAAAATATGATAAATGCAGGAAAAAGTGAAGAGGAAGCACTTAAAATTTTACGAGAACGTTCTCGGGATAATTCAAGAACACCGGTTCAGTGGGATAATACTGAAAATTCAGGGTTCAGCACAGGAAAACCATGGATAAAAATGGGGAAGATGGCAGACGGAATAAATGTTGAAGAAGATCTGAAAAGTAAAAAGTCTGTATTTTCTTATTATAAAAAGCTGATAAATATGAGAAAAGAATACGATATTATAAGAGACGGAAATTTCACAATACTGGATGCTGATTCGGAAGATACATTTATTTATACACGTGAGACCGAGAGGGAAGTTCTTTATGTAATATGTAATCTTACAGATAAAACACTGGAAATAGATAAAGAAATAACAGCCAGCGCAGCAGGCGGAAAGTGCCTTATTACAAATACAGATATACCATGTGAAAAGGGTAGGCTGAAACCATATGAAACAAGTGTCTGGCTTCTAAAAAAGTAACAGATGTCAGTTTGAAAATAATTATAACAGGAAAAATCCCTGAATGGCGGAATAATATGATACTGTATTAAAACAACAGTTTCATCCGGATATTCAAGGGATTTTTTATTACAAAATTTTTATAAAAAATAAAGTTATGATATAATGGTGGAAAAAACAGGACAGGTGAGAAGAAAAATGGCAGTATTTGATGATTTTATAAAGCTTGATATACGTGTAGGAGAAATAATTGATATTCAGGAATTTCCGGAAGCAAGGAAACCGGCTTATAAAGTATGGGTTGATTTTGGCGAGGAAATAGGAGTGAAAAAATCCAGTGCCCAGATAACTGATTTATATAAACCGGAAGATATAAAGGGGAAACAGGTATTGGGAGTGGTTAATTTTCCGCCCAGACAGATCGGAGCTTTTATGTCTGAGGTTTTAGTCTTAGGGGTGTATGGTGAGAAAGGTGTGGTACTTATTCAGCCCGATTCGGGAATTAATGTAAAAAACGGGGATAAGCTGGGATAAGGATTTATTTAAATATCCGGAATGATTTATTACATATTTGATAAGATGAAGGTGAAAAATGAAGAATGAAGAATGATTTTGACGAAATTGTTTGTGAAATGGCATCAATACTTAAAGTAGTTTTTACTGAGCTTTTTAATAATAATGAAAAGTTTTACTATTGTACATTTTTAACTACTGGGGAAGGTTTGCCCCCTCTGATATCTGCCTGGTCGGAGGAAGCTTTGAAGAGAGAAGGCAGTTTATATAAAAATGCTGATGAATACAGAGAAATAAAATGGTCTTATGCTGACAGTCCTTATTATGCATTCAGATATGAAAGGTTTAGTCATATTTTTTCTTCACGTCCTTTAATGATAACTATGGATGAAAAAGAATGGGAGAAGGAATTTCTGTTTAGGCTGAAAGCAATGGAAACAGCAGTAAGACAGGTCGATAAAGAGGGGATATTTTCTATAAATCAGAAAAGAGAAGACATTTGTGTGGAAGTAGGAACAATGCCTCCGGATAAATTAACAACAGAAATAACAAAACGTCTGAATAATCAGGATTCTTTGATCATGAAAGAATATATGGCAGAAGCAGCCGAATAAAAAAAATATATCTAATAAAAAAGCTGTATCAAAAGTATAATATTACTTCTGATACAGCTGTATTTTTATCTGTTGAATACCAAGTAAATCATTATGCAGGAAGATTAATATTATAGCTTAATGTATAGCCGTCGCTGTCTATTAATATAACATCATTTTCCTTTACTTCATTTGCAAGAATCATTTTTGAAAGGTTAGTTTCTATATCTTTCTGTACAAATCTTCTCAATGGTCTTGCCCCGTAGCTCGGGTCGTAAGCCTCTTTTACTATAAAATCAAGAGCTGCATCTGTGTATTCTATTCTCATATACTGTTCTTTTAATTTTTTATTGATATCGTCAAGAACAAGACGTACAATTCCTTTTACATTATCTCTGTCAAGTGCCTTGAAGACAATAGTATCATCTACTCTGTTCAAAAACTCAGGTCTGAATCTCATCTTAAGTTCATTCATTACCCCGTCTCTTGTTTCCTGTTTCATTTCAGGATCTTCAAGAATGAGATGGCTTCCCAAGTTTGATGTCATTATAATTATCGAGTTTTTAAAGTCTACTACTTTACCTTTTCCGTCTGTAAGTCTTCCGTCGTCAAGGAGCTGTAATAAAACATTGAATACATCAGGGTGTGCCTTTTCTATTTCATCAAAAAGTATAACAGAATATGGTTTTCTTCTGATAGCCTCAGTAAGCTGTCCGCCCTCTTCGTATCCTACATATCCCGGAGGTGCTCCGATTAGTCTGGTAACACTGAATTTATCCATATATTCACTCATATCGATTCTGACAATATTATTTTCATCATCAAATAAATTATATGCAAGTGTTTTTGCAAGATAAGTCTTACCGACACCTGTGGGACCAAGGAATATAAATGATCCGATCGGTCTGTTCGGGTCTTTCAGTCCTGCACGTGATCTGATAATAGTATCACTGATGGCTTTGATAGCTTCATCCTGACCGACTACTCTTGCTTTCAGGTGATCTTCAAGATGGAGTATTTTATCTTTTTCACCTTCCATTAGTTTTGATACAGGGATACCAGTCCATTTTCCGACTACTTCTGCTATTTCTTCACTGTCAAGCTCTTGTTTCAGCAGTCTTGCACTGTCTTTTTTTGTTTCCAGATCTGCCTCTTCCTGCTCTTTCTTTTTCTCAAGTGCAGCAAGCTTACCGTATTTTAATTCGGCAAGTTTATTCAGGTCATAAACCCTTTCGGCTTCCTGAATATCTAATTTTACTTTATCAATTTCCTCGTTTATTTTCTTTAATGTGTCGACTTCATGCTTTTCAGCTTCCCATTGACTCTGAAGAGTGCTTTTCTTTTCATTAAGGTCTGCAAGCTCTTTTTCCAGAGATTCAAGCCTGTCCTGTGAAGCCTTGTCTTTTTCTTTTTTCAGCGCTTCTCTCTCTATTTCAAGCTGTAATACCTTTCTTGTAACTTCATCAAGCTCTGTAGGCATAGAGTCTATTTCTGTCTTTATTTTTGCAGAAGCCTCATCAATAAGATCAATTGCCTTATCCGGTAAAAATCTGTCGCTTATATATCTGTCACTCATAACAGCAGCTGCTACAAGCGCATTATCAGTAATTCTGATACCATGGAAAGTCTCGAATTTTTCTTTCAGTCCACGCAGTATGGAAATAGTATCCTCTACAGAAGATTCAGGCACTAAAACAGGCTGGAATCTACGCTCAAGGGCAGGATCCTTTTCTATATATTTTCTGTATTCTTCTATTGTGGTAGCCCCTATAACCTTGGCATCACCACGGGCAAGCATAGGCTTTAGAAGATTTCCCGCATCCATAGCTCCGTCGCCTTTTCCTGCACCGACAATAGTATGTACCTCATCTATAAAAAGTATAATTCTTCCGTCACTGTCTTCTATTTCTTTAATAACTGCTTTTAATCTTTCCTCGAATTCACCTCTGTATTTGGCACCGGAAATAAGCGAACCCATATCAAGCGAGAATACAGTCTTGTCTTTCAGACTCTCAGGTACGTCTCCTTTAAGTATTCTCTGTGCTATTCCTTCTGCAATGGCTGTTTTACCGACACCGGGCTCACCTATAAGTATAGGATTGTTTTTTGTTCTTCTTGAAAGAATCTGTATAGCACGTCTTATTTCTGTATCTCTTCCTATAATAGGGTCAATTTTACCTTTTCTTGCCAGTTCCACAAGATCTTTACCGTATTTTTCCAGAGCATCGTATGAATTCTCAGGAGTAGTATTATCTACTCTTTTATTTCCTCTTACATCGGCAAGAACATTTTCAAACTGGTCTTTATTTATATTATTAGCCTTTAAGAAATTATTATTATCAAAAGCAGCTAAAAACAAGTGCTCTGTGCTGATATAAGAATCATGATATTCTTTCATATAATCTTCTGCCTGTACAAGAACTCTGTTTAATTCCGCATTAGGTCTTGGATCTCCTGATGAACCCTCTACTTTTGAAAATGAGTCCAGCTTAGCTGATAATTTATTTATAAGATTAGATGTATTTATTCCCATTTTTTGTAAAAGCTTAGGGATTAATCCTTCCATCTGGCCGACTAATGCAAGCAGTAAATGCTCTACCTTCATATCCGGACTTTTATATCTGACAGCGTAGTTATGCGCCTCTGAGATGGCTTCCACGCTTTTTTCAGTAAATTTATTTTCCATATAATCACCTCATATTTATTTAGCACTCACCTGTTTAGAGTGCTAATAATTTTATATCATTTTCACAGTAAAATGTCAATAGTAAAATTAAAAAAAATAAAAATATTTTTTATGCAGATAATTTGAGGCCTTTGCAGAGAATTTACCGAGGAAGAAATATTTTTTCTTTAAGAAAATAACAAAAAATATGAATATTATAAAAAAAGTATATTTTTGTTTTTTGTATATAATTAATATGGTAAAATAGTTTATGGAAGATTAAAAACACGGAATGAGAAGTCGGGGATTTTGAATAAAAAGCATTGAAGATATTAAGGGAAATGAGATTTTAAAAAATCCTTTCAAAAAATTATGAACGATTTTGTAGTTTTCTTTTTACATTTTATGATGTAAATTATTAGTGTATCAGAGGTGATAAAAATGTTGTCGAAAAAAAGTCTGGATATTTTGACACTGCTGGATGAAGCAGGGGAATTAAAAGAAATAGCAAATAAACTGAATTTATCAGAACGGGCAATCAGATATGAAATAGAGAATCTGAATTACTATCTGACAAAATTCGGATTTGATGAAATTCAGATAATCTCAAGAAAAGTGGAGAAACCGGAAAATTTAAATTATAATACTGTTCTGGAATATCTTAACAAGGAAAATTATACATATTCCAAAGAAGAAAGAACAGACTATATTCTGGCAAATTATCTGTTTAATTCACAAAATTTGAAACAGATAAATCTTGAAGAAAATCTGAATGTAAGCTCTACCACCGTGGCTAATGATATGGCAAGGGTAAAAGATGTTCTCTCCTTAAATAAGCTTGAGTTTAACAGCTATTCTAAGGATTTCGAGTATATAGAGGGAGCTGAAAAGAATATAAGACGTTATATTCTGAACTTTTTGCTCGAGTATTTATTTATTACGAAAAAGTATCCCGGTGAGATAATGGTAAAAGAGGTCATAGAAAATTATTTTTCTGATATAGACCTGAACTATATAAGGGAATTCATAAAGAAAATACAGGAAAAAATAGGAAAGATAATATCTGATGAAGCATATAAGATTCTTACTCTGTATCTTTTGATAATGATAAAGAGAGTAAGAGAGGGAAAAGTGCTGGGAGAGATAAAAAATCCCGTCTTTATAACATCAAGCGACGAATTTAAGATAATATCCGTAATAATCAGCAGCCTGGAAAAAAATGCCCTCGTAAAATTCAGCAATCAGGAAATAATGGCTTTTTCCGAATATGTTCTAGGAAGTCATTCGTATAACTTTGATTATTCATATTATGAAAACTGGATACAGCTGGAAATACTTGTAAATAAATTAATTGTAGATATTAACAGCAAGATAGATACTAATATTTTAGGAGACAACATATTATTTGAAGGTCTTTTGAATCATCTAAAGCCTGCAATATACAGAATAAAGCAGGGAATAAAACTGGAAAATGCTATTTATGAGGAGGTATTGGATAATTACCCGGAACTCTTTTTAATGATAAAAGATTCCATGACAAAACTGATACACTATCTGGAAGTAGAAATAAACGATGACGAAATCGCCTTTGTAACAATACACTTTAAGGAAGCCATAGACAGAAGGGCAGAAAAAGCCCTGAAAAATGTAATAATAGTATGCGGTTTCGGATACGGCAGTTCAAAGCTGCTGAAAGAAAATATAAAAAAATACTTTGAGGTAAATGTGGTAAACACCCTGCCTATGCATAAATTCGAAGAAATAACAGACTTTAACAATATTGATCTTATTATAACAACGGTACCTATAAAGGAGGAAAAGATTCCGGTAATACATGTAAATCCCATACTTACAAAAGAGGATCTGGAAAAGCTTGAATCTTACGGACTGGATAAAGAAAGAAAACTGATATATCTCGAAGAGCTGCTGGAAATAATAAAGGAGCATGCGGAAATAAAAGATGAAGCAGGACTTATAGAAAGTCTTACAGAGAAATATAAAAATAAAATAACATTTAATGCAGAAAATAAGAAGCATAATCTGGAAATAATTCTCGGGAAAGAGAATATATACACTAATCTGACATTTGATTCATGGGAGAACGCTCTTTATTTCGGGGGAGAGGTACTTGAGCAAAAAGGAGCGGTAAGCCCGGATTATGTGGAAAGTATTATAAATATACTGAAAACACATGGAAGCTATATGGTAATAAACGAGCATATTCTTCTGGCACACGGAAGAAATGAGGATAATGTTTTTGAAACATCAATGATACTTATGACTCTGAAGGACTATATAGAATTCCCCAATGATAAAAAGATAAAGATAATTATTCTTTTCTCCAGCAGGGATAATCAGGAGCATCTTAATGCACTGCTTAAGCTTACCGAGCTTCTGGATGAAAGGGATCTGTATAACCAGATAAAGGATCTGGAAACAAGCGGGGAAATATATGAGAAAATATTAAGCTTAACAGAGGAAAACTAAATAAGTGAATAAAAAATAACATAAATTTAGAAAAATAAGAAAAAATTGGGAGGAAATAAAAATGAGCGATAATTCAGCAAGAGTACAGGTGCAGAAATTCGGAAGATTTCTAAGCGCCATGGTAATGCCAAATATAGGAGCTTTTATAGCTTGGGGACTTATAACAGCGTTATTTATACCTACAGGATGGATGCCGAATGAAAATCTGGGGAAACTGGTAGGACCAATGATATCATATCTTCTGCCTCTTTTGATAGGATATACAGGCGGTACGATAGTAGGCGGAAAAAGAGGAGGAGTGGTCGGAGCCATTACTACGATGGGAGTAATAGTGGGAGCGGACATTCCGATGTTTCTTGGAGCAATGATAGCAGGACCTCTTGGAGGATTTGTAATAAAAGCTTTTGATAATCTTCTTGAAGGAAAAATCAAGCCGGGATTTGAAATGCTTATAAATAACTTCTCGGCAGGAATCATAGGTATGATACTTGCATTAGTAGCATTTAAGGCAATAGGACCGGCAGTACAGCTTTTGACAAAAGGTCTGATGTTTGCAGTAAACCAGTTAGTGGCAATGAAGCTTTTACCATTGGTTTCTATAGTAATAGAGCCGGCAAAAATCTTTTTCCTTAATAATGCAGTAAATCACGGAATCTTTACACCACTGGGAACAGAACAGGTTACACAAATGGGAAAATCTATCTTCTTCTTAATAGAAGCTAATCCGGGACCTGGATTAGGAATCTTACTGGCTTACACTGTTTTTGGAAAAGGAAATGCAAAGCAGTCAGCGCCGGGAGCAATAATAATACACTTTCTAGGCGGAATACACGAAATTTACTTTCCGTATGTATTAATGAATCCGGCATTATTCTTAGCGGTAATAGCTGGAGGAATGACAGGAGTAGCTACAAATATGCTTTTAGGTACTGGACTTGTGGGGCCGGCTTCTCCGGGAAGTATAATAGCAATAGGGCTTGTTACAGCTAAAGGAAGTATGCTGGGTGTAATGCTGTCAGTACTTCTTGCCACAGTAGTGTCTTTCCTTGTAGCTTCAGTATTTGTAAAAAGAGCGGCATCAAATGCCGATGACGATGAATTTGAGGCAGCAGCAAGCAAAATGGCAGACTTAAAAGGCGGGAAATCAGGAGCAGACATAGCTGATATAAACAGCGGTGAAATCAGAAAGATAATAGTAGCATGTGATGCCGGAATGGGTTCAAGTGCCATGGGGGCAAGCCTTCTGAAAAAGAGAGTGCAGAATGCGGGACTTAATATAATAGTAGAAAATAAGGCAATTAATGAGATACCAAAGGATGCCGATATGATAATAACTCATCAGGATCTGACTGCAAGAGCGAAAGGCGTGGCACCTGAGAAGATTCATTTATCTTTGACAAACTTTGTAGACGGAGATTTTTATGACGAGGTAGTGAAAAAATTAAAAAAGTAGACGGCTCATCGGACACAAATCTGGATAATCCAGATGTTCCTCAAACTGGTGAGCAGAAGAAAGAGGAAATTTTAAAGCAGTCAAATATTAAGCTGGGGCTGGCTTCGGTATCAAAGGAAGAAGCTATAAAACAGGCCGGTGAATTATTGAAAAATGCAGGATATGTGGAAGAAGGATATATTAACGGCATGCTTGAAAGAGAGAAGCTGGTGTCGACATATCTTGACCATAATATTGCAATACCTCACGGAGAGGCAGAAGTAAAAGAAAAAGTAAAGAAAACAGGAATAGTGGTACTTCAGTATCCGCAAGGGATAGATTACGGTGACGGGAATACTGTAAAGCTTCTGATAGGAATAGCAGGAAAAGGAAACGAGCATATAGATGTTATTGCCAAGCTTGCAGGAATTCTTGATGATGAAGCCGAAGCCGAAAAACTTGTAAATTCGTCAGATGCTGATTATGTGTATAATTGCTTAAAATAAAGGAGGCAGAAATGAAAAGAGCATTACATTTTGGGGCAGGCAATATAGGCAGAGGTTTCATAGGAAAGATAATATCAGAAGCTGGATATGAAGTGATTTTTGCCGATGTTAACGGGCAGGTAATAGATCAGCTGAATATAGATAAGGAATATGAAGTAGAAGTAGTAGGGGAAAATTCTAAAACTGATATTGTAAAAAATGTCAGCGGTATAATGTCGAATGATCCTGAAAAGGTGAAGGAGGCAGGGCTTAGAGTAAGTCTTATTACTACAGCTGTAGGGCCTAATGTACTAAAGATAATATCAGGAGCATTTGCAGATATTATAAAAGCAAGAAAAGAAAAAGGTCTGGAAGAAGTTCTGAATATCATAGCATGTGAAAATATGGTAAAAGGAACTACGTTTTTGAAAGAAAATATTTATGAAAAACTGAATGAATCAGAGAAGGAATATGCAGATAAATATATAGGATTTCCGGATTCAGCAGTGGACAGAATAGTTCCGCCGGTAAATGCCGAAGGGAAAAAGCCTACATATGTGGTAGTGGAAGAATTTTATGAGTGGATTGTGGACAGAAATCTTATAAAAGGCGATCTGGAACTGAAAGGAATGATAAAAACAGATAATCTTATGGCATATATAGAGAGAAAACTGTTTACCCTGAATACAGGACATGCAATAACAGCTTATATAGGAAAGTATAAAAAATACAAAACTATAGATGAGAGCATAAAAGATGCTGATATCAGAAATATAGTAAAGGGTGCAATGGGTGAAAGCGGTGAGGTATTAATAAAAAGATACAGTTTTGACAGGGAAGAACACTTTAAGTATATAGATAAAATCATAAAAAGATTTGAAAATATATATCTGAAGGATGATGTAGAGAGAGTAGGGAGACAGCCTTTAAGAAAGCTGGGCAAAAATGAAAGATTAATAAAGCCTCTTCTCGGAACTCTGGAATATAATACTTCCAATGAGAATCTTGTTACGGGAATCGCTTATGCTTTGAAATTCGACGGCAGTGACGAGGAAAGCGTGAAACTAAGCAGTATGATGAAAGAAAAAGGACCGGCTGAAACCTTGAAAGAGGTAACGGAAAATTCTATAGGTGAAGATATAACAGCAAGGGTAGAAAGTATTTATAATAAACTGTAAAAATAATATATAAAAAGCATCAGGAGCCATTCCTGATGCTTTTCTTACATTTTTGATAATAAATGTATTAATAAACTGCTGTTTTGCTCCTTATACAACACCGAATACATATTTTCCGGCGAAAAAAGCCAAAGCTAATATTATTAAGATCACTATTTTTGTAAAAAATAAATTTTTAATAAAACGAAAAATTCCGTAAGTTACAAAAACAGCTACCAGTATAACTATGAGGTTAGTATATTGTTCCATAAATTCTCCTGTTTAAAAAAATATTACCAATATTATACAGGATACGATAAAATTCTTCAATATTTTTAAATATAATAAAAAAATAAGCAAAAATCTGTTTTTTAAAATAAGTCATTAAATATTTGATTTTAGTGCAGATAATAAATTTATTTTTCTTTTCATTTAGAATATAATAAGGTAAAATATTATAAAAAATAAAGTGGGGAATAAGAGATGGGGAATTTTATTGGTTTATTTATATTTAATAATAGAGAAATAGCAATAGGATTTTGGAGTTTAATATTTTTTATTTGGTGTCTAAGTAAAAAAGAAATAAGGCATTCTATTTTAGATGTAATAAAAATAGTCTTTTCAAAGTGGATAATTATAATATTTATTTTGTCTACCACATATATCGGTATAGTTATATTTTTACTGTATAAATTAAAATTCTGGAATATATTTATGTTAAAAGATAGTATTATTTGGTATATTTTTGTAAGTAGTTCTATGATTATAAAAGGAATGTTATCTAAAAAAGAAGAGAAATTTTTTAGGAACGAAATAATTGAATGTTTTAGTTTAACTTTAATGTTCGATTTGGTTATTAATACATTTGACTTTGGTTTATTGATTGAAATAATAGTATTTCCCATAATACTGATAGTTGTATTAATGATTGAATTTGGGAAACATAGGAAAGAATATGAGGCTTTAGTAGATCCTATGAATAAAATTTTAAATTTCTCAGGAGTTATAATAATAGTATATAGTGTTTTATCAATAATAAAAAATTATAAAATTTTTTTTACTATAGATTCATTAAAAGCTTTTTTATTACCACAAATATTAATACTAATGTATTTACCTTTTATCTATATAATGTTTATATATAGTAAATATGAAACAATATTTATAAAATTTAAAATTTCTCATGAAATTCCAGAAATAGTAGTTTTATACATAAAACTACGTATTATTTTGAAATACAATTTTTATGTATACAATGCAGAAGAATTTTTTTTTATAAATTGGTATAAAATAAGAACTGTAAGAACTAAAAAAGAATTTGATATTATTTTAAATAATAACATACAATAAAAAATATAATTGAGATGGAGTGGAGAATGCTTTATACAATAACATTAAATCCGGCAGTTGACAAGGTAATAGAAATTGCGGGAACTCTTGAAAGAGAGCAGAATAACAAAATAAAAAAAGTGCTTTATGATATCGGAGGAAAAGGATGTCATGTATCAGCAGTATTTTCTGCACTGGGGCTTCCTAATATTGCTACTGGATTTACTGGCGGGAGAAATGGGATAAAGCTTGTGGAATTAATGGAGGAAAAGAATATCAAATGTGAATTTATAAACGCAGGCAGTACAAATACCAGAGAATGTACCATTCTAGTAGATGAATCTAATCTCGGCAGCTACATGGTTACAGAATCCGGGGAACTTCCCGGTGAGAAAGCGTACAGTGAACTGATTCTGAAAATACAGAAAGAGATAAATGAGAACGATATAGCAGCATTATCAGGATCACCGGCAACAGGCTTTCCGAAAGAAAAATACTGTGAAATAGTGAAAACTCTGAAAAATACCGGAGCTAAGGTATTTATAGATGCAAGAGACGAATATTTGAAGGAGGTAATAAATCTGGAGCCTTTTTTTATAAAACCAAATAAGTATGAATTTCAGGTATTAACAGGGAAAAAACTTGAAAAAACAGCTGATTTTATAGAGGAAATACAAAGGCTTAATGAAAAAATAGAGATAGTAGCAGTGTCTCTCGGGGAGGAAGGAAGCATAGTAGGGGTAAAAGACAGAGGAGTATACGGATTTATTCCTCCAAAGATAGATGTAGTAAGTGAAACAGGCTGCGGGGATATATTCGTAGGTGGTGTAATTTCAAAATATTATCTGAAAAAAGACATAGAGGAAATTTTTAGATTTGCCACGGCGATAAGTGCATCTAAAGCAGCACATTTTTTAAGCTCGGATTTTTCACTGGATCAGACCAGTAAACTCCTGCCTCTGGTAAAAATAAAAAAATATAAGTAAAGCAGAAAATAAATAATACATAATAACTGTGTTTGCAGCTTATGTCCGAATACTTCAAAAAATTTGAAATAAATAAGCCTTTAAAAAACACAGGGAAAAATGCTATAATAAGACAAATATAAAAACACAGGAGGTTTAGGTGTGGAGAAAGTTTTAAGAAAATTACAAAGCGGTTCCGACATCAGAGGAATAGCTATTCAGCACGAGGACAAACAGGTGACTTTGAACAGAGAAACTGTAGCTGCATTGGCACAGGGATATGTGAATTATATAAGTAAAAAACTAGGTAAAAATCCTGAGGAAATAGTAGTTTCAGCCGGGACTGACCCGAGAATAACAGGAGGTAAGCTGCAATGTGCCTTTATTGAAGAGCTGCTGGATGCGGGAATGATAGTTTATGATTTTGGTTTATCAACGACTCCGTCTATGTTTATGAGTACAATTTTTGAAAAGTATAACTGTGATGCTGCTATTATGTTCACTGCAAGTCATCTTCCTTTTTATTATAACGGAATAAAATTCTTTACTAAAGAAGGCGGATTTGAGAAGGAAGATATCAAACAGGTTATAGAAAATTCGATAGATATTTTGAAAAATTCTACGGTTAAACAAACTAAAAAGGGAAAAATAGTTAAGACCACAATAATAAAAGATTACTCTAAATTTTTAGTAGAAAAAATAAGAACAGAAGTAAATTCTAAAAAAAATTATGAAAAACCGCTTGAAGGACTGCATATAGTAGTAGATGCCGGAAACGGAGCAGGAGGATTTTTTGCAGAGGAGGTTTTAGAGGTTCTTGGTGCTAAAACTGCAGGAAGTGCTTTTCTGAATCCTGACGGACTTTTTCCTAATCATGTGCCTAATCCTGAAGACGAAACAGCTATGGGATTTCTGAAAAGAGCTGTTCTTAACAGTAAGGCAGATTTTGGTATAATATTTGATACAGATGTGGACAGAGCATCATGTGTGGATAAGAACGGAGAGGAAATAAACAGAAACAGATTAATAGCTTTATCCTCTGCAATAGTTCTTGAGCAGAATCCGGGAAGTACAATAGTAACAGATTCAATTACTTCTGATGAATTAAATGAATTCATTACTAAGCTCGGCGGAAAACATTTCAGATATCAGAGAGGGTACAAGAATGTTATAAATAAAGCAAAAGAACTAAATGAAAAAGGGATAGAGTGTCCTCTGGCTATAGAAACATCAGGACATGCAGCTTTTAAGGAAAATAATTTTCTTGACGACGGTGCTTATCTTACTGCCAAAATATTAATAACTCTGGCAAAGCTTCACGAAGAGAACAAGAATATAGAGGATCTTCTTGAAGGATATAAGGAACCGCTTGAATCAAAGGAGATACGTCTGAATGTAAATACACAGTCAATAAAAGAATATGCCGATAAGGTAATAAGCGAGCTTGAGCAGTTCGTGAAAGAGGAACCGGAATGGTCTCAGGTGGAGGAAAATTACGAGGGAATAAGAGTAAACTGCAAAGGCGGAGAAGGAAGCGGATGGTTTTTATTAAGATCATCTCTGCATGAACCGATAATCTGTATAAATATGGAGGCAGATTATGCCGGAGGAGTGGAGAAAACAGAGAAGAAGCTTGCTGAATTTTTGAAAAAATACAGTGAAATAGATACTTCAGCTTTATAAAAAATAAAATTTATTATAAGATAACAATACTGTCGGAATAACAGAATTCAGGCAGTATTTTTCAGGTGTTATTTTACGGGAGAATGATGAGAATCAATTCTTTCTTTATCTGAATATAAATGTTATAATAAACAAAAAATTAAGGAGTTATAAATCATGAAGAAAGTAATGTTTTTATTTTTTCTGTTTTCAATTACGGCTTTCCCGTGTAAAATACTGGTAAATCCGGGGAAACCATTTATAATATCGAATAACAAAGTCTATTATACAGAAGCTGGAAATGCAAAGATGGAGCTGTCAGGGGCAGATTCTGATGATTTCCAGACTATTTCATATTCTGTGGAATCATGTGAATACAGAGATTACGGAAAAGACAGCCGAAATGTATATTTCAAAAATACAAAGGTAGAAGGAGCAGATGCTGGGAGCTTTATTATGCTGGAACAGGGCTATTATAAAGATAAAAGATATCTGTATTTTTACGGTAAGAAACTGAGAGACAGTGATTCCAGAAAAGAAATAAAATTTATCAAGGATAACAAAGATACGGACTGTATTCCCTGGGGAGACGGCGGCTGTGTTATCAATAACGGAAATAAATATAAAGACGGGAAAAAATATTTCAAAGGAGCATAAATATAGTGATTTTTACATATTAAAAAATCAGGGGGATTTCCCCTGATTTTATATGGTAATTTTTAAAGTAAGAATCTCTGCATTTTTTAAATCCGGCAGGATATAAGAATTATCCGAAAATTCAAGATTTCCTAAAAATGCTGTTTCTTTCAGGTTAGTAATAGAAACAGAATTATGGGGGAAATTTATTTTCAGTCTGTTATTTTCAGAAAGCTTCTGAGAAGGGTTAAATAATCTCAGAATAATATTTTTATCTCTTTCTGCTTTTTTCAAAGCTGATACTTCAATATTATTTCCTGTTAATTCAATATACTCTTTTCTTAAAGGTCTGTCTCCTGTTTTTATATCTTCTAAAAACTGTTTTACATTAACCGGAGCAGAATAAAGGGATACAAGCCTTTGAATCTGTGCATCAGAATAATTGCCTGAATGAGGAACTATCCCGAATTCAAATTTATAATTTCCCGTCATCTGAGAATCAGGCGTATTGAATTCTATTCCGCTCACTCTGCCCGGACGTATTTCGAGATCTGATTTTCCCATTTTTCCTACACTTCTCATAAGTGTGAGGGCAATAGTGTCGTTATTATAAATTTCATATTCCGGCAGACCGGCAGACAGCACTGCGATTCCTGTTTTACTGTCGGAAATATCAGTGAATCCCTGCATTGGATATATAGGAAGCGGCTTTGATTTATAGTTCAGCTCTTTCCAGTTTTCAGGGACTGAAATTTGATTGTCTCTTTTTATGACTGAAAAATGGTCTCCTGCATATGATGAATCTGTGGTAACAGGGGCACTGCATAATACCTTTATTATATGATCATGAGAATTATTGTGAAGTTCGGTTTTTACTGCAATTATTCTTGAAGCAGCTCTTAATGAAACGGTGCTTTTGATTTTGAGTTCTGTCAGTTCCGTATTTCTTCCTGATCTGTCGGGATTTAATGCATTTGGCACCATCATAACATGTTTTATTTCAAAAGCTGTTTCAAAATTATTTTCATACAGCTTAGTTATTTCTGCTTTCAGGTTTTCGGTAGTAAAAATCCTGTCATTTTTTGGAGGAGAATAGTCATATTCATCTCCGTCATCACCTTTTTCTTCATATATCAAAGCCGAAAATTTTTCTCTGCTTTCTTTTTCAAAAATATCTAAAGAACCGTTTTCCTTGATATTTATTTTCAGATATTCATTTTCCAGCTGATTTTCATGAGAGGATACCAGCTTTTCATTATTGTCCGCTGCTTCATTCTCACGTATATCAATAACTTCATAGCCGCCTGCCGGAAGAAAATCAGAAGAAATTATGATTTTATTTTTCCAGAAGACATATTTTGGATTTTTGCTGTAAGAATCCAAAATATAATTTTCTGATGCGATGTCCATGGCAAGACTTATATCAGTCTCTGAAAGATCTGTATTTAGAGATGAAACAATCTCATAAGGAATCTTTTTACCTGCAGAAGTATAAAGAGAGAATTCCTTTTTCTTTGTGTATACTGTAATTTCGATAAATTTTTCCCTTTTATAAGGGAGTGTATTAACAAGAAGAACTGCTCTGCCTTTTATTTGGGAAAGATCAAGCTCTCTTTCCATATATCTGAAAAACATGTTTTCCAGCTCTTTGTTTATCTGTCCTGAGTACTTGAATCTGTTCATAATATCATCGTGGCTTTCATCTGTACAGCATGTGCATATACTGTCATGTGCCTGATTTTCAAAAAGATATTTCCATGATTTATTAATCAGTCCGTTGGAATAAATACCATTTTCAAGATATGCAAATGTCGAAAGAGGCTCAATAACAGAAGAAATTTTATATTCAAGTGTTTTATTCAGGTATTTTATATCCATTCTGCTGGAAGAATCACCGAAATGAACTCTTTGTTCCTTCGGGTTTCTTAATTCGCCGTGAAGCACCTGTAATTTTCTGCTGCTTTTCTTCAATGCATTTTTTATATCTTTAGTTAATAATTCAGGATTTGATATTTTTATATTTAAATCATAATTATTTTTTTTGAAATATTTATTTGCATAATCGATAATATCAGGAAGACCATTTTGTATAGTTGTATGATCACCGCCGCCCATAAGCATAACTTCGCCGTCTTTAAATCTGTCAGCTATTTTTTCTTCGGTTTCCAGAATTTTTTTTACGGCATCTTCTTTATCAGCAGGAAGATATCTGTTATAGCCGTATCCCAGCGGGAAATGTATGCCAAGTATCTCCGAGCCGTCAGGAGACTGCCAGGAAAATACCGAGTTATCAATGTCGTCACAGGCAATTCCCCGCCATACGAGAACAGATTTCAGATCAAAGCCGTTTAATATCTGGGGAAGCTGTGCAGACTGACCGAAGGAATCTGGAATATAGCCTGTTTCCATAGAGTGCCCCATATCATCTGCTATATTAGAGCCTATTAAAAGATTTCTGACGAGGGATTCGCCGCTGATAAGATAAAAATCCGGCTGTGTATACCAAGGACCTACAAAGAGTCTTTTATCAGAAATTAATTTTTTCAGTCTTTCTCTGTTTTCGGGATATACTGTGAGATAATCATCAAGAATGGAAGTCTGGGCATCATACATAAAATAGTCAAAATTTTTGTCATTTTCCATAGTGTCCAGAAGAATTTCCATACTATAGCCAAGCCTTACCCTGAAAGCTTCAAAGGTCTTGTGCCATTCTCTGTCCCAGTGAGTATGGGGAATATAATGTAAATTTTTCATTTGCGTCTCCTTTTTATTATAATGCCAATACTCTGACAGGGAGTGATATTCTTGATCTCTGTCTGAGTATTGGCATATTTTTGTTTTGTTATAAAATTAGAATTTATTCGGCAGCCAGCTCCTGAGCCGGTTTTCTAAGAAGTATATTTGCAAAAGCTATAAAAAATGCACCGATAAATATAGATAAAACATATAACGGCCATTTTTCCACTGTAAACCATCCGTAAAAACCTGAAATAGGCGCGGGGTTATTTGCTCCGAACATGACTGCAAGAGCAGAAGCCAGTGCTGAGCCTATTACATTTATAGGAATTACTTTTAACGGAGATTCTATAGCAAAAGGTATTGCACCTTCTGAAATACCGACAAGTCCCATTAAAATAGAAGACTTTCCGGCTTCAAGCATAGATTCGTCATACTTTTTCTTTGACAGAAGAGTAGCGATTCCCAAGCCTATAGGAGGAACAATTATTGCTACCTGAGCAGCAGTATTGGGTGTAGTGATTCCGGAAGTAAGAAGAGCCATGGCTGTAGTAACCGCTGCTTTATTAACAGGGCCGCCGAGATCAAAACCGACCATTCCGCCGATAATAGCAGCAAGAACGATTTTATTTGTACCTGTCATACTTGTAAGCCATAATTCAAGGGCTCTGTTAATGCCGGCAAGCGGTGCTCCCACGACATACTGCATAAGAAGGCAGGTAACGAGAGTTCCCAAAACAGGCGCCAGAAAAATAGCCGTAATGCCCGCTGCAAAATCTGGAAGCTGCATTTTTTCTAGAATAAACTTTACTGTGTATCCAGCAAGTATACCTGCGGCAAGTGCTCCTAGAAATCCGGTATTCATATTTTTAGCAAGAAGCCCTGCTACGAATCCCGGTACTATTCCAGGTCTGTCTATAATGGAAAAAGCTATAAATCCTGCAATAAACGGAAGCATCAGTCCAAGCGCAAGACCGCCTATACCGTCCATAGTATGAAAAAGCTTTACCAGTGCATGACTGCTTTCAGCGTGTGAAGCATCCCATATATCCACGACTCCGTAAAAAGAAGAACCTATTCTAGCTATTCCCATGATCACAGCTCCGGCTATTACCAACGGAATCATATATGAGATTCCTGTTAAAAAGTGTCTTTTTAAATCAATAAAAAAATTTTTCATGTTTCCTCCTAAAATTAATTTCAAAATAACAGATAAAATCGCTTGTATTCATTTTTTGAGAGTATGACAAATTATAATGCCAGAGCATCATTGATAGCTTTTTCAGCATTTTTGATAGCTTCCTTTACAGAAATTTTGTGTATGATTTTATCCTTAAATCTTTCTTCTTCTCTTACTTTAGTCTCCACTGCAAATATAACAGCATCAGCATCAGCGATTTCCTGTGCAGTGATTTTGTTTTTTATTCCGGTAGCACCCTGAGTTTCCACCTTTATATCATAATTTAATTTTTTTCCTGCAGTTTCAAGAGCTTTGGCAGCCATAAAAGTATGGGCTATCCCTGTAGGACAGGCAGTAATTGCAACTATTTTTTTCATTTGGAATCCTCCTTTTCAGTAATAATCTTATAAATTTCATTTTTGCTGTCAGAATTTTTTATATTGGAAATAAAATCTTCCTCCATAATTTTTGATGCAAGCTCGGACAATATCTCTATATGCGTGTCTGAGGAATCTTTTTTTACTGCAAGCATAAAGATAATATCGATTTCTTCTTTTGTTTCAAAATTCCATATAACCGGTTTTTTCAGTGTGGCAATACAGACCGAGTTTTCGATTACCGTTTCTGACCGTCCATGCGGTATAGCGGTATATTCTCCCACTTCTGTAGTAGATTCATTTTCTCTTTCATATATGGAGTCTCTGAATTCTGATAAAGAATTTATTCTGTTTTCTTTATCCAGCATACAGATAAGCTGTTCAATTGCTGAATCCTTGGAGTCTGCCTCCAGATTCACGGCAATTAGTCTTTCACTGTAAAGATTTGACATAGCAGTTTCCTTTCTGATATTTATAAAAACTCATGAGTATTTTTATATATAACTCCTTTGGCTGTAAAAAGGATTTTAGTGATCAGCTTTTGTACCGCAGCTTATTCACACTAGAAGTATATAATGAAAAAATATATAGTCAATCGAAAATTGACAGATTATTTTTTTCAGTCGTCTTTAGAAATAAAAAAAACTTGAAAAATAAACCTAAAAAAACTATAATCAATTATAGACGACGAAAAAATATTATATAATCGTTATATAGGAGGCGGTCTGTGAATAAAAAATTTTCAAACAGGATAAAAATGTCACTGTCTTTGAGTAAGCAGCAAAAAAAGCTGTTCAAATACCTGTTTCTTGAAGCCAAAAAGGTATATGAGGAAGATAAAAATATTATAGAGTTCAAACTTGAGATAAAAAAAATATTCAGATACTTAAATGTAAGATATAACATTATAGAAATTTTTGAATTTGAAAAAAATCTTGAGAAAATTTTGGAGAATAAAATTATTTATACAGTTATCTCCGCTGATAATACCGAAATTATGCGGGGAAGATTTAATCTTTTAAGCTCTTACAGTATACAGCAGGATATTCTCAGCTATGTATTTCCGAAAGAAATACTGGAAAGCACCGGAGAGGAAAATTATTTTTCGGCGCTGGATTTTCTTGTTTCTATAGAGCTGGAGCTGGAAAGAAGTCTTATATTATATAAAGAGCTAAGCAGAAGTCTAGATTCCGTCAAAAGAAAAAACAGCGTGGAGATAGAGCTGGAAAAATATAAAGAACTAATGGATGCTGCTGATATGTATAAGAGAATGTATGATCTTGAAAGAAAAATTATAGAGCCGACATTAAAGGATATAAACAGCTATTCACAATATTTTATATCCGTGGATAAAATAAAAGAGAATAATAACCCTAAGAGTAAAATAAAATCTCTTATTTTTCATATATATTTAAAAGAGGATAATGAAAAGATACAGCATCTTCTGAATATGTTCCCGGCAGATATCAGAAATAAAAACACTGTAAGGGAGAAAACCGAGGATTTTTATTACAGGGAAGGATACGATTTCGTATATAAGGTAATAAAATATTCCAAAGAAAAGCACGGGAATCTTGCTTTGGAAGATATGTTCTTTAAGACGCTTGATGAAATATATGTAGAGAATAAAGAAGAAACAGAGGGCTTTATGCTGTATGAGGATATAAAAGACGGTCTTGAAAAATTTTCAAAATTTAAAAACAGAATGGGAAGAGTACTGCTTCAGACAAGATTCGAGCTTCCCGTACTTTTGGACATATTAAACACTCTTGCTATTGAAAAGAATCTGAAGTATGAAAATAAATATTATAAAATAACAGCCTGTTATTCGGAAAATCCTGAGAAGAGATTCATAAAAATATATAAAAATACAAAAAAATAAAAAAGTTCACACTAATATCACATTGTAATGGTATAATTATTCTAACAGAAAAAATACCGGAGGTAGATATGAAAAAAAAATTAGCTGTTTTATTTATTTTGTTTGCTGCTGTTTTGACAGCGGGGAGTGTATCAGAGGATTTGGTAAAAAAGCAGAATAAAATAAATGAAAAACAGAGAAAGATAGATGAGAAAAAAAAGCTGAATCAGATAAAGTACAAGGATAACAAAGGAAAGCTTGCAGCAAAAAATGCAGAGCTTGAATTTGACCAGAGAGAAGTGGACTATGACAAGGCAAAATTAAAGTTCATGAAGGATAATAAAGATCTTCTGGTAAAAATAGAAAATAAAAAAACAGAAATACATTATGAAAAAAGAAAGAATAATCCAGACTGGGCAAAAATAGATAAAATGATTTCCGAAAGAGAAGCACTTGAAGATAAGTACAGAGATAAAGAATTAAAATTTGAGACAAATTATGCCAAAAAATAGAAACAGAAGAATAAGCCGGTGAGAAATGCCGGTTTTTTTTTATTACTGATTTTTAATTATTTTAAGAAATAAAATCATGAAATAGACTGAATATACTATGAAAATTATAGTTTTGAAAGAGCAAATATTATTATTTTAGAAAATAAATTTATAAAAGCAAAAAAGTCTAAAAAAGTTGGAAGTATGACAATTTCTTTATTTGAAATAAATTTTGCTTTATACTTCTAAACTAATTAAAACAGAGCTTGAATATAATTTTGAATTTCCTTAGAAAATAAAGCTCATGTGTAATATTTTATGAAATCGATTACTTATCTGACAATAAAATTATGTTTTTATTATTTGAATATATTTTTTATATTAAATAATATAAAAGGATAAATAAAGTCAATTGACAGCTTGTATTGTTTTTAGTATTATTAAATGGGAAGTAATGAAAGAATATAAATTAGTTTTGAAGTAATGTAAGAATATTAAAAAATAAAATTTTATGAAAGGAGAATAAAAATAAATATATAATTATAAAATACTTAAGGAGGAAATGTGAAAAAAAATAAAAAACTGTTAGTATTATTTTTAGCTCTTAACTCAATTTTGACATCTTATGCCGATACAGCAGTCGGAACAGGTCTGGCCGGCAGTAAATATGAAAGAATGTATAATAATATAGTAAAAAATATAGAAAAAGGAAATTCTACACAGAAAAACTATCAGGTTATAGAAAATATTCTAAAAAAGAAGAATAAAGAATTAAAGGATTTATATCTGCAGGGGGATTATGTAGTAAAGCCGGAATATTTGGAATGGCAGGTATTTTTTACAGGATTTTATGCAGAAAATGAAAAAGGCGATAATACAATGGAAAATGCTGATTATTATACTTCAGCAAGAACACAGAGCGGTAAATTAACAGTAAATTCAAGAATATATAATGAGCTTCTGGCGGCAGGACTGACTTCAAACCAGGTAGAGGCACTTTTTAACGGTGACAGGAATGTAATAAATTCTCTGACTGATGAGCAGAAGAATATTTTTTATAGTCCGAGTAATCTTTCCGGTACTTTTAAATCATTTCACCAGAAAGAAGATCCTAATAATATAAAACTGGGGGCTTCGATTCCAATAAAAGAAGTATTGGATTTTTCACTTGATCCTCAGATAAAAATAGTGGAAAAAGCAATAAATCCGATAATAGTAAATCTTCCGAATACAAAAGTAGAAAAAATAATGATAACAGATTTCAGAGGAATAACAGCACCGACACCGCAGGCACCTACGATTAATATTACTGTAAATCCTTCTGCTACTATTAATTCACCTGTTATAAACTTTAATTTTAGTGCAGGACATAATGCGGGGGCTCCGAAAGAACTGGGAGCCGGAGGGACTGCTTATACATTTACCGGAGTAACATCGGCTAAATATGTGGGGACTTATGCTTCGGCACATACTTATTACCTTGTAAATCAGCCTAATTCGGAATTGTATTATTCACAAAATACAAATGCAGTATTTGAGAATCTGACTAATACCGGAGGAAGATACTTTTCGGAAAATTCCGGGTCTGCAAAAATTCTGGCTAATTACGGGCAAATAACAATAAGTGCCGCTTCTTCTGATGCATTTGTTTTCGGTGACAGACTGGACAGTGTTGGTTTTAGTGCTTCGGTATATAACAGCGGAACAATGAATATTAATGCTTCTGTACCCAGCAGTTATACAGGAATATCAGGCGGAGTAGGAATGGCATATCTTTCTATAGGAGATGACGGTGCCGGAGGAGCTGACCGGCGTTATCTGGTAAACGGAATAAACGGGGTAATTAATGTAAACGGATGGGGAAATTATGGTATTTTAATGAATCAGATAGATACAAATCCGGGAACTACACTTAATAATGTATCTGATACCAGAATAAGTCTGATGATAAACAAAGGACAGATAAATATAAAACTGGATAACAGACCGTCAATCAAAACAGAAGGAAATGTGGGGATGGCAGCTTTTGCTGATAATACAATATCGGCAGGAAATGATAACTCATTTTTGCTGAATGATAATGAAGGAGTAATAAAATCTTTCAACGGAAATAATATCCTTTTAAGACATAAAGGAACTGGTGAATTATGGAATAAGGGTGTACTGGAAATAGGCTCTGATAAAACAGTCGGTATGGACAGGGAAAACTGGCTGTGGAATAACGCCAGTCAAAATCCGGGAAGTACGTCTAAAGGTGTAAATGACGGTGTAGTTATTGTAAATTCAAATACAGAAGACACTAAAGCTATTTCGGGTACGGCAGAAGGTCTGAAGAACGGAGGTGCCACTGCCAATACTAATAAAGCTATAGTAGTAAGTAATGGTGACGGTATTGCAAGCGGATCAGATTACGACGGAACAGCATCCAGAGTTATTGTAAAGGATATCAGTAAAGGAAAATTAGGAAAAGGTACTATAGTAACTGCCAATCTTGGCGGTGGACCGGGAGATTTTTCGGCCGATGCTACACAGCTTGATACAGATCTGGATTTAGACAATATTACCGAGAATAAAACAACAAGCTTTAGTATGACAATAAACGGAAAAGTATATAATTATCAAACACAGGATGGTGTAGTATTTTTAGGCGGTAAAAATACAGTGGGACTGATGACTGAGCTGAAAAATATGGGAACTAATGCACCAAATTTAGGACTTGCCAAAGCAGTAAATGACATAGACGGAAAAATATTCATTTATTCCACAGGAAACAGTGCAAGTCAGTATACTATAGGGATAAATGGTCTATATTCAACTGTAGAAAATAAAGGCGGAATATTTCTGGGACTTACGGCACAAAGCGGTCCAATAGCAGCACTGGCTTCGGCTGTAGCAACTGAAGGTGCAGTTGCGACACCCGGGAATTATAATTATATAGGTATTTACGGAAAAGGAAGTAATATCTCCAATGCCGGATTTATAACTGATAAAGCTTCTGATGCTTTAAACTATTCTCAAAAGGCAATAGGAATCTATGCCGAAAATTCTAAAGTGAACGGGACACTAGTAGGGAAAGTGGAAAACAGCGGGAATATAACTCTTGGAATCGGCGGAAGTGCAGTTATAACTAAGGGATTAAGTGCAGCTGAAAAGATAGGCCTGAAAAGTACAGGGGAAATCAGTGTGTCTGGGAATGCTGCATATCAAGGAATCGGATTTACACTTGAAAATACTGATGCCGAAATTTCAAATAAAATAAACCTTTCCGGAGAAAATACGATCGGAATCTATGGAAAGAACAGCACTATTAAGGCAGGTTCACTGGAAATCGCCGGGAATAATATCGGGAAAAGTATTGGAATTGTGGGAGATACTGCAGTACTGGAAGTGAAAAACGGAGTAAAAATAAATCTTCTTAACGGAGAAAATAATATAGGTATTTACGGAAAAAATATTACTTATACAGACGGTATTACAGGAACACAGCCGGATTATCTGACGGTTAATCTTGGTAACAGCGGTATAGGAGCTTATTTAACAGATCTTGTATCCAATACAACATTAAAAATAAATACTATTAATACAGGAAATACAACTACTGCACAGCTTGCAGGAGGAATTTATGCCACATCTTCGGCAGGAAGCATAAATATAACCGGGGGATCAATAAAAGTAGGAACTTCTCTTCAGAGCGGAGGTGGATTTGGAATATACGTTTCTGGAGGAGCCGGAACCAACGGTACCATAAATCTGGGAACAAATGCAGTAACTGTAAATCAGAGATCAGGATTAGGAATTTATGCAAATAATATAACAAATATAACAACAGGAGATATAACGGCAGGAAATACAGGTGTATTCCAAAATAATACTTCGGCAGCTGGGGCGCTAAAAACTGGAAAGATAGTCCTTACAGGCAGTGAGGACAATATGATAGGTGTTTATACTTCCGGAAATACTACAAATGCAGAAATTAACGGACTTGAAATGACAGGCCTTGAAAAACTGACAGGTATATATGTAGGAAAAGGCGGATTTAAAAATACAGGAAATATAAGTATAAATGCAGGAAAATTATCCTACGGTATCTATATAAAAGGGGATGCGGGCAATAAAAACGTGGATTTCGGAAGCGGGACAAGCAATATAGTATTAGGAAACGAAAGTCTGGGATTATATCTTGATAACGTAAATGTAACAGGAAGTATGCCGACAGGCATAACTGTAGGGGATTCAAATACCTTAGGCAAGCAGAGTGTGGGAATTTATGCCAAAGATACAGCTTTTAGCAATCCTGTGGGTACCAATGTAATTTCAGGAAAAGAATCTGTAGGTGTGTACTTTGATACAAATACCGGGAACATAGAGTATAACGGAAATGTATCCCTTGGGGAAAATTCACTCGGGATTTATAAAAACAGCGGTACGCTGAAAAGAGATCCATCGGCTTCATTAGTATTTACAGGTACTAACAATATGCAGTCCACAGGTTTTTATCTTGATAATGCAGTACTGGATTTTACATCAGGTGCTCTAAATGCAAATACTCTTTCAATGAATTCGGGAATAGCCTTTTTATTAAAAGGAAATACTTCTGATGTAAGGGTAAACGGGACAACAATAACTCCGACACAGCTGGACAGTCTCGGTCTTGCACCGAAGGTGGAGCGGATTGTTTATTCGGAAAAAAATGAAACAGTAGCAGGAGATATAACACTGGATCCGGCAGTAAGATATTACGGTCACAGAGCTAAGGACGGAAGGCTGGAAATAAACGGAAATATATATACCAGCAGTAATATAACAGCTACATACGGGGTAGCGGTACAAAACAGATATACTGTACTGCCTGTGACGGAAGAAGTACTTTTGAACAGCGGATATGTAGTAGATATGTCAAATTCTTCCGGAAGTGTAGGTATACAGTCACTGGCAGGAGCAAGAGCAGTAAATAAGGGGAAAGTAATAGTCGGTAACAGCAGCAGTGCAAGTGCAGGAATAGGTATACTTGCCGAAAGCAGTACAACAAACCTTACAAGTGTGGTAAATGATTCTGGGGCAGTAATAGAGATGCCTTATGCAGGAATTGGTATATATCTGGATTCGCTTGAGCTTGGCGGAAGTGTAACAAATGCGGGGACAATAAGCTCTACCCAGGCGAATGCTTTGGGAATTTATGCGAAAATGTCCTCGGCAGGAGTTTTGGGAGCACCGATTACTACAATTGCAAATACGGGAAGTATTAATCTTTCTGATAACGGATTTGGAATATTTACGGATAATTCTACAATTACAAATACAGGAAATATAATGGTGGATAATCCTGGAACAAACAGTATTATTGCTATTTATGGAGGAAGAAACTCTATTATTAACAATACCGGAGGAAATATTTCAGTGGGAGAAGGCGGAATAGCCTTTTATGGAAATAATACAGCTATGACAATTTCAGGCGGAAATTTTTCTACTGAAGGCGGTACACTGATTTATGCAGAAAATAATACAAATATAACTTATACAGCCAATGGAACAACTCTGGGGAATAAAATAGGAATTTACCTTGATCAGAGTAAAATAGATCTTGGAGGAAAAAATTTCTCAGTTATGGATTCAGGTTCGGCTATATATCTTCTTGGGGCAAATGCAGAGGCTAAATCATTGGGGATAATGACTCTGGGGAATAATTCCGAAGGTGCTTACGTAAAAAACAGCATGATGAATCTTCTCGGCGGTACTATGAATATAACAGGCTCTAATTCTACAGGTATAATAGGAATAAACTCCAATATTGAAAATACAACGGCAATAAATGCCGATATATCGGCAGGAAGCTTTGAAAATAAAGGATTACTTGTAAAAGTAGATGACGGCGGAACATATACGATAAGAAACAAGGCAGCTATAAATATAGCAGGAGCTAATTCACTGGGAATATATGGAAGTACTCTTGACAGCAGCGGAAATATTCTCGGAGCACTTAATATAATAAATGAAAATAATATAAATATGGGTTCTGCTTCTGATATAAACAATATGCTGATGGGAATATACGGAACACAGAATGTAAATATTTCCAATACTACAGGAAATATAACAGGGGGCAGTTATACTGCCGGAATATATTCAGCAGGAGGAACAGTAAAACATGATTCCAGTATTAGTCTCGGTGATGCATCAGTAGGGATTTATATGTCGGGAGGAACAGGGACAGTAAATCTCGGAGCCGGTGTATCAGTGGGGAACGGAATAAGAAAGATAGTTTCCGGAAATCAGGTAATAGAGAGCGGAGTCGCACTATATGCCAATAACGGTGCAGTTATTACCAATTTCTCCCCTAATATAAATGTGGGAAGCGACAGTATAATAGGTTATTCAAAAGGTACAGGTTCAAAAATAATAAATCACGGCAATGCAGCACTTGGAACAGAAGCTATAGGATTTTACACAAGCGGTGCCGAGCTTGAAAATTATGGAACACTATCTTCAAGCGGTGACGGAGTAATTTATTTCTATGGTAAAGACGGGAAAATAACAAACAGCGGAAATATAAACGGAGCTGCACATAATTACGGAGTGGGAATATATGGCAAAAATTCTGAAATTATAAATACAGCAGATATACTATTGGGAGATACATACTATAATCCTGCCAAAGCTGACGATCCTTCTGATTCAAGCCATAGATATGCAGTAGGAATCTACGGTGATCAGTCAAAAATATATAATAACGGAGAAATACATATAGGACAGCGCGGTATAGGAATTTATTCATATGGTCAGACCGGCGATCTTATAAATGATATAAACGGGAAAATAATTTCTTCCGGGGATAATACAGTAGGCTTACTTGTGGAAGGAAGCGGAAGCTATAATGTTATTAATAACGGGCAGATAATCCTATCGGGGAAAAATTCGGTAGGAGCTTCTATAAACAGAAATACTACTCTAATAAACAACGGATTAATAGAAGTAAGCGGAGAAAACAGTGTGGGTATAATGGCGGAAGCAAGCTCGAAGGTAATTAACAATGCTGTAATAAGTGCATTGGGAACAAGTGTGGCGGGAGTGGTGCTGAGAAGCGGTTCAGTGCTGGAAAACCACGGGACTATAACCGGTCTTGTGCTTGCCGACGATGTGGACAGTGCAGTAGCAAGTGCTTCCAGTGCATCAGTGGCGGCAACAAGCCTTTACGGATATACTGAAAAGCTTCCGGGAACTGTGCTGCCGTCTTATGCAAAACCGACAATAGTAAACTCAGGTGTAATAAATGTAGATAATAATTTTCTTCTTGACGGGATTAATCTGATAATAAAGCCTGATCTACAAAATCCGTCGACTACTGTAATAAGCTCGGGAAATATAGATTTTATATATGATGCAGTGAAGTTCACAGGAGGAAAAATAGATAAGGGCATGCTGGTAGAGGTTACTCCTGACTTTGCAGAAGGAACAACAGCAACGGCAATACAGCTTCTGAAAACATTTACTTCTACTTCGGGACTGGATATAAATGATTTTGATGTAATAAGCCAGTCTATTCTATGGGCAATAACACCGGCATATAATAAGGATGACGGAACATCAATCGATCTTATAGCTACGAAAAAGTTATTTCATACATTATCTGAAGGCTTATGGTATGAAGATTTTGCTGCTAATATGGACAATAACTATTCAGGTTCTACAGGAGATGCACTAAAAATATATAATAAAGCAAACTGGCTGACTTCCGACAAGGACTTGAGACATGTAATGGCAAGTCTTGCAGGAAATGTATATGCCAATATAAATCAGAGAGAAATGGATATAGAGGCAGTATTTGATAATTCCGTGAATTTCCTTCAGGAATCGGAAAATAATACAAAAGAAAATGTAAAAATAAATGTAATAGCAGGAAAAGGTGAATTAAAAGAGGATACAGATGGTGTAGTGCCGTATGATTACAGAACAACAGGAGTAATAGCACTTAGAGAAGTAGAAAGAACATACAGACATACATTTGGCTACTCGCTGGGATATGCAAATACCAATTTTGATATGAAGGATAATAATGACAGCGAGGAAACAGTAAATACAATACAGCTTGGATTTCATAATAAATACACAGTTGACAGCTGGAAAATAAAAAATAATCTTACGGGAAGAGTAAGCTTCCATGATATGGACAGAAATATCATGTGGCCGACAAAAGATGGAAGATCAGAGATGAGCAGCAGATATGAAGTATACAGTATTTCCAGCGACAATATTCTCGGGAAAGAATTGGCACTTGGTAAAAATGCAAGTATAACACCATATGGAGCGATAAAAGCAGTATATATGACAAGACCTGATTTTACGGAAGACGGACTGGAAAGTCTTCAGGTGGACGGAAATGATGCATGGAGCGTAAAACCCAGAGCTGGAGTAGAGCTTAAGGCAGAAGTTTCTTTGGGAGCAAATACAGCATGGAAATTAAAGGGAACTATTGATCTGGCATATGAATATGAGCTGGCAGATATAAATGAGAGAGAATATGCAAGATTAACAGCAATAGAAAGTGATTATCACGAGCTTTCAAAACCGGAGGATGAAAAAGGAGCATTTAGAAGCAAGGCTGCTATAGGTGTGGAAGTAGAAAACAGATACGGAATATTCCTTACAGGGGAATATGTAACGGGAGAAAATGACAAAGAGGATTACAGAGCGGGAGTTTCTCTGAAAGCAGTATTCTAAGATAAAAAATATAGTAAATGATAATAGTTTCCCGAAATAAAATTTTGGGAGAGATAAACAGGTACAAATAAATGGAACCAAATAGATTAATACATGCAGATGTGTATTTTCTAAATGGTTCCATTTTATGTTATAAAAGCAGTAATTTTTCAGTATTATACCTGTTCTGACGACAGACAGAATAAAGTACGGGAAATTTTTTTCAGGTATTATCGTTTATTTGTTCATACAATTTTCTTTTAGAATAAGAGAATTTTTAAAACCTTTTGTAACTTTATAATACAAATTTGTGAATCTTTCCTTTTTCCCTATTTGGGGTATATTATAAGTGACTATAGTTGAAATGAGGGTTAAATATGATTATTAGTTCTAGAACAATAAAAATTCTGGAATATGTTTCCAGAAAGGGGGAGACCACAATCAGGGATATCGGGGAAAATCTGCTGTTATCCGAAAGAATAGTGAGATATGAGATTGATAATATCAATTTTATTGTATCAAATGAAAAAACTGCTTCATATATTATAAACAAAAGAGGCAGGCTGCATATGAACAACACTCCGAAAATGCTGGGAATAATAGAGGACTTAAAGGAAGTGGAAAAAGTATCAAAGCATGAAAGAGAAGACTATATATTTATAAAACTCCTGTTCGAAGGAAAAATAAATCTGAGAAGACTTACAGAAGAGCTGGATGTAAGCAGGACAACAGTAAAAAAGGATCTGGCTTCGCTGGAAATGAAAAAGACAGGAATAGAGATAGTGAACAATTCACTTTGTTTTCCGGTAAATGATGAGTTTGAAAAAAGAAAACTGCTTATTGATACGCTGGATGAGTATATAGATGAATATCTGAACGGAATCGGAAATAACATAGTTATAGATGTTTTGAAAAAGATGTTTAGCAAAGAGGAGCAGCTTCTCATAGAAAAATTTTTGAAAAATATTTCCGAGCATAACCTAAAGGCAAATAAACTCTATAAAACCTTTTATATGTACCTCATTATCACAATTCAGAGAATAAGAACCAATAACCTGATTTTGAAAAATGAAAATGCTAATTTTCTGAAAACCACAGAGGAATATCAAAAGATAAACAAGGAAATAATATTGCTGGAGAAAAATTTTGAAATATTGTTTACAGAAAATGAAAAATTACAGATAGCGGATTTTTTAACGGGATTATTTTCATATTCATATAATACGTCCATATTTGATGTCTGGATAAAAATAAACATATTTATAAAGGAAATAATAAAAAATGTAGGGGGAAAGCTGAAAATAAATCTTGAAGATGATGTCTGGCTTCTTGAAGGTCTGATGAATCACATAAAGCCTGCAATTTACAGAATACGAAATAATATAAATCTAAAAAGCATGGAGGTGTATTACGAAGAGGCACGGGAAATCTATCCGAGACTTTTTACAGTAATAAAGGAAGAGCTGAAGGCTTTGGAAAAGCTTATAAATATTGAATTTCCCGAAAATGAACTTCTGCTTTTTCTTATTCACTTTCAGGCAGCTCTGGAAAGAAATAAAAATAACGGGGAAATAAAAAATGTACTGCTGGTGTGCATAGGAGGCTTCGGTACGACAAATATACTGGCATATAAGCTTCAGAGAGCCTATGAGCTGAATGAAATAAAAATAATATCTTATCTGGAAATTGATAAATCTTATCGAAATATAGATGCTGTTATTACAACCGCAGATCTGAATATTAATGTAAAGGAAAATATCAGTGTTCCTGTAATTAAGGTTTCGCCGTTTCTCACGGAAAAGGATACTGCAATATTAAATGAACACGGCTTTTCGAGAAAGCAGAATACATATGATATTTCAGAGATAGTAAAACAGCTGAATGAGAGTGCGAGTATAAAAAATAAAGAAAAATTCAGAAAAGAGCTTCAGAATATTTTCAGTGTAAGTATAAGAGGAGATGAAGCAGAAAAAAAGGATTTATTTTATTTTTTGAAAGAGGAAAATATAAGCTTTGAAAAGAAAAAGCTGGAAAAATGGGAAGATGCAGTAAAGGAAGGATTTAAACCTTTGGAAAAAGGGAAGTATGTAGATGAAAGTTATTATAAAAGTATAATAGAACTGATAAATAATTTCGGTTCATACATGGTAGTAAGCGAAGGTCTGGCAATTCCCCATGCGGAAAATATGAATAATGTACATAAATCAGGGATAAGTCTTTTGTATTTAAAACATCCGGTGATATTTCCCGGCAATAAAAAAGTAAATTTGTTATTCTGCCTGTCAGCAGTAGACAAAAAAGATCATGTACAGAGTCTGGAAGATATTATCAGACTTGAAGAAGAGTTTTCATTCAGAAAAAAAATGGCAGAAACAAACTCAAAAGAGGAAATTACAGAAATTTTAGATAAATATAAAAGATTCAGGAGGTGAAAAATGCTGACCGATTACATAAAAAAAGAATGGATAAAATTAGACACGGAAGCGGAAAACTGGGAAGAAGCAATAGAAAAAGGGGCTAACGAGCTTCTGAAAGATAATGTAATAACTAAAAGCTATATAGAAGCCATGAAAAAAGCAGTAAAAGATATGGGGGCATATTTTGTGGTAACAAAAAATGTGGCACTTCCCCATGCGAAGGCAGAAGAAGGAATATTAAAAACAGGCTTTGGTCTTGTTACATTGAAAGATCCTGTAGAATTTGGAAATGCAGATAATGACCCGGTAAAATATATATTTTGTCTTGCTATAAAAAGCAGCAATGAACATATAGAAATACTGAAAGAATTATCGGAGCTTCTGGAAGATAAAGAGTTTTTCAGACTTTTGGACAGTGAAAAAGACGAAGGGAAAATTTATACTTATTTGAAAAATAAAAAAATATAAGAGGTGAGAAGTATGAGAAGAGGTCTGGTAGTGTGCAGAACAGGAATGGGAAGCAGTATGATGCTTAGAATAAAGCTGGAACAGGTAATAGGTGAAAATAAATTTCCCATTGAAATGGAGCATGATGTATTAAGTGCATTAAGTAATTATGATGTAGACTTCGTGGTAACTATGAATGATCTGGTGGATCAGGTAAAGGAAGAGACAAAATATACCATTGGAATAGAGGATCTTATGAATAAAGGGGAGATAAAGGAAAAACTGGAAAAATATCTAAAAGAAACTGAGGAGGTATGAAAATGGAGATTTTGAAAATATTTGTATTTGACTTTCTGGGATCGGCTCCGATTCTGGTGGGTCTTATGGCTTTATTGGGACTTATTCTGCAGAAAAAAAGACCTGAAAAAATAATATCAGGAACGCTGAAAACAATAGTAGGCTTTCTTATTTTCGGCGGCGGAGCCGGTATGGCAGTAGCGTCTCTTGCCAGCTTTCAGACATTATTCAGTGAGGGCTTCGGTCTGAAAGGGGTTCTTCCACTGGCAGAGGCAATAACGGCACTTGCCCAGACAAAATTCGCATCTGTGGTATCGCTTGTAATGGTAGTGGGATTTATCTGCAATCTGCTTGTAGCCAGATTTACAAAATTTAAATATATATTTCTTACAGGGCAGCATAATCTGTATCTTGCAGCTTTATTGACAGTAGTTTTGAAAGCACTTAATTTTGGGAATACTACTGTAGTAATAATGGGAGGAATAATACTGGGATTCGCCGCAGCACTTTACCCGGCACTGGCACAGCCGTGGATGAGAAAGGTAACAGGGAATGATGAAATAGCAATGGGGCATTATGTTACTATAGCTTATGCACTTTCAGGATGGCTTGGCTCAAAAGTTGGGAATCCGGACGAAAGTACTGAAAAGCTGAAGCTTCCCGGATGGCTTTCCATATTTAAGGATTATATAGTATCTGTAAGTATTTCCATAATTATATTTTTCTATATAGCAGCATTTATGGCAGGTAAAGTAAAGGTAGAACAGCTTTCGGGAGGAGTAAGCTGGCTTGTGTTTCCGCTGTTTCAGTCACTGACATTTACTGCGGCTCTTTATATTATCATAACAGGGGTAAGAATGTTTCTGGGTGAAATAGTTCCTGCATTTGTAGGAATATCGGAAAAATTAATACCAAATGCAAAACCGGCTCTGGATTGTCCTGTAGTGTTCCCGTATGCACCTACAGCCACAGTAGTAGGGTTTATATCTGCATATATAGGCGGTCTCTTATGTATGTTTATACTGGCTGCTCTTCATATGACGGTAATAATTCCCGTGGCAATTCCTTACTTCTTCATAGGAGCTACGGCAGGGGTTTTTGGTAATGCAACAGGCGGGTGGAAAGGTGCAATAGCAGGAGGTTTTGTAACCGGAATACTTATTGCGATAGGACCGGCTTTGTTATATCCTGTTATGGAAGTAATAGGACTTTCGGGAACTACTTTTCCGGAAACAGATTTCGTAGCTTTAGGTCTGGTAATATATTATCTGGGAAAAATGTTCGGGCGTTAGTGCTTTGTCTTCTTTGTATTTTGCGGATATAGTTAAAAATTGACATTATAAGATATAAATATTGTTCAGACAAAATTTGGGAGGAATAAAATGAAAAAAGACATTAGTACATTAAAAGAGGAAGCAAAAAAGAACAGAAAAAAAATACTAGAAATGGTATATAAAGCAAATGCGGGACATCCCGGCGGGTCACTTTCGATAATAGATATTTTTACTGCAATTTATACTAATGAAGTAGACTTTACTGCAAAGGAAAGAAGCAGGGTTATACTGTCAAAGGGACATGCGACTCCGGCATTATATGCAGTATTAAATCAGCTTGGATTTATAAGTGAAAGTGAATTTGATACATTTAGAAAGGTAGATTCAAGACTGCAGGGACATCCGGATAAAAATAAAATTCCTGAAATAGATGCGAATACAGGGCTGCTCGGACAGGGGCTTTCTATTGGCATAGGAATGGCCCTCGGGAAAAAATTAAAAAAGGATGGAAACAGGGTTTATGTTATTTTGGGAGATGGAGAGCTTCATGAGGGACAGGTATGGGAAGCATTAATGTCGGCACCTCACTATAAACTGGATAATCTCGTGGCAATACTTGATTATAACAGGCTTTCTTCAAAAGATGATGTAAATAAGGTAATGAATCTGGAACCCTTAAGAGATAAAATAAAGGCTTTTAACTGGGAATTGATGGAAATAAACGGACACAGCATGGAAGAAATCACCGAAGTACTGGGAAAAGCAAAGGAAATCGTGGAGAAGCCTGTATTCATAATTGCTGATACTGTAAAGGGAAAAGGTGTGAGTTTCATGGAAAACAATCCTAAATGGCACAGCGGAGGACTTAAGGAAGAGGAATATATAACCGGCATAAAGGATATAGATACAGGAGGTAATAATAATGGATAATTACAAGCTGGTATCTCCGAGAGACTTTATAGGGGAGATACTTATTGAATTTGCAGAGGAAAATGAAAAGATAGCAGTAATAGACAGTGACTTATCTTCGTCAGTTACAACAAATAAATTTGCTGAAAAATTTCCGGAAAGATTTTTTGAGATGGGAATTGCAGAGCAAAATTCAATGGGAGTGACAACAGGACTTGCCCTTGAAGGGCTGATACCGTTTTTCGTGGATTTTTCAATATTTGTTACTGGTACTGTATGGACACAGCTGAGACAGGCATGTTATTCCAAGGCAAATGTAAAAATAATAGGCTCGCATCCGGGGATAGATAACGGGCCTGACGGGGCAACACATCATGCACTGGAGGATATAGCACTTTCGAGAGTTCTGCCTAATCTTACAGTATTGATACCGGCTGATACTTATGAACTGAAGGATATGATAAAAAAAGCGATTGAAATAAACGGACCTGTTTATATAAGGACAGCAAGAGATGTTGTACCTTTGTACAATACTGGGGATACAGGATTCGAACCGGGGAAAGCTCAGATCATATACGATGAGGGTGATGATATAGCTCTGATATTTGAAGGTACAGCGGGAAAACAGGCTTTTGAAGGATTTGAGCTTTTGAAGGAAAAAGGATATAAATGTAAATTAATCAATATAAGAAGTATAAAGCCTGTAGATAAGGAATTAATACTAAAAACAGGAAGGACTGTAAAAGGAATAATAACAGTGGAGAATCATTCTGTATACGGTGGGCTGGGTTCTGTCACGGCAGAAATACTCGGCACGGCTGGGCATAAAGCTGTTCTCAGATATGTAGGTATAGAGGATACATTTACAGAATCCGGCAAGACATCAGATGTTAAAGAGAAATACGGATTAAGTAAAGAAAAAATATTAATAGCAGCAGAAGATATAATGAAAAAGTAATTTTAACGAGTAAAAAAATCTAAAACTATATCATAAAAAATTGATATAGTTTTTTTATAATACTTTGTATTTTCATTGAATTGTATTAGTATTTAATTTGAAAAAGAAATTGACAAAATCAAATTCATGAAGTAAAATATACTACAATACTGTTTTAGCTATGTTATAGATTCAATGAAATTAAATAATTTGATCATTATTATTTTAAAAAAATAATATGATTTTTTTAAAACTAAGGAGGTGCAGACTAATTTTTACAAAATAGTAATTATTACTGAAAATAACTATCAATAATGTTAAAATATTTTTTTGATTAATTTAAAATACACAAAATAATAATTTTATTTTAGAAATATTTAGACTGATCCTTAGTAAAGTAAGGTATGATTTTCTTAAAATAGCAAAAAATAGATTTATTTATAAAGATAATTTATAAAACAAAATCAGGAAAGGATATTTTTTGATAAACAGGGGAAGGCTATTTGAGAGGCACAGCTAAGGAGGAAAATATGAAAAAACCAAAAAGAAATAAAAGATTATTAATGTCTTTTTTAGCAATAAACACACTGGTAACAGCTTATACTGGAACAAATCAGAGTCTGACAACTACCAAAACAGACAGACTTTATAATAGTATAGTTAAAAACATACAAACTGGAAAAACAAATAAAGACAATTATAAACTTATCGAAAACATTCTAAAGAAAAAAAATAAAGAATTAAAAGATCTTTATGTACAGGGGGATTATATTGTAAAGCCGGAATATCTGGAATGGCAGATATTTTTCAGCGGTTATTATGAAGAATATAATAAAGATGTAGATAATACAGGTGAAAATGCATTGTACCATTCTAATCCGGAACATGGTACAAGCGGTTATTATGATGCAAACGGAGTTTATGTGGCAACAGGAAGAACTTCGGGATTATTTGGTAAAGCCTACCAGCCGCCTCAGGAAGGTAAGGAAATAAGAATGGGTGTTAATATTACGCTCAGAGACATGAAAAAGGAAGCTATTAACCTTAGTGTGGGAAATGTAGATGTGGCTGAAGTGACACCGCTTACAATGAATGTAACACCGCCAGAGGTAAAGGATCTTCCGGAAATATCAGTAGGAACATACGGAGGAATAACGACTCCGTCAATTTCGATACCCACAGTAAATCCTATCAGTATAGGAACAATAACAGCAAGTTCACCGGGAGCGATTTCGACACCTACGATTACTCCGTTTGAAGTAACAGTTCCTACGGCACCTACGGTAAAAGAACCCGTAGTAGGGGAAATAATGGCGCCTACGGCACCTGCTACGCCTACAGCACCTACTGTTACAGCAGTAGCCTTTAATCCGGTTACTCCGAGTGTTCTGACACCTTCGACATTTACACCTGTAACGTTAACATTTACACCGACAGGTTTCGGGCAAAGTTATACACCATCTTTTACACCAACATCTTCTACTATAGTCAATAACCTTAGTGCAAAGACAGACTCAGGTGGTGTAACAATAGTAGCAGGCGGAAGTTCGGGAAGTATTACAGGAAGTATACAATATGCAAATACCGCGTATCCGTCTGCACCGTGGAATTCATGGCAGACCAGTGCTTCTTCACTTTCAGCGAACGGAAGTCCGAATGCATTCTTTAACTATGTAGATAATTATAACTATAGCATAGAGGGTAACTGGACATTTAACAATACAGGATCAACAAGATCAACAACAATGTTTTTGAGTTATAATCCTTATCAGGTAATAGATCCGGCCGGTAAAACAGTGGAATTCAAAGGAACCTTAACAATGAATCATACAAATCCGACATCTAATTATATGACTTTGGGATTTGAACATCAACTGCTTTACGGTGACGGCGGAGGAAATACAGCTTCAATGTTAACTGGATATTCCACATTACTTAATACAGGAACAGTTATATTAAATAACGGACAGAATATGATAGCTTTTATGATAGATTCAGAAGGGACACAGTCTCCGTTAATGTCATACACAATAAATAAGGGAACAATTCATATAAAAAGTACAAGAAGTATAGGGTTTGATTTCGGACAATATCTTAACAGTGCAAGTATAGGATCTGCAAATCCGAGAGTAACTGTAAGACCTGGATATGTTCTGGTTGATGGAAGTGCTAACTATGGAATAAGAGTAGCCAATGTATTCAGTACTGATGCTACATATTATAGATATTCATATATAGATGGTACAAATCAGGGAAAAGGCGGTATAACAGTTCAGGGTGTTAATAATGTAGGATTGTCGCTGTCAAAACAAATGGGAAGTAATTTGATAGGTAATATTTCAAATCTGAATATAACATTGAACGGAACTGAAGGAATAGGAATACTAAGAAGAAACGACTATGCCCAGACAGGTAATATGGTCTTTACTTCATCTCATATACAAAATCTGAATTTTGGTGCAAATGCCTCAAAAAGTGTATTGTTAAGAACTGATAACGGAAATATAACATTAGATCGTGATATTACAATAAACAACGGAATTGGGAATAATATAGTACTGCAGTCTTATGGTGCTGGAACATCAGTTGTGAATAATACCGGAAGAACAATTACTCTGGATACCGGGGCAACTACATCGGTAGGGATGCTGTCATCAGGAAGCGGAAGTCTGGAAAATAAAGGGACTATAAATGTAAAAGAGGGAAGTTCACAGGGTATAGCAGTTTTGGCTTCTTCAAGCGGAACAAACTCCGGGACAATTGCAGTCACTGGAAATACTTCTACAGGTGTTTATAATGCCGGGACATTTAATATGACAGGCGGGAGTATTACAGCCAACAATTCCGGTATAGGAGTATATGCTACTGGAACAACAACAAACCTGACAGCCGGAACTCTAACAGCAAGCAGCGGATCAGCGGCAATATATGCCAATAACGCAACTGTAGGATTAGGAAGCGGATTTTCAACAACAATAAATAACGGAGGACTTCTGTTTTACAGAGGCGGTACCGGAAATCTCAGCGTAACAGGAACATCAACAGCTAATATAAATTCCGGAGGAACAGCATTTTATCTTTCCGGAGGAACAGTGGCTTCACTTGGAAATCTGGTAAGTTCGGGAAATCTGGCATTAAATATGGCATCAGGTTCAAGCCTTGTGGGATGGGATTCGCCGTCGACGCCGATTCAGTCATCGGCAATGCCTACACTGCTTTCTGTAAGCTCAATAACTAATACAACAGTTACCGGATCAGGATATAATAATTTCTTGATAAATAAAGCAACTGTAGACATAAACAATGCAGTAAATCTGGATACTTATGCAGGAAAATATTATGATAAAGTAGACTTTGTTTCATCGAATGTAGGAGTATCAAGCGGAGGATCCTTAACTGGAACGAATTCCAACCAGATCGGGATTGCACAGAGAAGTTACAATGGAGCAACAGTAGGAAGCATAAACCTGACTAACAGCGGTACTATAAGTATGTCGGGAAGTGACTCTACAGGTATAGCAGGAGATTTTACAACTATAACAAATAACGCTGCAGGAATTATAACAATATCAGGAAATAAATCAACAGGAATATTCTCTGCTAATGGTTCACTAACTAAAAACAGCGGAACAATTAATGTAAATACATCCGGTGCTGGAAACAGTTCAGTAGGAATTTACGGTTCAAATAATTTCGGCGGGTCAGCTGCGACATACGGCGACCAAAAAATTAATATAACTAATGACGGGACTATAAGATACGGAGGATCACTTACTTCTGACGGAATAGGAATTTATGTAAAAAACAATAATGCAAATAAATCAGATGCCTTAATAACATTAAACGGAAGCTCAAATATAGATATGACTGGTTCTAAAAGCGGAGTAGGAATATTCGCAAACAAAGCTCTTATAAATATAGCTGCCGGAAAAATAAAAGCAGGAAAGAATATAACAGGTATTTATGCAGAGAATGGTACAGAAATTTCTACTACCGGGGGAACAATAGATATTTATGAAAAAGGAGTAGGGATATATCTTGCAGGTTCAAGCAAGTATAATTCAGGAACAGGTAAATTTGTACTTTATGAAGAGGGAGGGGCAGTTTTCGGACTTGAAAACGGTTCAGTATTTAATATAACTACTGCAAATATAGATAATACAACATACGGCGGAGGTTCGGCACTGAGCTTTGTACTGGGAAGCGTAGGGAAAAAGGCCTATACACATAACTCGGTCATAAATCTGGGTGCAATAGACAATGCGACTCTTCTTGGAACTAAAGGCGGAGTAATAACACTCGGTACGAGTTCTGATCTTCAGTCTACTGGTAAAAGCGTGGTAGGAATAGGAGCAGGATCAATAAAAGACAGCTCTGTAACAGGAACAAGAGAAATAACAAACAGCGGTAATATAAAGCTGACAGGCGAAGGTTCAACAGGTATTTATATAAAAGACGGTGCGAGAGCACTGAATAATGCCACAGGAGCTAATGCACTTACTATAAGTGATTCATCTGTAGGAATGTTCGCTACAGGAGCAGCTACAACAGCTGAAAACAGCGGAAATATTCTGGCAGGAACAGGTTCAGTGGGGATGTATTCAGCAGCCACAGGGGCAGGAAGCGGAATATTTCTTACAGGAGGAAGTATAAAATCTTATGAGACAGTTCCCGGAACACCTGATGAAAAAGTAACCGGAATGTATATAAAGGCTTCTTCAAACGGAAGCCAGTCAGGCGGAACTATCCAGCTAGAAGGAAAAGAGTCAACAGGAATATATAATGAAGGAACGTATGCTCTCTCAAACGGTGCAATAACAATGAAATCTGAAAAAGGGGTAGGAATTTATGCCACATCAGGATCTACTACAAATATAAGCAACGGAACAATAAGTGCGGAAAATGGATCGGTTGCATTATATGCTGATAAATCAACAATAAATATTTCAGGCGGAAATTTTGTTATCGGGAATGCAGGACTTTTGTTTTATAACTATCCTTCCGCAGGAACGGGAAGAGGAAGTCTGTATATGACAGGCTCTGCCAATGCTACAATAAACAGCGGCGGAATGGCTTTTTATATAGAAGGCGGAGCATCTTCGAATATAGCAACTGAATTATCTTCACTGGTAGGAAGCTCTGGTTCGGGAAATAAATTAAACATAACTATGAATTCAGGGTCGAATTTGATTAGATGGAATGCTCCTACGGGAGGAAGTATAAATCTTTCAAGTATAAGCAGTCTGAGCAGTTCGATAGCTAATGTAACAGTAACAGGGAGCAACTATAACACATTATCTATAAATAAAGGCGAACTGGTAATAGATGAGAATGTGGCATTGACAGGTACAGGCAATGCATATAACGGTGTGGAAATGTCACAGTCAAAGGTAACACTGGCTTCCGGTTATAATATAACAGGTGCTCTTGACGGTCAGATTGGAATAGCTCAGATAAATCCGGGAACACTTTCTGATGTTTCAATAACTAATAACGGAACAATTACATTAAGCGGGAAAAAATCTACTGGTTTGGCTCTTGATCACGGCTATATAACAAATACAGGTACTATAGAAGTGACAAATCCCGGAATAACAGGAGAAGGTTCATTGGGAATTTTTTCGGCTAACGATACAGTGACTGTTAATAATGGAGCTATAAATGTTAGCGGAATTGAATCAGTGGGAATATACGGAGCCAATGATTTCGTAGCTGGTACCCCTGCTTCTTACGGGACAAGAAAAATAGATATTACACATAATAATATTATTACATTGACAGATTCAAAAAATAACTATGGAATTTATCTGAATAATACAGCAGTTCCTCAAAGCGACTCAAATCTGGTTTTAGGATCAGGATCAAAAATAATAATGGGAAATAATACTGTTACTGACAGAAGCATAGGAATAACACTAAAAAATTCAACTCTTACCAATAACGGCGGTACAATAGAAGTAGGCAAAAATGGAGTGGGAATTTATGCAGAAAATAGTAAATTAACTGGCAGCGGCGGGGTAACAAAGCTTCAGGAAAAATCAGTGGCTTATACACTTGAAGGGAATATTGACTTTAATGCAGCGGTGGGAACAGTAGAATTTAACGGAAATAATACCGCTGATGCATCTGCTATATACTCAATAGGGGATAACAGCGGAGCTAATACCCTTGCATTTAATACAGGGGATATAAAGGTAAATGTTACAAACGGGGGAATACTTACTGTAGGGAATATAGGAAAGAACAGAGTATTAACTTTAAATAATAAAATAGAGGTGGGAAATCCGTCAGCAGGAACAATTACAGGTTCAATACTGGGACTTACCGAATCAAAAATAATACTGGGAGCATCATCACAGCTGATTACTGAAAATGCAATGACAGGAGTAAGTGCCGCAGGTGTGTCAAGTGCAGGCGGATATGAAGTAACAAATCAGGGGAAAATAACAATAGGTAAAGAAGCGGCAGGAATATATGTATCTGACGGTGCTGAGGCATTAAATGATTCCGGTCAGATAACAATAGGAGAAAAGGCTGTGGGAATGTATGCGATGACTTCCGGAGCTGCCAGCAGTAAAGCGGTAAATACTGGGTTAATCACTCTAAATGGTGAATCAGCATTAGGATTATACGGAAAATCATCAGGAACAGGAACTGTGGAAATAGAAAATACAGGTACCATAGTTTCTGCACAGGACAGCTCATCGAATTATTATATAAAAACGCTTGGAATGGTTTTGGAAAGTGCAAAAATTACGGCTAAAAACAGCGGAATAATAGACCTGAGAGGAAATAACTCAATAGGTGTATATAATAAAGACGGAAACTTCACAATGACAGCAGGTTCTGTATATGTTGACGGTGAAAAAAGTGTGGGAGTATATGCAAGTACTAATCCGGGAGGAACTACGACAATAAGCTCGGGAACGATAGAAGCACGCGGAGCAGGAAGTATAGGACTCTATGCTGAGAAAGCAGCAGGTGGAAATACTACAATAAATATCGGAAACGGAACAAATATAAAAGCAAGTAACGGAGCACTGGCTTTTTATACATCGCTGGACGGGTCAAATAATCCTACAGGACACTTTAATGTAGTAAGCGGAACAGCTACGGCGGAAATAGGAGCAAATGGGACAGCCTTTTATTATAAAGGTTTGAATAATCCTACAGATATAAAAACATTTTTGACTAATATGTTTACCGGAACAGGAATACTAAATCTAAAACTTACAGATTCAAGTTCAAAAATGATGATACTAGAGCCTACAGGCGGAGGAACAATGCTTCTTTCAAGTCTTGGAGGCGGGGGAACACCGCTGCTTCCAACTAATGTAACAATAGACGCAGGTTCTGTAAGTGATTATAAAATATTACAGGTAAATAAAGGAACACTAAGTATAAACCAAAATGTAGATCTTGATAATGTTAATGATGCTTATAACAGAACAGATTTTTCATCATCAAATGTTACTCTTGAATCCGGGATTAATATGACAAGCAATTCTCCGAGTAAAATAGCAATAGCTCAAAAGAGTTACACTGGTGCTTTAAGAAGTGATATCAAGTTAATTAATGCCGGCGGAAGCATCATTCTGCAGGGAGAAAAAAGTGTGGGAATAGTGGCTGATTTTGGAGAGATCAGCAATAACGCCGGAGGAGTTATAGAAGTAGCAGGAAAAGATGGAATTGCAATAATCAGTGCAAATGGTTCATATGCTGTAAACAGCGGAACTGTCAGAATAGGAGAAGCCGGAGTAGGTATGTACGGGGCAAATGCACTTGATACCGGAAATATACCGGCTTACGGAGATCAGAAAATAGAATTGGAGAATCATGGATTGATTCAGGGTCTGGCAGGCTCGAAGAAAGCTTATGGAATAATAGCGGACAATAAGCTGCTTACTCAGGCAGATTCAAAGGTAACTCTTGGGTTAGGATCAAATATAGATATGTCAGCATCTGAAGGCGGTATAGGAGTTTACACCAATAATTCTGGTTTGACAGTCAATGGTATAATGAAAACAGGAAAAGACGGTGTGGGTATATTTGCCAAGGATTCTGCAGTAACAATAAACGGACTGAATCTTGAGCTTTCGGGAAATAATTCCCTTGGATTGTATACAGCAGGAAATACAGCAACAACTGTAAGCGGAACAGTAAACGCATTAATAACTGGTACAGACGCAGTATTATTTAACTTTGAATCAACAGGTGCAGTAAACGGACTTGGAACAAATTTAGTAATAAACGGCGGAAGTACAGGAACATTTTCATTAGGTGCAATAAAAAACAGCGTATTTGATTTTAGCAATGCAGCGGCAAATACAGTTAATCTGGGTTCAGGGAATGCATCTACAGGAATTAATGCTGTTAATTCTGCAGTAAGATATGGAACTAATGTAACAGTAAACGGATCAGCGACTTCTCAGACTGGAATGGCATTAGACGGTATATCCGCTGGATTTATAGGAGGCTATACAAATTACGAAGGAGTGAACGAAGGACAGATTTCATTATCTGGAATAAAGTCTGTGGGAATTTACGGTAAAAATGGTGCCAGAGTAATAAATACCGGCGGAATAACTGTAGGAGACAACTCAGCTGGAGTTTTCGTAAAAGACGGCGGAGAGATAAAAAATACTGGAATTATTACAATTGGTGCGAATTCTCAGGGACTTGCGCTGAAAAACGGTGTAGGAATTGATAACAGTAACACTATAAGCAGTACACAGGGTAAAGCTATAGGAATTTACAGTGAAAATATATCAGGAAATGTAGAATCATCAGGAGTCATAAATCTTTCAGGTGATAAATCCATAGGAATATATTCAAAAGGTACGGCAGCACAGATAAATAATACAGGAAGCATAATAATAGGGCCTTCATCTGATGAAAAGGATCCGGGTATGGGAATTTATTATGACAACACAGCAGGGACTACAATAAATTCCAATATTATCACAGTGGGAGACAAATCACTGGGAATATATAACAAAGCAAATACAGGTACAATTAATCAAACAGGAGCGCTTAGTGTAGGAAAAGGCGGAACAGGAATCTATACAAACGGCGGAATCTTGAATATAAGCGGTACTATATCAGTGGATGATGCATTTGATCCTTCGAGAAATTCTGTAGGAGTTTATGGAAACGGTGTAACGGTTATAAATGATTCTACAGCAACAATATCAATAGGAAACGATTCATTCGGATATCTGCTTAATACTGCCGGTTCCAGCTTCACCAATACAGGTGGGGCAGTTACCCTGAATACAAACGGTGTTTATGTCCATGCAAAAGATTCTGCAATACAGAATTATAACAGTATAACTATGCTTGGAAGAGAAAATATAGCAATATATACTGAGGGAGGAACTGTAGCCAACTATGCTTCGATACAAAGTACAGGATCTGCAGCAGATATAGGAAATATAGGGATATATAATAACGGCGGTTCTGTGGACAACTATGGAAATATTCAGGTAGGACACTCAGATATAGTATCTAAGTTTGACCCTACATTAAATAAATATGCCGTAGGAATTTACGGGGTAGATTCATCTGTTACGAATCATTCGGGAGCAGTAGTAAGAGTAGGAAAAGACGGAATAGGAATTTATGGGGGAAAAACTGATGGAAATCCACTGATTCCTGTAATAAAAAATGTGGGAGATATAGTATCATCAGAAGAGAATGCACAGGGTATGTATATAGTTGGTGCTAGTGGTATAAACAGCGGAACTATTCATCTTACAGGAGATAACTCAACTGGAATAGTTGCCGAAGGAGCTACAATTACCAATGATACAACAGGCAGAATAATAATGGACGGGGATAATTCTACGGGAGTATTCCTGACAAGCGGTTCAGTATTATATAATAAAGGAACTATAGAAATAAATGGTGCAAACAGTGTGGGAGTGCAAAAGGATACAGCCGGTGTTACAATAGCTGAAGGAGATAATTCAGCACATATAATATTAGGTTCGGGAGCAGTAAATTCGAATCTGGTTCAGCAGTCTGGAAAAGGATATACAAAACCTTCAATAAGAAATGCCGGATTAATAAAGGTAAATGATAACTTTACTATAGACGGATTTAATATGATAATAGAGCCTGATCTGACTTCGCATAAAGCAGAGGCATATGTAGATTCAATCGGTGAAAATTATATGTTTGTAGTAAATAATACTTATCTGGATGTAAAAGGTGATCTTACAGTTTCGGCAAATGATACTATTATAATAAAGCCGACTTTCACAAAGGGGACAAGTGCAAATATATATAAGCTGGAAAATGCTATAACTGCCGGCGGTCAGATAAAGCTTACAGATGGTAAGACAAACATAAAGAGCGGATCGCTGACATGGGAAATTACACCTGTGGATACTACAAACGGATATGATTTATATGCACAAAAGATAGATTATGATAATTTTACAAGCGGATTATGGTATGAAGATTTTGGACGTGCACTGGATGAAAAATATCTTACACCAGCCGGAGAATACGAGAGAAAAGAGATATTTGAAAAAATAGACGCAATAACAAACGAAAAAGATTTTAGAAATGCAATGGCAAGTCTTGCCGGAGATATATATGCCAATATGAATCAGAGAGAATATGATATAGCAAGAGCATTTGAAAATTCACTGGATTTAATGGCAAATTCTACGAACAATACAAAAGAAAATGTTAAATTAAACGTAATAGCAGGAAAAGGTAAAAATAAAGAGGAAACAGACGGTGTAATAGGTTATGACTATACTACAACAGGAGTTCTGGCATTAAGGGAAGTAGAAAGAACATACAGACATACATTCGGATACTCTCTGGGATATATGCATACAGAATATGATTTTGATGATATAGGAAACAGTGAGGAGAAGGCAGAGACAATTCAGCTTGGATTCCATAACAAGTATGCTGCAAACGGATGGAAGCTGAGAAATGACCTTACAGGAAGGGTAAGCTTCCATAATACTGAGAGAAGTATATTATGGGAAAATAACGCTCCTTCCGAACTTGAAGCATCATATGAAACATATTCGGTAACATTGGATAATATACTTGGAAGAGAATTCGAGCTTAGCAAAAAGCTGAGTATAGTTCCATACGGAGCTTTGAAAGCAATGTATATGACAAGACCGTCATTTAGTGAAAGCGGTCTGGAAAGACTTGAAGTAGAAGGAAATGATGCTTGGAGTGTAAAACCAAGAGCAGGGGTGGAATTAAAAGCAGCTGTACCTTTGGGAGCACAAAGCGCATGGCAGGTGAAAGGTACTCTGGACTTCGCATATGAATACGAGCTTGCAGACCTGAATGAAAGGGAAAAAGCAAGATTGATAGTAGTGGAGGACAGTTATCACAAGCTTTCAAAACCACAGGATGAAAAAGGAACATTCAGAACAAGAGCAAGCATTGGTGTGGAAGTAGAGGACAGATACGGAATTTTCCTAACAGGAGAATACACAGCAGGAAACGATGACAGAGATGACTACAGAGCAGGAGTAACTTTAAAAGCTATATTTTAATAATGGTAAAAAATAAAAAACCGGCTGGTAAGACCAGACCGGTTTTTAATATGAAAAATCATAAAGATACTTATTATAAAAGAATATTATTTTGAAGATTCAATATCTAATTTTTTACCGTCATCTGATACATGAAGTATTTCATAATAGGTTCCTTTTTCCAAATAAAGTCTGTCTACATTATTAGTAAACAAGAAAATGGAAAATTTCCATGAATCAGGATTATAAAGGGCAAAAATTCCCAGATGATTATTAAAGCCGACAGTTTCGGCAATAATACGGTCTTTTATGGAAATAAGACTTCTGGAAGGCTTGATATACTGTACTAATTCAAATACATATTTTGAATTGGCAATTTCATCACTGAAATCATAAAATAATGGGATACCTGTATTCACATGCTGCCAGCCGAAAGATTCCAGTATGTTATCATAGAAGCCTTCAAAAAGAAACTTATTCATACCCGAATGATTTTTCCAGAGATATAAAGGGGCATAAGAATTTTGTAGATTTCCGTTAATATTTTTTTCTGTAATCATATAAAACTTGAACTTTAGGGAATGAAACCCGTCTGTCTTATATCCGTTGTTTTTTACTCTTTCTCTTATAACGTTCATGTTATAATCAGCGGGAAGATTAATTTTATACTGCATTCCAATCATTGCTATCACACTCCTGAAAAATGAATTTGGTATTATTTTCTTCTGATAATATTAAGTCCACTTTTTACCCCATAGTTTCATTTCATTGATAATATTGTTAAGATCTCTTCCTTTTTCTGTCAATGTATATTCTACTGCCGGAGGAATAGTAGGGTAAACTTTTCTTGTAAGAATATCATTTTTTTCAAGATCCCGCAGACAGCTGGTTAATGTTTTCGGACTGATATTATGAAGAGCTTTTCGTATTTCTCCGAATCTCATGGTACCGTCAAAAAGATGCTTGATTATCAAAAATGACCACTTTCCTCCAATAATATTAAGTGCTTTTTCTACGTTGCACTGAAAACTGTCTATGCATTTAGAGTCTTCTTTTTTCACGTTTTTCCTCCTATAGTTTCTATTGGTAAGTAAGTATAAAAAATAAACTTAATTTTTATAAAGTAATTATGTGGTAAAAATGTAACTACTTGTAATTATATACTGACTATGTTAGGATGTCAATATAAGATAACTATATAAGGAGGAAAGTATGGATTTTAATGAATTAGCAAGACAAAGATATTCGGTAAGAAAGTACAAGCCTTTGAAAGTGGAAGAGGAAAAAATAAAAAAAATAATAGAAGCAGGATGGGTAGCTCCAACAGCAAAAAATTTTCAGCCGCAGAGATTTCTTGTATTAACAGATGAAAATAAGCTTGAAAAATTAAATAAGGTAACGAACTATCACAAGGCACCGCTGGTAATAATAGTCTGCTCTGACAGAGAAACTGTATGGCATCGTCCTTATGACAATAAAGATATGATGGATGTAGATGCTTCCATAGCTACAGATCATATGATGATGGCAGCTCAGAATCTGGGACTCGGAACATGCTGGATGACATATTTTGATCCTGCCGGCCTGAAAGAAGAGTTTAATATTCCTGATAATCTGGAAGCAATAAATATTCTGGAAATAGGCTATGCCGACGGAGAGGCAAAATCTCCGGACAGACATAAGGATATGAGAAAAAATCCTGATGAGATGGTTTTTTATAATAAATTTTAATAATAACAGAAAGAGGAAAGCTATTTATGATAATTTTCCTTTTTTTAGTTGAAGTCAGTAAAAATAAGAGTTAGTTTATATTCTATTGAAAATAAATAGTATTTTGGAGCTTTTTTGTCGACTATATTTTAAAATTTTTTCAAATAAATTTGCAGTATTTACGGACATTCTTTTGTTGCATACATATGCTCTAACATGTGGAAATTAAATTTAAAATACAAGCCTTTCTTGGGCAAAGAATTCTAACAAAATTTCTTAAATTTTGTGGAGAAATTAGTCGTACATTTTCAAAACAATATACAAGATCATATTTTCTATAATAGTATTTTTTATTGTGCTTTCAAATTTTGATTGTGTATTTTTCTCATCAATTAAAATATTTTTTAAAGTATCTTCAAATGGGATTTTTCTATACGAATTTTTTGTTTTTGATGTAGAAAATTTAATTTTATGTTTATTGTAGTAAATTAAGATTATATTTGACATAGAAGATATTATTTTTTAAATCTACTTTTCCCCAGATAAGAGCACATACTTCAGATGCTCTCATACCTGTATGAAAAGTTATCAAAAAGGTTATCTTATAATGAGGTTGCTAAAATATGATCAAATTGTTCCAATGGTATGGTTTCTGTTTTTTTCTTTCTTGGGGCATTTTTAGTTTAACAAATACAGCGGATACTATTGAATTAGAAAACATCAAAGAAAATCTTAAGTTTGAAAATAAGTGATCACCTAGGAATGTATCGGCATGGAAAAATTAATGAGCTTGAGAATAATATAAATCAGAGCTATCTAAATTAATATTGTCAGAATTATAGAGAAAGCCTAATAGAAGTGGCATCAAAGAGAAGGGAAACAAAAATAGAAATCTTTAATTTCACATAGGAAAGCATATTAAAATGTTAAGAAAAGTTAGAACTTAAGTGATTTTGGTTCTTTTTTTTCTAATTTTATGATATCATTAATTATATTTGCATCAAGAAAGGGAAGGTATGAGAACTTTAAAGTATAAATTTTTTTCTTTGT
>RCMY010000047.1_pt1 | contig 103973 bp, 104 predicted proteins | sample 2041341 | NCBI WGS metagenome assembly RCMY01 (sample SAMN09708234, study PRJNA481090) | Marine sediment metagenome, whole genome shotgun sequencing project. | reverse complement strand
GCTATGGGCACGGCGACGTTGGTCAACGAGCGATATGCGCTCAGTTCCAACTCGCAAACTGAATGACCGTGGCGCTCTCAATGCCGGCTACCGGACGGATCGCTCCACGCAGTGGCGACGTGGTTCTGATCGGGTCAGACTCTTCTATGAGTGACGGCACGACAGCGGCGGAGCAGTACGACGCCATGGCATCGGAGTACTCAGCCGACAACGACGACGGAATCTTCAATTCGCTCTACGAGCGCCCAGCCATGCTCGGAATGCTCGGCGATGTGGCAGGCCTGCGAGTGCTCGATGTGGGATGTGGCGCCGGACAGTTGAGTAGTGCTCTCATCGATCGTGGTGCGACCGTCACAGGTGTCGACGTAAGCGGAGGCATGATCGACATCGCACGTGCCCGCCTTGGCGACTCAGCCCGGTTCGAGGTCGCCGATCTCAGCGACCCGCTCGACTTTGAGTCGGGCTGCTTCGATCTCGTGGTGGCGTCGCTGGTGATTCACTACATCGAGGATTGGGTGCCGGTGCTTCGCGAGATCCGGCGGGTTCTGACTGCGACTGGTGCTTTGGTGTTTTCCACGCACCACCCAACGATGGACTGGAAGTTGCACAGCCGCGACGACTACTTCGCTAAGAAGCGATCGACCGAGACGTGGACGAAGGGTGGGTTGCCTTTCGAGGTGACGACGTGGCGGCGGCCGCTTCGGGCGATGAGTGAGGAGATCCGTTCTGCTGGCTTCGTGATCGAGATGCTCGATGAGCCTGCGCCGACGCAGGAGCTGGCGACTCTCGAACCTGCCACGAATGAGTATCTGACGACTCACCCCCACTTCTTGTTCGTCAAAGTCATCCCGAATCCAGGCGACTGATAGCGCCGTATCGACCGTCAAGTGCTGGCACGTCGAGTTGCAGGGGAATATGGGCAATGTGCGGGCAAACGGCTCGCCACAGTGGACGGCCGAACCGCTCTCCCTGCCGGATCGCGATCGGATATTTGAGCTGACGGTGTTGTCGATATGCGTGGGTTCAGCCGCTCCAGGCTCACTGAGTGACCCGAGGCGGGCGTTCTTGTGTCGCCTTGCTCGGAAATCGAAGGCGTCCCACGCGACCGAGTGAGACAATCGCGGCCGATGGCCTTGATGATCCGCACCGACGACGACAACGAAGCCGCATGCATGTTGTACGGGTTGTCTCCGACCGAACTCGCCGGCCGCTTCGCTGATGTCAACGTTCTAGGCCGTTGGTTCGCGTACGAAAACGGCGTCGCCGTCGGTGTGGCGGTTGCCTCTGAGCGTCCCGACAGGCGCGTCTTCGTCACCCACCGCATTAGGTCCGAGGTCGCCTTCGCTCCATTGCTGGAACGCGCGCTCGGAGCGATCGATGGCCCGGCCCACGTGACCACTACCTCCGATCTCGCCGACCGAATGCGTATTTGCGAAGAACTTGGTCTCCGAAAAGAGCTGACCAGCATGAAGTACGACGTTTCCTTCGAGAAGGCTCTTCAAGCCCTGCAACGGAAACGAGTCCGTCGGCGGCTCGAGATCAAGACGGCCAACGAAGTCGATCCCGATCTGCTGTTCGCTCTCGACACCGAACTCCGAGGAGACGTTCCTGGCACCGATGGCTGGATCGGGAACAGGTCATGGTTCGACGACGAACTCCGCTCACCCGACTTCGACAACAACGGATACCTCGTCGCCGTCGAGCCAAGCACCGGAACTCTGGTTGGTCTCTGTCGGATGTGGCGGAACACCGACGGTCCGGCACTCGGGATGTTGGGGGTCATCGAAAGCCGTCGCAATGGCTTCACCGCGGTTGAGCTCTTCAGAGAGACCCTGACCAGGGCGAGCCTGTGGGACTGGCCGACCTTCAGTGTCCATACCGCCCGGCCGGGCCTTCAGCGACACCTCGACCATGCCGGAGCAATCCCAACTGGGGGCTTCGTGAGGTTTCTCCGGGCCTAGACAACAGAGGTGCACGAATCAGCCGGGTCGCGAAACACGATCGAGATGCGTGGCCCCACCCGTTCCGGGCCGGCGAGATCACTGACATATTGCCGGCTCTCGCTCGGATGTTCGAGGTGACGGTGCTGGCGTTATGCGCTGATTGGGTCGGATCGCATTCGACAGAGGGGTTAGGGAGCGATTGTGGGGTCGGTCACTCGGCCGATGAACAGGATGGTTCCTGCACCGCTGTCGCGGATCACGTAGAGGAATGGCTGGTTGATTGTGATTGTGGGGCCGTGCGAGCCTTCCATCGCGCCGCCGGTAGCGGCGGCGGCTCTGGTGCCTTCCTCGTCGACTTCGATGAACGCTTCGTGTTCGACACGATCGAGCCATATCCCGCCGCCGTCGACCATCCCGGAGAAGTCAGCGTCCGCACCGAAAGCAGTGGGCATACCCATCTCGGCGAGCGTGTCATTCAACGTCAGATGCGTCCGCGCTGACCACTTCGGCAGGGACAGATGGATTCCGCCGTCGGTGATCGAGTCGAACACACCGTTGAGCGATTCGGTGGTCAGATTTCCTTCGAACGCAGCCAGATCGTTCGGCATGACCACCACCATCGACAACGCTCCACCTCCGTAGGGCAACTCGACCGCCTGATACTCCTCGGTGAAAGCAGAGGGAAGGAACTCGTCGTAATGCATCGTGGCGACGTCAACCGTCGACCCATCGGCAAGGGTGAACGGTTCATCGCGGGTGGCTGCCGGATCGAAGGGGAACTCCCATGGCGCGTCGAGAGCGATGGCATTGACGAGCACCATCAGGGTCGATTCGTCCAGCGAACCCGATGGAAAGAGTTCAGTAATCAGGTCGTTGGTTCGCTGCTCCGCCCAAGAGTTGATGACCTGGCGCTCGCCGTCGGCGTCACCGGCGAAGTCCGCCTCCGCAAGTGGCGAGCCGTACACACCGGTGAGTACATCGAGGTAGTCCTCGCGCAGGTCAAGACCGGGCATGGTCCACACCTTGTTGCCTGCGGCCCATTCGGTTGGGCTTCCAACGGTGCGGGCATCGAGGGTCAGGTCATAGGCGTTGATGCCCTCTTGCCAGTCGGCGACATCTCCGGCGTGAAGGACCGTTGCCATCTCGGTGGCGGTATCGCTACGGGCGCCGGCGTAGATCATTCCGAGGGTGAACGTCACGCTGTACGGGCTCACAACCACGTTGCCTGGTTCGGCCGCGGCGACAGTGGTGTAGAGGTCGGACGCGAATTCGTTCATGCTTTCGACCGCTGCGGTGGTGTTGCGACCATCGGCGTCGATGTCGATTGAGCGTTCGGTCAGGTTCCCGAATCGCAACGACACCCCTTCGATCTGCGGCTCAGCGTCGTCCACGGCCCCGGGAGCGGCTGGAGAGTCACCGCCGGACCCACACGCGGCCGCCACGATCATCGAAGCAACAACAAGAAGAACTCGGAAGGGAGCCATACCAATCAGACGCTACGCGACCATGGTTGGTTCCCGGAACCTCGAACGGGTCTGCTCGATTCGGAGAGGACAGTGGAGACAGTGGCATCAACACAGAACGCACCGCGTGGTGACCGCCGCTCGACAGCGGGCTGTCGACCCAATCGCTCGTAGTGCCGGATATAGGATTGGTTATTGAGGGATTGGCGCGCTCCGTGATGAGCGAGCAGTGTTCTGCCCGAGGTGTCAGCGGTCGTGAGAGGCGCCCGAAGTTGGAACTTGTCTGAGATGGCGCGACGAACCGGGCACAATCGAAGGCATGAATCCCGATCCCATCGACCAACAGCTGCTCGACCACCTGTCGGTCGAGTTCGGGGACCACGGTGACCGCGCTGTCGGATTCCTGCTGACTGCTCAAGCGCTACTCAGTCTCGATTCGGTGGCCGTGCTGCCGCGCCTGGCAGAGACGGTCACGTATTGCCTTCGCGAGGCGATGAAGGCCATTCCGGCGTCTCGATCGGTCGGCAGTGGGGGCCTTTGGCGATCGGCTTCGCGCTCTGTGTCCGCTGCCCGCCGCCGTTACGACCTCGTGAAGGATGTGCCTGGCGAGGATGCGCAGGGCGCTCTGAACGAGTTGCTTGCGGCTATCGACGACCTAGACACGGTTCACTCTCAGGAGGGCATTCACGAACGCCGGCTGATCGCGATCATGGTGAATCGCACCGGAGCGCTTCCGGTTTCCTCGGGCACCGCTCCCATTCAGGACTACCAAAACCTGCTGAGCGAGCTCGATGGAGCGCTCCATGGTGATGCGACGATCGATCGTGCCCTGGGCCTATGGGAGCGTTGTGTTGCGATCCTTCGGCAATTGTTCCTCCCCCCGGAGCTTCGCCATCTGGAGTTGGAAGCGCTCGCTGCAATCGAGTTGCCCTCGCACGACGAGGTCGAGGGTCTGCTGTCTCTGATCGCCGGACCGAATCATCTGCGTCACTTCATGAGCCGACTCGTATCGCCATGCTGGCTCGAACTCCTCATTGACACGGGTGTGCTCGACCCGCCCGCCGAGAACGGGCCGTGGCCAGTCTTTGCCGCAGTCGATCGACTTGGACCCGATCACGGGCCAGCCGTAGCTCGGTGGCTCGCCGCGATGTACGAACGTCACCTCGGTGACGCTGCCCGAGCATGGTTCATTGCCCGAGCCGCTGCGGATGTTGGCCCAGATGCTGCGAATGTCGTGCTGCGAGCGATGGGCGATCACGGGTACGCAGAGCGAATCAATGACCTTGGAGTCTCGGCGATCCAGAAAATCGAACCCCAGTCTTCCCTGATCGAGCAGTTCGCCGACTTGCTCTTGAATGAAGCGCCCTTGCACGCGTTGTACTACGTCGACCCCGTGGTCGAACGTCTCATCGAGGGAATCGACAAATCGAATGCAGTCAGCCGTCTTCAGTTGATCTGTTGGAAGCTGCAGTCAGCAGCCACGAGTAGTGACGGTCCGGCAAGCTGGTTTGGGGACGTACTTGGGGGTTCCGTTGCGGATTGGGCCGATGATGGCCGGGGCGATCGTTTCACCGTGCTTCTTCATGCGCTCGTCGGGGCGACTCGTCGGGCTCGAGCGTGGTTGTCGACCGATGACATCCTGGGAATCGTCGACTCGTTGCCGCCGGTTGTCTGTGGTCGACTGCGAGCTTGGGTGTTGTCCGGAGCCGCCGACCTGGGTGTTCAGCGTTTGATCGACGAACTCGTGGTTTCGATCAGTACGAGGGAACCGACTGGTGACGATCTTGCGATTCTGGACCGCGTCATCGCCGAAGCAGAGCTGGGCGACTTTGCAGAGAAGTGGGCGAATGCTCTCGGTCCTGCGCCCGGTGTCGCTGAAGTCGCGCAGCGATTGCCGTCGCACAAACTTCCACAGGAGTGGCTGCGCGCTTACCGGTGGACAGGGGTCCTGCCGACGGAAGCCATCGGTGCGTGGGAGCATCCAGCGGCCGTGATCGCCGGCGCATACGGCCCGCCCGCCCGCGCATCGTTGGAACAGCGCGGTCACGTCGAGAGCGGATGGGGCCGAAGTCCGATTTCAGTGGATGAGCTGAAGTCTCTCCAGGTTGATGAAGCTGTGGGCAGGATCGCCGAGTGGCGTCCCGAAGCTTCGGAGTGGCTCGTCAGCGCTCGTGAATTGGCACGCAATCTCGAGGCCATCGTCAAAGCTGACTCCGGGCCGTGGATCGGATCACCGGTTCGGATTGCCACCGGATTGCGGCATCCCACCTACATCCATCACTATCTCATCGGCCTTGCGGAAGCGATCAAGGAAGGGGCACACCCTCCAATCCAGGAGATCCTCGATGTGGCGGCCATGGTGCGAGCGAATCCTTGGCAAATCGTCGAACTGGGCAAGAGCGACTTCGATTACGACCACGACTGGAGTGGTGCCGAGCAGGCAGCGGTCGGCGTCCTGAGGGCTATCGCCGACAAGAATCTGGGCTTCGCTGAGCGTGACGACGAGGTATGGGACGTTCTTGACGCTGAAGCCCGTGATCGAGGCGCTCCATCGGGGATCATCAGCGGAGCGCGTGACCCACTCGACAGCGCAATCAACCGTCGCTGCACGCGGGCGCTCGAGGCGGTTCTGTCGTTCATGGCCCAGGAGCACCGCCTGAGTGGAGCAGTTAGACCGGCAGCATTCTCGCTGCTCGAAGATGCGCTGCATCTCGAGGACGCTGATGGGGCGGAACACCGAGCGATCATCGCGACGCGGCTGGGGTTTCTTCGCCACGTCGCACCTCAATGGGTCGATGACGTCGCTGACTTGATGTTCGGCGACGCTGCTCCGCACGGTCTCGCCCAGGTCACGGCCGATCTCGCCATCAAGTGGGGACGCCCTAGCCGATGGCTGTTCGAGCGGCACCGCCCACTCCTACGAGACGCAGTGTCTCGCAAGATCGATCACGCACTTGAACACATGATGATCGCCATGCTCTGGGTCGTCGCCGGATACAGCGTCGAAGAAAACACCGCATTCCTTCGCCAGACAACACCGTTGCTGTCGGATGCAGGCGAGGTCCTCGGACGCATATTGCGACACGAGGATGCCGACGACGCGCACCTAGCGACAGCCGTTAAGTTCTGGGATGCCGCCATTGCGATTGCGGATGCCGATTCGCTCGCCGGGTTCGGGTGGCTCGCCGAAGTCGGTCAGCTCGACGCTGACGTTTGGTCGACTCGAACGATGGCAACGCTAGAAATCACCGGCGGTCGACTCGACTGGTCGCACAAGGTGGTGGAGCGAGCGGCATCTCTGAAACCGTCTAACACGACGCTTGCGATCATGAACAGTCTCATCCGGGGCACCTCCGAAGAGTGGGATAGACGCGGGAACGTCGAACGAGCGGTGGAGCTTCTCCGATCGGCCGACGAGCTTGCCGGCGCACCCGGCTACGAGCGACTGCGCACAACGCTGCTTGAGAGAGGAGCTTTCTAACGCTTGGTTTGAGGCAGCGGCGCGGAATATGACCGGGTCGCCAGCCCACTCACCCACGCCGAAAGTGTCCGATTGAATCCCTGAGGTCACCCATAACATCGCTCGCCGTCGAGCTGCAGACCCACTCGATAACGGCACTTATGGGTGTAATCGAACGGGCTGAAATTGGCGACGCATATTGTTCACCGGCGCCGACAGACGGCAGTGAGGGTGCCCATGGGCTCGGCGTTGCCACCCGTCGACTCGGCTCGAGGTTGTCGCACCTTCATCCGTGCTCTGATTCTCGGCGGACCGCATCGATAGCGCAGCGCTTGAAACGACCTCGCCCAGTGACCGAGCCGCAACCCCGATTCGGGATCTGTACCCACGTTGTACCCAGAGAGTACCCACAACTATGCGACACAGCGTGAGATTCGGCGGCACGAGCCGTCACCGTGCGGGACTGAGGAATTTGCATTTCCCCAGGTCAGAGCTACAATTTGCACTGTGCCCCCGGGCAGAATCGAACTGCCGCACACGGTTTAGGAAACCGATGCTCTATCCACTGAGCTACGGGGGCTTGAGACGACGTTGCCGCCGTTTCCGGCTGCGATGGTACCGGCCGTACCCGGACGCAGGTCTCGAAACCGGTGGCGTGGTGACACACAGCTGAAACCGATGTGGCACGACGATGGTTCAGGATCGCGCGGCCTGCAGACGCGGGCGCAGGTCATCGAGGGGGTCACCGTGTTCATCTATTCCGCACAGCTCATCGCCAAGCCAGGGCAACAGCAGCCGGCCATGACACAGATCGTCGAGGCCCGCCAGGTCATCGAGGATGCGACCGGACGCCCGACATCGGCATGGGCGGCCGTGGTCGGCGCTCCGCTGGGGAGTTTCGCGATCTCGACCGCGGTCGAGTCCGTCGCCGAACTGATGGAGAGTCAAGCCAAGCTCGGGGTGAGTATCGAATACGCGGGCCTCGCGGCAGCGTCGGCGGAGGTCTGGTCGGCACCGGCGGAGACGAGGTTCGGGCGCGTCATCGGTAGCACGAACTATGAGTTCTCTGAAGCGCTCATCTCGATGACCACCACCACGATCCAGGGCAGCTTCAGCAGCGCCATCGCATTCGGGCATGAGGTGATGGAACATGTATCGGCGGCGCTGGGTAATGGCGGTCTGCTGTTGCTCTCGGAGGCACCGGAGATCGGTCAGCTCACGTGGATCTTCGGCAACGAGTCTCCCGAGGCTGCAGCCGAGAACGATGCCAAGTTGCAGAGCGACGCCGACTATCTCGCCCTTTACGACCGGGCCAATGAACTGTTCGTGCCCGGCAGCACACAACGGTCGGTGGCCGTTCGCCTTGGCTGAAGCACTCGAGGATTTCAGTTTGCCGGTGGTCGGTCGTAGCGTTCGCTGATCGCCAACGACAGCTCCTCGACGGTTCCCTCACCAGCCAACGATTCGTCCACCATCTTTCGTGGTTGGTTGGTGGTTACGGGCGTGTTCATCACGCTCCTGATCTCATCTGGTCTTGGTTTCTACAACGCCTCGGTGATTCTCGAGGCGGCGAAGGACGAACTCGGTGCCTCGGTGACCGCCGTGTCCGGAGCGACCACGGTGTTCTTCGCTGTGGGCGGAATAGCGGGCTTCGTCGCGTCGCCCTTCATCGACCGCATCGACGTTCGATGGTTCTACCTGATCGGGGGAATCGTTGGAGCGGGCGCTCTGGCGTCGCTGCACTGGGTGGATTCCACGATCGAGCTCTACATCTTCTTCGCCGTGTTCGGCGTCGGCTTCTCGCTCGCCGGTCTCGTGCCGGGCACGACGGTGGTGGCGCGCTGGTTCCACCTTCGCCGCTCGGTGGCACTGTCGATCGCCACGACGGGTCTGTCGGTTGGCGGCATCGCCGTCACACCACTCGCGGCTCGACTGATCGATGGTCGCTCGCTCGCCGGAGCGGGGCCGTGGATGGCCCTGGCGTGGCTGCTGGTGATCCCGCTTGCCTTCGGGCTCATTCGCTCGTGGCCTGCCGACGTCGGGCAGCAGCCAGACGGCGCTCCCGATCCGTCACCGGGCATCCCGCCTTCGGCGCTTTCCGGCGCAACGTTCATAGAGGCGCGATCGACACGGTTCTTTCGGCTTCTTGCGGTCACCTACGCCATGGTGTTCCTGGCTCAGGTGGGAGCACTCGCCCACCTCTTCAACCTCGCGACCGAGCGAGTCGACAAGGGGGCGGCAGCAGCGGCGCTTTCCACCCTCGCCTTTGCGAGCGTGGCCGGTCGCCTGCTCGGCGGTGTGATCGTCACCCGAGTGCCGATCAAGACCATGACCGGCGTCCTCATCGTCGTGCAGGGGTGCGCACTCGGCCTGATCGCATTCGCAACGAGCCAGACCGGCATCGTGCTTTCAGCTGCCGTACTCGGCCTGAGCGTCGGAAATCTGCTGATGCTGCAGCCGTTGTTGCTGGCGGAGACCTTTGGGGTGAAGGAGTACTCGAGGATCTACTCCTACAACCAGCTGTTCGGCACCATCGGCGTCGCCGGCGGCCCGTTCCTGATCGGTTTCGTCCACGACCTCGCCGACTACCGGGTGGCCATGCTCGTCGGCAGTTCGGCCAACGTGATCGGCCTCGCTGCGTTGATCCTCGCCGGCACGGTTGGCGACGCTCGCGCCACCTGGTCAGCCCCGTCGCTCGCCTGAGCCGTAGATTGGCCCGATGACCGGGTCCTCCATGCCGACCGATCGCCTTCCCGAGGGTGACGAGAAGCGCGCCGCCGTACGCACCATGTTCGACACGATCGCGCCTCGCTACGACCTCGTGAATCGGCTGATGACGTTCCGTCTGGACGTTCGCGTTCGACGGCAGACCCTCGAAGCGCTCGGGCTGCCGGTCAACGCCACCGTGCTCGACCTGGCATGTGGAACCGGTGATTTCATGTGGGCCTTGGAGAAGAAGGGTCACAGGGCGATCGGGATCGATCTCAGCCACGGAATGATGGCGGCTGCGCCGAAGTCCGGGCGGTTCATCCAGGGTGACTTGCTCGACCTTCCCGTCGCCGATGGCTCCGTCGACGCCGCGGTGTGTGGCTATGCGCTACGGAACCTCCTCGAACTCGCGCCGTTCTTCGCAGAGTTGGCTCGGGTCGTGAAACCCGGTGGACGAATCGCGCTGGTCGACGTGTCAGCCCCCGAGAACCCGATCCTTCGAAAAGGCTTCGACCTCCATTTCAACAAGATCGTGCCCTTCATCGGCGGGCTCTTCTCCGACAAGGCTGCCTATGGCTACCTGCCGCGGTCTGTCGTCTATCTCCCACCTCCCGCCGAGATGGTGCAGATGCTGGCCGACGCCGGTTTCGCCAATGCCGAGCGCCGTCAGCTCACGATGGGCATCGCACAACTGCTCACGGGCGACCGCACCTGAAGCGACAGCTACGGTGCCGACGTGCGCACGGTGCATCTCCTCGTCAACCCAGCGTCTCGACGCGGGGCCGCCGACGCCAATGAGGTCGAAGCGGACCTGGAACGATCAGGATTCCGCGTCCTCAGGCTGAGCCCCTCAGGACCGGACGCCATTGCGGACGAGATCGAGCGGGCCGACCCCGAGCGTGTGGTCGCTGTCGGTGGGGACGGATTGATCCACGACAGTCTTCCGGCGCTGGCGGGTACGACCATCGTCCTTGGCATCGTGCCGAGCGGGACAGGCAACGACTTCGCCCGATCGCTCGGACTCCCTCGCCGTCGGCGGTCGGCCACCCGCCGGTCGCTGGGGCCTGATTGCGCGGTCGACCTCCTCCGAGTCGCGTTCGATGATGGGACTTCCGCCTTCGCTGCCACTGTCGTCACCTCGGGGTTCTCGGGCCGTGTGAACAAGACAGCCAACGAGCGTTCGTTTCCCCGCGGACAGCTCAAGTACACGGCGGCATCGTTCACCGAACTCCGGCGGCTTCGTTCCTCTGAGGTGGTCGTCGAAGGTTCGCCGGAACTCTCCGGCCCCTCCACGATCGTGGCGGTCGCCAACACTCGCCATTTCGGCGGCGGAATGGCGATCGCGCCGCGGGCCGACCCGACCGACGGGCTGCTCGACCTCACCATCGTCGGGGATGTCACGGCTTGGCAGTTGGCGCTGGTTCTCCCGACGGTGTTCGTCGGCCAGCACGTCCATCATCCGCTTGTGCACACCACAACCGCAAAGTCGGTCGGGATCCAACAGACCGATGAGGTCTGGGCTGACGGCGAACGGATCGGTTCCGGAGCGTTCACGGTCGAGGTGATACCCGCGGGACTGCGGGTTGCGGCGTTCTGACCGTCGTCGACTTCGTCCTAGTCTGTTGCGGTGAGCGATTTGCCGGGTGACCAGCCGAACCGACCTCTTGATCCTCGTCGTGTCGCTGAGACGCCACCGCCACCGACGCCGACGCCGACACCGGTCGCGCCGACACCGCCACCAATTGTCCCTCCTCCGACCGCCGCACCCCCTCCGTTCGGAGCAACGCCACCACCGACGTTCAGCCCGGGTCCCATGGCTTCAGCACCGACGTTCGCAATGGGCTCGGATCCGGCCCAGACCTCTGCCGGTGGCGGTGGTCGCGGTCCTCTGATCGCTGTGATCGGCGTCCTTGTTGCCGTCGTGGCTGGACTCGGCGCGTTCCTGGTGTTCGGTCTGGGAGGCGACGACGAAGCGGCGATCACAACAACTGTTCCGATCGCCACCTTGCCAACGACGTCGACGACCGTCGTCGTCGATGAACCCGATGTCGTGATGAGCGCGAGCGTGGCCGAGCTGGCTCGGTCAACGGTGCAAGTCGTGTTGTTGCTCGGCGACGAACCGACGTGTTCGGGCTCAGGGACCATCATCGATGAGCAGGGGACCATCCTCACCAACGCCCACGTGATCCGGCGCGACAGTTCGTGCCCGTACGACCGCATCGGTATCGCCGTCACCAACGACGCCGGTGTTCCCCCGGAGCTGTTGTACATCGCTGACGTCTACGCCTACGACCCGGTGGTCGATCTCGCGGTGATCCGGATTGCGACTGACCTCGGCGGTACTGCCGCCCCCGGACCCTTCGCATCGGTTCCCGTCGGCGACAGCGACGCCGTCGAGATCGGGGACTCGCTCCGGATCCTCGGATATCCCGGAATCGGGGGTGCAACGGTGACGTTCACCAACGGTGTTGTGAGTGGGTTCGCCAGCCAGACCGGCGTCGGGGAGCGGTCGTGGATCAAGACCGATGCGACGATCGCCGGCGGCAACTCGGGCGGTGCTGCCTTCGATCTGAACGGTCGACTCGTCGGCGTCCCGACACAGGCTGCGGCGTCTGACACGGGTGAGATCGTCGACTGCCGGGTCATCACGGACACCAACGGAGATGGAGTCACCAATGGTGACGACCAGTGCGTGCCGATCGGCGGATTCCTGAACGGCCTGCGCCCGGTCAACCTGGCCGATCCGTTGATCGCTCAGGCCACGAATGGATCTCCGATCGACCTCGATGCTGTTGAGCTGGAGGGGACGTTCACTGGCGTCTTCGACCCGGACACTGCGTTTGCGACCAATCCCAGATGGAGCTTCGACGCCAGCGATGATTCGGGCTTCACGACCGAGTTCGTGCTCACGGCCCAGGCCGGCACCGAGCAGCTGTGTTTCTGGTTCGACTGGGAAGGATTCCCCGATGGCGTCGAGTGGGATGGTGTGTGGCGCGTCGACGGCGTGGTCAACGAGAACTTCAGCTTCTTCGGTGAGATTTGGAACGCGGGCATCGAAGGCGCCGACTATTGGCTCTGTGCCTCGGACGACGAAGGGCTGGTGGGCGGCCTCTACGAGATCATCTTCTACATCGAGGAGCAGGCTGTCGCCTACGAATCGATCGTGCTGACGCCCGTCGAAGTGCCGCTGTACGAGGTCACTTTCGCGAACAGTGCCGATGTGCCGATCTGCTTCCTCTACACGGGGCCGGCCTCGTCGGTCACGACGGGGCTCGACGAACTCACCCCCACCGAAGTCATCAACCAGGGCGAGACCAAGGTGATCCAGGTACCCCAGGGATCGACCATTGCCGATGCCTATGACTGTGCCGGCAACGTGCTCTACGAGAACTACGACGGATTCGACGTCAGCGGCCCGCTGACGGTCGACGTGACCGGCTGAGCATCACCGCTCAGCCGGTACCCACTTCGCCCCTTCCTTGCAGTCCTCCACCTCGCGCCCGGCCGCTTCCCAGCCGCCGAAACCGGGCTCGAGGTGGCCAACGTCCGAGTAGCCCATGTCCTTCATCACCTTCGCCGCCAACGCCGAGCGTCCACCGCCGGCGCAGTAGAGCACGTACCGCTTCGACGGTTCGAAGACGTCTCGGTAGTACTCGCTCGCCGGATCGATCCAGAACTCGAGCATGCCTCTCGGGGCATGAACCGCCCCCGGAATCTTCCCCTTGGCGTAGAGCTCGCGGAAGTCTCGGATGTCGACCACCACGGCGTTCCCGGAGTCGAGTTCGGCGGCGAGTTCATCGGCGGACAGATTGTCGATCTCTGCCTTGGCCTGGTCAACGAGATCCCAGGCCTTGGTCACGGTCGGTTGCGAAGCGTCGGCGTTCATTGGCCGATCTTGACTCATATCGGCCCGCAGCACCACTGAGCGACCATGGGTCCCTGTTCGAGCATCGATGCGATCAGTCGATGTCAGGGCGGCGGCGGCGGGCCTTCGTGTCACTTCTGGCCTTCTTGGCTCGCAAACGTCGTTCCTTCGAGCCTCTGCTCGGCCTCGTAGGGCGACGCCGGGCGGGTCGTTTCAATCCCTCGGTGATGCGTTCGACCAGTCGCTCAGCAGCAACTTCGCGGTTCCGAATCTGTGACCGGTGATCGTCGCAGGCCACTCTGATCCGGCTTCCGTACTTCTCCCGCAAGCGGTTCCGCTGGCTCTCGGTCAGCGCGTCGGAAGTCTCGATCTCGAATGCCAACTCCGCTCTGGTGTTGGCGGTGTTGGCGTGTTGGCCACCGGGGCCTCCCGAGGGTCCGAAACGCCACGTGAGCTCGTTCTCGGGAATCACGAGCGTGCTCGTGACCTCGAGCCCGCGGGTCGGTGGAGACGTGTCGGACATGACGGCACGGTAGTTTGCCTAGTAGCGAATTGATGAGGAAAAGCTCCCGCATGGCCCTATCCGGTCGACGAACACGTCAGACTGGAGCAGGAAGGAGCGAAGGTGTCTGACAGGATGGCGGGCTACGTGCCCAGGAACAAGGGATTCATCGGCGCGTTGATCGCCGTTCTCCTTGCGAACATCGCTGTCATCGCCGCATTCCAGCTCGACTCAGCGGAGCCGGCAGTGGAGAACATCCGCGTCGAGAACGTGATCACCACCGTCAGCACCACCACCATCGCCACGACCACTTCGTCGACCTCGACCTCGGTCACCGTCCGATTGAGCGCACCCAGCACTGTCACAACCGAGGATGCGACCACGGTGCTCGAGACAACGACATCGACCACGGCTGCTCCTCGAGTGACCCAGGCACCGACGACCAGACCTCGCACCACCCGGCCGCCTACAACGCGGGCCCCGACGACGCGGCCGCCTACGACTGCAGCGCCGACTACGGCAGCCCCGACGATTCCAGACGTCACGTTCCCGCCGCCGTCGGTTCTGCCTGGTGACGGCTGAAGCTGGCTACTGCAGGACGGTGACTACTGCAGGACGGTGACGCCACCCACGTCGTCGCTCAGTGCGCACGCAACTCCGCCTTCAGCCGGTGTCATCTCCACGTCGCCGAGAGTCGGCGCAGGTTCATTGGCGCCGAAATTCGGCCGACCATCGATGGTGACCGAAAGCGACTCTGGGTCGGCGCCGTTCTCGATGAACTGTGCGGTGTAGGCATCGATGAGGATCTGCTCGGTCAGCAGGTACGCCGCTTCCATGCATTCGCTGCTGCCGATGACATCCTGGGCGTAGGCGTAGGCGAGCGGGGTCAGTCCGAGATCGGTGTCGACCCACGGGAACACGTCGGTGAGTCGTCCGGTGAATCCCTTGGACACCGATACGGAGTCGGCGGTCGCCACGGCATCCACACGGGGCCGGACGAAGACGATCGATTCGCCGGGGATCACGACCTCGGTCGTGCCGTCGTCTCGGTACATCACTTGGGCCGACGTCCCTTCGACACATGTGTCGACGTCGCCGACAGCCGTCATCTCGACGCGGTCGGTGCGATACACCCGACCGAACAGCTCGTGCTCACGTCGGCCATCGACGTCGACCTCGGCGAACACACGCGCCCGGCAGTCGAGCGCGATCGGCTGAACGCCGACGATGCGGGCCTCGTTGGGCAGCGTCAAGGTGACCTCGACCTGGTTGAACTCGGGGAGGACGTTCCACGGCCACTGGAAGCTGGCAATGCCGAGGTAGAGGACCACGCCGGCGAGCATCACCCCACCGGCCAGGGCACCACCAATGAACTTGTTCACGTCGACTTCCTTTCGTGCTGGGGGCCGCGCTCGGGCTGGTCCAGCACCTACATGACGTCTGAGAGGGCAAAAAAGTTGCAGAAGGGGACTGTCTGTGACTCGTCTCACACAGTCTCGGTCGATTCGATGACAGATTCCACCACATCCATGTCGGTGCTGTGACGATGCACCCGAAGCCCTCGAACCCGCGTGACGCAGAGCGGCGGGATGTGGAAACGTAGCTTTGCGAGCGGAGCATGCTGGAGGGCTGCACAATGGCGACGATCATTCATCTTCGGGAATCGGAACGATCCACCGGAGCTGACACACGAACACCAACCGGGCTGGTCGGCGCACTGTTGGTTGCGTTGGCCGTCGTGCTCGGGACGCCGCTGACCGGCATTGCCATGGCAGCGGTGTTCTGCGGCGGGATGGTGCTTGCCGACCTCGAGCGTCGCACGCTGCGTCCCGGCGAGTTCGCAGCGATCGCTGGGCTGCACGCCGTGGCCGTCGTCCTTCTCTCGTTCTGATCTCCGGCCCATCTCGTCCCGAGGGCTGACGGACCGGTCGTGCTGCGGCAGACTGTCGCGTGTGCCGGCCACTACCGACGATCTGCTCAGACAACTGACCACCGAGGAGAAGGTGTATCTCCTCTCCGGTGGCGATGTCTGGCGAACGCTCGCAGTCGAGCGCATCGGCCTGCCCGCGATCAAGGTGACCGACGGGCCCAATGGTGCTCGGGGCGACAGCACCACGGGGGCGAAGGCGGTCTGCCTGCCTGCGTCGATCTGCCTGGCGGCCACATTCGACGAGATGCTGGTCGGAGAGGTCGGCCGACTGCTCGGACGCGAGACGGAACGGAAGGGCGCCCACGTCCTGCTGGCGCCGACGATCAACATCGCTCGCCACCCGCTTGGTGGCAGGAACTTCGAGAGCTTCGGCGAAGAGCCGTTCCTGACCTCGGTCATGGCGGTGGCCTACGTCGAAGGTGTCCAGGACATCGTGGGCATAGGGGCCTGCGCCAAACACTTCGTCGCCAACGACGTTGAGTATGCCCGCATGACCGTGTCGTCCGAGATCGATGAACGCACGCTCCGCGAGGTCTACCTGGCTCCTTTCGAGGCAGTGGTCGACGCTGGTGTCTGGAGCCTCATGGCGTCCTATCCGAAACTCAACGGTCAGCACTGCACCGAACACCGCTGGTTGCTCACCGATCTGCTCCGTGACGAGTGGGGGTTCGACGGGCTCGTGATGTCCGACTGGGGCGCCACGCATCACCCGACACGTCCGATCGAAGCCGGGATGGACCTCGAGATGCCCGGACCGCCCCGCGCTCTCGGCCAACCGCTCCTCGACGCCGTCGAGGCCGGGACGCTGTCGATGGCGACACTCGATGCCCGGGCTCGTCGCGTGGTCGACCTCGCAGTTCGCTCCAAGCGAGTCGGGGTGATGGACGAGGCGCCGGAGAAGAGCGTCGACGTACTGGAGGATCGAGCGCTCGCCAGGCGAGTGGCGAGTGGTGGCATCGTGCTGCTCCGAAACGAACCGGTGGACGGGTCCGTGTTGCTTCCGCTTCGTCCGATCGACGTCGGCACCCTTGCCGTGATCGGTCCGAACGGCGACCCCGGTGTCATCCAGGGTGGGGGTTCGGCGCAGCTGTCGGCCCACCACCTCGTCAGCCCGTTGGCCGGGCTGTCCGATGTCTTCGATCGTGTGGTCACGGCCCCCGGTTGCCGAGCCGAGCGGTATTTGCCGCTGGTTCCACCCTCGGCGTGGGGGACGGCCGGCGATCGGCCGGTGGCCCTCGAGGTGTACGCCGGCGATGCACTCGACGGGGAGCCGGCGTTCATGCGGTCGACTTCCGGTATCGGGGCGTTCCTGATGTCAGGCGTCGACGGTCTCCCTGATCCGACGCACTTCTCGAATCGGTGGACGGGAACGCTCCAGATCGACGAGGCGGGAACGCACCGCTTCAGCGTGTTCGCCTGCGGACCGAGCCGAGTGTTCATCGACGGGAGCATCGTGGTGGACAACTGGGATGGCCGGACGCGGGGCGACGGCTTCTTCCAGATGGCTTCCAGCGAGGTCGTCGGGGCAGTCGATCTCGCCACCGGGTCGGTCGAGGTCGTCGTCGAGTGGACCTCGGATCCCGAGATGATGATCGCCGGTCTTCGTCTGGGTTGGCTGACGCCAACCGACGACGACCAGCTCATGGCCGATGCCGTGGCCGCCGCCTCGGCCGCCGACGCCGTCATCGTTGTCGTCGGGCTCGATGCCGATTGGGAGACCGAAAGCCACGACCGCCCGATCTTCGGGCTCCCGGGCCGGCAGGACGAACTGATGCGAAAGGTGCTGGCAGCCAACCCCCGCACGGTCGTCGTGCTCAACGCCGGTGGTCCCGTCGATCTGCCGTGGTTCGACGAAGTACCGGCGGTCGCCGTTGCTTGGTACGGCGGTCAGGAGTTCGGGGGAGCCATCGCCGATGTCCTGACCGGAGCCACGGACGCGAGAGGTCGTCTGCCGGTCACGTTTCCGAAGCGCCTCCAGGACGCTCCGACGGCGCTGGATGTTCCCGGCGACGGCGGCAAGCTGCACTATCGAGAGGGCCTCTTCGTCGGTCATCGCTGGTACGACGCCAGAGACATCGAACCCCTTGCCGAGTTCGGCTTCGGTTTGTCGTACACATCGTTCGGGTTCGGTGCCCTGGCAGCCGCTGCGAACAGGGACGGCGATGTCACGGTCTCGTTCACGGTCGCCAACACCGGCGATCGTGCCGGAGTTGCTGTTCCGCAGCTCTATCTCGAACCACCGGCAGGTGAGGCAACACGGCCTGTTCGATCGTTGTGCGGTTTCGCCTCGATCGAGATGGAGGCCGGAACCTCCCGCTCGATCGCAATCAGCGTGCCGCGTCGTGCCTTCGAGATCTGGAACGAATCCGGGAGCTGGCACACGCCTGCAGGCCTCTACGCGCTGCGGCTCGGAACGTCGAGTCGAGCGTTCATCGACTCGGTGACCATCGAGCGTTAGGTGGAATCGCGTCCCCGGTGGATCCGCCGGCTCCTGCTCGCACTCGGGACCGTTGTACTGGTTGTTTTCGCGTCGAGCTGGCAGGCACGTTCGAGTCGATCCATCACGACGTTCGATGCGGCCGGCACGGTGCTGATCGTGAACGACGCTGGTCCGGTTCGCATCCGGTCGCTTGAGGCGATCGGTGCAGCCATCGACGGGGTCGAGGTCCCGGGGGATGCCTCAGCAGCCGATGTCGTCGACACCGGTGGTGTCGTCGTTCGATCATCGGACAGTTGGTTGCTCCGCCGGCCCGTGGTGGAGTCATTGTTCGAGGACGGCAGCTTGGTCGTGCGCGTCACGTGCCCCGGGCGTTTTCCCTGTCGTGCGTCGCTGGAAGTCTTCGTGGCTGACGGCGTCGAGCTCACCGTGGTCGCTGCCTCCGACATGGTCGAGGTCGACTCCTTCGATGGTGCGCTCCTCGTCGTCTCGGGTGACGAGGGCGTGGTACTCGGTTCGGTGTCGGGGTCGGTGAGCGTGGTCAGCGATGGGCCGGTGCGCGCTTCGAGCCTCGGTCCATCCGAGCTCTCCATCGACGTCGTCGACGACATCGTCGAGATCGCCTACCTCGACGCCCCGACGGTGCTGGCTGTGAACGGCGGCGAAGGAGCGATCTCTATCGAACTGCCGGGCGACGTCGACTACGCCGTCGACATCGAGGCGCCTGCTCAGGACGTCCGTGTCGATGTCGATGACCTCTCGGAACGGCGTGTGTCGGTTCGCTCGAGCGGCTCGGTGGTGGTCAGCCCAGCGGCGAGCGAGTGAGCCACACCAGGAGTCACGAACGCAAATGGGTAGTGAACGGTCGACGGCTCTGGTAGTTCTGGTCCCGTGACACCGACCGAAGCCCGTGAGCGCCTCTGCTCCATCCTCGTGGAGGACGATCCCACCGATGGCCTCTGGGAGCTGTGCGACTCCGGTGATGCCGCCCTCGTCGTGCCCGAGCTGCCGGCGCTGCAACTCGAACAGGACCCGATCCACCGGCACAAGGACGTCCTGGCGCACACCATCGCGGTCACGGCGAAGACGCGACCCGAACTCAAGGTGCGATTGGCGGCACTTTTCCACGACATCGGCAAGCCTGCCACTCGCTCGTTCGAGCATGGTGGAGTCACCTTCCGTCACCACGAGGCGGTCGGGGCGAAAATGACGAAGCGGCGTCTACGGGAACTCGAGTTCGAGACGCCGATGGTGAAGGACGTTGCCGAACTCGTTCGTTTGTCCGGGCGGTTCAAGGGCTACGGGGACGGTTGGTCCGATGCTGCCGTCCGTCGCTACGCCCGTGAGGCAGGGCACCTGCTCGGTGACTTGAACGATCTCGTCCGGAGCGACTGCACCACTCGCAACCGGTCGAAGGAGGCGCGGCTCCACCGCCTGATCGACGAACTCGAGGAACGCATCGTCGAGCTGGCTCGGGCCGAGGCGGAGGCGGCCGAACGTCCCCAGATCGACGGCAAGGCCGTGATGGATCGGTACGGCGTTGGTGGTGGGCCGTTGATCGGCAAGGCGCTGTCACACCTCCTGGAGATCAAGCGGGCCGAGGGTGAACTGGAGACCGACGAGTTGTACGAGCGCCTCGACCGATGGTGGGCCGATCAGGCGTGAGTCGGCCAGACGGGCTCACCGAGTTCGAGGCCGCGGTGGTTGCCGTCTTGGCGTCGACCGAACCGGGTGATGTCATGTCGTATGGCGAGGTGGCGGCCGAAGCCGGTCGGCCGGGCGCAGCTCGAGCGGTGGGCGGCGTCTTGCGGCGAGTGCCCGATCTGCCCTGGTGGCGCGTGGTGTCATCGAACGGACGACTGATTCCTCACGACCCCGAGCGACACGCTGCTGCGTTGGCTGCCGAGGGCGTCGCGACCGAGAAGGGGTACGTGGTCCTCGACCGGATCGACTGAACCATGGCCGACTGACGGTCTACCGCTGGTAGCCGAAGCGTCCCATCACCGGGAAGGTGATCAGTTCCACCGTTCGCCGGTCGGTGTCCGGCAGCTTCGACCGCCACGCGTCGTCGAGGGCGAGAACGAGGTCGGCGCCACCGAACCGAAGCGGGTTGCCGGCGATCGAGTGCATCGGTGTCGACAAATGGGCGTTCCGGCCGTCGATGAAATCCAGATCGGTCGTGTCTGGGTGGAGGGCGCTGGCGAACCGTGCGATGTCGAGAATGTGCTGCTCTGGGGCATCGAGGACGTCCTCGTAGCGGACCCGCAGTGTGGGGACACCGAGCGAACCGAGTGTGTCGAACCCGAGGTTGTCCGTGACCCAGCGACCGGCCGTTCGCTTGGCCGAGTACTGAGGCATGATCTCGCCGTCGGTCTCGGGGCGTTCGACGGTTTTCATCCACGAGTAGGCGACGCCGCGCGGATCACGGATCAGGTGCAGCACCCGAACGTCGAGACGGGGATCGCAGGCGAGCAGGGCAGCGGTGGAGAGGTGTTTCGACGAATCGAGGATGACGATGTCTTCCTGGGGAACTCCGCTGGTGCGGGCGGCGACGGTGGCCGATGCGAGAAGGACCGTTCGTATCGCGTCGAGGTACTCGGCCTGTGCGGCGCTCGTCTCGCCCGATCGAACCGCTCGGAAGATCTGGGGCAGGCGGCGGCTTCGATCCTCTTTCCATCGCAGATCGATCATCCGCTCCACGTCGACCTCGTCCCAGGAACCGAACGCCTCGGCTCCGACGGCCTGCCAATGAGGGCACACGTCGAACGCCTCGCCACAGCCGCATCGCTCCCGGTCACGGACGCCGCGCTCCCAGAGGTGAACGGTCTCCCCGACACTGAACGTGTTGGGCAGCTCGTTCAGCAGCTTCTCGACGAGGGTGCTGCCCGATCGGCCGAGGCCGCCGGTGAAGAGCACCCGCTGTCGATCGTCTGTCTCACCGCGTTCGGTCGTGTGGCCTTCGGTCATGGGGAGAGTCCTTCCCAGTGCATCGACCTTCCGAGGAACGATTCCAGTTCGGCCACGCCGTCTCGCAACGCAGCCACGAGGAAGGCTCGGTCGGCATCGTCGATGGGGTCTTTCGGCTTCATGTTCCAGGCCGCAAAGTCGGATGGCTGGTGCGGAGCGAGCCCGAGGAAGTCCAGCGTCTGCTCGTAGATCGAGGCGGGGTCGGCATAGAGATCCTCCGAGCGGAGCACGAGGATCTGATCGGTGGGGAACGCCTCGAACCATCGACGGAGGCCGCGGGCATATTGGCCCTGGTCGGCATACGACCAGTGCTGATGGGCGAAGCTCACGTAGGTCGGGTCGTCGATCATTCGCTGCTCCTCGCCTGCCAGTCGCCCGGACTCCGCCGCGAGGGCCTCGCCGAACGCGAGCGTCTCGATGCCGTTGCGGGTTCTTTCGGCCCAGTGTCCGAACGCTCGGTCGACCGGGTCGCGCAACAGCACGATGATCTTGGCAGCCGGTGCGTGCCGTCTCGCCCGGGCTGGCGCGTGTGGATGGTGAAGGTAGTAGGGAGTCGCATCGCCGATCAGAGGCGTCGTTCCTCGCAGCCGCCCTCGCGCTCGATGGACGAATCGGACAGGGAAGTGCGAGCGGTACCAGCGATGGCCCCGCCCGTAGTTCACGTCGAAGAAGTACGTGCCCTTCCGGCGCTCCACTTCGGGATACAGACCCCGGACGTCTGGGTGGTCGAGTAGCCAGCGAGCCATGGAAGTGGTCCCGCCCCGCTTGGTGCCGATGACGAGATAATCGGGATCGACCCGTAGCGACGCAGTGGCGGAACCAACCATGCGGAACCCGCGCTGGATGAGTTCGGCAACCCGCTTGCGGGCGCTCGCCGGTGGCTCCCACCGGGCGCCGTATGGCGTCATTCGGAGCGGCGTCCCTGTCTTGCTCTCGGGATCTGTCTTGCTCTCGGGATCTGTCTTGCTCATGGAGAAGCGTCTCAGCCGTTGATGGGGCCGGCGCCGTCGGTGAGTCGGCCGGGAACGCGACCGGACCGGTGGGCGAGGATCTCGGCGACGATCGCGACACTGGTCTCGGCCGGCGTGCGGGAACCGAGATCGAGCCCGATGGGACCGTGGATTCGGCCCACGGCGTTGTCGTCGTGACCTCGCTCTGCGAGCGATGCCCGGCGGCGTGTCTGCGTGCCGCGAGACCCCATGCCGCCGATGTAGCCGATCGGTGACCGGAGGGCGGCGTCGAGGATCGGCACATCGACAGCGGCATCGTGACTCAAAACGGCGAGGGCATCGGCCGGCCCGGCACCGACAACGAAGTCGGCGGCGAGTTCGACCGACTCGGCAACCGTCATGTCCCAGCCCAGAAGTGCTCCCAGGGCGCGGATCGCCTCGGCCATGGGCCCGGAGCCGACCACGAGGCAACGCGTACTCGGCACGATGGTGGAGATGACCATCGTTCCGTGCGGCAGGTCATGCTCGACGACGGCGGTGGTGCCGGCATCCAGCTGCGATCGGGCGAGGTCGACTGCCTGCTCGAGATCTCCAGCATGCTCGGGTCCGAGCGTACCGAATGTGTTCTTGCGAGTGACCACGAGGTCGCCAGACGAGCCGTCGACGGCAGTGACCACGGCAAGGGGCTGAGCCGACCGAAGGAGGTCTGCGAGCTCGTTCGGAAGCTCGGCGATCGGCGTCAGGAGCAGGTTGGCCGATCCGCCGCAGACCATTCCGGCGGCGTCCGCCGCTCGATCGGTCACCGACGTCCGGAAGGCTCGCCGGCCCTCGCCGTTCGATGTTTCGTCGAGGATGGCTGCATCGGCGAGTCCGCCGAGAATCGACCCGTGGAGGACCCCGTCAGCGACGACAGCGCCGTCGGCGGCGTCGCGGAGACCGAAACCCCGCAGCGACACGACTCGAACCAACGAGGCCTCGCGGTCGCGCCCGAGCGCATCCAAGAGGGGAGTGACTGCGGCATCCATTGCCCCATCATGGCGGCGAGACCTGCTCACCGCACAGGTACATCCACCGACGGGGACCCACCCAGAACTACCGTTGTTTTTATGGCTCTGGTGTGCGCTCGCATGAGTTGTCGTGAAGTGGCAGCGGCAAGTGTGCAGTTCGACGCCGAGCAGTCCAAGGTGATCATCGTCGATCTCGCCGATTCGGTTGCCGGTATTCCGGTCTGTCGCACCCATGTCGCCAACCGCAATGCCCCGATGGGGTGGACGCTCCACGATCAGCGCACCTTCACGCAGCAACGTCTCGTGGTCGACGAGGTGCGGCCGCCGCGTCACACCCCGATGATCCACTCCCGGACCGCGACCTTCGCTCCGACCGTTGCCGGCCCGTCGGTTCGGCCGTCGCTGCGACGCACGGCGCCGACGATCTCGGGGTTCCCCTGGGATGACGACCCGACTGACCCTGGCGGAGCTTCGATTCATCCGGCTGCGATCGACGACGCGTCGACTCCGTTGTTGCGACGAGCCTTCCGCCAGTAGGTGTTGGTCTCAGCAAGCGCTGGTCTCAGTAGGCACTGCCCTCAATAGGCACTGAGCGGGGGGCAGCTGCAGGCGAGGTGTCGGTCGCCGTGGGCGTTGTTGAGGCGTCCGACCGGCGGGAAGTACTTGTCTGCTTCCATCCCCGGCAGAGGAAACGCCGCCTGCTGACGTGTGTAGGGGCGGTCCCACTCGGTCGCGGTCACCATCTCCGCCGTGTGAGGTGCGTGCCGGAGCGCGCTGTCCTCGACGCTCACCTGACCGCTCGCCACCTGGTCGATCTCGCGCTTGATGACGACCATGGCGTCGCAGAATCGATCGAGCTCGGCGAGGCTCTCGCTCTCGGTCGGTTCGATCATGAGCGTGCCGGCCACGGGGAAGCTCATGGTCGGAGCGTGGAATCCGCAGTCTGTGAGACGTTTCGCCACATCGTCGACCGACACGTCGGTTGCCTCGGTGATCGGGCGGATGTCGATGATGCATTCGTGGGCGATGAGCCCGTTCGGTCCGGTGTAGAGCACCGGATAGTGCTCACCGAGGCGCCGGGCGACGTAGTTGGCGGCGAGCACGGCACCCTCGGTGGCGCGGCGGAGGCCATCCGGGCCCATCAGCTGGATGTACATCCAGGAAATCGGCAGGATGCCGGCCGAACCCCAGGGAGCGCCGGACACGGGGCCCATCTCGGGTGGTCCTGCATCGGCGACGACGGGGTGCCCAGGCAGGAACGGAGCGAGGTGTTTGCCGACTCCGATCGGCCCGACTCCGGGGCCGCCGCCGCCATGCGGGATGCAGAAGGTCTTGTGAAGATTGAGATGGCTTACGTCTGACCCGAACCGGCCTGGTCTGGCGATCCCGACGAGGGCGTTCAAATTGGCGCCGTCTGCGTAGACCTGGCCGCCAGCGTCGTGGACTCGGGAACAGATGTCGCCGACCGCCGCCTCGTAGACACCGTGGGTCGACGGATAGGTGATCATCAGCGCCGCGAGACGCGGTCCGTGCTCGTCGAGCTTGGCTTCGAGATCGGCCAGGTCGACATCGCCCTGATCGTTGCAGGCCACCACGATCACTTGCATGCCGGCGAGGACAGCGGAGGCGGCGTTCGTGCCGTGGGCCGACGATGGGATCAGGCAGACGTTGCGATCGTTGTCGCCGCGACTGTGGTGATACGCCCGGATTGCGAGGAGGCCGGCGTACTCGCCCTGGCTTCCGGCGTTCGGTTGCAGCGACACCCGGTCGTAGCCGGTGATCTCCGCCAGTGTGGCCTCCAGCTCAGAGATGAGTTGGCGATAGCCGGCGGTCTGATCAGCCGGTGCGAACGGGTGGATGGCGGCGAACTCCGGCCAGCTGATCGGCTCCATCTCGGCGGTGGCATTCAGCTTCATCGTGCAGGATCCAAGGGGGATCATCGTGCGGTCGAGCGCCAGGTCGCGATCGCTGAGCTTGCGCAGCCAGCGGAGCATCTCGTGCTCGGACCGGAAGTTGTGGAACCTGGCGTCGGTCAGGAACTCAGACCCTCGGGCGAGATGGGAAGGGATCGCGTCGCTGGTCTGTTCGGCTCTCGCCTGACCGACGCCGTCGATCCGGGGCGGCTCGACGGTGCGTGCCTCCTCCGTCGGCACGCGTGACGGGCCGTCCTTGACACCGAAACAGTTGGTGAGGGCACTGACGACCCGTGGTGTGGTGGTCTCGTCGAACGACATGCCGACATGGTCGCTGTCGACCCGGCGGAGGTTGATGCCCGCTTCGGCGGCTGCCTCCATGATCTCTCCGGCCCGTCCTGGGGTCGACACGGTGAGCGTGTCGAAGAACGTCTCGTTTGTTGTGAACCCCGCCGCGGCCAATGAGGCCTGAACGGTGGCGGTGAGGCCGTGCACTCGGTCGGCGATCTGGGTGAGGCCTTCCGGGCCATGCCAGCACGCGTATGCCGCGGCAACGTTGGCCAGCAAGGCCTGAGCGGTGCAGATGTTCGATGTCGCCTTTTCGCGGCGGATGTGCTGCTCGCGCGTCTGCAGTGCAAGGCGATAGGCCGGTTTGCCGGCGCTGTCGATCGAGACGCCGACGAGGCGGCCGGGAAGCGAACGGGCCATCTTCTCGCGGGTGGCGATGAAGCCGGCATGCGGACCGCCGAAACCCATCGGCACACCGAAGCGCTGCGCCGAGCCGACCACCACGTCGGCCCCGAGCTCGCCGGGGGGAGTGAGGAGCGTGCAGGCCAATAGATCGGTGGTGACCGCAGCGAGCGCGCCAGCTTCATGGAGGGCGTCGATGATCGGTGCGACGTCGATCAGCCGACCGCTGGATCCCGGCTGGGCGAGCAATGCACCGAAGACCAGCGAGGGATCGAGGTCGGTGGTCGGGTCCCCGACGGTGACATCGATGCTGAGCGGTTCGGCTCGGGTCTGGACCACGGCGATCGTCTGGGGGTGGCAGTCGGCGTCGACGAAGAAGCCGCTGCTCTTGCTCTTGCCGGCGCGGCGCAACAGGGTCATGGCTTCAGCGGCAGCGGTGGCTTCGTCGAGCATGGACGCGTTGGCGAGATCGCAGCCGGTCAGGTCGGCGACCATGGTCTGGAACACGAGCAGCATCTCGAGCCGGCCCTGGCTGATCTCGGGCTGGTACGGGGTGTAGGCCGTGTACCAGGCGGGGCTCTCGATCATGTTGCGACGGATCACTGGGGGAGTGATGCAGTCGTTCCAGCCCATGCCGATCAGCGAGGTGGCGACGGAGTTCTGGTCTGCGATGCCGCGAAGTCTGGCCAGCGCTTCGGTCTCGGTGAGCGCAGCCGGCAACACGAGCGGGCCGTCCATCTGGATGCCCTCGGGAACGGCTGCTTCGAGCAAGGCGGCGGCGGACTCGTAGCCGAGATCGGCGAGCATCTTGGCCCGCTCGGAGTCGGTCAGCGAGATGTGGCGGTCGGCAAACACATCGGTGGGGGTCGTCATGTCAGCTCCTGGCGTAGCGGTGGGGTGCGAAGGGGAGTGGGGCGACGACGCATGGGACGTCGGTACCTCGGACATCGGCGATCAACTCGGTGCCGACTTCGGAGAGGTCGGGGGTGACGAGGGCCATGGCGATGGGGTGCTCGACGGTCGGTCCGTAGCCACCAGAGGTGACGGTTCCGGCGTCGGTGCCGGCCTCGGTGCGCAGGCTCGTGTGATCGCGGACGGGACGCTTCCCCTCGGGGCGGAGGCCGACTCTGCGTCGGGGAGCACCGTCGGCGAGTTCGCGCCCGATGCGTTCGCCACCGGGGAAGTCGAGGGCTTCACGTCGCCGCTTCGGCATGGTCCACAACAGGTCGGCTTCGACGGGGCTGACCGTCTCGTCGAGATCGTTGCCGTAGAGATGGAGTCCGGCTTCGAGCCGCAACGTGTCGCGAGCGCCGAGCCCTGCCCACCGAACCTCGGGCTGTTCGAGGAGCAGGTTGGCGACCGCGACCGCAGCGTCAGCCCCCGAGACGGTCAGTTCGAAACCGTCTTCGCCGGTGTAGCCGGATCTAGACACCGCGACCTCGATGCCGTTGATCTCGGCGGTCTTCACGTCGAGGAAGACCATCTCGTTCAGCGCAGGCGCCAGGCGTTCGATCACGGCGGCGGCAGCTGGGCCCTGCAACGCCAGCAGCGACGTGTCGAGCATGAATCGGACATCGCAGTCCGGGAGCCTGCCGATGAGGTGGGGAACGTCGACGGCAGCCCGGGATGCATTCACGACCATCGCGAGATGGCTGCCCCAGTTGGCGACCATGAAGTCGTCGATGATCCCGCCGTCGTCGTTCGTGAGGAGTCCGTATCGCTGGCGGCCTTCGGCGAGGGTCGAGACGCCGGCCGGTGTGAGCCGCTCGAGGCTGAGGCCGGGGTTCTCGCCTCGGATCTCGACCACGCCCATGTGGCTGACATCGAACAGGGAGGCCGACGTGCGGGTCCAGGTGTGTTCGGCGATCACACCCTCGTACTGGATGGGCAGATCCCAGCCGGCGAAGTCGACCATGCGACCGCCGGCATCGAGATGGAGCTGATGGAGTGCGGTGCGTTGCAGGTCAGCGGAGTTCAGTTCGGACACAGGGACACCTCGAAGTCGTCGGGTGCCCCCTCTGTCAGTGGACCTGAGAGTTTGGAGATCGTGAGATCCCTTTCCCCTTCGGTGACCGATCGAACGATGCTCTCCAGAGTGGTCAACTCATCGCGGTACGGGTACCTGAGAGTTTCCGGGGCGGTTGCTCCTTCGGTGGGCCGGACGAGCCGACCTCTCTCCCACGATGCGGTAAGACCTTGGGAGAACTTACCTCGCTTTCCCCAGGACGCGGGGAATGGGTTCGAGCCGGGTCAGCGAGGGCTGATCAGAGCGTCGACTGCGACATCCACTTGGGGAGTCGACAGGTCGAGCGCAGCCAGTTTCGTGAGCCACGTCAGCGAGACATGGCCGTCCTGAATCGCCGCAGTGTCGGTGCCGATCGGCTGGTCTGTGGCGTCGCCGTAGCTCAGGTCGACGTGGAACCGATCGGTGTGTCCCGTCTTGGGTGACAGTGTCGCCTTGGACATCGCCCGGGGAGGGACCTGACCGACGGTGGTCCACTCCCAGCGGCCGAGCTCGTCGACGGGGACGTCCGGCACGTTGATGTTGAGCACCGCTGCCTCAGCCGGCGGTGCAGCGATGATGCCCTCGACCGCCGCGGCGGCGACCGCTGCCGCCGTCTCCCAATGGAGGCCCTTGATCGAATCTTCCCAGGCCTGACCCTCGACGCCGAAGTCGTGCACCGACTGGCTCACAGCCACGCCCGTGATGCCGCCGTTCCTGCCGGTGAGGCAGGCGCCGATGGTCCCAGAGTGGTACACCGAGCGTCCGACGTTGGCACCGGGATTGATGCCGCTGACGATCAGATCGGGGATCGGACCGAAGGCACCCATCCTGGCGAACATCACGCACAGGGCAGGCGGGCCGGACACGGCCCATGCCTCGTCGAAACCCTCGAGATGATGCCGCTCGACCTCGGGCTTCATGGCCCAGATGGCACCGATGGCCGCTCCGGCGCCGCTGAACTCGTCGTCTGGGGCGACGATCACCACGTCGCCGAACGGTTTCATTGCTTCGGCCAGCACGTGCAGGCCGACCGAGTCGATGCCGTCGTCGTTCGTGAGAAGAATACGCATTGGCGTCGACGGTACCCGCCGTCCCCGGTTGCGGTGTGGCCTGCGCTCGGACGAACGATCAGTCGCCGAGCTCGAACCGAATGCGCTTGTTGCCCTTGCCTTTCGACTCGGTCTTGGTGATGCGGAACGAACCGATCGCCGCGGTCGACGCGACGTGGGTTCCTCCGTCTGCTTGCTTGTCGAGGCCGACGATGTCGACCACCCGTATCTCGGCAACGGACTCGGGGATCATGTTGACCTTCGTGCGGATCAGCTCTTCGTCTTCGACTGCGGTGTCACGGGGCAGGAACGCCACAGTGATCGGGCGGTCGGCCGCGATCTCGTCGTTGACGAGTGCCTCCACCCGTTCCGCGAAACCGTCCGGCAGCGGATCGAACTCGTAGTCGATTCGGGCCTTCAGTGGCTCCATGTTGTTCCCGGTGGCGAAGCGTCGGTACTCGTTCCAGATGACACCTCCCAGCACGTGCATGGCGCTGTGGGTTCGCATCAGCCGGTAGCGGCGATCCCAATCGATGGCGCCGCAGATAGTGGCGCCAACAGCAGGCAAACCGGCGGGGTTCGCTTCGAGGTTGTGCCAGATCTCGACTCCGGACTTGCGGACATCGGTGACTCGCCAGGTGGTGTCGCCTGCAGTGATGGCCCCGGTGTCGTTCGGCTGGCCCCCGCCGGTGGCGTAGAAGGCTGTCTGGTCGAGCAGCACCCGGCCGCCCTCGGCGTCGATCGCGGTGACCGTTGCATCGAAGGTCTGGAGCGTCTGGTCCTCGAGATATAGCTGGCGGGTCATTGCGCTCTCCTCGTGTTCCTTCTTGCGGATTCTGGCGCTCAGCTCTCGCCGAGCAGCGACAGGGCTTCCCCTGCCAGGGCCTCGACCTGGTCGCGATAGGCATCGGTGTCGACGCTGTCGTCTGCCATCACGCCCTGCAGGTACCGGGCCAAAACGCCTTCGACGATCGCCGCCAGGCGCCAGTTCTGGAACGCCCGGTAGTAGTTCACGTCGCCGACCTCGAAGCCGGTCTGATCGATGTAGCGGGCGACGAGTTCCTCGCGGGTGGAGAATCCGCCGACCATCGTGGGGAACGCCGTCGCCCCACGGAGCGATTCCTCGCCCGGTTGGACCCAGTTGTTCAGGAGATAGCCGACGTCGGCCAGAACGTCTCCGAGCGTGCAGAGCTCCCAGTCGAGGACGGCCTCGACCGAGCCGGTCGCCGGGTCGATGAGCATGTTCCCCAGGCGGTAGTCACCGTGGACGACACCGGTGTAGCGCTGCTCGGGCTTGGTGGTCACGAGGAGCTCGTGAGCACGCTCCATCCCGGGAAGCTCTCGCGTCTTGGTCTTCTCCCACTGACCGGCCCAACGCTTCAGCTGGCGGTCGAGATAGGCCTCTTTCCGGCCGAGCTCGCCGAGTCCGATGGTGTCGGGGTCAGCGGTGTGAAGGGCGGCGAGCACATCGACGACCGACTCGCTGATCCGGCCCCTGACGTCATCGGAGGTCACTTCCTCCGCCACCTCGGCGTCGTGTAGTACTTCGCCGTCGACGTAGCTCATGACGTAGAACGGGGCTCCGTTGACCTCCTCGTCCTCGCACAGCCCCAACGCATCGGGGACCGGCACGGACGTGTTGCCGATTCCGCTGATGATGCGGTGCTCCCTGCCCATGTCATGGGCGGTGGCGAGCACGGCGCCCAGCGGCGGCCGTCGCAGCACGAACGTGGAGCCGTTGGCCCCCACCACGCGATAGGTCAGATTCGAATGGCCGCCGGTGATGAACTCGAATTCGAAGGGCCCGGTGGCACCGCGGACGTTGGCCTCCATCCATGCGGTCACGGGATCTCGGTCGATGCCTCGCACGTTGGTCACGAGTGACTTCGTAGCATCTCGGGTCGGTGCGGTGCGAGAAGGCAACCGTTCGCATGCGGATGCCCGACCATCGGTTCGGGGTCTCCTGGCTCTACGGTTCTGGGGTGCGCCGCCTCGTTCTCGTGTTGATCTCGTTCGCGCTGATGGCCGCTGCCTGCTCGCTTCCTTTGACCGAGGCGCAGCAACGGGCAGACGAGACCACGACCGCGCCTGTCGCCCCCGAAGGCGAAGCGACACCACCGACGACGCAGCCCCGACCGCCTGCCCCGACCCTTCCGCCTCTCGATGAGGCTGACGCCGAGGTACTGGTGCGGTTGCCAGGACGACTCGCCGTCGGCTCGGGACCCTTCGTCGCCGTGGTGAATCCGGACGGCTCGAATGGTGTCCTCGTCGGGGGAGGCGACGGCGTGATCGCCACCCAGCCCACGTGGTCGACCGAGGGGGCACTCATCGCGTGGAGCGAAGTGACCCCGAACGAGTCGGCGATCACGGTGTACGACCCGGCCTCGGGCGGATCGCTCACATCGCGGTTGGACGGACCCCCGGCGTTCTACCTCCAGTGGAACGGAAGCGACCAGATGGTCGGCTACCTGAGAAACGATCCGGGTGGCGAGGGACTCGAGGCCGGCGTGGTTCGCCCTGGGGACATCTCGATGGTCTATGACCGAGGAGCACCGCACTACTTCCAGTGGGCGGCCGAACGTGACTTCTGGGTGTCGCACGTCGGTGACGACCGGCTGGCCCTCGTGAGCATCGACGAGGTCATCGATCTGGACGTCGCGCTCGGCACATTCGCCACGCCGATGTGGATCGACGAGGACCGCTTCCTCTTCGCCTCGTCAGACGGGCTACGCATATTCGACCTGGGTGGGATCGAAGGGGAGCTCTTCCCGACCGCCCCGGGAACGACGACGTTCACGGTCAACCCGACGGGGACCCACGCCGCCTATCTCGAGCCCAGCACGACAGGAGCCCAGGACGACTCGGCAATCACCGATGGTGGCCTGCGTGTGGTCGATCTTGCCACCGGGGATGTCGTCACGGTCACGACTGAGCCGGTCGTGGTGTGGGAATGGTCGCCGGACGGGAATCGATTGGCCTGGACAGGGCTCGATCGGGCCGACGCTGCGAATCTCGCCAAGCTGCACGTGTGGGATCAGGTGTCCGGCACCGAGGTCAGCTCGACCCCGTCGTACCGCCCGAGCCAGTTGGCCGTCGCCAGCTACTACCCGTTCTTCACCCAGTATGCGGTGAGCCACACGTCGTGGTCGCCGGACAGCTCGGCGTTCGCGTTCGCCGGCTCGGTCGACGGCGACATCGGCATCTGGGTTCACGTGATCGCAGATCCCGAAGCGGACCTCCCCGGGGTTGATGCAGCTCGGGTGGCGGTTGGCGACATCGCGTTCTGGTCGCCCGACGATGCCTCGGCCGCCGAGCCGGCTCCCGCACCTTTCTGAGCGCGTTTGTCCGTGTGCCAAAATGGCTCGGTGCAGGTGCACCTGATGCACGCCGAGCTCTTCGAGCAGCTGGCGGCCAAGGGCTTTGAGGTGGGGCCGGGCAACCTCGGTGAGAATCTCACGACCTCGGGGCTGGACCTTCTCGAGCTCCCGGTTGGTACTTCCTTGGCGATCGGATCAGACGTCGTTCTCGCTCTTACCGGTCTGCGCAATCCCTGCGGCCAGATGAACGGATTCGCCGACGGTCTCCTGAAGCAGCTCGTCTTTGGCGACGAGAACGGGGAGCCGTACGGATCGGGGGCGCCATGAGTGTGGTGGTCAGGGGCGGTGAGATACGGCCCGGCGACGAGATCCGCATCGGACTGCCCCCGGAACCCCATCACCCGATGGAGCGGATCTGAACAGCTGCGCTGGGTCAGATCAGCTTCGCTGCGGCAGCAAGGACCACGTCGATGGCGTTGCGTTCTGCCGTCTCGATCGACGCCTGGTTCGGGGTTTCCTGCTGGTGTCGATTGACGAGTACGCCGGCCACACACCCGGCTCGCCAGCCGTTGGCCGAGCACATCGTGAAGAGCGTGGAGGACTCCATCTCGTAGTTGAGAACGCCGAGGGCCTGCCACTCCTCGGCGCTGCCACGGAACCGCGGAATCACCCGGCCGGACACGGTGTCGTAGCGCTCCTGGCCAGGGTAGAAGGTGTCAGACGAGGCGGTGATGCCGACGTGGGATCGGATGCCGGACGCCTCGGCGGCTTCGACGAGGGCACGGGTGCATTCGAAATTCGACGCCGCCGGATACTCGGCGGGAGCGAAGTGGAAGCTGGCACCATCGAGGCGAACAGCAGCTTGCGTCACGATCACGTCGGTCACGTCGATGTCCGGCTGGATCGCTCCGGTCGTGCCGACGCGAATGAAGGTGCGGAGTCCGACCTGAGCGAGTTCCTCGACGGCGATCGACACGGAAGGGCCGCCGATGCCCGTCGAACAGACGATGATTGGCGTGCCGTCGATGTATCCGATCCAGGTGGTGAACTCGCGATTGCTTGCGAGATGCCGTGGATTGTCGAGTTTGGCCGCGATGAGCTCCGGTCGTTTCGGGTCGCCGGGCACAATCGCGAGGGTGGCCCCCTCCACCATGTCGGCGGTCAGTTCGAGATGGAAGGTTCCGGTCATGCGACGAACGCTAACCGCCCGAACGGATCCTGATGGACCGCTTCGCATCTCCTACGAAGAAGCCAACCCAGCGTCGTGTGAAACTCCGCTGTACCTTGCGGGAGCGGCGCCACCTGGCGCGTTCCTGCTGGACAGTCTTCGAGAGAGTGGTGCCCGTGACGGACTTCGACTTCGTGATCATCGGCGGAGGCTCAGCTGGCTGTGCGTTGGCCAATCGCCTGAGCGCCGACCCGTCGAACTCGGTCCTCGTGCTCGAAGCCGGCCGCAAGGACTGGAAGTGGGACGTCTTCATCCACATGCCGGCGGCGCTGACGTATCCGATCGGGAGCCGGTTCTACGACTGGAAGTACGAGAGCGAGCCCGAGCCCTTCATGAACGGACGCCGGGTCTACCACGCCAGGGGAAAGGTCCTTGGTGGTTCCTCGTCGATCAACGGGATGATCTTCCAGCGGGGGAACCCGATGGACTTCGACCGCTGGTCCACCGAGTTCGATGGCATGTCCCAGTGGGACTACGCCCACTGCCTGCCGTACTTCAAGCGCATGGAGAATCGCCTCGTGGGAGGCGACGCCTTCCGAGGTGACAGTGGGCCGCTCCAGCTGGAGACCGGCCCAGCCCGCAACCCACTCTTCGACGCATGGCTCGAGGCCGGTCCGCAGGCGGGGTTCGCTCGCACCGACGACGTGAACGGGTTCCGCCAGGAGGGGTTCAGCGTCTTCGACAAGAACCTCACCCGCGGCAGGCGAATGAGCGCTGCCCGCGCCTATCTGCACCCCGTGCTCGACCGGCCGAACCTCACCCTTCGCACCCTGGCCCAAGTCGACAAGATCGTGATGGACGGCAATCGAGCTGTGGGAGTCGACTACACCCGCTTCCGCCGCAAGCACCGGGTCACCGCCGGGGAGATCATCAGCTGCGGCGGCGCCTTCAATACGCCGCAGCTGCTCCAGCTCTCGGGGATCGGGAACCCCGAACACCTCGAGCCGCTCGGGATCGATGTGATCAGCGCCCTCCCTGGGGTGGGGGAGAACCTGCAGGATCACCTGGAGGTCTACATCCAGCACGAGTGCACGCAGCCGGTCTCGATGCAGCCGTACCTGGCCAAGTGGCGGATGCCGATCATCGGGGTGCAGTGGCTGTTCCGTCGGGGGCCGGCGGCGTCGAACCAATTCGAGGCCGGCGCGTTCGTCCGCAGCAACGATCAGGTCGACTACCCGAACCTGATGTTCCACTTCCTCCCGATCGCCATTCGTTACGACGGCACGTCTCCCACCGACGGGCACGGCTATCAGGTGCACGTGGGACCCATGTACTCAGACGTTCGAGGCACGGTGAAGATCCGCTCCACCGACCCGCGCGAACACCCGGCCGTGCAGTTCAACTACCTGTCGACCGAAGACGATCGGCGAGAGTGGATCGAGACGATCCGCACCACCCGCAGGATCATGAGCCAACCGGCATTCGACGAGTTCGACGGCGGCGAGATCTCACCGGGACCAGCGGTGGAGTCGGACCAGGAGATCCTCGACTGGGTGGCGCGAGATGCCGAGACGGCGCTGCACCCGTCGTGCACGGCCCGCATGGGTGTCGATGACATGAGCGTGGTCCATCCCGACTCGTTCCGAGTCCACGGGGTCGACGGGCTCCGTGTCGTGGATGCGTCCGTGATGCCCAACGTGAGCAACGGCAACATCTATGCCCCGGTGATGATGATCGCCGAAACGGCGGCGGACCTGATCCTCGGAAACGAGCGATTGCCGGCCGACCACACCGAGGTCTACCGATCGCCGGCCGGGTCCGGTGGTTCACGACGCGGAACCACGTCGTGACGCCCCGACCCCTGCGATGCACCTGTGAATGTGAAGCTCCGACCCCAGGTCAGTCGATGACGGCCTCGGGGTGCTCGGCGATCCAGGTTGCGGCGTCGACCGGTTCGGGCTCGTCGTAGCCGCCCGTGAGGCGAAGCAGCCCGGAAGCCGAGAGGAAGTAGACCTCCCACGCGTGATATCCGGCGTAGGCGCCGGGATCGGACTCGAGGACCGAGGCGTACGCACTGACCGCGTCGACATAGCGCGAAGAGTTGTTGTACCCCCGAAGCGCCCGGTCCATGTCCGCGGGTCCACCCCGAACGGTCAGGTAGACGGCGGCGCCGATAATCGCGTCTCGGTCGACCGTCGGATCGCCTTCGCAGCACTCGGCGAACGTCGAAGGCAGGAACTGCATCGGACCGGTTGCCCCGGCCACGGACTGTCCCTCGATCCGGCCCATTCTGGTCTCGACCAGGTTGATCGCCGCTAGGTATTCCCACGGGATCGTGGTCTGCTCCTCGGCCTCTTGATACAGCGCCAACAGCTCATCGGAAGGGAGTGGCTCCCGGATTCGCCATGCCGGAAGCACGGTGCTGAGCGAACCGCTCGACACCAGGGCAGAGAGGTTCTGTCGTGCCGCCCAATTCGACTCGACCGCCGGACGGATGGATTCATCGACACCCGCGATGACCTCGGGAGCCCACTGGCGGTTGGCCGACAACACGCGGTACAGCCGCTGTTGTCGTCGGCCCCATGGCGCCGGATCGTCGCTCGACCGCACCATCGCCTCGGCTTCGTCGAGGGCCTCGGCCAGCTCGGCGGGGGACGACGGATCCGGCTGCTGGTCAGGGGCAAGCGCGGTGGTCGTTGTCGGCTGAGCGGTCGAGCTCGTGGTGACAGCGCTCGAGGAGGTGGTCGACTCGATGACAGCGGCCAATTCGGCGCTCGTCGTGGGTGCAGCCTCGACGGCTGGTTCGGACGTGGAGTCGCGGGCGACCACCACGCCGGCGACGAGCCCAGCTCCGATGAGTATCCAGACCGCGAGCGGGCCCTGCCGATTCATGGATGCAAGCGTGTCACGATTCGTCGCCGACGTGGATGACCCGTCCCGGTTCGGTGGACCAGCCTGACCATGACCCGACGTAGAGGCGGGGGAGCGGACGCCCGGTCGCCGCCATGGCGAGGGCGTTGTGACATGCCGTCACGCCCGAGCCGCAGTACACGATCGGGTCGGGATCATCGATCGAGGCGAAACGTGCGGCCAATGCTTGCTGGTCGATGAAGTGACCATCTCCGTCGAGGTTGTCGGCGAACGGAAGATTCCGGGCACCGGGAACGTGTCCGGCCACGGCATCGAGGGGCTCGACCTCGCCGCGGTAGCGCTCGGGGGCTCGACTGTCGATCACTACGCCACCGTCTGCGATGTGCGAGGCCACCGCTTCGCTGTCGGCGGTCGCCATCGTCGGCCAAGGAACGGGAGCCCGTTCGACTGGGTCGACCTGCACGAGCCCCTGCTCGATCGCGCCGGTCCATGCCTGACGCCCGCCATCGAGCAGCGCAGCTCGTTGGCCGAGGATCCGGAGCATCCACACGAGCCTGCTTGCGTACGCCCCTCCCATGTCGTCGTAGGCAACCACGGTGGCGTCGACACCGATGCCGAGGGCGCCCAGCGCAGCGGCGAACGTGACCGGATCGGGAAGTGGATGACGGCCGACGATTGGCGCCGGCGGACCGGCAAGATCGGCATCGAGATCCACCAGGATCGCCCCGGGAAGGTGGCCTTCGAGGTAGGCCTTCTTCACACCGCCACCGGCTCGCACCTCGCAGACGGTCGCCGCTGCCGCGTTGGACTGCAGCCAATGGCTGGAGACGATGGGTTCGATCATGGCCCGACGGTTCATGCGTCGGCGCGCAGGTAGCGGTCGGCCATGTCGTCCATGATGTCGTAGAACTCTTCTACGCAGCTGTTGATCACGTCGGCCACGGGAACCACGGCATCGATGCGGCCCTGGACCTGCCCGCTGAGAGCGATCGCGGCGTTCATGTCGCCGCCGAAGTAGAGCTTCTGAGGATCGCCGAAGTCGCCGAATACGTTGTGCTCGACGAACTGGAGGCCCTCGGACCGTTCGGTCTTGATGGCTCGAAGAGCGGGGGAGTGCCGTTGGTTGAGGAACACGGTGTCGGTCTCGCCGCCTTCGACGATGGCGTTCTTCCAGTTCTCGTGAACGGGGCTCTCGGCCGCGGAAACCATCCTCGTGCCCATTTGGATCGCTTCGGCGCCGAGCGCGAATGCGGCCACCATCGATCGACCGTCGAGCATGCCGCCGGCGGCCACGATGGGGACGTCGACCTTCGAGCGAATCAGGGGCAACAGGACCATCGATGCGACGGGATCGGGGTTCTTGAAACCACCGCCCTCTCCGCCTTCGACCACGAGGCCGTCGACGCCAGCTTCCACGGCTTTCAATGCTCCCTTGAGCGTCGGAACGACGTGGTAGACGGTCAGTCCGGCCTCCTTCAGCTGTGCGGTGTAGGCCATCGGGTTACCGGCCGAGGTCGTGACGAAGCGCACCCCCTGGTCGATCACGAACTGGACGATGTCGGGATCACGAACGAACGCCTGCGCGATGTTCACGCCGAACGGCTTGTCGGTGAGATCGCGCATCTTCTTGATCTCGGCCCTGATGTTGTCGAGCTCGCCAGACGAGGTCTCGATGATCCCGAGACCCCCGGCGTTCGACACGGCGGATGCCAACTGGCTGCGTGCGATCCAACCCATCGGCGCCTGGATGATCGGGTATTGGATACCGAGCGATTCGGTGATGCGATTGGTGAAGGAACGGGCCATCACACCAACGTAGTTGCCAAGCCCGCTGGGTCGTGAAAGCCGAACGCGGCGTACCGAACCGCTCGTCGCTCATCGCTATGACGCGATGCGGTGCACCTGCACGATCCACTCACCCTCGCTGAGTTCGCTCACCAATGTCGAAGGGCTCAGCACACCCGTGAGACGGTCGCGCTGCTCGCCCAGCGCACCGCTCACGATCAACAGCCCGCCGGCGAGGCGGCGCACGTCGTCGGCAATCGGTGCCAGTTCGGCCACGAGCATGTTGGCGACGACCACGTCGAACGGTCCGGCGAGCTCGGCGATCGTGGCCGTCGAGACGTCGATCGCGATGCTGTTGGCGGCCGCATTCGCCTTGGTGGTTTCGGTGGCATGTGGGTCGATGTCGATCGCAGTCACCGAACGGGCACCGAGCGCAGCAGCTGCGAGGGACAACACGCCGCTTCCGGAGCCGACGTCCAGCACAGACTGATCGGCGCAGAGGTGTTCGGTCAGTGCGGCGAGACACAACCGAGTGGTCGGGTGTGCGCCGTGACCGAAGCTCCGGCCTGCGTCGATGGTGAGCGTCCGGCCTGCAACCTCGATCGTCGCCACATCCGGCGTCGACCATGCTGCCTCGTCGACTGGGGCGATCGAGCCGCCGAGCTCGTCGCGAGCGGCGACGGCTTCGAGTTCGGTGTCGAACCCGGAGAGCAGAGCCGGTCCCTTGGCCGGCCTGCTCCCGTCCGGTGCCGGGATCAGAGCGACGCCGTTCGTGCCGAGCTCCCAGAGCCGTTCCGTGATCGCTTCTGTGGCGGGGTCGACGTCTCCGGCGGCGCGGTCGAAGTCGATGGTGAGGATCCAGGCCACGCACGAAGCGTAGGGCTGCTATCACGTGTGCGTGAACGACGCTGCCGAACCCTCCCCCTATCGAGCCGCCATCGACATAGGGACGAATTCGATGCATCTCGTCGTCGCTCGCATCGGTGAGCACGGTGGGTTCGAGATGCTCACCAGCGAGAAGGAGATGGTGCGTCTCGGGCAGGGCGGTGGCGAGATGAAACTGCTCGCGCCCGAGGCGATCGACCGCGGTATCGCCGCCCTTTCTCGGATGTCGAAGGTGGCAGCGAGTTTCGGTGAAGTGCAGCTCGTCGCGGTGGCGACCAGTGCCGTGCGCGAAGCCACCAACAAGGCCGACTTCATCAACCGCGCCCGCGACGAGTTGGGCATCGACGTTGAGGTCATCAGCGGTTTCGAGGAGGCCCGTTTGATCCATCTCGGTGTGCTGCAGGCTCTACCCGTGTTCGACCGGCGTCTCCTGGTGATCGACATCGGTGGCGGCAGCACGGAGTTCCTGGTCGGCCTGGGTGCCGAGGCCATCGAGGCCCGGTCGATGAAGCTCGGCGCCATTCGGCTCACGGAACGCTTCTTCCCCGACATCATCACCGGCGACGGTGACGTGAAGAGCGCAGCCGTCGAGGCCTGCCACAAGTACGTCCGTGCTGCACTGAGTCCGGTTGCGCACGAGCTCGGCGGACATCAGCCTGAGGTGGCCATCGCGAGTTCTGGGACGGCCACGACGATCGCCACGATCGCTGCGGCGGCGAGAGGTGACAGCACCCGCCAGATGAACGGTGTCGTGTTTTCCGCTGACGAACTCTCCGCTGTGGTAGCCGAGCTCGTGTCCAAGAACAGCGAAGAGCGCCAGAAGATCACTGGGCTCGACGCGAAGCGGGTCGACATCATCGTCGCCGGCTCGATCCTGCTCGATGAGATTCGTCGAGCATTCGACCTGACCGAGTTCACGATCTCGGAGTACGCGCTTCGGGAGGGGGTCCTGTTCGACCGCTTCGGCGCCGTCGGCGTTCAACAGCTCGACGATCTCCGCCGTTCGAACCTCCTCCGCCTTGCGAAGCAGCTCGACCCTGATCCGGATCACGCGCTTCACACCGCCGATCTGGCCCTGCAGCTCTTCGATCGGACGGCCAAGCTGCACGGACTCGGCGAGAGCGAACGGGAGCTGCTCGAGGCAGCAGCGTTGGTGCACAACGTCGGTCTCTTCATCTCGCACTCCAGTCACCACAAGCACAGCTACTACGTGATCCGCAACAGCGAGCAGCTGACCGGTTTCACTGACCGTGAGATCGAGCTGATCGCAGTGATCGCTCGCTACCACCGCAAGAGCCAGCCGTCGGAGAAACACGACGAGTTCGCTGCGCTGTCGAGTGACGACAAACAGTTGATTCGTACGCTTGCCGGCATCCTGCGTGTGGCGATCGGTCTCGACCGTCGCCACGCTGCGTCGGTGTCGTCGCTTCGAGTGTTCATCAGTGACGACCGACTCGAGATCGAACCCCTCGCCTCGGACGGTTCGGATCTCGAGGTCGAGATCTACGCAGCGACCGAGCGATCGCCGCTGCTGGCGTCTGCCTTCGGCATCGATGTCAGTGTCCGCCCGCCCTTGGCGTCCGACACCGACCTCGTATCGAGCTGACTCAGCCTCCGTAGTGGGAAGCTGACCGAGGCCCGGCTCGCATTTCGTCGATTGCCTGGCGGACACCGGCGATGGACGACTCGAGTTCGGCCACGACGGCGTCGCGATCGTTGGTGAACGGCAGGTCGTCGATCAGGGCGGAGAGTCGCCCCTGTGTGCGCCATGCGGCGAATTTGGCCCACTCGGTCCAGAGGCACTCCGGATCGTCGACCCCGATGAGATCAGCGCTGCGACTCTGATCATCGGCGGACCGGTCAGCTGCGACGTACCCGTTCACCATGGTGATGCGTTCCGAGAGGTCGGTCAGCGGGGCGGCACGGTGCACGACCATGTCGCCGTGTAAAGCAATGGCGTAGCCGGGCCCGTCGAAGGCCGGTGCGACCACTCGGTCCCGTTGCGGGGTACGTCCCTCCGCGGCGAGAGCTGCCGCCTCGTGCTTCGTGCCGGTGAAGTACTCGAACTCGCCGCCGGCAACGGCGTTGGGGTCCGTGACCATCAGCACGAAGTCGAGCGGAAGCGTGTCGTGGTGCCACTTGTCGACCGCGGTGTTGATTCGTGTCGGCTCGTAGTTGAGGTGGCCGAGGTGAAGGGGCATCGCATGCGGGTGAACGGTGATGCCGTAGATCGATGAGAGATGCTCGGTCAGTACGGGGCTGACGCAGAGGTCACGCAACCAGCGTGACCGGTAGCAGCCGCCTCTGGTCATCCGCTCGATTCGGTCTCCAGCCGGCTTGTGGTGCGCCCGGAGTCGTCGAGCGACCTCGAGCATCACTGCGGCGCCCTCGTCGCTCAACATGCGAAATGCAGATGATGCGGCGACAGGTGTGGCCTTCGTTGCGATCTCGTCGTCCTGATATCCGAGATCGGCCAGCGTGACGATGTCGGTGGGCATCTCGAGCTGAAGGTGTCGGTCGGGATCGAATCGTGGCTCGTTCTCGTCGAACGCGTACCCCGTCGGGAGCTCGGTCGGAAATGGCACGGCGACGGACATGGCCGGAGCGTAGTTGGCCGCTCCGCGGGGGAGTCGCGGTCGGTCGTCGCGGCGGAATTCGAGAGACCTGTCGATCGCCGCCCACTACGGTCGTCCGAATGGCTCGATCGAACCACTGGCGCGCCCTCTTCGGGCTCTTGGCACCTCATCGCGCCCGGTCGGCCGCGATGCTCGCCGTGGTGTCGGTGGCCGGTCTGCTCCCGCTGATCGGTCCGCTCCTCATAGCGGTGTTCATCGACGAGGCCGCAGCAGGCGCGACCCAGTCTCGCCTGATGCTCCTCGCCGCCGTCTACATCGGCCTTGGGCTCGGTCGCCAGCTCATCGCCGTTGCCGTGGCATGGGCGTCGACCGATCTGGCATGGCATGTCACCAACGAGCTGCGGTCGACATTGACACATCACGTGCTCGGTCTCGATCTCGGCTTCCACCGATCGACCAGCCCCGGTGAGCTGGTGAGCCGGGTCGACGGCGACGTCACCGCACTCAGCGAGTTCATCTCCGATTTCCTTGCCCGGGCTGCTGCCGCGCTGGCGACGCTCGTCGGGCTGTTGATCGTGGTCACGTGGCGGAGCTGGACGATCGGCCTGGCGATGGCGGCGTACCTCGCGGTGGCTCTCACCGCGATGTGGTTCCTGCGCGACAAGGCAGTCTCCGAGGCGGCGTCTGAACAGGCGGCCACGGGTCGGATGCTCGGCGAGATCGAGGAGCGGCTCACCGGTGCCGACGACCTGCGCAGCAACGGAGGTGGAAGCCATGCGGTCGCGACGTTCCAGGCTGCCAGCGCTGCTGTCCTCCGGTCGACGCTGAGCCGCGAACGGCAGGGCGTGAGCCTGTGGGTGATGTCCAATGCAGTGTTCGTCGTCGGCGGCATCGCAGTGCTGGCCGCGGATGCCGCGCTGCTGCGGCGGGGGAGTATCACGCTCGGCACGGCGTTCCTGTTGTTCCAGTACACCCAGGTGCTGCGTGACCCGCTCGATCGTCTCGCCGACGAAACCGAACAGGTCCAGCGGGCCGCCGGCGGAATGAGTCGGACGCTCCAGCTGCTCGACGAGCGCTCGACGATCGCAGACACCGGCCGACGCCATCTTCCTCACGGGGCGCTCGACCTGACGCTCGATGGGGTCAGCTTCGAATACGCAGACGAAGACGACCCCAACCGGGTCGTCCACGAGCTGTCGCTGCACCTCGCAGCGGGACGGTCGCTCGGCGTGCTCGGGCGAACCGGGAGCGGCAAGACGACGCTGGCTCGGCTGCTCCTTCGACTGGTCGAGCCAACCGCAGGCGAGATCCGCTTCGGTGATGTGCCGCTCGCCGACGTGCAGGTGGCGGAGTTTCGGGCCCGGGCGGGTGTGGTGTCGCAGGACGTCCACCTGTTCGGGGCATCCATTCGCGACAACCTCACGCTCTTCGACGACTCGATCGCCGACGATCAGCTTCGCTCGGCGTTGTCAGAACTCGGATTGCTCGACTGGGTCGAGGCGATGCCAGAAGGGTTGGACACCGAGCTCGGACCCGCTGGTTCCGGGTTGTCTGGTGGTGAGGGTCAGTTGATCGCGTTGACCCGTTTGTTCCTGCGTTCGCCGGACTTCGTGTTGCTCGACGAAGCGTCGTCGCGGATCGATCCGGAGACCGAGGCACGGGTGACCCACGCCATCGATCGTCTTCTCGAGGGTCGCACCGCAGTCGTCATCGCTCACCGGTTGTCGACCGTCGAACGACTCGACGAGATCCTGGTGTTGGATGGTGGTGTCGTGCTCGAACACGGCAGCACCGTAGAGCTTCGGGCCGACCAGAACAGTCACTACGCCATGCTTCTGTCGGTCGGCTCGAGTGCCGTCTTCGATGACGTGGTGACGACATGAGGACGCCCGAGAACGAAGATCGCGTCCGGCCGTTCCTCTTCGGGTGGAGAACGGGCACCTTCCGTTCGCGACTCTGGGTGTGGTCATGGTTGACCTGGACTGCGTTCTTCCTCTTCCCCCTGTGGACTGGTTGGTTGTTGAAGCTCGCCTTCGATGCGCTCAGCAGGTCCGAATCGATCACTCGATTCCTCGTTCTGCTCGGCGTCAGCGAGCTGCTTCGCTTCGTGGTCTTCGCCATCGCGGTGTACGTGGTGGTGCGCTGGTGGGTCGCCGCGCTCACCCTCATTCGGACCAACATGCTGCACGCACAGACGGTCAGCGGGGGCCCGAAGGCGGCCAGCCTGCCGGACAGTCCTGCCGAAGCGATCTCACGGTTCTCCGACGATGCCCGCGACACCGTTCTGTGGACCGACTCCTGGCTCGATGGTCTCGGCTACCTGGTGTACGCCGCCGGCGCCCTGATCGTGATGTCGTCGATCGATGCACGGGCGGCATTCGTGGTCCTCATCCCGCTGACCATCGTCACGGTGATCACCCGGTTGCTCACGCCTCGGCTGTACGCAGCTCGCTCAGCGGACCGCAAAGCCACGGGTCGGGTCACGTCGTTCATGGGCGAGACGTTCACCGGGATGCTCGCCTTCCGGCTTGCCGGCCGAGAGAGCGCCGCGGTCGGCCGGCTCGAGCGGTACACGGAGATCCGTCGACGAACGGCAGTGCGCGACACGGTGCTGCAGCAGACCATCGACGGCATCTCCTCGTCGACCGCGGACGTCACCATCGGGCTCATGCTCTTGGTGCTGGTCCCGGCCGTCAGGTCTGGCGACTTCGGCGTCGGCGATCTGGCGTTGTTCGTCGCCTATTCGAGCCAGTTGGGCGAGTTGCCGCGCTACGTCGCCCGCATGATCACGTCTCGTGAACAGGCCGTCGTCTCCTATGAGCGGATGGGCGAGATGGTGGCGCCCGGTCGGGTGTCAGACGTGTTGGCCGACCGGACCGTGACGATCGAGGCGGCAGAGGAGATGCTCCTGCGCGAAGTCGACCCTCCTCGGGTGCCGCTCCAGCGGCTGGAGGCGAGAGGGATCACCGTTCGATACCCGTCGAACGGCGAGGGCATCACCGGCATCGACCTCACCTTCGATCGCGGCACGTTCACCGTCATCACCGGGCCAGTGGGTGCAGGAAAGACCACCCTCGTGCGGGCCCTGGTCGGTCTGGTGCCGCTCGACGAGGGTTCACTCTGGTGGAACGGCGAGCGGGTCGATGATGTCGGTGCGTGGTTCGTGCCCCCGAACGCCGCCCACCTTCCGCAGATCCCGCGGCTGTTCAGTGAGTCGATCGCCGACAACATTTCCCTCGGCCGGGCGACCTCGGACTTGAATGCGGTGCTGGAGCTCACGACTCTCGGCCGCGATCTCTCCGAGATGCCCGACGGGATCGAAACGATGGTCGGTGCTCGCGGACTCCGCCTGTCCGGTGGCCAGGCGCAGCGCGTCGCCACCGCCCGCTCCCTTCTGACCCACCCAGAACTGCTTGTCGTCGACGACCTGTCGAGCGCCCTCGATGTCACGACCGAACGCGAGCTGTGGGACCGACTCGATGACATCGGCTCTACCACCGTCATCGCCGTCTCCCAGCGCCAACTCGCCATCGATCGAGCCGATCAGGTGATCACGATGTCTGGCGGTCGAATAGAGTCGATCCTGGATCGCCGGTCAGACTCGGGAGGCTCTGTCCAGGAGGTGTGAAGCGTAGAAGTCGTGCACGAGCCGAAGACGCTCGACTCGATGGCGCGGTGAGCCGCTGCGAGACAGCTCGTGGTTCTCACCCGGGAACCTGGCCAGCGTGACATCGACGCCGTTGCGTCGGAGCACAGCGAAGAGTTGTTCGCCTTGTTCGATCGGACAACGCCAATCCTCCTCGGAGTGAATGATGAGGGTGGGGGTCGCCACGTTGTCTGCGTAGCTCATCGGTGACATTGTCCGAAGAGCATCGAGCCCGGTGTGCCAGTCCGCATCGATCAGCATTGGCAGGAACCAACTCCCGATGTCGCTGGTGCCGGCCATGGTCTCCCAGTTGGTCACGGCTCGCTCGACCAGGGCCGCTCGATACCGATGCGTGTGGCCGATTGCCCACGAGGCCATGAAGCCCCCATAGCTTCCGCCTCCGATACCGATGCGATCTTCATCGACGGTGTCGAGTTCGGCGAGGTGGTCCGTGAGTGCCTGGACGTCGTCCCAGTCCTTTTGCCCGAGCGCACCCGTGATCGAGCTGATCCACTCGTCGCCGTAACCGTCGGAGCCTCGTGGATTGCCGGCGATGACCGTGTAGCCGTCGGCCGCCGCCATCTGGAACTCATCGAAGAACGACTGCGTGTAGGCAGCCATCGGTCCGCCGTGGACGTAGACCAGACCGGGCCCCGGCGCATCGGCCACCGCTGACGCCGGTGGCCGCACCAGCAGCGCCTCGACCTCGACACCGTCGGACGACGGCACGGAGACGAGCTCGGGGACAGCGAGGTCGAGTTCGGCGAGAAGCTCGTCGTTGAGGGAGACGAGGACCTGTGACCCAGCGGGGCTGAACTCCCACAGCTCGGCCGGTCGAGTCGGCGTGGTGACTGCAGCGATGATGCGCTGGCCATCGTCGAGCAGGTCGAACGATGTGATCACGAAGGGTCCCTCGGCGACGGTCGTGATCTCGCCGGTGGTGTCGTCATAACGGTCGACTGTGACGGTGGAGCGACGCATGCCGGGCATGAAGATCGAGCCTGGGGCGGTCCGAGATCCGGCGCTCCCGCCGATGGTGGCAGCGCTGTTCACGTCGTGCGGACCGAGCACGTTCGGTGGGGCGCCGGCGGCCAGGAGATGGGGTCGGGAGAGTCCGGGCCGAGTGGGCGACGGTTGCCCGCAGGCGAAGGGGCGGCCGTCTGTGGTGAACCCGACCGAATCCCATTGACCCGGGTCGGGAGTCATGAGCGTGGGACTCGAGCCTTCGAGCGTCCACAGCCAGACGCGGGTCCGTCCCGTGATGTCTGCGTCATCGTCGGTGGAGGACACGACCAGGACCGATCGGCCGTCTGGAGCGGCGGCGGCGGCGAGCTGGTCGGTTCCCGTTGGTGTGATCGGGGTGATCGTGCCCGTGGCCGGCTCGACGATGTCGATGGCGCCCCTCGCGTGAAGGGTGGTGCCCCGACCGTTGAACCGGAAGTCGAGGCGGCGCGTCACGAGCGGACGACGCTTGATCTCATCAGCGTCGAGTCCGGCGAACTCGTCCGGCCGCTTCGTTGCCCGAATCAATACGCGATCGTTGTCGACCCAGTCGACCTGTTGGACAGCCTCGTTCTCGTAGCCGGGCACGATCGTGACCGTGCCGGTTTCGATGTCGCAGATCGCCGCCTGAGGCTTCCCCTCGGGCTCGGATCTGAGGAACGCCACTCGCGTGCCGTCTGGCGACACGGTCGGCGCTGTGTCCCGGTGGCCGTCGGTGAGTGAGCGGCCGCTGCCGCCCTCGAACAGATGAAGGGTCGAGCGGTTCTCGTCGGTGTCGCGATCGGGCCAGCTGACGGAGTAAACGATGTGTTCGCCGGAGGTGCTGACCGCGCCAACCGATCGAAGGTCGAACAGGTCGGTGGCTCGGATCGTGCGTGACATGACCGGAGGGTACGGGTCAGCTGATGTCGTCGAGGCTGAGGTCGTCCAAGAACTGCAGCGTTCGTTCGAGGATCAGCTTCGCTATATCGGCGTCGTAGTCTGCGCTGCTCACGTCGGCGACGAGATGTCGATCCGTCGGATAGAGGTGGAGCGTGCCGTGCTCGGCTCGGGAGACGATCTCTTCGGCCGCGGGGAGATCTTCCTCCGCGAGGGGGTCGTCGGCCCCTATGTGGATCTGGACCGGGACGGATGCCGGCCACGCAGGGTCCTCGCCCTCGCCGAAGAATGACAGCGGCACGGCTCCGTGGTAGAGCAACGCACCGATGACGCCAGCCCGTTGCTGTGCGATCCTCTGGGCGGGCAGCACACCGAGAGAGAAACCGGCGACGACGAGCGCATCACCGCATTGATCAGCATGGCGCGCTCCGAGCTCGGCGATGGTCTCGAACCCGATCCCTCCGGCGTGGGCGACGCCGTCCTCGATCGAATCGAACGTGGCGCCGTCGAACAGATCGGGTGTGATGACGTCGTGGCCGGCGACGGCGATCGCGTTGGCGAAGGCCTCGACCCCGCTCGTCAGACCGAGCACGTGGTGGAAGATCAGCAGCTGGGCCATCAGGCGGGATCCGGGATCGAAGTCGAGTGCATCACACAGGAAAGCATCGCGCGATGTCGGCCATCCACGCTCGAACGCCGGGTTGAAAATCCGTCGGTGTCTTTCCGAGGCGGACGACGACGAGGTCGCGGTCTGGCACCACCAGAATGCACTGCCCTTCGTAGCCGTGGGCGGCGAATCCGTTGATGTCAGCGACTGGGAACCCCGGCCCGTCTGGCCCTGGGTCGCAGTGGTGGTCCCACAGCCACCAGTGGGCCCCGTACCAATGGCGTTCGGCTACTGGCGTGGTGACGGCCGTTCTGGCGTGCGCGACCCAGCCTTCTGGCAGCAACCGTTCGCCGTTGACCGTGCCGTCGTCCAGGTAGAGGCGGCCGAATTTGGCGAAGTCCCGAGCCGTGGCGAACACGAAGGAGGAACCGATGAACGTTCCGGCGTCGTCGCACTGGATGGTCGCGGAATCCATGCCGAGCGGATCGAAGAGCCGCTGGCGGAGGAAGGATTCGGTACTGTCGGCCAGCCCGTTGGCCTTGATCGCGCGATCGCAGATCGCACTGATGATGTTGGTGGTGCCGCTCGAGTAGTTGAAGACCGTGCCCGGCTCGTGGATGAGGGGGAATGACGCGGCGTATCCGGCAACGTCACCCTGGCCGTCGCCGAAGAGCATCTCGATGACATGGCTCACTTGGTCGTCGACGTAGTCCTCGACGAACTCGAGGCCGCTGTTCATCTCCAAGAGCTGCTGGAGAGTGATGGCTGCTCTCGCATCGCCGGTCCAAGCAGACACACGCGCGGGAGCATTCGGGTCGAGTAGTCCCTCGCCGACGAGGAGGCCGACCAGAGCGTGGGTGATGCCCTTGGCCATCGACCACGAGATCAGGGCTGTTGCCGCATCGGCGGTGGGCCCGTAGCGCTCGGCCACGAGTTCGCCACGATGGACGACGGCGAGGCCGAGATGGAGACCGAAGGGTGCGTCGGCGTCGCCGCCGCGGGTGTCGGCCAGCGCCAGCAGCTCATCGAGGCGCGCTGCATCGAATGAGGCAGCGCCGTTCGGAGCAGCGCCGGCCGGGCCAATATCGTCTGTCATCGCACCTGCTCGAAGTCGACGGTGCGGGCAACGGGGTCGACGCTGCGGAGGCGAAGGTCGATCTCTTGGGCCAACTCGAGGCCGTCTGGGTCCATGTGGATCACGACCGCAGGGTCGCGCAGCTGAATCGTGGCTCGCTCACGGCGATCGTCGAGGTCGACGACGAACCCGGCGAACACCTCTCCGATGTGGGGAGACAGCACCATGGCTTCGGCGAAGTCGATCATGCTGCGTTCGAGCGCGCTCTCCTTCGATTTGGCCCGACCCATCAGCGAGGGCAACTCGTCGAGCGCCTCCACCGCCCACGCCGGGGGAGTCCCGCCGGCGTGCAGCGCCAGCAGGATCTCGTTGCCGAAGCGATCGACCAGCCGTCGCAGCGGCGCCGTGACGTGGGCGTAGATCGAGGCGATCGCACCGTGTTCGGAATGCTCGGGGGGCTCGCCGACAAAGCCGACGTAGCCAGCGCCCCGGAACGAGCGGGCTGCCTTGAGCAGAAACGCATTCGTGGCCGGCGTCGTCGGTTGGATGGTCCGGATGAAGCGGGCGTAGTCGACGTCGTCCGGCCACTCGACGCCGAGGGCAGCCGCCTGGCGGCGGAGCGTGCGCAGATCCTGCTTCCGAGACGGTGGGAGCGTGCGGAGGATGCCGACCCCGGCGTCGTGCATGGTCCGGCCGGCGACGATGCCGGTCAGCAGCGAGATCTGGGCATTCCAACCCTCGACCGGAAGTGCTGCGTCATATTCGAGCGCATAGGTGCCATCCCGCTCGACGACTTCCTGGGCCGGGAGGTTCAAGCTGACGCCGCCTCGCTGAGCCTCCTGCTCCTGTCGCAGTCGGCCGATCGTGCGCAAGAGGCCGAGCGATGGGTCCGATCCGGCCTCGATCCGGGCGGCGGCCGTTCGATAGTCGATCGCCTCGGCGACGCGCACGGTCGCACGTTCGATCCGGTCGGCCACGCGATGGCCGTCGCTGTCGAGGTCGATCGTCCACAACAGGGCCGGCTTTTCGGTGCCGGGGAGAAGACTGGCCCTGTTCTCCGAGATGACCTCGGGATGCAGGGGAGTCCGAGTGTCGGGCGAGTAGAGCGTGGTGCCCCGGCTCCTCGCCTCGAGATCGATGGGGCCGCCGGGCTCGACAAAGGCACCGACGTCGGCGATCGCATAGGACACGCGATAGCCCTCACCTCGACGCTCGGCGTGGAAGGCCTGGTCGAGATCGGTGGCGCCGGGCGGGTCGATGGCGATGAGGCCGAGGTGGCGAGCGTCCACCCGGTCGACGACGGAGCCTCGTGCTGCTTCGGCTGCGTCGAGGACCTCGTCGCTGAAGCGGGTGGGGACGTCGAGTTCGGCGCGGATGGCGGCGAATCCAGACTCGAAATCAGCCGGTGCACGGAGTCTGATGGAGGCCACGCCAGCGACCATAGCTGCCCGCCTTGGTCAGCAGCCGGGCCGCCGAGTCCTTGCTCCCACGCAAGGACCGTGATCGTTCTCCACGGAGTCGACTCGCCTCGAATCGACATCTGTGGCCGAGAAGTGACTACGGTCAAGCGCGGTGAGTGACGACACGTCCGCGACGCTGGATCCGATCGAGATCGAGACGGGATTGATCATCCCTGTCCCGGCCTTCGAATCGTTCATCCGTCGCCACCGGAGAACCAACAGCGCCGTTTCTCCGGCGGGTGTCCCGGCCCATTTGACCTTGCTGTATCCGTTCCTGCCTCCGATGGGCTGCAAGGAGGCTCATGCCGAGGTGGCGTCGTTCTTCGCCGAGGTGGTGCCCTTCGAGTTCGAGCTGACGAAGGTCGGGTGGTTCGACGATCGTGTGGTGTTCCTGGCTCCCGAGGAGGCTCAGCCGTTCATCGAGCTGACCGAACGGTTGATCGATCACTGGTCGGTGTGCATTCCTTACGGCGGACGTCACGGTGGGGCCCACGTCCCTCATCTCACGCTTGGTATCGAGGGCACGCCGGAAGAGATGGAGAGTCTCGCCGAAGCGGCCGAGCGACTGCTCCCGGTGCGATGTCTTGCGGATCAGGCGTGGTTGATGATCGGGACGCCGCGCCCTGCCCAGTGGCAGATCGCCTCGAAGTTCTCCTTCGGCGAGGCTCCCATTCAGTTCTCTGAAGAGCCGTAGAGGCCGAGGGCTTCGGTCAGCTGATCGTTGGCGAGGTAGGACTCCTCTTTGGAGGGGAACGCTCCGGACCGAGTGTCGTTGGCGTAGCTGGCGATCGCTGCGACCTGATCTTCGAAGGCCGTGCCGTAGCGGCGCACGAACTTGGGCTTGTAGCGGTTCTCGAGGCCGATCACGTCATGGTAGACGAGCACCTGGCCGTCACACTTCTGTCCCGCGCCGATGCCGATGATCGGGATACCGACTGCCTCGGTCACCATCTCGCCGACGATGTCCGGGACGCCCTCGACCACGAGAGCGAAGCAACCGGCCTGTTCGAGCGCCTTGGCCGCGTCGACCAGCGACCGGGCCTGGCCGGCTCTCTTGGCCTGGATCTTGAACCCGCCCATGACATTGAGCGACTGCGGTGTGAGGCCGACATGGCCCATGACCGGGATCTCGGCAGCCCGGATCGCCTCGATCATCGGGATCCGCTTTCGGCCGCCCTCCATCTTCACGCACTGTGCGCCGGCCCTGATGAGTTTGGCTGCGTTGTTGAGTGTTTCGTCTGTGGAGACATGAAAGCTCATCCAAGGCATGTCGCCGACGATGACGGCGTCTGGCTTGGCCCGAGCCACGGCGCCGACGTGGTACGCCATGTCGTCGATCGTGACCTGGAGCGTGTCCTCGTAGCCCAGGACGACCATCGCCACGCTGTCGCCGACGAGGATCATGTCGACGCCCGCCTCACTGGCGGCGCGAGCCGACGGAGCGTCGTAGGCGGTGACCATCACGAGCGGCTCGGACCCTCGTCGGATCTTGGACGCCTGGATGCGGGGAACCCCGGTCAGCTTGCTCATGGCGTGAGTGTTGCACCTGTGTTGTCGAGCAGTCGAGGTCGGCCGACCTGCGCTGCGATGATGAGGCGGATCTCGCCGGTGAGCTCGTCTGGTTCGGTGAGGCCTTCTGCGTCGACGGCGGCCGCATAGTCGAGGGTGACGAGGGGCTCCTGGGCGACGACGGCTGCCATGGCTTCGGCGATGACTGCTGCCGAGCGCTCGCCGTCGCCGAGGCGCTCGAGTCCGCGGTCCAGGGCTCGGCGGAGGACGGGGGCGGCGGCTCGCTGCGCCGGTTCGAGGTATGTGTTCCGGCTCGACATGGCGAGCCCGTCGGACTCGCGAATGATCGGACAGCCAACGACGTCGACCGGAAGCGAGAGATCGGTGACCATTCGCCGGATGATGGCCAGCTGTTGGAAGTCCTTCTCCCCGAAGTAGGCAGAACACGGCCCGACGATCGACAGCAGCTTCGTTACGACGGTGGCGACCCCGGAGAAGTGGGTCGGTCTGGTGGCGCCCTCCCATCGGCCGGCGAGGGCGTCGACACTCACGGTCGTCAATACCGGACCGAAGGGGTACATCTCGTCGACCGACGGCGTGAACATCAGATCGGCGCCGGCCTCGGCAGCGAGCTCTCGGTCGCGCTCGAGATCCCGCGGGTAGTCCGACAGATCCTCGTCATCTGCGAATTGAAGCGGATTGACGAAGATACTGACCACGACGAGATCGGCATTTCGGCTGGCCGCCTCGATCAGGGACACGTGCCCGGCGTGGAGATACCCCATCGTCGGCACGAAGCCGACTCGTCTGCCGTCGGCTCGGGCCGCGTCGAGAATCGTTCGAAGCTCGGCGATCGTCTGGATGAGTGGAGGAAGGGTCATGTCGCCACCTCGGCGGACGACGCCTCGTTGGTCGGAGCGATGTCTGGCGCGATGTCTGGCGGGAGCGATCGGTCGACAAGGGCTGCACACGCCGCTGCCAGTGAGAGGTAGAGATCGTGCTCGTCGTTGGGCAGCGCAGCGAGGTGCAACCGAACCGTGCCCCAGTCGCCCCTGGCGACCGGCCCGGTCAAAGCAGCTCGAGGCCCGAGCCGCTCGACGTTGCCGAGCACGGCTCGCATCATCTCGAGAAACGGACCGATCGGCAGGCCGTCGGCCGAGGTCGCACGCTCGACCTGAGCGACCAGCCCGACCAAGTGATTGGCGGCGATCGACGCCGCGGCGTGATACGTCGCCCTGCGATCGTCGTCGACGACGAATGATCGTGCACCGAGGCGATCTGCGAGGCTGCGGACCTCATCGAGGACCTCGGGGCTCGGGGCGGCAATGGCGATGTTCGGGCTCGCCTGCAGGGCCTCGGCCCCGGCGGCGGCGCTGGGCAGTGAGACCAGCGGGTGGAGCGAGCCGCAACGATCGTGGTGGGCGAGGAGCGGGGCGAGGCTCGTGGCGCCGGATACGTGAACCACGAGCGGTCCGTGTGGGACCGCTGCTGCCACCTCGGCGATGGCGCCGTCCGGCACGGCGATCACAACGAGGTCGAGCGAGGCATCGAGCGTCGATGGGTCGTCGCCTCGACCGATCCTCGCAACCGCGATGGCGCCGGTCGCCTCGAGGGCGAGCTCGAACGCTCCACCTGCTCGGCCGGGGCCGACAATCGCGAACCGCATGCTCAGCACTCACCTCGGGCCGGGCCGACCAGCTTCGACAGGATGCGATGCAGTGCCTCGAGATCATCGGGGTCGAGATGGTCGAAGAGCAGCGTCTGCACCCGGTCGACGTGATGGGGAGCTGTCTCCACCAGGTGGTCCAGGCCGGCCGGGGTGAGGCGGGCGACCACACCCCGTCGATCGCCGTCGGCACCTTCTCGGGTGACCAGGCCCTGCTTCTCCAAGCGGTCGACCCGGTAGGTCAGGCGGCTACGGGAGATGATGGCCCGGTCGGCCAGTTCGCTCATGCGGGCCTCGTGGGACGGCGACTCGGAGAGTGTCACCAAGATCTCGTAGTCGGCGCTGACCAACGACGAACACTCCTGGAGATCCTCGTCGATCGCAACCATCTGGCGTTGCACGACCTCGAGCCAGAGGCGCCACACGATCTGTTGCTCTTGCGTCAACCACTTCGTCATTGGCCCGCTCCTCGCCGGATCGCTACCGCTGGCATGCTACGCACCAGACCGTCGAGCGAGCATCGATCACCCGAGACCGGAGGAGCTCGCCGCAACGCAGGCAGGGCTGGCCGGCCCGGCCGTAGGCAGCCAGACCGTGCTGGTTCTCGCCACTTCCTCCGTCTGCATCGCGGTAGTCACGCAGCGTGGTCCCGCCCATCTCGATGCCCTGGCCCATGACCGTGCGCACGGCATCGAGCAGGCGGCCGGCTCGATCGAGGCCGATAGAGCGTCGGACCGGGTTGATCTCGGCGAGCCAGAGGGCTTCGTCCGCGTAGATGTTGCCCACCCCGGCGACCGGGCGCTGCGACAGCAGCTGGGTCTTGATCGTACGTCGACTGGCTCGGAGACTGTTCCAGAAGCGCTCGTCGGTGAGATCGGGGTCCCAAGGTTCCGGACCAGCGGTAGCCAGTGTCGGGATGGTTCTGTAGTCGCCTGCGGGTACGACTCGAAGACGGCCGAATCGACGCGCATCGATGAACTCCATCGTCTCGTCGCCGTCGAGTTGCCACCACGCCCGAAGGTGGGGATGGATGTCGTCCGGCGCACCGGGGCGAAACTGCACCCGCCCGGTCATGCCGAGATGGACGACGAGTTCGCGGTCGTCGTCGAGGCCGAGGAGGAGGTACTTGCCCCTCCGGCCCACTTCGGAGAATCTCGCTCCGGTGATGGCGCGGGCAGGCGTGAACTTGGACGACGGATGTGAACCCGCCTCCAGGACCGACCTGCCGAGCAGGCGAGGGCGCAGCTGACGTCGAATGGTCTCGACCTCGGGGAGCTCGGGCACGCGGTGACCGTACCGGTGCCTGAGCCGGGCGGGAACGGCGCACGGTTCGATGGCCGAGCAGGGCCGGTGCGATGGCCGAGCAAAGAAGGGGTGCTGTCGTCAGCGATGAGGCACACTGAGCGGGTGCCATTCGAGGACCGAGCGATCGATCATCTCAGCGACGATCGCGTTGCGGTGGCTGCGGCCGGCGAGCTGATCGACCAGCTCCAGCGACGGAAGATTCGGAGCGGGCTCGTGGTCGATCTTGGCTGCGGTTCGGGCCTGACAGCTCAGCGCCTGTGCGAGGCCGGATACGAAGTGCTCGGTGTCGACATTTCGCCCGAGATGATCGCCCTGGCGCGGATCAACGCCCCGGATGCGAGCTTTGTGGAAGCATCCCTCTTCGACGTCGAGATTCCGCCTTGCGCCGCTGTCACCGCGATCGGTGAGTCGATCAACTACGCAATCGACCCATCGACGACCCGGAGCGACATCGCCGGCTTCGCCCGGCGAGTGTTCGATGTTCTCCTGCCCGGCGGCCTTGTCATGCTCGATGCGGCCGGTCCGGGCCGGATCGAGCCGGGAGCCCGTAACGACGCCAGGTTCGAGGGCGACGACTGGGCGCTGTTCGTGCGGACCGAGGGTTCAGAGGACGGCAGCTCGTTGGTGCGCGACACGATGCTGTTCCGCAGGGAGGGCGGGATGTGGCGGCGCTCGGACGAGCGGAGCCAGCTGCTCCTCTACTCACCGGAAGACGTCACGGAGCAGCTGCTCGTCGCCGGCTTCGACGTGGTGGTCATGTCCGGCTACGAGGATCTCACGTTCCCCGAGGGTTGGAACGGGTTCCTCGGTCGGAAACGCCGCTAGATCGGCGAGATCGAACGGATCGCCGCCTGGGCTGCTGCCCGGCCGGAGGCGATCGCACCGTTGAGCGAGGCGTCGCGTCGGTGATCGCCGGCGACGAACATGCCGTTTGCCTCGACGGGGGCCCGGGCGTCGTGGCCGGGGAGTTGTTTGGGCTGGGCCTTCTCGATGCGATCGACGCGAAGCTCGGCGTAGGTGTCGGCCACGGGGCCGAACCAGTCGACGAGTTGTTTGCGCATTGCCGCGGGTGCTCCCTGATCGATCGTGGGAGCAGACACAACGATCAGGTGATGTCCGGGTGGTGCGTAGTCGCTGCTGACATGGCTCATGGGTGCCAACGAGTTGATGGCGCCGATTCCGGTGCCATTGAGGGCGAGGATCGGCTCCTTGACGGGTGCGACCGGGGCACTGAGCCAGACACTCGTGACTCCGTTCCAGCCCGGATCTTCGGTGCCGGCGAGTCGAGCGGATTCCGAGGCGTCTGTGGCGACGATGACCGCGTCGAACGAGGCCTCGTTGCCGTCGGCCACGGCGATCGTCGAGGCCGTGATTCTCTCGACCCTTGCCCCGAACTGGAGGGCTCCGGGGGGCAGCGAGGCAGCGAGCTGGTCCGAGATTGCGCCCATGCCCTTCGCCGGAACAGCGGCGTCGCCGGCGGAGAGCATGCGGAACACGAAGTCGACGACCAGGCTGCTGCCTTGGAGATCGGAATCGAGCGTGATCCCGGAGAAGAGCGGCTGGAGGAAGCGCTGGATCATGCGATCCGAGAAGCCGAGCTTTTCGAACCGATGCAACGCCGTGGTGCCGATGCCGTCCCACATCGACTCGATCGAACCGCGCTTGACCTTCAGTCGATACGCAAGGATCCGCAGCTTGTCGAGGGGGGTCCCGATCGGTGCCATCAGCGTGGCCTTCAGCTGGCGAGGATCGCGCAGCGGGTCGCCGACGCGATGGAACGAGTCTGCGATGCGGACCAGTGCGCCGGGCTGGAATGTCCGGAGATCGAGACGGTCGTAGTCGAGCATCTCCCGACACTCCGGATAGGCCGTGAGCATGATCTGGAATCCGCGATCGAGCCGGTAGCCATCGACCAGATCGGTACGGACTCGGCCGCCCGGGCCATCAGAGGCCTCGAAGACCACGATGTCGTGGCCGGCGGCCGTGACTTCCTTCGCAGCTGCCAATCCGGACAGCCCTGCTCCAATGATTCCGACGCGCACGAGTTGTTTCTACCCGCTCTTGTTCGTCTCTGCTTCCAGGAGCGGGAGTTGCTCGTCGGCAGTACGCGGTTCAGGGGCCGTCGGACGGGGCTGCCCGGCGTCCTCGGCTGCGTCGGCCACGAGGTCATGAAAGCGGCGGGCGAGGGGGAGGGAGTCGATGTTGTCCGGTGTGTGGGTGAAGATCGACGGCGACCGTCCCTCGGTGAGCCAGCGGACGATCGTGGGCACCCACTGGGCCCAGCGCTCCAGACTGGCATCAAGGTCGGAGCTCCCGATGAGCCTGACGATCGGGCGCGTCGACGTGGCGATCGGCCGCACCGGTAGGCGGGGCTTCTTGTCCCAGGCGTCGACCTCTTCCTCGGTCACGGCGGGGCGATCGAAGAGCGCCCTCGAGTCGAGGATCACACGATTGATCCCTCGACCGCTCAGGAGATCGTCGACCGGGCGCTCGAAGGCTCCGCCGACGAAGAAGTCGGGGTGCCGGAGCTCGACGGCCCAGCCGGAATCGCCATCGAGCGAAGGCAGCCGAGCGAGCATGGCGTCGAGCGCAGGTAGGTCGTCGCCGCTGAACGACGGCGGGAGCTGGATCTGGATCGGGCCGAGTCGCTCGCCGAGCGGAGCGATGCGTTCGCAGAATTCGTCGGTGAGGCCATCGGCGTTCCGGAGTCGTCGCTCGTGGGTGATCGTGCGAGGAAGCTTGAAACAGAACTGGAAGCCGTCTGGGGTCTCCGCAAGCCATCGGTCGATGGTCGTCGACGGAGGTGTGGCGTAAAAGGTCGTGTTTCCTTCGACCGTCTCGCACCAGGTTGCATAGGCCGCGAGCTCGCCACCGGTGCGGACGTGTCCTGGGAGGTGGCGTCCCACCCATTCCCGGTGGGCCCACATCGCACAGCCGACGCGAAGCCGGGGTTGTACTGCGGCATCGGTGATCCCGTACGTTGGTTGGGTCTGAGGAGGCGTCATCGTGGGTGGTTCAGTGAAGCTCGGCCGGTCGAGGAACAAGGAGTTTCGCAACTGGGCCGGCAACCAAGTGTGCCTTCCCGCCGGTCAGCATCGGCCCAATTCGGTCGCCACGGTCTCCACGATCGTGTCGAAGGCTGCGGCCGACGGTGAGACGGTGAAGGCGGTGGGCTCGGGTCATTCGTTCACCGCCGCGGCTTGCACGAGCGGACAGATGCTGTCGCTCGATCGGATAAACCGGGTCGAGTCGATCGACCACGAACATCACCGGGTGACGGTGCAGGCAGGGATCACGCTGGCCGACCTGAACGTGGCGCTGGCCGAGGCCGGTCTGGCCATGCCGAATCTCGGCGACATCGCCTACCAGACCGTCGCCGGAGCGATCGGCACGGCGACTCACGGCACCGGTCTGCTCCTGGGGAATTTGGCCACCACCATCGTTGGCATGGAGATCGTCACCGGCAGCGGTGAGATTCTCTGGTGCGACGAGCACACGAACCCTGAGGTCCTGGCGGTGGCGCGTGTGGGCATCGGAGCTCTTGGCGTGGTCACCAAGGTCACGATCCAGTGTGTTCCTGCGTTCAACCTCCACGTGCAGGAGAGCGCCGAACCGCTCGATGAGCTGCTCGACGGGTTCGCCGAGCATGCTGCCGGCAACGACCATTTCGAGTTCTTCTGGGTGCCCGGGACGCAGCGGGCGATGGTGAAGCGCAACAATCGGACACAACGGGCGGCTAAACCGGAGTCGAAGCCGGCGTACTTCATGAACAAGATCGTGAGCGAGAACCTCGCCTTCGGGGCGATCTGCGCCGTGGCCAAGCGTTGGCCGACGGCCGTACCGAGGGTGGCGAAGGTGATCAGTTCCGCCGCCGGAGAGCGGGAGCTGGTTGACCGGAGTGACCGGGTGTTCGCTTCACCTCGCCTGGTCAAGTTCTGCGAGATGGAGTACGGCATCCCGATCGAAGCGCTGCCAGAGGCGTTCCGCCGGGTGCGTGACTTCACGAAGGAGCTGGGCGAGCCGATCGTGTTTCCGATCGAGTGTCGGGTGTCGGCGGCAGACGACATTCCGCTGTCGACGGGGCAGGGACGTACCAGCGCGTGGATCGCCGTGCATCGGGCGAAGGGTGTCGACTACACGAACTACTTCCAGGGCGTCGAGAAGATCATGGACGACTACGACGGTCGGCCGCACTGGGGGAAGCTGCATTTCCAGGACGCCGCGTCGCTGGCGCCGAGATATCCGGAGTGGGACCGCTTCATGGAGGTGCGGAGCAAGCTGGACCCGACCGGCGTCTACAGGAACCCCTACACCACCCGCGTCCTCGGCTGACCCGACAAACCTCGGGTTTGTACCCCACAGAATCGGGGGTCATAGCCTCGGGTTTGGGCTCAGCCTCCGGCGAGCTCAGCGTCGGGGTCGGATCATGGTGACGCCGTCGCCGATCGTCAGGATCACGGCGTCACAGTCGTCTCGTCGTGCAACGTCGTCGTTGAACGCTCGGAGGGCCTCGGTGTCCGGCGAGGTGTCGGTGTCGTCGATCACCCGGCCACTCCACAACACGTTGTCGACGAGGATCACCCCACGATGGGTGAGCCTCGGGAGGAGAAGGTCGAGGTAGGTCGCGTAGCCGGTCTTGTCTGCATCGATGAATGCGAGATCGATGTGCGGCGAGTTGTCCATCGCGCCGAGAGTGTCAGCTGCAGGACCGAGGCGAACGTCGATGCGGTCGGCAACGCCGGCGAGCGTCCAGGCGTGCTTGGCGGTCTCGAGATAGGTGTCCACGAGCTCCAAGCAGATCATCCGGCCGTCGCTCGGCAGCCCGCGGGCCAACCACAGGGCGGACATACCGGTGAAGGTTCCCACCTCGACCACCGTCCGAGCGTTGCTGAGTTCAACCAGTGACTGGAGGAACTGGCCCTGGTCGGATCCGATGTTCATGCCGGCGCGGTCCGGGAACCGCTCGCGGGTCGCCTTCGACAACCACGACGTCGCTGGATCGTGTTGTGGATTCGAGTGGTCGAGGACGTAGCGGTGGATGTCCTGTGGGATTCCGAATGATCTCATCATGCTCCTCGATGCATTCCGTCTGACGTGAGTGACATCCTCGGCCCGTAGGCCGGCGCTTTCCCCGAGCTCTTGGCCAGGCGGACCACCCGCCAGCGGTGACCGGCATACGGCTCGAGCAGTTCGAGCATGCGCTCGTCGGTTGCTCGTTCCTCACGTTCGAGGAACCAGGCGACCGTGTTCGGGATGTGATAGTCGCCGACAGGGACGGCGTCGGCGTCGCCCATGGTCACCGCCGTCACCATGTTGGTCGTCCATGGCCCGATACCTCGAATACGTTCGAGTCTGGCCTTCACCTGCGCCGGTGTGGAGTTCTCGGTGAGGCGCGGAAGTCTCCGCAGTTCCTTGGCGACACGAATGAGTATGTCGGCTCGTTTGCGTTCGACGCCGAGCGGGTGGAAGTCGTAGTAGGCCATGTCGGCGACGGTTGCCGGGCTGGGCAGGATCCAGCCACCGCGTGGCCCGGGTGAGGGTTCGCCAAAGCGTCTCGCTAGTTGGCGGCGACTCTGATGTGCTTTGGTGACCTGGACCTTCTGACCGAAGACTGCGCCGACGAGTGCATCCCACGGCCGGTCGGTTCGGGAGAGAACGAACGGGTAGCGGGCCCACGCGTGGGCGACGGGGCCTGCGGGCTCGAAGCCGTCGAGGTCGTCGAGTTGGCCGAGGAGTTTCGGCGCCTGCTCGAGCAGCCAAGCAGAGCCCTCGCCCCACGCCTCGGCCGACACCTCGGTGTCGGTGGTGCGGGTCAGGCGAAGGGTTCCGGTCCCGTCGGGGGTGCGGGTGCTCCACCATGATTCCCCTGGGCCGACCATGACTGGGTCCTTGGCTCCTCGCACGGTCGCCTTGAGTCGCAGCGATGCCGACACCATGATGGTGCGACGTGAGTCAGGCTCACCGGTGCCGGGCATCGCGCCAACCTACCGACTCCCCGGGATGGCGTCACGACCGCTTGGTCACGACCGACCGTGTGTTCAAGACCAGAGCGCGGTGAGCATCGAGTCGACCTCGTCGGCCACACCGACGCCGTCGATGACCGCCGTGTTGAGATCGACGACCGCATCGCTCGTAGCGGGCGAGGTCTCGTCGAAGAGCCCGCGGACAGGCTCGATGAAGCGGCTCATCTGCGCGTACAGGTGGCGGTCGTCGGTGCCGTGGCGGTTCACGTGGTAGCGAAGCGGTACATGCACGGAGAGCTCGTCTTTCGCCCGGGTGAGGGCGACGTAGAGAAGACGAAGCTCCTCGGCGAGCCCGGCCTTGTCGCCGATCGCCATGTCGGACGGAATGTTTCCGTCTGCGGCGTGGAGGAGATGGACGGCCCTCCACTCGCAGCCCTTCGCCGAATGGATCGTGCTCAGCGTGAGCCAGTCGTCGTCCTTGTGGGGAGGGCCGGCCAGATCGCCAGTCTTGCCGGGAGGATCGAGTGTGAGCTCGGTGAGCAGCCGGGATCGTGAAGGATATTGCGTCGCGGTTGCCGCCAGTTGATCGATGTCGGCGAGGCGGGCGGCAGCGTTCTCGTATCGATGAGGGAACACGGCTGCGCAGTACTGGTGGAGCCGGTTGATCTGTTCGGCCGGCGGGAGGTCGGATCGACAATCGTCGAACGACGCACGCAATTCGGCTGCGTGCTCGAGCGATGCACTGGGGAAACGGATGTCGCCGGAGAGCAGCCGCTCGACCGAGTCGACCTCGGGGTCAGCGATCGCCAGTTCCTCGGCGAGTCGTCGAGTCGTGGCCGGACCGACACCTTCGATCGTGTCGAACACGCGGTGCCAGGCGAGTTGGTCGGCTGGGTTCTCCAGTACCCGAAGGAGAGCGAGCAGATCCTTGACGTGGGCGGCTTCGAGATACTTCAGGCCGCCGTATTTCACGTACGGGATGTCACGTCGGGTCAGTTCCAGCTCGAGGTGGTCAGCGTGATGGCCAGCGCGGAACAACACCGCCTGTTCGCGCAAGTCGATCCCTCGTTCGCGAGCATCGAGGATTCGCTCGGCCACATCGGTGCTCTGGTCTCCCTCATCGTGGTGGACCGCGAGGACGGGTTGAGGGCCGCTGGTCCGCGTCGACCACAGATCCTTGCGGAAGTGGGTGTCTCCTCCCGTCTCCTGATTGAGGACGGCGTTGGCGACGGCCAGCACTGGCATCGTCGACCGGTAGTTCTGTTCGAGGGTGATCGTGGTTGCACCCTCGAATCGTTCGCCGAAGCGCCACATGTTCTCGACCGTGGCGGCTCGGAATCCGTAGATGGCTTGTGCGTCGTCGCCGACCGCGCACACCTGGGTGGTCGGGCCGACCATGCCGGAGATGATGTCGACCTGGATGGGGTTGGTGTCCTGGTATTCGTCGATCAGGATGTGGTCGAACAGCGTGCGGAGTCCTGCCCCGGAGCCGCTGTTCGCGATGCCTCGCCAGAACAGCAGGAGGTCGTCGTAGTCGAGGACCTGGTGTTGGCGTTTCCGAGCCGTGTAAGCGGCGAAGATCGTGCGGAAGTCATCGGCGTGGTCCGCTACCCACGGATAGTCCGTTTCCAGAACGTCGTCGAGCTTGGCCTGGCTGTTCACCATGCGGCCGTAGACGTTGGCGATGGTCTCCTTGCGGGGGAATCGTTTGCCCCGTTCACCGAAGCCTTCCTCGTTGCGGACCATGCCGAAGAGGTCGACACTGTCGCCCTGGTCGAGCACGGTGAAGTTGGGGGAGAGGCCGGCGCTCTGACCGACCGATCGAAGGAGCCGGTTGGCAGTGGCATGGAACGTGCCGCCCCACACCTGGCCTGCGGCGCGATGGGCCGATGCCGCCTTCACCCGGCCGAGCATCTCTGCCGCCGCTCGCCGGGTGAAGGTGAGGAGCAGGATCCGATTCGGATCGACGCCGTCGTCGATCAGGCGCACGACGCGGCTGACGAGGGTCTTGGTCTTGCCCGTTCCGGCGCCGGCGATGATCAGCAGGGGTGTGCCGTCGTGGTGGACAGCGGATCGCTGCTCGGGGTTCAGGTCATCGAACATACGTTCTCAGACTAGACCAGCCGTCGGACGCTGCCGGTGAACCCGAGGCAATCACCCCCGATTCTGTGGGGCTCAAACCCGAGGTTTGTGACCCCCATTTCCGGGGGTCGTGGCCTCGGGTTGGGGTGGGTCTGGTTGGGGTGGGTCTGGTTGGGGTGGCTCTGGTTGGGGCGACGGGTCAGCCGGCGTAGACGATCTCGTCGAACACGATGCCGGCCTCGAGCGTCTTGTGGACTGGGCAGCGCTGCGCGATCTCCATCAGCCGCTTGCGGGTGGCCTCGTCGAAGTCGCCGTCGATGTAGATCTTCGATGTGACGCGGTCGATCATGCCGGAGTGGCTGTCGTCGCATTGCTCGCAGTCCTTGGCGTGGACCTTCTCGTGCGAGTACTCGACCGAGAGCGAAGTGATGTCGATGTTCTTGCGCTTCGCGTACATCGACAGCGTGATGCTGGTGCAGGCCGCCACAGCGCCGAGCAGCATGTCGTACGGATTGGGGCCCGTGTTGTCACCCCCGAGGTCGACCGGCTCGTCCGCTCGCCAGGTGTGCGTTCCGTTCGTGATGTCAACTCGGTAGTCGGACTGGAGCTCTGCGGTGATCGATGCCATGGGCTGTGCAACACCTCACCGAGGTCGGGAGATTCCCTATCGCGCGGCGACTGTCTGCCGCGGTGGCGCAGGAGCCGAGCCCTGCGGCCCGTGGGCGGGCATGTGGATCGTTTCGCCGACGACGATCAGGTTCGGATTGCCGGATCGAACGTTGTTCGCGGCGATCACGAGACGCCAGTACGACGCGACGGTCGACGCCGACGGATCTGCGATGCCGTGTCGCTGCAATGTCTCGACGCTGAGCGACCAGAGGTTGTCGCCGCGATTCACGATCAGGTCGTGGGCGGGGATGGAGTCGATTTCGCCCTCGCCTTGTCGGTCGCTCGCTGCCTCCACATCCGGAGTGGTGGTGGTCGATGGCTGCGCTCGATCGAGCGGTGCTGCCTCGCCGGGTGCTTCGTCGGCCGGAGGTGGCGTCGCACTCGTAGGCGCCGTGCTGGTTGCCGTCGTACTCGTAGGCGCCGTGCTGGTTGCCATCGTGCTGGACAGTGCCGTGCTGGTTGCCATCGTGCCGGACCGCGCTTCGACCGTCGTCGGACCGACTTCGCCTTCGATCAACACCATCGTCGGGGATTCGTCGGCCTCCGCGATGCATGCGGTGCCCAGTGACAGGGCCAGGAAGACCTGTGCCAGGCGACGAGTGCCGGGAAGGGTGAAGCGGCGGAGCGTGAGGCCGCGGCGCAGGGCGACGGTCCACGAGACCACGTTGACCATGAACCACCCGACGATCACGCAGAGGATCACGGCGGCCACGAACACGACCACGTCCTCTGGCTGTCGAGGCAAGCGACTGCCGAAGAGCAGGTGTCCCACGCTCGTGCCGCCGGCCACTGCGCTGGCGAAGGCGGCGAAAGTTGCCAGACCCGGCGTGGGTGATTGGCCTCCGTCACTGATTGCAGAATGATCGTGAAGATGGAAATTGTGCACAATCATAGTAAACAAACGAACAGAGGAGCTGTCAAGATGATTCAGAAAGGCGAGCTCTCCGCCGATGGGTGATTCGATGGACGACACTGAACGCACAATCCGGCGCTTTCGGGTCGACGCTCGGGCGATGCAAGAGGACGCTGAGGCGGCCGTAGCGGAGCTGGCGATGGCCACGCGAACCTTGCGGGACGCCGTGCTCGATCATGCGCGATCGGGCGCGGCGATGCGTTTCGAGATCGGCACCGCCGCGCTTTCGGGCCGGGTCCGTCACGTTGGCAGCGAGGTGGTGCGTCTTGCCGTGGCCGACGGATCCCCGGTCGATGTTGCGCTGGATGCGGTCTCGCTGGTCCGGGTGGTGCCGGGCGACGCGGGCCGAGTCGCAGTCACCACGGGCCACCCAGAGACTGTGCTGGCGCGCTGCCGTGAACTCGTGCAGGTCAACGCAGAGGTGAAGATCGGGCTCCGGGCGGCAGAGACGGCGACTGGGGTGCTGCTCGCAGCATCGTCGACCCATCTCGAACTCGCATCGTCGACTGGCGGAGCGCTTTTGATTCCAATGGCATCGCTGGCCTGGATCGGCCCATCCGCCCGTTAGCGGTCGAGTGTCTCCTCGACCGGCACCACCCGGTTCGACTTGAGCGTTGTGATGATGTCCTCGAGGAGGAAGTGGAACTTCCGTGAGTCGGCCAGACGACTTGCGGGCAGGCGCCCGTCGTTGGCCATCGCGAGGACGGTTCGTGTGTTGAGATCGAGGAGTTCTGCGACCTGGGCAGTGTTCAACAGCGGGGGATAGGCCGCTCGAACCGCTTCGTAACCGTCTCTTGATTCCTGCATACTGGCCACAGTAGCGGTTCTTTCCGCTCAGCTCATGATACTGTCGGCCAAATCCCGTCGATCGGTCGACTTCGGCGGGTGCCTCGCGGCTCTTGCCGCCGATCCCTGTCGCTGCTTTCCTTCGCTTCTCCCTCCGGATCTCGCCGGTTGGTAGGCGATGCGAACAGCATCGACGTACGTTCGAGATTGGCGGAAGCAATGGAAGCACGATCGACATTCGGACGAACCTCCCGTGCACCGGCGGGCCGGGTCGGCCTTCCTCACGTCCTGATGATCGTGGCCGCACTCGCCACCTTCGTGCTGGTTGCATCGGTGCTGCGAGATCGGTCGGCCACCGAGTCGGTATGGATGGTGCGCAATGATGTCGCGGCCGGTCTGACGCTGAGCGTTGCCGATCTCGAGGCGGTCGATGTTGCGGCTGACACTGCGCTGCTGCCCTCGCTCCTCCGGGTCGCCGACGGCGTTCCCGTCGGTCGCGTTCGGAACGGGTTGGACGGCGGGGAGCCGTTGCTCGCGAGCGACCTCTTGCCGGTCGATGTCGCCGCCGTCGGGCGAACGTTCGCGATCCCGATCGACAGTTCGGTGATCGACGGGCTCGGCCTCCAGCCCGGCGATCGTGTCGATGTGATCGGCACCAACGCCGCAGGGTCCATGCACTACGTCGTGGTCGATGCCGAAGTCGTCCGCTTGCCCTCGGCTGCGGGTGGAACTGCGTTCGCCGCCGCAAGCTCTCGGTCCGCCTGGGTCACGGTCGGCATCGACGACCGCGAGGCCCTTCTGCTGAGTGAGGCCCTCGGCCGAGGGCCGGTCGAGCTGGTGCGATCGACCGGGTCTGCGCCGGTCGAGATCGTCGCGGCACCGTTGCCATCGGAAGGCGCTGGATCCGAGGAGGGCTCGTGACAGACGTAATCGCATTGGGATTGGCGCTGAGCACCCGATCGTGGCGCGGCTCGCTCCAACGGCACTGTCGCGATCATGTCGCCGACATCGATGCGTCGCTCCTGCGGGACGGCATCGATGCCGCGAGCGGTGACGTGTCGGTCGTGATGCTCGATGACGACACCAGTTGGTTGTCGCCGCCGACGGTCGTCCAGATGCGCGAGGCCGGCGTCGTCATCGTCGGTCTGTTCGATCCGGGTGAATCCGACGGCCACGGCGAACGTCACTTGCGAAGGCTCGGTATCGACGTCGTGATGCCATGCTCGCTCGATGTCGAGCAACTGGTCGAGGTCGTTCGCTCGATCGCGCCCGACACCGGACTCTCCGAACGATTCGTCGAGCTCGTCGAGACCGAGAGCGATCGGATCCCGAAAGGTGATCGGCAGGTGATTGCCGTCGGCGGCCCTGCGGGCGCCGGCGCCACCGAGGTCAGTATCGCCTTGTCCCAGCTGTGGGGTGGGATCCGCCCGCTCCTCATCGACGTCGACGAGACACACCCGTCCCTCGCCCGGCGCCTTGGTCTCGCCATTCATCCGCACATCGTCACCGCTGTCGAAGCGCACCGAGGCGAACAGCTCGCGTTCGGCGACGATCGTGATCGCATCGAGAACTGTCTTGCTCGTTCCGTGGTCGGGCGTCGTTCGCTCCCGTTCGACGTGATCGTCGGGCTTGCATCGCGTGACGATTGGTCGCTGCTCCGGCCTGACGACGCCTCGGCGCTGGTCGAGGAGCTCGCCGCTCGATGGCCGTTGGTCGTCACCCGTCTCGGTCCCAATCTCGAGGACCTCGCTCGTCACGGGAACCGCTTCGGTATGTCGCGTGCAGTGGTGCAGCGCGCCACCCGTGTGCTGGGTGTCTGCGACGGAAGCTCGGTGGGAGTGCTTCGGTTCGTCGACTGGCTGCTCGACGTGACCGCGCTGGTGGGGGAAACCCCGATCGACGTCGTGATCAACCGGTGCCCATCGTCGCCGAGTGCGCGAACCCAGTTGGTTCAGCAGCTCCGAGAGATCGCGGGTCCCCGTATCGGCGACGTTGTCGTCAGCGGTCACGACAAGCGAGTCGAACGTGCAGCTTGGGAGGCATCGCTGGTGACTCGTGGCGGCTTCCTGAAAGCGATCAGCCGGCTGCCATTCGATTCGAGCGTCGCGGTCCGCCCGACTGCGTCGCAGATCGACGCAGCGGACGACGACGCTGCCCGCGGCGGGCTCACGACCGACGGCGGGGTTGCGGCATGACCATCACGCCCCCGGCGCTCGACGCTTACGAGCACCTCCGGTACGACTGCCTCGACGAGCTTCGACGCCGTGGCCTCGACACGAGCGCCCAGGGCGACGTGCAAGCAATGGTCCGCTCCCTGGTCGATCACTATCAGATCGAAGCGACGTCGAGTGGCGGTCGTCGCCCCCTCCACGACCCGGCTGCAATGGTCGAACGGCTCTCCCGATCTCTACTCGACTTCGGACCGCTCACCCCGTTTCTCGACGGCACGATCGACTACGAGGAGTTGATCGTCCACGGCCAGGAGGTCAGCTACATCGACACCACTGGTCGTCTCGTGGCCCACGACGAACCCGTGAGCGAGCATGAAGTCGAGCACATCGTGTCGAAGCTGCTTGCGGGGGTCGGGGCATCGGTCGACGAGGGGCACCCGATTGCGCAGACGCAGATCCTCGACGGATCGGCTCGGCTCGGGGTCGTGATCCCTCCGATCGCCGACCGGATCGACGTCACCATCCGCCGGTACCTCGCCAAACGCGAAACGTTCGAGGAGCTGATCGAGTGGGATGCCATCTCTCCGGCGGCCGCTGCGCTGCTGACGCTGTCGCTTCGGACACCCACCGGGGTGATCGTGACTGGTCAACCGGGATCGGGAAAGACCACGCTGGTCAACGCTCTGCTTCGCTCTGCACAGCCGAGCCTGCGCGTCATCGTGTGCGAGGACACGCCCGAACTCTCGGCCGATCATCTCCACGCCGCCCGGTGGCGGACCCGGCCCGCAGGGCCGGACGGCAACGGTGAGGTGAGCCTTCGCCACCTCGTACGCATGTCGCTCGGCATGCGGCCCGATCTGATTGCGGTCGGCGAGGTTCGTGGTGAGGAGGCGTACGAGCTGACCAGAGCGGGCAACGCCGGCTGTGGCATGTTGTCGACCATCCACGCGAACAGCGCTCGGCAAGGTCTCCAAGCTCTGGTGTCGACGGCATCGATGGCTGGCCCGAACGTGTCGCCGGATCAGATCCGTTCCGTGTTCAGCTCGATCGTCGACCTCGTCGTCCACACCGCCAAGGAGCCGACGGCTGCCACCGGCACCGGGCGAGCCGGCCGTCGCCAGGTGATGGAGATCGTGGCCATCCCGCCGATGCAAGCGGCCGAAGTCGACTTCACGGTCGAACCCATCTTCGTGCGCGAGGACTTCGGTGCACCGCTGGTGTGGACAGGAAGTCCACTGCCATCCGAGCTCGAGGTCCGCCTCGGTCGTGTTCTGCGTCCGCACGGGATCTCGGTCACCGAACTGCTCGACGGATCGAGGGAGCTGTGATGCGCCTGCTTGCCGGACTCGCTGCGGGTGCGCTGGTCTACCTGTCTCTCGGCTCGTTGCTCGGTGTCACGCCGGCGTGGCTGCGTCGCCCCCTCGAACGACGCTCGATTGGAGTGTCGTGGCGAGAGTGGTTGCAGCAGGCGGGTGCAGACGTCACGCCGCTGCAATTCGTGATGGTCTCGCTCGGGCTGGGGGTCACGGTCGGTTCCATCGCCGGTGCCGTGGTCGGCGTTCCAGCCCTCGGTGTGGTGGCGGGGACGGTCGCATCTGCGGTTCCTCACAGCGTGTTTGCTCGTCGACGTCGCGCACTCGTCCAGGCGAGGCTCGCTGCATGGCCGGATGCACTCCGCGACCTGATCACCCATTTGCGGGCGTCGCTGTCGATGCACGCAAGTCTGTGTGAGATCGGGCGTTCGGGACCGGTGCCGCTTCGCTCCTACTTCAATCGCTATGCCGGGCTCTCCGGGGCGCTCGACCAACGAACGGCGTTGGAGGTCGTGCGTGAGGAGCTGGCCGACCCGCTCAGCGACCGCGTGATCGAGGTTCTGCTCGTGGCGTTCGAACAGGGTTCGTCGGTGGTGATCGACATTCTCGATGATCTCGCCTCCTCGTCGGCCGAGGATCTTCGGCTGCTCGACGAGATCGAGACGCTTCAACTCGAGACAAAGCTCGAGGCCAGAGGAGCAGCCGTGCTCCCCTTCGTCGTGCTGGCGATGCTCTGCGTGTTCACCCCGGGGTATCGCAGTTTCTATGCCACGTCCGCCGGATGGTTCGTGGTCATTGCCGGGGCGCTCATGAGCGTTGGTGGTCTGGTGGTGATCACTCGGCTGGGTCGTGTGCCGGTCGAGGAGCGAATCCTGGCTGTGGGAGTGCCGACGTGATCTCGCTCTCGATGATCGCGGCGATGCTGGCAGCGCTCACCGCTGGAATCGGAGTCCGCGTCCTGGTGCCGCCGCGCCGAGCGCTGGCACAGCGGCTCCGTCCTTATGCCGCCCTGTCGCGGTCGCGGCTCGGTACGGGATACGCAGGCGTGTCCGTCGTGGCGCTCACTGTCGTCGACGATCGGTCGGTGGTCGGTCGTGTCCTCGGCCCGATCGTTGAACGGTTGGCGGCAGGCCTTGGTCGACTGATCGACGCGGCCGACTCGGACACGATCACCACCCGACTTCGGCATGCCGGCTTCCGAGAGGTGGAGGCGGAGCAGTACCGCATGCGCCAGTTGACCTTCACCGTCGGCGGCGTGGCTCTCGGTGCTGCCATGGGTGCGCTCTTCTTCCGTTCAGTGCCGATGACGTTCTTGATGATCGCCTGTTTCGGATTCCCGGCGGCGACAGTCCAACGAAACCGCGTCGAACGGGCGATTCGGGACCGCCGGGCCCGTATGCGGAACGAGTCATACACCGTCGCTCAACTGATCGCAGTTCACATCCGCAGCGGCCATGGGCCTGTCGACGCCGTCCGGTCGGTGTGCGAACTCGGTCGAGGTCCGGTGGTCGAGGAACTGCGAGACGCCTTGCGGTGGATCGGCGGTGGGACGAGCCCTCAGCGGGCCTACGACAAGCTGGCCGAATCCACCCCCGAACCGGCGGCCGCCCGGCTGTATCGGCTGCTGTCGGCTTCGTCCCGTACTGGTGGCGACATCGGCGGTGCGCTTCTCGCAGTTGGGACCGACCTGCGGGCGGAGCGCCGCGAGGCATTGGCTCGATGGGCGATCAAACGCCGCACAGCGATGCTGCTGCCGCTGCTGCTGTTCATCGCCCCGGTGATGGTGCTGTTCGTCGGGGCGGCGTTGCCGGCTCTGGTGATGGGGCGATGAGCCTCGTTCCGAAACTGGTCGGTGCCCTGTCGCCGACCTCGACCGTGTGGAGAACACGATGAAACAAGCAAGTGACAATCAACAGGCCAACGAGGCACTCGGACGAAATGAGGAGCGAGGTGCGGGCGTCGTCGAATGGCTCGGGATCAGCGCACTCTCGATCGGCATGCTGGTCGTGTTGTTCACGGCGATGGAGGCCCTGGGTCTCGACGTCATCGCTCAGATCCGCGGCTCGCTCGGCCTCTGATCCCTTGCGATCATGCGGCCCGCGCGAGTGGGAGTCGAGAAGATACGAGCGAGGGTCGGCGGCCATCACGACGCTGGTGGCGTTCGGCATGTTCATGGTCTTCTTCACGCTCTTCGCTCAGTTCGCGGTGTGGCAGTACGGGCGGGGGGCGGTTCGGTCGGCCGCGCTCGAGGCTGCACGTGCAGCGAGTCCTCTCGACTCCGTTCCCGGCGCCTGCGAGCGTCGTTTCGCCGACGTGGCCGATGGGTTGCTTGGCGGGCCGCTGGGTTCGCAGGTGTCGGCGCCTCGATGCGTCGTGGGCGCCGACCTCGTGACCGTGGAATCCGACGTCCGTTTCGAGCCGTGGTTGCCGATCTCGCCGGAGTGGTCGTTCACGGTGACCGCGACTGCCGTTCGGGAAGTAGCGCCGGAGTGAGTCGCCGCATCGAACGGAAGCGCTGTCACAGGAGTGAGGGGCACCGGGCCGAGCGGGGGAGTGCGCTGCTCGAGTTCCCGATGGTGTTCGGACTGATTCTCGTGCCGTTCGGGCTTCTCGTGATCTCGGCGCCGACGTGGGTCGAGCGCCAAACTGCGGCCCGTGACGCAGCCGCCGAGGCTGCACGTTCGATCGTGTTGAGCGGTCCGGAGTCGTCAACGCCGGAACAAATCGTTCAGAACATCGAGGCCGGCTACGGGCTGGACCCGGGTTCGCTCGACGCATCGATCCCTCCCGGGGGTCACACGCCGGGGTCCTCGGTGACCGTTGACGTGGCGGTCGAGATTCCGGCGCTGTCGTTGCCGATCTTCGGATCTGTCGGTTCGGTGTCGTGGACGGCATCACACACCGAGCGGTATCCGGACTACGGAGCCGACCGATGATCGAGCGACGGCGATCCGATGGCGCCCGGTGCTCGGAGCGGGGAACAATGACGCTGCTCGGGATCGGGCTGTCGGCGATGCTGCTCTTCGTCGGCGGGTTCAGCCTCGATCTGTGGAGGGCTCACAGCGAGCGTCGAGCGTTGGCCGAGTTGGCGGACGCTGCGGCCGCTGCCGGAGCGAACGCCATCGACACGGCGGTCTATCGGGAAACGGGGGAGCTGGTCCTCGATCCTGCACTCGCAGAACAGTTGGCGTGGGAGAGCATCGCCGGTCAGGAAGATCAACGGGCATTGGTCGGGGCGCCCCAAGTGGTAGCGAGCACGGACGTGATCGTGGTGCAGGTCGAGGGCGAGGTCGAGATGACGTTGCTGCGGGTGCTCTCTGGTGGAGAGCCGTTCACGATCCAGGTGACCGCCGAGGCCGCTCCCGTTCGAGGACTGGATCCCTAGCGGCAATCACCGCTGCGGCTCACCGACTCGCCGGATGCTGAGCCACGCAACGAGGAGCAGGAATGGAAGCGCGAGAACATGGGAGACCGTCAAGAAGCGGATGGCCGTCGATCCCAGATCCCAGTTGTCAGTGACGACGTACTCGACGTCGTTCACGAAGAGCTGCGCATATCCGTTGGTGGCCTCCTCGTAGCTCCGGCCCGGAAGCTTTACGGCGTTGAACCGAATCCATGTTCCTGTGACCGAGCCAAGAACGGCCAGAACAAATGCGAGCAACGCGATCCAGGGGATGTCGAACGCAACCTTGTACGCGAACCACGCCCCACCGAGCAATGCCACGATCCCGCCGGCGGTCGCGAAGACGCCGTGGAGGTCCGCGATGCCCTCCGCTGGTCCAGGCTGTTGTCGAGAGCTACTCCCGACAACATGAGCGAACCACGACGGGTCGGGCTCGTGGGTGAAGAACTGCCAGAGCCCTGTGCCGATCAAGCCGCCCAGGATCGCGATGGACACCCCGGCGAGCACCTTCACACCTTTCTGTTGCTCGGGCGTCAGCGTCGACCGGAACCTCGCCCTGACGCTTCCGAGCCTGCCCAGCATCACGCCAACGTACATCGTGGCGTCGGCTCGACATGCCGACTTGTTCAGCGGTCAGACCAGGGGCCACGGGTAACGCTGGCCACCGGTGTCGTCCTCGGGGAAGCGGCCCTCGTCGAGAACCGCCCGTGCCCGGCTGATCATGGCGTCGACCTCGAAGGTGTCGAGCAGTCGGCAGAGCGTGTCGCGCGGACCTGACTCCACGAAGCGCTCGATCGACTCGAGAGATTCATCGGGAATAGCCTCGTCGACGAAGTCCCACATCACCGTGCGCAGCTTGAACTGCGCGTGGAACGCGAGTCCGTGGTCGATGCCGTAGACGCGACCGTCGCCGCCGAGCAGGCAGTGGCCGGCCTTTCGGTCGGTGTTGTTGGCGATCAGGTCGAGGACACACAGCCGGCGAAGGTCGTCGCCGCCGACTCCTTCTTCCATCAGCGTGAAGTAGTGCTCGGAGAAATGAGCGTTGACGAACGCCTGGAGCGAACCGGGCCCGAGCTCGCTGTCGACCAGCAGTGTGGGAGGCACGACCTCGAACCCCAGCTGGTCCGAGAGCTCGTACATTGCGACCTCGCGCTTGTAGAGACCGTCGGGAAAGTCCCACAGCGGCCTCTCGCCCTTGTGCGGCTTGTAGATCGCCCGGTGGCTGCGGCCGCCCTGGCTCATCACCACCAGCAACGTCGCATTCGAGCTGTATGGCATTCGCCCCTCGATCTCCATGTCGCCGGTGGCGAGCAATTCGACGAGCTCGTCGTGAGGAAGTCCGAACGCGGTGTTGTCGCTCGGGGGTTCGATCGTCGCCATGAGTGACCTCAGTTGAGGCGAGGACAGGCGTGGCCGCCGGGGCTCTCGGGCTGACCGCACAGCCGACACGGCGGCCGCCCGGCAGACATCAGCGCCTCGGAGGTGGCGATGAAAGCCGCTGCTTGGGCCGCGCTCAAGTGGATGCGCAGCGACGCGGTGTCCGGTTCGCTGAACGGCTCCTCGATCGGGTTGCCCTCCTCGTCGAACTCCTCGTCGATGGCGATCTCCTCGACGACGAGCACGACTTCACTTTCGCTCTCGTCCACGCCGACGGCGATCTGGCCGACCACCCACTCGGGAAGGGCAGGCTCGATCAGCGGCACCGGATCGGTCGCCTGGGGCTCGGGCGAAGGGAGATCGGCCACGACGGTCTGGAGGAAGGTCGCCAGCGCCGACACCTGCTGCTTCTCGATCTTGACCGAAACATACCGATTGGCATCGCCGGCTTGGAGGTAGAACGTGCGCGCACCCGGTTCGCCGACGGCGCCGGCGGTGAAGTGGGTGACCTCTCGAAATTCGAAGGACTCGCTCATGGCACGTCTCGTTCGTCTGGGACCCGGGGGGCGATCAGCTCGGAACCAAGCTCGAGAGATCGTCGCCCATCGAGTTCACGGCGAGAACAACCGGACCGCCGCTGGTGTAGAGGATGGCAGTGATCGAACAGGGACCCACCACGATCCGCTGGAACAGATCGAGGTGAGTGCCCAATGCGTGTGCGACTGCTGCCTTGATGGTGTCGGCGTGGGAGGTCGCCACGATGGTCTCGCCGGGGTGGGCCGCGACGAGTTCATGGATGGCGCCGACCATTCGGGTCTGCATCTCCGGGAACGACTCGCCGCCGGGAAAGCGAAAACCGCTCGGGTAGCGCTGCACCTGCGACCATTCGGGGAGCTTGTTGAGCTCGGTGAGCTTGCGGCCGGTCCACTTGCCGAAGTCGGCTTCGATGAGTCCTTTGTGGGTACGGACCCGCTTCCCGACGGCCTTGGCGATTGGTGCCGCCGTTTCCTGCGTCCGCTCCATGGGGGATGCATAGACGGCGGCGATCTTGTTGGGTCCCAATCCAGCGATCCGTTGGGCGGCCTTGTTGGCTTGTGTAATGCCCTCGTCGCCGAGGTGAAGGCCGGGAGCACGACCGGGAAGGACCTTGCCGGTCGTTGGAGTGCGGCCGTGGCGCACCAGGAGTACGAGCGTGGGCTTGGGCGCCTCGCTCTTGGACGAGCGCTTTCGGGTCGACCGTTTCGTGACGGTCGCCTTCTTCGCAGTCGCCTTCTTCGAGGTCGCCTTCTTCGCTGGTGGTGCCATGAGGCTCCCACGGTATCTACGGTGCGACCATGACAGCCCACCGGGAGCTCGCGCAGATCGCCAGCGAAGTCGCCGACTGTCGGCGGTGCCCCCGCCTGGTTGCCTGGCGCGAACTGGTGGCAACCGAGAAGCGGGCGTCGTTCCGAGACGACGAGTACTGGGGTCGCGGGGTTCCGGGCTTCGGCGACCCTGACGCCGACGTGGCCGTGATCGGTTTGGCGCCGGCCGCGCACGGGGCGAACCGAACCGGGCGAATGTTCACCGGCGACCGTTCCGGTGACTGGCTCTACCGCGCCTTGTACCGAGCCGGATTCGCCAACCAACCCGAATCGATCGACATCGATGACGGTCTCGAGCTCACCAACGCCTTCGTGACCTCGCCGGTGAAGTGCGCCCCGCCGGCGAACAAGCCGACACCCTCCGAACGCGACACCTGTCGTCCTTTCCTCGACCGGGAGATCGACGTGGTGGACCCTGTGGTGTTCGTCGCCCTTGGCGGCTTCGCGTATCAGGCGCTGACTCGGTACTTCGGCGTCACTCCTCGTCCGAAATTCGGTCACGGAGTCGAAGTGCCGATTCCCGACCCGGGTGGGGAGAAGAGGTTCGAGCGGACGATCCTCTGCTCGTATCACGTGAGTCAGCAGAACACGTTCACCGGCCGACTGACCGAACCGATGCTCGACGCCGTGTTCGCGCGGGCCCAGGAATTGTCCGCTGCCAAAACATGAGTGAAGACGAGGCGAACGGTTCGGAAAGCCCATTTGGGCTCCAGCACGTTCAGGTTCTGGCCGAAATCTGCCGAGAAAGAGTCCATGTTCATCACGGCAGGAAGCCACGAGGATGTGAAACCAGCAGTTGTCGACGGGCAGGTCGTCAGACTGCCGACCCTCGCCGGCCTGGTGAACGGAACACCGGCGGCCGCAGGGAACGATTCCCGGCACCTCTGGAATGCACTGGCTGCAGCCGTTCTGGCTGAGGACGCGTTCGCCGACATCGACGATGATCCGTCCAGCCCGCTGGCCGAGGTCATCGACATCGGGAGCTACCGGACCTCACACGAGATCTGAGACCACGTCTGCCGCCGACGAGCGGCTACCTTCGGCGAAGTGAGCCTTCGCATGCGAATTGGCGCCGGACTGGCGATGGTGTGGCTCGGCACGCTGACATCCTGCGGTGTCGACGAACCGACTGAGTACAGCGACGAGAATCGCGAAGCGTTCATGGCGGCGTGCACCGACACCGCCACCGACGGTCTCTACCAACAACGGGTGTGCCAGTGCGCCTATGACGAGGCCGCAGCCACGCTCCCCTTCGAGCGGTTCCGTGAGATCGAAGCGGCGTTGACCGACGCCGAGGAACCGGCCCTCCCGGAGGATTTTCTGGATATTCTCGCCTCGTGCATCATCGAAGAAGGTGATCTCTGAGCCGGGACTCGTCTCGGCTGAGGCGAACCACTACCGTCGCCACATGACCGACACCGCTGCATCCCCGGCTGCGAAGAAGGAACGCTGGACCTATCAGTGGAAAGAACTCTTCGACGAAGTGATCACCTCTGGGCTCTGCACGGGTTGCGCCGGATGCGTGATCGCGTGCCCTCACGACGTGATCGGCTACAAGCACGAGCCAGGCCAGTACAAGCCGTTCCACCTCGAAGAGGAGCTCGGCGAGGCCAACTGCATCCACGGTGAGAAGGGCTGCACGTCGTGCACCCGGGCCTGCCCCCGATTTCGGGCGTGGGAGACCGAGGCCGATGAGCACCTCTTCGGCCGGGTCCGTGGCGCCGACGAGGTCAGCGGCATCTACAAAGACATCATGCTGGTCAGGGCCAAGGACGATCGCGTCTACGACAAGGGTCAGGACGGTGGACTCGTGTCGGCCATCCTCATCTGGTGCCTGGAGAACAAGATCATCGACGGTGCGCTCGTCTCGATGCTCGAGGGCGGCACCGAAGGTGGCGGTTGGAAGGCGATTCCCGGCGTCGCCACCAACGCCGAGGAGGTGCTCGCCGGTGCCGGCAGTCGATACACCTACTCAGCAAACACGATGGCCTACGACGAGGCCATGGAGAAGGGCCTCGAGAGCCTGGCGTTGGTCGGCATGAGCTGCCAGACCTCGATCGCTCCGGTGATGTGGCACCGCAAGGTCGGCAAGGTCTCGAAGCCGATCAAGCTCAACATCGGCCTGCTCTGCTCCAAGAGCTTCGATGACTCGATGTTCGACGAGCTGTTCTGGCTGAAGTACGGCCTCGCCAAGGACGACATCGTCAAGATGAACATCAAAGGCGTCTTCCAGGTCTGGATGAAGAACGGCGACTACCACGAGATCAACCTGAAGGAGTGCCACGCATGGACCCGCGAGGGCTGCAATCACTGCCCCGACTTTGCTGCTGAGCACGCTGACATCTCGACCGGCGGTATCGGCAACGAGACGGACTGGACCCTCACGATCGTGCGCACCGACCTGGGGCGTGCGGTGATCGAGGCGATGATCAAGGACGGGGTCATCGAGACTCGCCCCGGCGACGACGACCCCGCCGCCGTCGCCCTGCTGCATCGGCTGGCGGAGAAGAGCCGCAAGCGCTGGCCTGATTGGGCGAATCCCACCGCGGCGATGGTCGAGCTCACAGCCAAGAAATAGGTAGAGCCGCCCGTTCGGCAAGGCATTCCTCGCGCACCCAGCAGCCGTCGATGTGGTCGTTGACCACCCCCATGGCCTGCAGCGCTGCGTACGCCGTGGTCGGGCCGACGAAACGGAAACCCAGCTTCTTCAGTTCCTTCGCCAAGGCCGTGGACTCGTCGGTCACCGCAGCGACGTCGCTCATCGCGGTCGGCGCTGGCCACGCCGCAGGCTCCTGCGACCATATGACCTCGCCGAGGCTGGTGCCGGCGGCGTGGAGGTCGACGAGGCGTTGGGCGTTGTTGATCGTCGCCTCGATCTTGCCTCGGTGGCGGATGATGCCGGCATCGTCGAGGAGGCGTTCGACGTCGGTCTCCCCGTACTCGGCGACGGCCGTGGCGTCGAAGCCGTCGAAGGCAGCCCGGAAGTTGTCGCGCTTTCGCAGAATCGTCAGCCAGCTGAGCCCGGATTGGAAACCCTCCAGACAGATCTTCTCGAACAGCGTCCGCTCGTCGATCGTGGGTCGGCCCCACTCGGTGTCGTGGTAGCGGGCATAGTCGTCGGTCGAGGCCCCCCATGAACATCGCGGTCGGCCGTCGTGTCCGATCACGAGCGAGTCGTTCGTCATGGAGACGAGTCTGGCAGAAGCTCGACTCGGCCCGGATTGTCGAGTTGGCAAAACTTGACTGGTGGGTCAAGATTGCGGCCATGGATCTGACGTACCCAGCCGAAGCAGAAGCGTTCCGCATCGAAATCAAGGAATGGCTGGCCGAGAATCTGCCGACCAATTGGTCCGGAAGTGTCAGCGACATGAACGACGACGAACGCGAGGCCTTCAACGTCGAATGGCCGAAGAAGCTCTTCGAGGGTGGCTGGATCTGCGCCTCGTGGCCGACGGAGTACGGGGGCAAGGGGCTGACGACGATGCAGTCGGTCGTGCTGAACGAGGAGTTCGCAGCGTCCGGTTCGCCCATGCGCGGCGACTTCTTCGGCGACACGCTGGTCGGCCCCACCATCCTGCAGTGGGGCACCGAAGAACAGAAGAAGCAGTTTCTGCCCGGCATCCTCCGCGGGGACATCCGCTGGTGCCAGGGATTCTCCGAACCGGAGGCGGGATCCGACCTCGCCGCGCTGCAGTGCAAGGCCGAGCTCGACGGTGACGAGTGGGTCATCAATGGCCAGAAGGTTTGGACCACCCAGGCCCAACACTCCGACTACGTCTTCCTGCTTGCTCGCACCGACCAGGTTGCGTCGAAGCACGCGGGTATCTCCTACCTCCTCGTCCCAATGGACCAGCCCGGGGTCGAGGTGCGCCCGATCCAGCAGGTCGACGGGTCCGGCGAGTTCAACGAGGTGTTCTTCTCCGACGCCCGCTGCACGAAGGACAACGTCGTCGGTGGTGTCAACAACGGCTGGAAGGTGGCGATGACCACCCTCGGTTTCGAGCGAGGCACCAGCGCGACCACCTCGCATCGTCGCTTCGAGCTCGAGCTCGACGCGATCGTCGACACAGCCAAGGCCAATGGACGCATCGCCGACCCGGTGATCCGTCAGCGTCTCGCCCTTGCCCACACGAAGGTGCAGATCATGCGAATCAACGGACTTCGCAGCCTGTCGGCCACGGTCAACAAGAAAAAGGATCCGGGTGTTGCCGCCATCGGCGCAACGAACAAGATGTTCTGGTCGGAATACCACCGGGACACGATGGAGCTCTGGACCGAGATCGCCGGTATGCAGAGCCTTGTGCTCGACGGCGACTTCGACGAGAACAGTTCCAACCCCAACCGTCGTCGCGGAATGGCCGGCTACCCGGTGAACGCGATGCAGGCGTCGTTCTTCTTCAGCCGGTCCGAGACCATCTGGGGTGGTACCGCCGAGATTCAGCGGAACATCGTTGGTGAGCGCGTGCTCGGTCTGCCCAAGGAACCCAAGCCAAACGCGAAACCCAAGGTCTGACGCCCTCGCGACTGGGGTCGGGGCTACTTCGTAGCGGGGAGTTCGTCCGGCATGACCGGGGTTCCAGACTGTCGCTGGGCGTCGATCAGGTCGCGATCGCAAACCCAGCAGATGTATTCGGGACGGGTGCTCATGATCGAGAGCTGAGTGCCGCGACTCTTCTCGAGGATGGCAACGGGCACCGGGTAGAGATCGCCCGCTCCACAGCGGGGACAGCGCCGTTCGCGGTCGCGTTCCCAGACGTTGCCACAGGCACCACACGTGATGGTGATCGTGCCCTCGACGTTGACGCCCTCGAGGTCATCGTCCTCATCGCACGACGGGCACCGAATCTCGTCGCTCATGACATCGCACCGTAGCTGACCTCGGTCAGTGGGTCGGTGCCACGGCGGGATGTGAAGTCGGCGCTAGCGTCTTCCGGGTCATGACCGCCGGACAGACCCCGCCCATCGAGATCATCGACCATCCGGAGAGACCCGTTCGGCGACAACGCGGTCCGCACCGGAGCTGGGTCGAGCGTCTGCTGCTGACCTTCGGCGTGGTCGCAACAGTGGGTTGCGTGCTCTCCGCCAGCGTTCTGGCGTGGGCGTTGCAGCAGTTCGAGGCCATCGCGACGGTCGATATCGCCAGCGTTGAGCAGGCCGCCAAGGGTGAGCCGTCGAACTGGCTGCTCATCGGTACCGACAGCCGTGACGGCATCGACGCCGGCGATCCGAACTCCGGCGTCTTCATCGGCGGTGACCCTTCCGAGCTGCCCAGTGGCAAGCGCACGGACACGATGATCGTCGCTCGTGTCGACCCGAAGAACCAGACCATCGATCTGCTCTCGATTCCCCGCGACCTCTATGTCCCGATCGCGGGAACCGGCGGAGAGTCGCGGATCAACTCCGCGTTCAACGCGGAGAACGGCGAGACACGGCTGGTTGACACCATCGAGGCCTACTTCGGTTTCGAGATCAATCACTACGCCGAAGTGAACTTCGTCGGGTTCCAGGACATCGTAGATGAGCTCGGCGGCGTGCCGATGTGGTTTGACCGCCCCATGCGCGACTCCAACTCCGGGCTCGATGTGTCGAACGCCGGGTGTCGAGTCCTCGATGGGTTCCAGGCATTGGCCTTCGCTCGGAGCCGACACCTCGAGTATTTCGCCGACGGCACCTGGCAGACCGATCCGACGGGTGATCTCGGGAGAACCTCCCGCCAGCAGTATTTCCTTCGGCGGGTCGTCGACACCGCTGCGGCTCAGATCGATCTCACATCCCTAGGCAAGATCAATTCGCTCATCAGCGTCGGTGGGTCGAACCTCGTGATCGACCAGGGAGTCGAGCCAGGAGATCTGCTCGGGCTGGCCCAGACATTCGCCGACGCCGGCAGCGAACGCATCGTCGGGCACTCGCTGCCCGTGTTCGACTTCCGGACCACGGACGGAGCCGCCGTGCTCGGTCTCGAGTTCGAACTGGCCCAGCCGATCCTCGACATCTTCCGCGGTCTGGCACCGTCAGCGGTCCAGGGCGCACCGGGCGATGATGATTCGGCACCCACCACGACGGCGCCGGCGCGTCGCGAGGTGTCGGTCCTCAACGGGAGCGGAGTCGCCGGGCAGGCGGGCCAGACCGGCTCTGGACTGGAAGCGGCTGGTTTCGAGGTGGAGGTCGGTGACGCCGATCGTCGGGCCGAGACGATCGTTCGGTATCCCTCCTCGTCGGCCCAGGTGGCAGAGGAGCTGATCAGCCTGTTGGCGACGGATCCCGACATCGAGATCGACGAGACACTCGATCAGGTCGTGCTGATCACCGGTGAGGACTTCCTGGGCCTGGCCGCTGAACGGCGGCCACTCACACCGCTCGGCACGTCGGTAGAGGCGACGCCGTCCACGGACGCTCCAACGACAACCGAACGCCCCGGCATCGTTCCGGAGGAATCACCCGAAGGCACGGCCTGCTCCTGAGCCGCAACGGGGAGCGGTTCTGGCCGCCCTGGCGATCAAACGGGCTCCCCGTCGAGGGGAGGCTCTGTCAGGAGATCAGCGCGGGTCGATGAGCTGGGCGATGAGTTGGGCAGCGATCGCGGCGGCCGAACCGTTTTCCGGTGTGACCCGGTACTCGGGATTCTCCGGGGCCTCGTAAGGATCGTCGATCCCGGTCATGCCCTTGATCTCGCCGGCGCGAGCCTTCTTGTAGAGACCTTTTGGATCGCGGGCCTCACACACCTCGAGCGGAGTGTCGACGAACACTTCGGCGAACGGTAGATCTGCGGCCTCGTGGATCTCGCGAGCCAATTGTCGAGCCGCCCGATACGGAGACACGAGCGGCACGAGGGCGATCATTCCGGCGTCGGCGAACAGGCGGGCGACGTGTGCCACCCGACGGACGTTCTCGTCGCGGTCCTCGGCCGAGAACCCCAGATCGACGTTGAGGCCGAATCGCAGGTTGTCGCCGTCGAGGAGGTATGCGGGGCGACCGGCCGCGATCAGTTGCTTCTCGAGCTGCACGGCGACCGTCGACTTGCCGGATCCGGAAAGACCCGTGAGCCAGAGTGTCATCCCGGAGGTCCCTGTGGCCGCAGCCCGCACGTCGCGGGCAACGGCACTCGGGTGCCAGCGGATGTTGGTCGATACGGGCTCGCTCATCGCAAGCTCCGGATCACGAAGCGCCGACGATCATTCCGGCAGCGACCGTGATGTTGGTTGCCTCGTCGATCAGGATGAAACTGCCGGTGGAGCGGTTGCGTCGGTACTCGTCGAAGAACAGGGGCTGGGTCGTGCGGAGGCGAACGCGACCGATCTCGTTGAGCTTCAACGATTCGGCGTCTGTTTCGCGATGCAGCGTGTTGATGTCGAGGCGGTAGTGAAGGTCCTTCACCAATGCGCGGACGGACCGAGTCGTGTGCTTCAACGCCAGTTTGGCGTTCGGTCGCAGCTCGGAGAACTCCGACATCCAGCAGATCATTGCCTCGATGTCCTGCCCGACCTCGGGCTGGTTGTTCGGACGACAGATCATGTCGCCTCGGCTGATGTCGATCTCGTCGGCGAGGCGAACGGTCACTGCCATTGGAGGGTATGCCTCGTCCAACGGGCCGTCGGCCGTTTCGACCGCAGCGACCGTGCTCGTGAAACCGGAAGGCAACACGATGACGTCGTCACCTGGCTTGATGACGCCACCAGCGACCGTGCCGGCGTAGCCCCGATAGTCGGGATGCTCGGCAGTCTGGGGACGAATCACGTACTGGACCGGGAATCGCACGTCGACCAGGTTGCGGTCGGATGCGATGTGCACCTCTTCCAAGTGGTGGAGGAGCGTCGAGCCCTCGTACCACGGCATGTTCTCCGACCGGTCGACGACATTGTCGCCGTTGAGCGCAGACATAGGGATGAAGGTCAGGTCGGTGACGTCGAGCTTCGTCGCGAACGAGGTGAAGTCTGCTCGGATCTGCTCGAAAACGGCCTGGTCGTAGTCGACGAGGTCCATCTTGTTGACGGCCAGCACGATGTGCGGGATGCGGAGCAACGACGCGATGAAGGCGTGACGTCGGCTCTGCTCGAGCACACCCTTGCGGGCGTCGATCAGCACGATCGCCAGATCGGCCACGGATGCACCGGTGACCATGTTGCGGGTGTACTGGATGTGTCCTGGCGTGTCGCCGATGATGAACTTACGCTTCGGGGTGGCGAAGTAGCGGTGAGCAACGTCGATCGTGATGCCCTGCTCACGCTCGGCCCGGAGGCCGTCGGTGAGGAGTGCGAGATCGATGCCCTCGGCGCCGCGAGCGAGGGTGGTGGCCTCGATGGCTTCCAGCTGATCCTCGAAGATCGATTTGGAGTCGAACAGCAGGCGACCGATGAGGGTGCTCTTGCCGTCGTCCACCGATCCGGCAGTGGCGAGTCGAAGAAGTTCCATTAGAAGATTCCCGGGGTGTTGATGAAGAGAGTGTTGATGGTGAGAGTGTTGATGGGGTGAGCGTTGTGGCAGCGGCTACCGGCGCTGATCCGAGTGGGGACCGCGAGCATCAGAAGTAGCCCTCCTTCTTGCGGTCTTCCATGGCCGCTTCTGTGCGGCGATCGTCGGCGCGAGTGGCGCCTCGTTCGGTGACGCGGGTGGCGCCGACCTCTTCGATGACCTTCATGATGTCATCGGCGGCCGAGTCGACGGCGCCGGTGCAGCTCGCGTCGCCGATCGTGCGGAAGCGCACCAGGCGCTCTTCGATCTCCTCACCCTCCATGCGGGTGATGAAGTCGGTGTCGGCCAGCCACATGCCGTCGCGTTGGAACACGGGGCGCTTGTGGGCGAAGTAGATGCCGGGGACATCGATCTCCTGCTCGGCGATGTAGTGCCAGACGTCGAGCTCGGTCCAGTTCGAGATGGGGAAGATGCGGAAGTGCTCTCCCTGGGCGTGGCGGCCGTTGTAGAGGTTCCACAGTTCGGGCCGTTGGCCCTTCGGGTCCCATTGGCCGAACTCGTCGCGGAAGCTGTAGACGCGTTCCTTTGCCCTTGCCTTCTCCTCGTCGCGGCGGGCGCCACCGAAGAGAGCATCGAACTTGTGAGTCTCGATCGCTTCGAGCAGGGCCGCAGTTTGGAGGCCGTTGCGGCTGGCTCGGGGACCTGTCTCTTCCTGGACGAGGCCCTTGTCGATCTGTTCCTGGACCGAAGCCACGATCAGGCGGACACCGGTTTCGGCGACTCGACGATCGCGGTATTCGATCACCTCGGGGAAGTTGTGGCCCGTGTCGACGTGCATGATGGGGAATGGAACTTTGGCGGGGGCGAACGCCTTGATGGCCATGTGAAGGAGAAGAATCGAGTCCTTGCCACCCGAGAAGAGCAGCGCGGGCCGTTCGAATTCCGCCGCCACTTCCCGAATGATGTGGATCGCCTCTGCCTCCAGGGCAGCAACATCAGTCAACTGATAGGTCATTGCAGTCCTGTCGGTAGTAGTCGCGTTTGAGTTTAGGAAGCATCACCGAAATCGGACGCTCTCGCGCTGAGAAGGTGTGCCCTCCCCTCAAGGCCCTTTGACTCAGCCGCCAAGGCCCAGAAGTTTGAGAGAGTGGAAGGGTTCATCGGCTCGTGCGTCGACCGATTGGTCTCGTTAGACGGCAAGTGCTGTTTCCATTCAAAAGGTCGTTTCATGGCTTCCACCAATCTGGCCGGTAATTCAAACGTTGTCTCGGTGTCGGAATACACCTCGGCGTTGCGCCGCCACCTGCCAGTGATTCTCGCGGCCGCGATCACGGGCTGCTTCGTCGGTGTGCTGCTGACCCAGCTCCAGACCGGGACCTACGACGCTGAAGCTCGAGTCGAGGTTCGGCCGCTGCTGGCAGCGGGCGACGATCCGAATCTGGACATCAGTCGTCAGGTCAACACCACCAACGAACGGCTGATCGCCTCATCGCAGCGCGTCACCGAGCGGGGCCTCGCACTCCTGCAGGCTGGCGATGATCTCGGGACCTCCGACCTCGACGATCCAGCCGTCGAGGAGGCTGCATCTGCGGCCGACGTAGATCAGGACGATGTGCTGGCCGCGGCCGAACTGATCAATGTGACCGTGCCGAGTGACTCGCAGATCCTCGTGTTCTCGGTGTCCGCCGGCGAAGCGGAACGAGCTCGCGACCTGGCCGATGCTTCTGCCCACGCCTATCTCGACTTCCGTGAGGAGTCTGGCCTGATCAGTACGCAGCAGTCGCGCATCCAGCTGCTCGAGCGAGAGTCGCAACTGATTTCCGAGCTCGATGCGTTGTCGGCCGAAGTCGCAGCGGCGGGCGAGGATCCTGCGCTCCTGCGCTCGCTGGGCTACCGCGAGGTGTCGAAGCGCCAGGAACTCCAGGGCATCGGGGCCAAGCTGGCCAATCTCAATGGCATCAGCGTCGACCCTGGCGTCGTCCTCGACAATGCCGATCTGCCTGAGTCGCTGAGTGGCTTGCCACTGCCGATCGGTCTCGTTGGCGGCGGTCTCGTCGGCCTCCTCGGCGGCCTCGGATTCGCCTATCTGCTCGACCGACGCGACGATCGATTCCGTGACACCGGCCGAGAGCTGGCGTCGATGGGTGTCGATGTCCTCGGCGAGGTGCCGGTCGGGTCTGGCCTGTTCCGACGTGGTGGCGAGGCGGGTATCGCCGAGGTCAACTCGCCTCGCGGCGAGGCCTATCGGCGAGTCCAGGGCAGCCTCTTGTTCCAGCTCGACCAGACTGACAAGTCGGTCGTGCTGGTCGCGGGCACCAACAATCCGCAGTCCGCCACAACGGTGGCAGCCAACATGGCGGTCGCGGCCGCCAGATCCGGCCGTCGGACGTTGCTGATCGGGGCCGACATGCGTCACCCGAGTCTGCACGACCGGTTTGGAGTCGCCAACGGAAAGGGCCTGAGCGACGTGCTCATGCACCACTCTGAGATCAGAGAGTCGATCGTCGTCAACGACGAATTTCCTGGACTCGAGATGCTGTTTGCCGGTTCGAAGGTCGACCAGCCGGCTGAGCTGCTGCAGGGCCAGGCCCTCGGCGAACTCATCGACCGAGCTCGTGACCACTACGATCTCGTCGTGGTCGAAGCACCTCCGGTCCTCCAGGTGGCCGATGCGAGCGATCTCGCTCGTATCTGCGAAGGCGCGGTCGTGGTGATTGAGCCGTCGCGTGCGACACGCCGCAACGCAGCCGATGCGATCGAGCAGCTTCGTCGGGTCGGCGCCGTCGTGGTCGGAACGATCGTTGCCGAAGGCGACCCCGACTGATGCTCAGTTCCAGTGTCGATCGCGGAGCGCTCCGCTCCGAGGTCGACGCCCCTCTGCCGTTCTGGCCGATCACCCTGATGGTGGCGTGGTACCCGCTCTGGTTCATTCTCGGTCTCAGCGGTTTCATGTGGGCGGTCCTGGCCCTGCCGATGGCGGCCTCACTGCTGCGTCGGCGAGGGCTCGTCGTTCCGAAGGGTTCTGGATGGTGGCTGATCTACCTGGTGGCCGTGGTGGGTTCGGTCCTGAGCCTCGACTCTGTGGCCAGACTCTTCGGGTGGGGCCTCCGGTTCGGCTACTACATCGGCGCCAGCGTGGTGCTGCTCTACATCCTGAACGGCGTGAAGGGCATCGACGTGTTCCGCACGATCCGTATGTTCACGATCCTCTGGATGGTGGCCATCGTCGGCGGCTACCTCGCTTTCGTGCTCGGCGATCTGTCGTTCAGGGCCCCGATGTACTACGTCACGCCCGGGGTGCTTCGGGAGAACGATCTCATCAAAGCCTGGTTGGAGCCGAGTTTCGCTCAGCTCCAGGACATCATCGGCGTTCCTGTGCCTCGGCCGAAGGCGCCCTTCACCTACACCAATGAGTGGGGCTCGATGATGGCCCTCCTCACGCCGTTCGGCTTCATTGCGCTCTACGACCGAAGGGTCGGCTTCTCGGCCAAGTTGATCCGCGTGATGATGATCGCAAGCGTTCTGCCAGCCGTCATCTCGCTGAATCGCGGTTTGTGGCTCAGCCTCGGCATCGGGATGATCTACGCCGCAGTCCGTTTCGGAGTCGCCGGTGAACGCAAGCTTATGATCCAAGGCCTCTGGGCAATGCTGGTGCTGGTCGTGGTGCTGTCCATCACCCCGCTCGGCGGGATCATCGCCACTCGCATCAACACCGGCCACTCCAACGAGGACCGTACGAGCCTCGCCGTTTCAGCCGTGGAGGGTGCGCTCGAAAAGCCTGTGTTCGGCTGGGGTGCTCCCCGCCCGAACGAGCGAAACCTCCCTTCGATCGGGACGCACGGCCAGCTCTGGTTCGCCACCTTCTCCCACGGTTTTCTGGGGGCGGCCGGATTCCTCGGAACGATGCTGAGCCTGGCGTGGTACACGAGACGTCAGCCTTCGACTGCCGGGCTCTGGGCCCATGTGGTGATCATCGTCGCCATCGTGCAGATGCCGTACTACTTGATGGTGCCAGACCAGCTGTTCACTGTTTTTGCTGCCGCCGCGCTCGCACTTCGGCTTCAGAACGAGGGCACTGTCAGAGGGGCAACGAGCTCGGGCAGCGAGGCGCTCACCCTCGCGTGATTCGGCACCTGATCACGGCGTTGGTGGCCGCCGCCCTGATGGCCGGCTGCACGTCCGGCGACGAGGAGACCGTCGTGCCAACGAGCAGTGATCGTCGTGACGGCGCTGACACGACCACGGTGGTCGGACCTGCGACAACCCGTAGCCCTGTCGCCGCGAGCCCGGTCGCTACGACTGTCGCTCCTCCGCCAGGTCCGCTCATTGGTATCGCCGTGCCTGAAGCTCGAATCGCGAGCATCGAGGCGATCGAGACCGAGGTGGAACATCGGCTGCACCTCGTCCGCGTGTTCCTGCGGTGGGACGACACCATCACCGATACCGACATCGGGGCCATCCAACGGGGCGGCCGGGCGGTGCATCTCAGCGTCCGTCCAGTTCGCTCGGACGGCTCGCCGATTCCGTGGGCGGACATTGCTGCGGCACAACCCGGCTCGACGCTGCACGAGGAGATGACCGCCTGGGCCGACGCGATTGTCCTGCTTGGCCCCGATCTGCGATTCACGTTCAACCACGAACCCGAGACATTCGAGAGCGAGCAGAACGGTGATGCCCTCGAGTATCGAGCAGCGTGGCGTGCGATGGTCGGCCTGATCCGCTCGCGGGGAGGGGAGAAGGTATCGATGGTTTGGACGGTCGGGGTCGACGTCCTGTCCAGTGCCAACGGCGAGCGTTGGTACCCCGGCGACGACGTCGTCGATGTCGTCGGGGCAGACCTCTACAACTGGTTCACATGCCAGGGCACCGACCGCCCCTGGCGCAGTTTCGAAGCGTTGCTCGAACCCGCGATCGCGTTCGCTGAGGAGCGGGGCAAGCCCCTGGCGCTTCCCGAGTTTGCGTCAGCGGCCGATCCAGACGACGAATCGCGCCGAGCCGGATGGATGGATGCCGCAGTCGACCACCTGCTGCAGCTGTCGACTGAGGGTGTCGACATCGAATTCGTGGCCTGGTTCGACGTCACCGCTCCCGGCGGGACCTATCCGGACTGTCGTTGGTCGCATGCAACCGATCCCGAGACGAAGCGGGCATTCAGTCGGATGGTGCGCGACCTCGTCGGGCAGTGAGCGGCTGGTCGACTCCGAAAACGGTTCGGCTGAGATAGATCCCGCCGAGAAGGACGATGCCTGCTGTCGCTGCGGTGATGACCAGCGCAGTGAAGTCGTCGCCGGTGACGAGGCTGATCGGCACGGTGGCGACCAGCGTCAGACCGATGGCCCGGACCCAAGCCGGGCTCGGCACCGTGATGCCGCTGTGTCGGTGCACGAAATAGCTGGCGATGAGGTTTTGGGCAACGACGCTGATGGCCCACGCCGACGCCGCGCCGGCCAGCCCGAAGCGGGGAGCGAGAACGAAGAGGAGGCCGATGTCGGCGACGATGGCGACCACGATGCCGGCGAGGCTGAGCTTGCTCTTTCCGAGCATGAGGAGGGCAAGATCGATCGGACCGGCCGCGGCGCTGACCATCATGCCGAGGGCGAGGATCGCGAGGATCCCGGCATCCGGCACGAAGTCGGGGTTCAGCAGGTTGGCGAGCGGCTCCGGCTTGAAGGCCACGATGACGAAGTAGGGCCAGGCCACCAGTACGAGCCATGCGGTTGTCTGCTTCAGGATTGCTCCGGCCCGGCCCAGGTCGGCGGCAGCGATGGCCCGTCGGAGTGTGACCGAGACAGCTTGGGCGACGGCGAAGATCAAGAAATTGCCGGCGGCGATGTAGCGAGTGAGAGCGCCGTAGACGCCGGCGGCGTCCGCTCCGAGGAGCGCTTGGACGAAGATGACGTCGATTCGTTCCAGGGCGATCTGGAGTGAGTTGGCCAATGCACGAGGCCTGGCGTACGCCCAGAACTCCGTCGAGGACACGGCGCTGGTGCCGTCGCCGGCGAAGCCGTGCAGCCTGGCGACGGACACGATCGCTGCCAGCATGGCGACAACAACGGGGATCATCCAGGCGAGTCCAACGGCCAGGGCTGACGGTGATCCCTTGATACTGGCTGCGCCAAGGAGCACGATCTGGCCGCCCGGCCTGAGCACCTGGCTGACGACGACCGTTGGGGTCATCGAGCCGAGTCCGCGTGTGGCCCCGAGCAGCGTTGCCGTGATGGCCCAGGCGGGGATCGCAGGGGCGAACGTCCTTACGAGTGTCGTGATCTCCGTGACGCGTTCGTCTGATACCAGATCGGCGAACCAGGGGGCGAGGAGTACGACGATGACTGCGACGAGCGTTGATGCCAACACGACGGGTCGAAGAGTTTGGAGGATCAGCCCACGTTGGGATGGTCGGTCGCCGGTCAGGGCCTCGGGCATGAAGTAGACGAGCGATGTCGGCGTCCCGAGGGCCAGGCTGTTCCCACCGATCGTGGCAACGGCGGTCGCGGTGAAGAACGCACCGGCGAACCCAGCCGATTCCTTCGAGACGAGGTACGCAACCAGGAAGCTGGCAAGCGTCGTGACCACCGCTCCGGCGACGGCGACCGACGACGCGGCAGCGTTCGACTGGAGCTTCGGTCCGGAATGAGTGGCGGCGCTCACCCGAGCCTCTGATTCAAGAGGGCAGCGACGGGGGCTTCGAGCGGCCCGAGGTCCAGCGGATCCCAGCCCTCCCCTCGCAGTCGTTCCTCTCGCATGATGAGCTCGCACAGGTAGAGGTCGAACGTGGCATCGACGGCTTGTCCCGTCGGCTCCAGTGCCGCCGCAGCGCGAGCCGCAACATCGCGGAGTGCGTTCTCCTCGTTGTGGGAGGCCAGACGCCGTACCGACTCGAATGCCAGGTGGAGGACGTCGAATCCGATCGGCCGGCCGTCGTCGGCGAACTCCCAATCCCAGACCTGCGAGGTACGGCCATTCGTCGCCGTGTTCCAGGGGGTCAAGTCGCCATGCCAGAGGCCGAGCTCGAGCTCCGTGTCGCCGTGCCGGTCGAGCAGTCGATCGACGTCGATGAGCTGACCGACTCGACCAGATCGGATGACGCTGAGGTGGGGGAGGTCCGCCACACGACGGCTCACCGTTCCGAGCGATCGGGCCAACTCGATGATCGTCGCCGACGAGAGCCCACCGTCGAGACCGGACCGCAGAGAGGTGGTCAGGGCCGAGGTCACGATCATCGTTCGTTCGCCGTCATCGATGCGGGCGAGCACGGTCGGGATCCGAATCGTGTCCGGCACACCGCCGGAGAGCTTCTCCAGCCATGTCGCCTCGTTCTCGACGAGCGTCTTGGTGAAGGGCGACCACCCCACCTTGGCAAAGCCGACCGAGCTGCCGTCGCTACGGGTCAGTTGGACGACCGGCTTCCGGTTCCGTCGGCGAGGTCCGAGCGTGATCGCGATCTGGACGTCTGGCTCGTCGAGCACTTCAGCGGCGCGCTGGACCAGAGCAAAGGGCCCGACGTCGACGGCGTCACCCGGAGCAAACCTGAGAGCGCCCAGTCTGGCGAGACCGATCGCGCCAAATGTGATGGCCCGTTCCCTGCGGCCCTTGCCGTCGTGGTAGCGCCGCAACGATGTGGCGCCTGCGGCCCTCGACTCGAGCGGTAGCAGGAGTTCGGGAGCGGACACCGATGGGCGAACGAGCATGCGCCGACTCGGCCCCACACCTGGGCCACCCAGAGCGCCGAGGAGCCAGCGGAGGTCCTCGTTCTCGAGTTGGATCTGGCTCATCGGAGCTCGCGGTCTGGCGTCGGACACGAGCTCGCACGACTCGTTCTCACCTGTTCTACAGGAAGGTGGGTCGGGAACGCACTGAGGCGTGCTGCCAGGCGATGGGCTGGATGGCCCTGGGTCCGCTGGGCAGGTTCTCCGCGACCAAAACTCCGTTCGGACGTCTACTGTTGGCAGGGTGTAGTTGGGTGTGAAGCCCGACCGCATCGGAGGGCGGGCGCCTTCCTCATGCAAGAGGCAGCCACGACGGCAGCGTCGAGGCTGATGGAAGGCGCAAGGTTTGATCACAGTACGCACAGCAGATGGATGCCGCCACCAATTGGGTGAACGGGAAAATTGCTTGAAACCCGCGTCGGTGTTGATGCCGGCCATCGATGTCTGGACCCGGGCATGACGGTGGTCGTCGACGATGGTCGCCAGCACGTGGCGAAACCAGAAGATCCCGAGACCTTCGACTCGAAACGGCGGGTGCTGTTCGTGTCGTCGGCAGGCGGGCACCTCTCGCAGCTCCTGCAGCTGGAACCGTGGTGGCGGCACCATCATCGCCGGTGGGTCACCTTCGATCTTCCCGATGCACGCTCGAAGCTCGAGGGCGAGGAGCTCGTGCCGGCGTACTACCCGACCACCCGCAATCTGATCAACATGAGTCGCAACTACCTTCTCGCCCGCCGCCAGCTCGACGAGTGGAAACCCGATGTTGTGATCTCCAATGGTGCGGGGACGGCCGTTCCATTCTTCATCGAAGCCAAGCGCCGCAACATCCCAACGGTCTATCTCGAGGTGTACGACCGCATCGATTCCCGGACTCTCACGGGCCGCATGGTGCGTCGATTCACCACCGAGTTCTGCGTGCAGTGGCCAGAACAACAGGCGCTCTACGAGAACAGCACGCTCGTCGGGCCGCTGTACTGATGGTGGCGGCCGAACAACCGGACGAGAACCCCGAGTATCGGGTCGTGGTGTCGGTCGGGACTGATCACCACCCGTTCGATCGTCTGGTCCAATGGATGGACCGGTGGGCCGAAATGCATCCTGACGTCGTTGTGTACATGCAGTCGGGAACGTCGGCGCCGCCCGAACGGGTGAAGGGTGCCGACATCGTGGCTCACGGCGAACTGCTTCGTTTGTTCTCCGCTGCGGACGTGGTCGTCAGTCACGGTGGTCCCAGCACGGTGATGGATGCCCGGAGTTCCGGTCGTCTGCCGATCGTGGTTCCACGTGACCCAGCCAGACGTGAACACATCGACAGCCACCAGATGCGTTTTGCCGACCATCTCGAACTGCACGGTCTGGCCCGTGTCGCCGGCTCCGAATTCGAGTTCCGCGCCTTGCTCGACGAGGCGCTCGAGAATCCGTCCAATTTCCGCATCGACCGCACCGAAGCCGTTGCGCCATCGGGTGTGGTTCGATTCGGGGCTGTCGTCGATGGCCTCCTGGGAGTCACGACGCCCGTCGACGACGATCCCCGATGACCGAAGGAATCGATCGATCGGTCTCGGTTGTGATCGCCACTCGCGACCGGCCCGAGCTGTTGCGTCGAGCGATCGCCGCCGTGCTCGCCCAGGAGCACCCCGCTCCGTTGGAGATCGTGGTCGTCTTCGACCGGAGCGAACCGGATCATTCGTTGGCCGATCACCCTTCCGTCGTCGGCCACGACGATCGTCGCATTGTGGTCACGACCAATGTCCGCTCCCCGGGGCTCGCAGGGGCCCGCAACAGCGGGGTCGCTGCGGCGACCCACGCGTGGATCGCCTTCTGCGATGACGACGATGAGTGGCTCCCTGGCAAGCTCGCCGGCCAGTTCGACGCCATCGATGTCACCCCCGGAGCCCGAGTTGCGACCACTGGCGTGTACATCCACTTCGAGGGCGAGGACACCGCCCGCATCCCCGATCCGGCCCGTCTGACCTTCGAGGGGTTCCTCAACGATCGCATGACAGAGGTCCACCCGTCGGCGACGCTCGCTTCCGCCGAACTGATCGCCGAGCTGGGCGATGTCGACGAGACCATTCCCGGTGGCTACGGCGAGGACTACGACTGGCTGCTGCGTGCAGCACGGCTCTCGCCCTTCGCTGTCGCCGCCGAACCGCTCGTGCGAGTGCATTGGCACGGGGCGAGCTTCTTCTTCGAGAAGTGGAAGACCATCGACGAGGCGCTCGAGTTCCTGGTGCAGAAGTATCCGGAGTTCCACGATCAGCCGGCCGGTCTGGCTCGGATTCGTGGTCAGCAAGCGATTGCCCGGGCGGCGATGAAGCAACGAGGCGATGCAGTCCGAACCGCGATCGAAACGGTGAAACTCAAGCCGACCGAGAAGCGGGCCGGCGTGGCATTGTTGATTGCCGCCGGGGTTCCTGCGTCGAAGATCCTGAAGGCGGCACACAAGTTCGGCAAGGGGCTGTAGCCCCGAGCCTGGCGAGCGCTAAGCTCATCTGACCCTGCCCTCGTAGCTCAGGGGATAGAGCATCGGCTTCCGGAGCCGTGAGCGGAGGTTCGAATCCTCCCGAGGGCGCTAACCGAAATCGTAGCTCTGACCAGGGGAAACGCCACCGGCGCCCCTGTCAGTGAGTGTCACTAGATACCACTTCGTATCGGTCTGTGACAGCCAATCGTGGGTACTCTGTGGGTACTGGGTGGGTACTGAGAGCGATTCGGGACGCGTCACATTGGTTGAACGGCTGCCACGCCGAACGCTGTAGCGACCCCGGCGAGCGCGATTGTGGCGATCAAAACCGTCTCGCGGAATCGACGTGGAACGAGGATTCCGTATCCGATGACGATCAGGGTTCGGACTACTGAAACGTAGAACCTGCCTTCTGCCTCGACTTGCTGCATGGGCGTCACCGGCTCTGACACGACTGTTCTGATAGGTCATGGCGACAACGAGTGCTCAAATACTGATGCCCAGATCTGGCCCGTCTCGTCCGATGGTGTGGATGTCCTCGAGTGCGTCGAGAAGGTCCTGGTTGGGTCGGTCCGGCGCTGCGATGTCGTTGAGGAGTGTCGGGCTCTGCTGTCCCGGGTTGGTGATGGCTTGGTCGTGTCGGAGCTGTTGGGTGTTGTCGTTGTGTTCGTCGGCGAGGTCGGGAATCTGAGCGGCGACGGTCTCGAGAAGTTCGACACGTTCAGTCAGCTCGGGAACACCTCGATCGGTCTCGGCGAGCTCGCCTTCGAGGCTCCTGATTTCGTTGGGAAGATTCTCGATGGCTCGTTTGGCGTTGTCGACGGTGGTGCGATGCTTGCGTCGATGCAGCGGTCGGTCGTAGGTATCGAGAGCCGCCTCTGCGTGTGCGAGTTGGCCTCGGGCGGTGCGGACCTGTTCGACGATGCCTGGACGGCTGGCGGTGAGTCCTTTGAGCCGGCGTCGTGCTTGGCCGAGTTCGGGTCGGACGTTGTTGATTGTGTTTGCGAGATCGTTCCGTCGTTGGTCAAGACGGTCGGTTTCGGCTTGTGGGAGTTGGCCTGGGAGGCGTGGGCCGAGTGAGAGTTCGTGTTGGCGGACTCTTGCGGGTTGGTCGATCCATTGGTTGGTGACGGCGGTGCGGATGGTGTCAAGGGCGGTGGGGTGGTCGGGTGCGGCGATGTAGGCGGTGTTCGAATGCCGGCCCCGTGTGAGGGCGACGTAGACGCCGGGGCTGTTGGTTGGGGTGTCGAGGACGAGGAGAGCGTGGTCGACGGTCCGGCCTTGGGCTGCGTGGCTTGTTTGGGCGTAGCCGAGTTCGACATGCTGTTGGACGTAGTTCGGCGGTAGCCGGACGGTCTCGTGCTCTCGGCCGACGCGAGCGGCGCTGATGGAGCTATCGGCTGCGATGTTGGTGATGGACCAACGGTCCCGGTTCTTCACTGAGTGCAGGCTGGTGGTCGTGAGCGTTCGTTGGTTGCGGCGGGTGACGATCTCATCGCCGACGTGCAGACGGTCTCCGGCTGGTGTTTCGATGCACAACCGCCCGGGGTCGAGCTGCCCGTTCTGAATCAGTGCGGCCTGAGCCGCGTGGTTCAGTCGGCTGACGGCTTCATTCGACGGGGCGAGCAGAAGAACGTCGTGGCCGTTGGTGCGGTGTTGGAGCCACTGGTTGATGGCGTTGCGGTCCATGCGTGTGGTGGTGCCGTGTTGGATGCGGCCGTTGGCGTCGTAGGTGTTGATGATTTCGGGGTTGCCTCGTCGGAGTTGGAGGGAGGCTTCGCGTTCCCACGGGTTGTGGAAGCGTCGGACGGTGTCGAGCTCGATGGCGCTGTGGGTGTCGAGGAGGTGTTGGAACATGCCGCCACGACCAACAGCGGAGAACTGCATCGGGTCACCAACGAGCGCTACCCGCCAGTGGTTGCGGTCGGCGAGGCGGGTGATGTTCGCGAGATGGCTGGTGGACACCATCCCGGCCTCATCAACGATCAGCGTGGCGCCGGGCGGGAGGTCTAACCGACGTGATGGCCCGTCGGAGCAGTGGTGTTCGTGGAGGAGTTTGTCGATCGTGTCCGCCCGGACCCCGGTCGGATTCCGAGCAGGCGCATCGGACCAGACGATCCAAACACCCCAGACGACCTTGATCGACCAGGTAGTTTCGGTGACCACCATGACTCGGCAAGACCCGTGCTTGCCTGATTTTGAACAGCCGGCGGCGTGCATCGTTGGAGCGGCGTTGGATGACAGTGGCAATCTGGTCATCGACCTTGAGTACCGCAATGTCGACCCTGATCAATTGGGTTTCGATTCCAGCGATGGAGTCCACGCCCACGTGTTCCCAAGTGATGAGTCGGTCGAGTCAGTTGGTATGCCCGGCGGAGAGGTCGTTGGAGGCGGCGAATGGACGGTCACCGATGCGACCCAACTTCGGGTCAACAACAGCGACCAGGACTTCCTCTCCAGAACGGGCGAGGTCTGCGCCGCTACAGCGACCAACAATCACACTCTGCGGCACCTCCACTCGTCCTGCTTCACAATCACCCGATAGATCCCGTCCTCACTGTTCAGCCAGAGACGAACCGGGAGCGCAGAAGTGATCACCACGAGGTGTCGCCAGCGAACAAGAAGCGGCAGAGCTGATCCAATCCGGCAACGAGCGATATGCGCTCAGCATCTGGCGGTCTGAGGCCCCAGACAACCGCTCGTCTTGCCGGCTCTGCGCTCGCTATCGGGGGCAGCGAGCTCGTTGATATGCACCCCCGCCCGCGGGCGGCGAGGAAGGTCAGATTGCTGGGAGATCAGGAAGGTCGATCCATTCGCGCCATGTGAGATCGCGGCCGACGTAGCGCGGATCCTCAAGCGGCCAGTCCCGCCCGATCCAAGCCGGCACGGACGCGTCGAGTGCAGCTTCGAGTTCGGAGCCCACGACCGAATCGATCACCCACCATGAGATCTCCGCGTCAGCACCGGGCTTCTCCGGGGGGTCGATGTACACACATCCGAGCAGCACCGCCTCATCACCGTCGAAGAGCGCGTAGTTGAAAGACTCATGATCCTCGATCTCCTGCGCATGCCGGGCGAGGTCCTCCCGGTCCTCCTCGGCCGTCATCGTCGTCGGCGGCCAACCCCATGCTTCGCCGTAGATCGACCACAGACGTTCGCGAGAGCCCATCACGGCAACCATGTCAAGCTCGGTGTCATCCGGATGGATCGGCCGGAGATGATGGCCCGCTTCACCAATCGGAACCACCTTCGGGTGCACGAAACCTCCTGGAAGCCAGCTCATGGGCCAACTCTACGAGGCCTGCCCTGTATCAATCAGGCACGACTACGCTCGCCGTCGCGCGCTGAGCAATATCGGATGCCCGGCGACACTGATCCCCGCCCGTAATGCCGGTTACCGGATCGGTTATCGGGCCTCCTGTCAATGTTGATATCAACCGGATTCTTGCCCATCGATGTGGGGCTTGAGAGCTCTCCATCTCGGTCACTTCAACTCGCTCGCAATTGCCGTCTGGCTGATCGTGAGTATGTTGCTGCTCCGGGCCATTGACCGGAAGTGAGTCGGGCTTCGGAGCTGAACCCCGACTCGACCGGTCATCACACTTCGGAATTTGTACTCGCCCGAGCAGCACGAACCTGACAGCAAGGCCGATCTGCCCCTCACCAGCGGAGACCTCGCAGGTGAAGACTATGAGCGCTGCGCTCCCCAGAATCGAGCGCACGTCACCCGCTCGCATTGCCGGTTACGAGCGCAGCTCGTGGCTCGCCGTGGGATCGTCGATGGTGACGAAGCCGAGGGACAGGTAGAGGGCAGCCGCGCCGGGGTTGGCGGTTCGGAGCCGGACCCGTTCGAAGATCGTCGAGGATGACTTCAGGCATTCGGCAACGAGTTTTGCAGCGATACCGGATCGCCGCTGGTCTGGGAGGACGTAGAGGTGGCGAAGTCGCCCTACCGCTGGATCCTCGACGTAGGGGTCCCGATTGAGGCCGCACATCCCGACGGTCTGGTTCTGCCGTGTGGCAAGGAAGAAGATTTCGCCTGGGCGGTCGAATCGGTTCACACCAGAGTCCCACTCGTGCGTGGCACGAGCAACGAAGTAGTGGCCCTCGGCTGCTGCCGCTTCCTCCAACTCTCGTAGATCGGGACAGACCCAGTCCGAATAGGCGCGCAAGACGAAGCTCACCAGCCGGATGGTAGCCAAGGCGTCCTAGTCGACGGGCAACGCTGGGTCATGCATGGCGGCTTGGCCAGAGCTTGCTTTCGGACCTCGACGCGAGCGCCCTCCGCCCGGGAATCCCGAAGCGGACGGGGTAAGCGACCCACTTCAGAACGGCACCTATGCGAGCTGTCAACCGCTCGGGAATGCTCGTGGCCGATGGATCTGACGTTCGACGACCGTGGCCGGTCGTTGTCTGAGCGGTCAGTCTCAGGATCTGCTCGCGGCGGTGCCTTGTACTCCACGCCGTGGGCGTTCGAAGCCTGAGCTGCTTGCTCTCAGTTATCGAACGTTTGACGCCGATGTTCTTGGTATGCCCAGATCCCCGTTGCTGATGATCGTGCTGGCGGTGACAGGCTCGGCGTGCAACCCGATCGCTGCGGATGAGGCCGAACCTGAGGTGTGCCGGGAGCAGGAGCGGGAGGTGCTCGTCGCCGAGGAGTTGCACAAGGACTCGCCCTCGGCGCCGTTCACGGTGGACGCCGGCGACGACGTCTGGGTCGGCCTGATCGCTGACTCGGACTACTCCCCGTCGGCGCTGTTCTCACAGGTGACCGGGCTCTACGTCATCGAAGAGGGAGATGTCGTGGCGTACTCCCGCGACGATCTCGGCTTCGTTGTCACCGACGACCCCTACGTCGACTTCGACCGCGAGGGCCAGTTCGTGCCGTTCGAGTTCGCCCCCGACGTCTACCAGGTCTGGAGCATCAAGACGCCTGAGATCGCCGTCGTCGTCTGCCCACCCGCGAACGACTGACGACCGGCCGGCGGACCCGACGATCAGCCACGTTTGGTGATTGGTGAGCCGGACATGATGACAAGCGCATCCCGTCCGCAGTGACCAAGGCCTGGGATCCGGGTCCTACGGCATCTGTCTTCAGAACCCGGTCCCAATGTGGAACGTCGATGATCCAGACGCCGTCGGTCGCCGATGGCCCGGGCAAGATCTTGGGGGGCTACTCGCAGGCGTCTGAGCTCGTGTGGAAGAGGAAGACACCCGAATCAGAGTCATACCCAGAGGACTCCCAGTCGCGCCAGATCGATGCGCACGCCGGCTCAGTATCCGAAGTGAATCTCCAGCGGGTTACGCCCGTAATCGGTTCGCCATCGGTTCTCGGAATCGGTTCGCTTTCAGTCTTGCGGTCCAGAACCCAATCATTGTTCTCGAAGATGGTGACTATGTCGTCCAACGAGTCGCGGTATCCGAACCGCAGAATGATGAATCTGTCGTTGTGACTCACACTTTTCCAGTCGGTGTTCTCGCCCGAATCATCCTCGGAACGCCCGAGATGCGGAGGCAGTTCAAGTCCTGATTCGATGCTGCGGAGCTCATTCATCTCAGCACTTACGAAAACGTTCGTGTCGAGCCACCAGTACCCGAGTATCAGCAGCACGAACACCGGAACTACAGCAAGTACGCGTCGCGCGATCGAAAAGCCCTTCTTTGGGTTGGGTGCTGGGAGCGTCATGGAGCCTCAAGTTGTTGTGGTGCTCAGCAGTATCGACCCAAGCGAGTGTCGAGGAAGTAGGAGTTCGCCCCTAGATGAAGGTGGGGGACCGTCGGTCACTGCGTCCACCGAGCAATATCGCGTGGAAGAGAGCCGGCGTGTTTCACCGAGCCGCACGATCGCGATTGCCGGCTATCGAGCGGGCCGCGGGCGTCCCGTCGATGTTGTTATGCGTGGCTTGGAATGCGGGGCGATCAGGCGGTGGCGATGTGAGCTCGGCTACCTGACCTCAGGTCTGTTCATGCTGAGCCGATTGATGTCTCATGTCCACTCCCCGCGAGTCGAAGCGTTTGACGTTGGCGCGTTTCATGGCGATCGTTCTCGCTTTGTTCGTTGTTTTGTCGGCTCCGGCGTCGACGGCGTTCGCAGCACCTGAAGCCTGCACTTGCGGTTACGGAAGGTCAACGATCTGGGACTACGTCGAAGACTCTGAAGCGGTGTTCGCCGGTGTGGTCGCGTCTGAGCGTGCGGTCGGCCCGTCTGATGTGGCGTGGCAGATTGAAGTGACCGAAACGTTCAAGGGGAACTTGGCGCCTTCGATCGAGGTGCTTGCCAGCGACGAGGAGGGGTACGCCTCGAGCAACTGGTGTCGTGAGGGCCTAGGGGCGAACGCAGGCCAAGAAGCAGTGTTTTTCGGTACCGAGCGAGATGGGGCGCTTGTTGTCGATCGCTGTGACCCGTTGCTGTCAACGTCTGATCTTGAGTTGATCATCGCTCCCGCCGCACAACCGGATGGGTCTGGCGAGGCGTGGGCGGTCGGTCTCGGGTGGCAAGACGATGCCAATCTGCATGTTCTTGATGGAGAGGGCCGAAGGCTTGCCGCCGCCCGAGTCGACGCGACGCTGAGGTCCGGTGTGCAGTGCGAAGGGTCGACGGTCGTTGCTATTGATGCTCGAGATGACGAGGGCCCGATCATTCTCCGTTTCGATGTCGTCACGATGATCGAGGTCGACCGGCTCAGGCTGGAGGGATCGAACCCAGCTCGCCCGCTGCACTGCGACGAGGACACGACAGTCTTCTTCGCCCGTATCTCTGAAGACGGAGCGGAGCAGTTCATGATTGATTCGATCTCGTCAGAAGGATCGAACAGTCTCGTCTCGATTGATCAACCGGAGAACACGGGTGCGGAATCATGGCCGTTCGCAGTCATCGCCCCCGCCAATGGCGATATTGAACCGGTCCAGATCATCGACCTGCGAACGAACTCGATTGTGGGGCTGGTCGAGGTCCAAGTAGATCGAGAGGTCGACCGACTGGGGTTCGTCAATGACGCATCTGGGGCACCGACAAGCCTTTGGGTCACCACAGTCAATCGGGAACGGGGATTGCGACAAGTCAATGAGATCATCGAGGTTGACCTCGTTCAGACGCCGTTGGACGTCGGATCGCCGATAACCATCACCGACCAGCTCGGTCCGGTACAGAACTACCTACAAGACCGGGTACTCCTGCCGGTGCAGGCTGACGACTCTGAGGTGCAGTGGTTCCAGGCTGACGGGACCGACCTTGGCAGGCAATCCGCTCGAGATCGAGTCCCAGGACGCAACGGCGAAATTGTTGCCACATCCGCAGGTGTCGCTTTCCTCGATAGCGAAGGCACGGCAAGGATCGTGCCCCCGTTTGGGTGGAACGGAAGCGTCGACGGGCTCATCGCCCTGGCCGACCAGCCAACACAAGTCAACCAGGTGCTTCCACCCCCGCTGTTCTCGGCGGAGGTGACGAGCGACGAAAGCGCATCGAACGCCGAGCCCCTGTCCTACGTCGTAGACCTCCCGACCGTCGAAGTATCGGAATCACTCACTCCGGAACCGGACTCAATCCGAGACGGGGAAGCGACCGGGAGCGAAGGTGCCGCGCTTACTGTCATCGGTGTTGCGACGCTCGGCGCCATCGGGATTGGGCTCTTTGGCCTCCGACGCCGCGCTCGACATTGATCAGATCGGCACCGGACCCGTCGGCCGCCCGCACCGGCGAACGAGGCTCGCTCCACGTACTTGCAAACCCGGGTCCGATGAGCGTTATGCGCATAACCAACAAGGAAAGGCAACCTCCCAAGCATTCCGAGATTGCCGGATCCTGAGCGGGGTCAGTGGTGCTTCCTGATGTCGCGATGACGCCTTTGCGGATGATGGGTCTGCTGCCAAGACTCGGACGTCGGGGTCGGACTAACCTGACCCGATGGCCTTCACCAGGATCACTTCAGACCCCGCCAAGATGGCTGGCGTTCCTTGCATCCGTGGTCTTCGGTTCCCAGTCGCGACCGTTGTTGCAATGGTCGCTGACGGAATGACCAACGACGAGATCCTCGCAGAGCACCCGTCCCTCGAAGCCGAGGACATCTCTGAAGCGCTGAAGTACGCAGCGCTCGCCGTCCAGGAACGCCAGTTGCCGCTGCTTTCAGCGTGAGGTTCCTGCTCGACCAGAACGCATCCCCAGCATTGGTTGGCTTACTTGCCGAGGCCGGTCACGATGCGGAACACGTCGGCGACCTCGGAATGAGCGAAGCGCCCGACGATGAAGTTCTCGCCGCAGCAAAGAACGCTGGAGCGGTCCTGATCTCATCCGACACCGACTTCGGCGAACTGCTCGCCCATTCCAACGCTGCTGAACCGTCGGTGATTCTGCTGCGACGGCAAGAAGGTCGTCGTGCAAGCGAGATCGCTGCGCTGATCCTCGCCAACCTCGATGCGGTTGCCGTCGACCTCGATGCAGGTGCGATCGTTGTGCTCGCCGACGACCGTGTCCGAGTTCGCAGCCTTCCGTTTCGACCTGAGAATTAGCCAACAGCCCACTCGATATTGTTCCGGCGGACCACTTGAACAGCCCGCTCTGTATCGGCACATTTGACGCTCTTCTGCTTCATCTGTGGGTCGGTGTTCGGCCAGGCAGCTGCGGTGGGTGGCTGCCGAGGGCGAGCAGTGCGAGGGCGATGAGGGGTTCGGGTCCTTTGAACCCGAACGCGATCCGGGTCAGCAACCGGATCTTGGTGTTCGTTGATTCGATGAGGCCTTGGGACAGCCCGGTATCGAGGTTGTTGTCAATGGCTTCTCGGTGCCGTTTGATCCTGCGACCTAGCGCAACGAACGCTGGGATCTGGCAGCGTTGCGCCCAACCCAACCACTGGTCGAGCGCTTCTTTGCCTTCGGGACCTTTCACTTTGAACACGAATCTCAATCCTTCTTTGAGGAGGTAGGCCCGATGCAGCCTCGGGTCGGTCTTGGCGATCCATTCGAGCTGGGCCCGCTGGTTGGTGGTGAGATCTGATGGGTTCTTCCACAACGCGTAGCGGGCCCGGGCGATCCCGACCGAGGTCCCCGACGCGCGACCCCGCGCTGTTGGGTCACGTGGCTTCCTTCTTCGTCGACCAGACGGATTGTTCCGTCGACCGGGGGCTTGATTCCATGCTCGGCGCCGTTCGACGTCGAGGGCTTCGATCGCCCACGCGACTACGTGGAACGGGTCAGCACACCGGATCGCGTTGACGGCCTTGTTGGCGACGACGCGGGCGATCCAGTCCGCCATGTCAGCTGAAACATGGGTTAGTTGGGCGGCTCGTTCGTCGCCGAGTTGGTCGAAGAACACATTCAACGCTGCTTCGCTGCGCCCTGGCCCGACCCAGACCAGGGCGCCGGTGTCGTGATCGACAACCACGATCAAGAACTTGTGGCTGCGTTTGTAGGAGATCTCATCAATGCCGATGCGTCGAAGTCCGTCCAGGCGGTCGATGTGTGTCTCGACCTCGTTGTTGACGCGGGTGACGATCGCTCCGATCGTTCGCCACGCGACCCGCAACAACGTGCACGTTGCTGACTTCGAGGTCCGCACCGTCAACCACGCTGCGGTCTCGTCGAACACACGGGTGTGGCCGGCGTCGTGACGGGCCCACGGCACCGCGATCACGGTCGGGCCGTGCTCGGCACAGTTCACCCTTGGAACGTTGGCTTCGATGAACACTTTCGTTGTCCCCGCGTCAAGGGTTCGCCACCGCCGTCTGCGGTGGCCCTTGGTCGAACCCAGGCGACCGCCGATTACACCGCCCGCACCGGCCTCGAGCCTTGGCGTTCGGTCGCACCGACACGATCAACGAGTCGTTGGTGTCGTCGACGCGGACGCCTTCGACGACCGTACGTGTGAGTCCGAACGCGCGTTCCCATCCCTTGTTGTTCTGCACCTCGTCTGCCTTCCAGCTGGTGACTTGTCCTACACAGCGAGAAACCTAGGAACCAGGCGGGGTGCAACCACCACAGGCCACGCGAATCACCCACACATCAAGCAGAAGAGCGACATTTGAGCGGGTGCGCTCGCGACCGAATGACCCACCGCATAATCGCGCTCACCAAAGCACACCGATTACCACATAACCGGCGAAGTAAGTCGGGTTCGAGCCCGTGACTGCCACCGCATAATCACGCCGTCAATATCGGACGCTCAAGGCTCAGTTGTCTGCAGCGCGATCACCGACATATTGCCGGATATCGAGCTGGTTCGAGGCTGGGCGGTGCGGCGACATTATCGAGCTGTCTTTGGGCAGCGCTGCAACGCTCGCTTCATTGTCTGGTCAGAGCGTTGCGCTCCTGTTGTCCGGGTCTGCGCGGCAGCCCTGAGCCTGCGGCGACAGGCAGAGGGTGCCATCACGATCCGGAGAACGTCTCAACCAACCATGGTCGACCGTCGATAGAAGCGTGATGAGAAGGATTGCTGCGCTCGCGATCATTACTTTCTTGCTGGCGGGTTGTGGAGCGAGTCTCACCGACCGGTTCGAGGGGACCTACGCAATCGCGGACTTTGAACTCGACGGAGCAACCCGCGAGCGATCCAAGAGCAACGAGGCTTGGTACACCACCGCTGAAGGCTCGTATGGGATCACTCAGAACTTCACACCCGAGGCAAATGCCGATGCTGCGCTGGTGCTGGATGCTGCACTTGCCGCTGCTGAGGCTGACGGCTGGGAGATGGAGTTCTCGGAAACGATCTCGAGCTGGCA
>RCMY010000046.1_pt1 | contig 104366 bp, 101 predicted proteins | sample 2041341 | NCBI WGS metagenome assembly RCMY01 (sample SAMN09708234, study PRJNA481090) | Marine sediment metagenome, whole genome shotgun sequencing project. | reverse complement strand
ATGCGACCGAAGTTCTCCGGCGTCACATCCATCTCTTCGCCGACGGGCTCGCCGTCCTCGTCGAGTTCCTGGGCATAGACCCGGATCTCGAACGTCGACGGGTCGATCGTGACCCATGCGTACTCGAAGGATCCGGGCATGCGCTTGTACGCCGACTCGAGCGCGTTGGCCAAGATGCCGTACAGCTTCTCGATGGAGATTCCCTTGTCTTCGGCCAATGCGGCCAGGGCGTCAGTCATCTCGTTGCTCATGATGGATCCTTCTCTTTGCTCTTCAGTTGTGGGCTGTTCAGTTGTGCTTGCTTTTTCGGTGACTTCTTCGCTCCGGCCTTCGGTCCACCCGGTTTCGGGGCAGGCCCCCAGTCGAAACTCGTCCTGGCCTTTTGGATGAACGCGACCTCGAGCGTGACCGGGGCAGGGTCGTCCTGGTCGATGCCGTCGATCTCGGAACCGATCACCTCGATACTGACACCATCGGCATCGATTGACACCAGCTCGCCTCTGACTCGGCGGGGCTCGACCTTCGGCATCATCTTCACGATCACCTGCTCCCCGATGGCACGCTGGAAGTGCTCGGTGCGGGTGAGCTTTCGCTCGACGCCGGGACTGGAAACCTCGAGGGTGTAGCGGCCAGGAACGGGATCGTGTTGATCGAGGATCGGCGAGATGAGCCGGTTGACATCGGCCAACTGCTGGGTCGTGATGCCGTTGGTCTTGTCGACCACTTCGTCCGGACCCCACAGACGATCGACCACGACGCGAAGCGAGTTGCCGTTCCATTCGACGTCGACCAGTTCGACGTCGAGGGTGGCGACCACGGGCTCGAGGAGTTCGGTGACGGTCTCGGGAATCGACATGGCACCTCCTTCGGGGGGCGTGATGGCAACAGATCGCGGCGACCGGAGCCGCTGGTTCGAACAGACAAAAGGCGTGGGCCGAGCCCACGCCTCTCGGCATGAGGGGCAAGGATAGCCCTAGGATCCGGCCATGGGGTTCCTCGATGCCGTCACCAGCTGGTTCCGACGAGAGGCGCAGGACGTCAAGGGCGGCGTCGAGCGACTGGAGGATCGGGTCGATGCCGATCTGACCCGCAAGGAACGCGAACTCGACGCCACTCCAGAGGAGCGCATGGAGATGATCCAGGCCGAGACCGGGGCCGACGATGCGCTCGCGGAGATCCAGGCCAAGATCGACGGTTCCCAGGCCCACGCCGAGGCCAGCGCCGAGCTGATCGAGCCGGACACCGACTGATCGAGCCTTGCGCCAACAGTGCGAGGCATCGAACCGATCAACCAACCCGAGGCCATGACCCCCGGAAATGGGGGCCCCAAACCTCGGGTTTGCACCCCACAGAATCGGGGGTGTCAGCCTCGGGTTGCTACTCCGAGCGATCGCGCTTGAGGAGCTGCACCACCTGTTCGGTGTGGTTCGCGTCCTCGCCCTTCTCCCCGAGGTTCCGGTCCCGGTCCTCCTCAGCCGCGCGGCGAGCCGCCGGAGCGCTCCCCTTCGCCCGCTCCATCGCCGCCTCGACGCCATGCTCGTTGATGTACTCGGCCCATTCGACGAGCTGACCGACCATCTCGTCCTCGGGAACCACGGCCACGTTGATGCCCTTGACGAACAGGTGGCCGCGCTTATTGCCGGCGGCAATCCCGATGTCTGCGTCGCGAGCCTCGCCCGGGCCATTGACCACACAACCCATGACGGCCACCTGGAGCGGGATCAGCTTGTCGGCGAACGCATCCTGCGCCTCCTGGGCGATCTTGTAGACATCGACCTCGGCTCGACCACACGACGGGCATGCGATCAGGTCGACGTTCTTCCGTTCCCGCAAACCGTAGGACTCGAGGAGCACCCGTCCCATCCTGGCTTCGTCGACCGGATCGGAGGTGAGTGAGTACCGAATCGTGTCGCCGATCCCCTCGGCCAGCAGGGTTGCGATACCGGCTGTCGCCTTGACGATCCCAGCCGGCGGCGGACCAGCCTCGGTGACGCCGAGGTGCAACGGGTAGTCGACCACCTCGGAGAGTTGACGGTAGGCCTCGATCATCAGCGGAACATTCGACGCCTTGACCGAGATCTTGATGAGATCGAAGTCGACCTGCTGGAAGTACTCGATCTCCTGCAACGCGCTCTCGACCATTGCTTCCGGCGTCACCCGCCCTCCGTACTTCTCGTAGAGCTTGGGATCGAGGCTTCCGCCGTTCACACCGATGCGAATCGGGACGTTCCGATCCTTCGCCTCCCGAGCGACGGCCTTGATGTGTTCGGGTTTGCGAATGTTGCCGGGGTTGAGGCGAAGGCAGTGCACGCCTGCCTCGAGCGCCTCGAGCGCCCGCCGATACTGGTGGTGGATGTCGGCCACGATCGGCACGGGACTGCGGGGAACGATCCGAGCGAGGCCTACTGCCGCCTCTGGTTCGTTACACGTGCAGCGCACGATGTCGGCGCCCGCTGCGGCCAATGCATAGATCTGCTGCAGGGTCGCTTCGTGATCGGCAGTCTTGGTGATCGTCATGGACTGCACCGTGATCGGCGCTCCCCCGCCGACCGGCACGTCGCCGACCATGATCTGTTTCGTCTGCTTGCGAGGGAAGGTGACCGCTCCGGCGTCCATGGTCGGTCAGCCTAGGAGGCGGCGACAGTCGAGGTCCGCCCAGGCGAAACCAACCGGAGGCTCACGCCCCCGATTCTGTGGGGTACAAACCCGAGGTTTGCCAGGCAGAAGGTCAGGAGATGGGGCGGACGATGTCGAGCCAGACCGTCGTCAGGCCGATGAAGCCGAAGAGGGCCACCACCGCGTAGGTGATCGGCAGGAGCTTCGTGATGTCGGCCCGATACGGGTGTTGACCCTTCCGGCTTCGGATCCGCTCGTACGTGGCGATCGCTGCGTGCCCACCATCGAGGGGCAGCAGCGGAATCAGATTCAGGATGCCGACGAAGATGTTGATCTGCGCCAGGAACAGCAGCGACAGCACCCAATCGATCTCGGCGACCTGACCGGAGATGCGCACCGCACCCACCAACGAGATCGGTCGCTCCTGCGCCTCGTCGCTGGTGATACTCACGTCCTCACGCCCATCAAGCACCAGTGAGCCCAAGTTGGCCCACGTCGACGGTGAGAGGAAGCGTTGCGGGATGAACGTCACCGCAACGCGGCCAACGTCGAAGCCGAGCCCGAGCGCCGTCACCGGGGACAGGGTCTGTCGGTCATAGAGCGCGGCGACACCGAGGAAGCCAATGGTCTCCCCGGTGTCGGTGGGCACCTCGGCCAAGGTGGTCGTGGCTTCGAAGGTCTCGTCGCCGCGCTCGATGGTCAGGGTCACTTCTTCGCCAGGACGTTCGAACACATACTCCGCCATGCTGACGAAGTCGTCGAGGACCTGGTCGTCGATGGCGACGATCCGGTCACCGACAGCCAAGTCGGCTTCGACCGACGGCGTCTCACCGGTCTCGAGGCGCCTGATCTCGCCGATGGTCCACGGCCGGGGAGCGTCGATCAACGCCTGGTCGATGATCGCTGCATCGCGCACCCCGATCAGCGACACCACAAAGATCAAGATCACCGCAGCCTGGATGAAGTGCATCATCGACCCGGCCGTGATGACGAGCATGCGGCGGGGATAGCTCTTGTTGACGTACGCCCTCGGGGCATCTTCTGGGTCGATCGGGTCGAGATTGGACATACCGATGATCCGCACGAAGGCGCCGAACGGCAGGGCCTTGATCCCCCACTCGACCTCGCCGCGCGTTCGCGAGAACAGGGTCGGGCCGAAGCCGATGAAGAACTGGGTGGCCTTCATCCCCGTCCACTTGGCGGTCATGAAATGTCCGAGTTCGTGGAGGAAGATCATGATCACGAGGCCGAGCACCATCGCCAGATAGGCGAAGCCCAGATAGCCGATGAACCCGAAGAAGGCGGCGAGGCCGATCAGAGCCGGCCAATTCGTGACGGCATCGCCACGACCGTCCTGCTTCGTGTCCCCGAGCGCCATCGACTGCAGCCGGCTCGGCTCCGCCGAGGTGTCTGTCGTGGCGTTGGTGTCGGTCATCGAAGTCCGTTCATCTGCATCTGTATCCGTTGGTTCAAGGGGAAGCTGATCATCTGGTCGAACGTCCGAGAGCGTTCACCAGATCATCGGCGGTTCGCCGAGCAAGATGATCCCCCGCGAGAACACCTTCCAGGGTGTCACCCATTCCTCCATCATGGGCGGCGAGTACTGCCGCGTTGACATCGGAGATGTCGACCCATCGGATGCGTTTCTTGAGGAATGCGTCGACGGCGACCTCGTTGGCCGCACTCAGCCAGGCTGGAGCCGTCCCCCCGATTCGGCCGGCCTCGAACGCCAGACCGAGACACGGGAAGGACTCGAGATCGGGCACCTCGAAGTCGAGCGATCCCAGGGTGGCCCAATCGATTGCGCCATAGGGCACCGGGAAGCGGTCTGGGTAGGCCAGTGCGTAGGCGATCGGGAGCTTCATCGTCGGCAGGGAGAGTTGCGCGATGGTCGATCCGTCGCTGTAGGTCACCATCGAGTGCACGATCGATTGCGGGTGAACCACAACGTCGATGTCGTCGATCGCGAGCCCGTATCCCAAGGCACCGGCCGGCGATCCGAAGAGCTCGTTCGCTTCGATGACCTCGAGCCCCTTGTTCATCAGCGTCGACGAGTCGATCGTGATCTTGGGGCCCATCGACCACGTCGGGTGCGCCAGCGCATCGTCGATCGTGACGGCCTCGAGCTCGCTCCGCTTCTTGCCACGGAACGGTCCGCCGGACGCGGTCAGCTGGATCCTCGACACCCGTTCCGGCCGATCGTTCGCCCGGAGGCACTGGTGCACTGCAGCATGCTCGGAATCGACCGGCACCAACTCGGCGCCCGGAGTCCTCCGCGCCGCCTGCACGACCGGGCCGCCCGCGATGAGCGACTCCTTGTTCGCCAGAGCGAGCCGCTTCCCGCTTTCGAGCGCCGCCAGCGTGACGGGGAGTCCGGCGAACCCGACCACACCGTTGACCGTGATGTCGGCCCGTCTCGCACATTCGGCGAGGCCCTCTGGGCCGGCTGCTGTCTCCACCTCATGGTCGATTCCGGCGGCCCGAAGTGCGTCTCGGAGCGGCCCGAGCGCAGCCTCATCTCCGACCGCCACGAAGGACGGGCGAAGCACTCGCACCTGTTCGACGAGCACGGCGACAGACGAACCGGCCGCCAGCGCAACCACCTCGTACCGATCAGGATCGTCGGCGATCGCCTCGATCGTCTGCGTACCGATCGACCCGGTACTCCCAACGATCGCCACCGAACGACGGGACGGGGTGGGGACGGAACTGTTCACCGGTCGAGCGTATCCCCTGGCCCGAAAGCCAGGAGAAAGCGAGCGGCGGGAGGGTCAGAGCAGACCGAGGACGTTACCCAGGTAGTACGCGCCCGGCAGAGCGAAGAGGAGCCCGTCGACCCGATCGAGGAACCCCCCGTGGCCGGGAAGGAGGTTGCCCATGTCCTTGACCCCGAGGTCTCGCTTGACCAGGGACTCTGTGAGATCACCGATCGGAACCAGCACACCGCAGGTCAGCCCGAGCAGCACCGAATCAGTCAGTGAGTCGGCGAACACTGAGATGTCGAGAATGCCGATGACGAGGCCGGCGACCACCGCGGCGATCAGCCCGACGATGGTGCCCTCCCACGTCTTGTTCGGACTCGCTGAATGGAACGGGGTACTGCCGAGGGCTTTCCCGCCGGCCAGGGCACCCGTGTCGGAAGCGACGGTGATCAGCACCGTGGCGAGAAGCAGCTGGATCCCGCCCGCCGACTGGATGATGAACGAGGCGAAGGCGGCCAGGCCGCCGACCCACGTGATACCGAGCATCGTCAGCCCGATGTTGACAGCGGGACGCTGCGTGTCGGCGCCGGAGAGGTACCACAGCGCACTCGCAACGACCGACAATGCAATGACGAGCGTGTAGCCGGCGTGGCCACGGTGATACGCCGCCAGCGGCAGCGCAGCACTGGCGACGATTCCGAGCAACGTCGCCGGGTGGAGCCCGGCCTTGCGCATGGCAGCGAAGACCTCGATGGCCGCGAGCACCACGACGCCCACGATCAAGGCGAGGGTGGTTGGCTTTCCGGCCCACAACGCAGCGGAAGCAACGATGGCGAACGCCACGCCGACGCCGATCGCCTGACCCATGTTGCGGCCGGCGTCCACCTCGACCACCGGCCGCTGCGCAGCACGGGCCGCCGCCGACTCTGGGCGCTGCGGCGATCCGGCAGCACCGGGAACGTCGACCTGATCGTCGTCGTCGATGGTGACACGACGGGGACCTCCGACACCGTCTTCGTCGGCGAACACCGCTTCGAGATCGTCGCCCGCCCATTGCGGGCCTTCACCATGCCAGCGGGGACCAGAGACCTCGGCCCATCCTTCGACCGCGTCGCGATCGCCGGCAATGATCTTGGGGACCATGCCCGTTGCCGGGGCGGTCCAGTGCGGCAACTCGGACCCGCTCGGTGCCGATTCGCTCGGCGCGCCGTCGGCTGCTGCCTCGGAATCGGCCTCTGAGCGATCGCCCGTCGAGGGGTCGGCCGCTTTGGCCAGCTCGAGCACAGACGCGGTGCCCTCATCGGTGACCGGCTCCCCATCGCCGGCGGCGGGTGGCTGGCCCTCGATCGGATCGAATCCGAAGATCGACGAGATGGTGGCATCACCGGTCTCGGCAGCATCGGCCGAAGCCTCGTCGCCTGCGCTCAGATCGATGTGGGGACCCTGATCGTCCTCAGCCGGCGCCGATCCGTCGTCAGGGACGACGGGAATCGGCCCGAAGTGATTGGGATCGATCTCGGGTGGCGGCTCGAAGACGTCGAAGATTCCCTTCGCCGTCGTTTCGTCTTCGTTGTCGGTGCGGTCGTCGGCCACGTCAGTTCCTTGGTGCGCCCGCCGAGACCGGCAGACGTCGTGAGTGAAGCGAGATGCTCAGACCTCGAGGAGTTCGTCTTCTTTATCTGTCAGCGCTTTGTCGACCGCCGCTTCGCTTTCCTGGGTGAGCCGGTCGAGATCCTTCTCGGCCCGCACCAAATCGTCAGAGGAAAACGCCCCGTCTTTCTCCGCCGACTCCAGATCCTTGCGCGCATCGCGCCGAACATTGCGGATGGCGACCCGTCCGTCCTCCGCCATCGACTTCACGAGCCGCACCAGCTCCTTGCGCCGCTCTTCGGTGAGTGGCGGGAAGTTGAGCCTGATCGAGCGCCCGTCGTTTGAAGGCGACAAGCCCAGGTCGGAGCTGCGGATGCCCTTCTCGATCGCCTCGAGATTCGACGGATCGTGCGGCGTGACCATCAGCTGGCGCGCCTCGGGAATCGAAACGGTTGCCAGCTCGAGGATCTTCATGTCGACCCCGTAGGCCTCGACAGAGATGCGCTCGACGAGCTGAGGAGCTGCCCGACCAGACCGAATGCCAGAGAACTCCGTGCGCGCATGGGTGATCGCCTTTTCCATCCGCTCGGTGGCGTCGTCGATGACCATCTCGATGAGCTCGCTCATTTGACCAATGTACCGATCGTCGAACCCGTGAGCAGCTTGTGGAGGTTGCCGTCCGCCATGAGGTCGAACACGATGATCGGCATCTTGTGCTCCATGCAATGCGTGATGGCGGTGGAGTCCATGACCTTGATGCCCTTGTTCAGCACATCGAGGTAGCTGAGCGAATCGATCTTCGTGGCGTCCGGATTGGTGCGCGGGTCGTCGGTGTAGATGCCGTCGATTCCGCCATGGGTGCCCTTCATCAACACGTCGGCGTCGATCTCGACTGCTCGCAGTGCGGCGGTGGTGTCGGTCGTGAAGAAGGGATTGCCGGTACCGGCGGCGAAGATGACGACACGTCCCTTCTCCATGTGACGAATCGCTCGGCGGCGGATGTACTCCTCGGCCACCTGGGGCATTCGTATGGCTGACTGCGTCCGAGTGGGAATGTCCTTCTGCTCCAACACGTCCTGCAGGGCCAACGCGTTCATCACCGTGGCCAGCATGCCCATGTAGTCCGCCTGGGCCCGGTCGAAACCACCCTCGGCTCCGGAAATGCCCCGCCAGATGTTGCCACCTCCGACAACGACGGCGACCTCGACACCGAGGTTGTTCCGAGCGTCGGCGATGTCGTTGGCGATCTTCTGCAGCACCGAGCCGTCGATACCGAAGCCCTTGTCGCCGGCAAACGCCTCACCGGACAGCTTCAGCAACACTCGCCGGTACTTGGGTGTGGGTGCTTCGGTCATGGTTCTCCTGAGGTCGTGTGTCGCCAGACGCGAAACGGCCTCGGGGAGACTAGCGCCCCGAGGCCGTCGACGATTCTGGGTGACTTCAAACCGCTTTAGTGGTCAGCCGACCATTGCCATCACGAAGCGGGTGAGGGAGCCGGTGCCGAGCTTGTCTGACACCTTCTCCTTCTCGCCGAACATGCCCTGCTCGACGAGCACCCGATCGGCGAACCAGGCGTTCACCCGGCCGTCGACGATCTTGTCCCAGGCCGCTTCAGGCTTGCCTTCGTTCTTGGTGATCTCGAGGAGCGCAGCGCTCTCCTTCGCAACCTCATCGGCCGGCACATCGTCGCGGACGAGGTAGCTCGGCTTTGCGAAGGCCACGTGAAGCGCGATCTCGTGGAGGAGATCGGCATCAACGCCTTCACCCTCGATGAGGACTCCGGCTCGACCCCCACCGTGCAGGTAGGCATCGATGACCTTGCCCTCGGCCGCCTCGTAACGGACGGCAGCGCCGACCTCGATGTTCTCCTTCAAGCTGAGCTTGAGCTCCTCGAGCTCGACGTCGAGCGACGCAACAGCGGCCTCGCCGTCGGCGAGCACGGCGTCGGCCAGCTTCTGGACGAAGGCTTGGAAGTCCTCCGACTTGGCCGAGAAGTCAGTCTCGGACTTGAGGTACACGAGTGCGGCCCCCAAGTCGCTCTGGGCGACGGCGACCACGCCCTCACTGTTGTCGCGGTCGGAGAGTTTGCTCGCCTTGGCGAGGCCCTTCTCGCGCAGAATCTGCACCGCGGCTTCCATGTCGCCATCGGCTTCGGTGAGAGCCTTCTTCGAGTCCATCATCCCGGCTCCCGTCGACTTGCGGAGCTCCTGAACGTCCTTCGCGCTGAAATCAGCCATGTGCTTTTCTTCCTTGCTCGATTGTGTTGAAGATCGATTGCGTTTGTGCGAGCGCTGACGAATCAGGCGTCGTCGGCGGGGGCGTCTGCCTCAGCGACAGGGGTCTCTTCAGCTGGGGCGGCGGCGGCGGCTGCGGCCGGTGCCTCAGCGGCCGGTGCCTCAGCGGTCGGTGCGGCCGCTTCTTCAGCTGGTGCGGCGGCTTCTTCAGCCGGTGCCTCCTCAGCTGGAGCCGCGGCTTCGGCGTCGGCTGCTGCCTTGGCGGCGGCAACTCGGGCGTCGCGCTCAGCAGCAGCAGCGGCTGCGGCGTTGCGAGCTGCGGCCTGCTGGGCGGCGATCTCGGCTTCCTCCTCTGGCGAACGCTCGGCCGGCGTCTCGGGGGCTCCGGTCTTGTGGGCGTACATGAGCTTGCCTTCGGCGACAGCCTCGGCGATGACGCGGGTCATGAGGTCAGCTGACCTGATGGCGTCGTCGTTGCCCGGGATCGGGAAGGTGATGAGATCCGGGTCGCAGTTGGTGTCGACAACGGCAACGATCGGGATCCCGAGTTTGCGAGCCTCTGTGACTGCGATGTGCTCCTTGATGGTGTCCATCACGAACACGACCGACGGCTGCTTCCCCATGGTCTTGATACCGCCGATGTTGCGGTCGAGCTTCTCGAGCTCACGCGTGTAGCGCAGCGCTTCCTTTTTCGGCATCTCCTCGAAATCGCCGGCAGCGAGCATGCGCTCGTATTCGACGAGTTTGCTGACCCGCTTCGAGATGGTCTGATAGTTGGTGAGCATGCCGCCGAGCCAACGCTGGTCGACGTATGGCATGCCGACTGATTCGGCGTAACGACGAATCGGCTCCTGGGCCTGCTTCTTGGTCCCGACGAAGAGCACGGTGCCACCATCGGCAACGGTGTCTCGGACGTAGGTGTACGCCTTCTCGATGCGGTTCAGCGACTCGACGAGGTCGAGGATGTAGATCCCGCTGCGCTCGCCGTGGATGAATCGCTTCATCTTCGGATTCCAACGCCGTGTCTGGTGTCCGAAGTGGACGCCGGCATCGAGCAATTGCTTCATGGTGACGACTGCAGTCACGTTGTTTCCTTCGGTTGTACGGCCGTGGGGCACTTCCGATTCGGCGCGAACGCCGGCCTGGCAGTGACCGTGGATCTCCCACGGACCGGATTGGTAGGTTTTCGACTCGTTCGAGCCGACAGGCCAGTGTACGGCGACAAGCGGGCGAAACCGATCAGCCGATCAGCCGGCCAGCAGGTCGTGGTATCGGACGTCCGATCGAACGTGGGCGGCGGCGAACGGACACACCGGCACGATCTGCCGACCACTCGAGCGCAGGAGTCCGAGCATCCCGTCCATCAACTGGCCGGCATGACCGCTGCCGCGGTGTTCGACACGAGTCTCGACATGGGGCACCACGACGACTCCTTCCGGCCGCACCGAATAGGTGGCGAAGCTGACCACCTCGCCGCCGATCAACAGCTCGAACCGGTGATCGTCTGGCCGTTCGATGACTCGTGGGGTGATCGACGCCGACTCGGACAGCGCTGCATTGCGCTCGATGTCAGAAGGTTCGATGTCAGAAGGTTCGATGTCAGAGGGTTCGACGGTCACGGGTGGGAAAACACGCACCGGCGCCGGATCATTCCGGCCCCACACATCACGCGACCTCTCACCACAGCCGCCGGCTCACAGCACCCACCGGGCCAGGCCGGCAAGCAGAGTTATGCTGTCTTCGACCGCCGATATCCCGCGCCCTTGGAGGGCCGAGCCGAGCACGGTCAGTAGGCCGACGCAGCGGGGCGGCGCACCGGCGATGGCGAGCTGCATCTCGCGCCGGACCTCCGGCATTCCGGGAAGTGCGCCATGCACCGAGGGGGCGTCCAGCAGAGGCGTCGGCACGACGACGTTCGTCGCGCCGTCCCACATCGTGTGCTCGCCCGCCACAACGAGGTCGGTGGCACCGGCAACGGCAATGACCGAGATCCCATCGGGCGGAGGCGGTGGGTCGACGATTCCTCCACCGCCTGCCTCGGCGATGTCGACGACAGCATCGGAGCTCCTGAAGTCAGCGGCGTCTCCGATCGCCGGGTCGATCAGCGACCCGACCCGCGTGCTCCCCGCCGTGGCGACCGCAGCAGTGGCGAGGTCGGCGCCGCCGTGGGGCGATGCGATCGTGATGACGACGTCGAGGGAGCCGAGGCCGGTTCTGGCGTCGAGCATCTCGATCGCCCGCCTGGTCACGACCCCACCGAGGCTGTGAGCTGCGATGTCGATCGGCTGACCTGGCCGAGCGGCGGCGACCGATTCGACGAGGTCGGCCAGGCGTGCGGCCGAGATCTCGACGCTCTGGAAGGTGTCCTCTGGGCCGTAGACGGTTCCGCCAAGCTGACGACTGAGCTCGCCGGCGACACCACCGAACGCCTCCGGGATACAACCGCCGGCGTAGCTGAAACCCACCACGTGATCGGGGTCGTAGCCGAGCGCCCCGTGGTCGAGCTCGCCGATCGACGCTCCGTCGCTGCTCGTCCCGAGTCCGCCGACCTGGATGAGCACGCGTTGCGCCATCGCAGCTGAGCCGGCCGGGGCGGCAACGGCGCTGTCGTCTGTCGTGCAGTCCTCGTGATGCCATTCCGAAGCGGCGTCAGCCAGTACTTCGAATTGTCGAGAGAGGCGCAGGTCGCCGGCGGCATCAAGAACAGCAGCGAGGGGGCGAACGCTGTTCCCGGATCCGACCTCCGTTGCGCGGATGGCGGGCAGCGCACCGGGTACGAGACGCACGACCACCTCGGCTCCGCCCATCAAGAGCATGGGATCGACGTACTCAGATCCGAGCCGAGCCGTCAGATGGAATCCGACGTCGGCGACAGCGACAGCCTGGCCCTGGCGTACAACTTGTCCCCGGGCGACCGATGTCGACGACACGAAGGCATATGTCGAACGCATACCGTTGCCATGGTCGACCACCACATGTCGCCGGAGGCCTACTGCACCGGCGAACACGACCGTGCCGCCGTCGACCGCTCCCACCACTTCCCCGCCTGTTGTTCCGTACTCGAGTCCCCGATTCCCAGCACCGAAACGAGTGGCGGGAGGCCGGAAGGGATCAATCACCTCCGCCTCGACCGGATGTTCCCAGTCCCCCGCTGCGGGGGCCATCCACAGCAACAGGGATCCAACGATCAGGGCTATGGCGACGCCGAGTCGCCGATCCTGGACACAACGGCGCATCTGCGCCTCCTCACCTCGAACCGCGTGTTTGGGGGAAGTGAGAGTGTTCGATCATTCGGCCCAGGGCCGCAATCGGAGACCCGACCGGGTCAGCCGGCTTCGCGTTCAGCGGCGGTGAGCCGCGAGCGCAGATGGAGCACCGCTTTGGTGTGGATCTGACACACCCGGCTCTCCGTGACACCGAGAACGTTTCCGATCTCGTTCAGCGTCAGATTCTCATAATAGTAGAGCGTCAGGACGATCTTCTCGCGCTCGCTCATCTTGTTGATGGCCTCGGCGAGCATCTGCCGCATCTCGACTCGTTCGTAGACCCCACCGGGGCCTTCGCGTCGGTCGGCGAGCGTGTCACCGAGGGTGACGTTGTCGCCTCCGCCGAACGACAACATGTCGTCGAGGGCAACGATACCGAGCGAACTGATCTGGGTGTAGAGCGTTGTGAGCTGGGCCATCGACAGATCGAGCTCTTCCGCGATCTCCTCGTCGCTCGGAGAGCGGTGGAGCTGCGACTCGAGCTTGGTCATCGCTCGCTCGACCGACTTGGCCTTTGCTCGTACCGATCGGGGCACCCAGTCGATGGAACGGAGCTCGTCGAGGACCGCTCCCTTGATGCGAGCGATGGCGTAGGTCTCGAACTTGAAGCCGAGACCAGGATCGAACTTGGTGATCGCGTCGATCAGACCGAACATCCCGTAGCTGACGAGGTCCGCCTGATCCACGTTCTGCGGGAGGCCCGCAGCGATGCGGCTGGCCACGAACTTCACCAACGGTGCGTAGTACACGATCAGCTGATCGCGGTCCTCCTGTGTTGGTGCTTCTTTGTAACGAGCCCATACGTCGTCGAGCTCGACCGTGCTGTCGATGTGTCCCACTGTTCCCGCCAAGGTTGGTGATTCTTCTGAAGGTGTCGGGTGGCGCTCGAGCACATTGCTCGACGTACGCCGCCCCCACTCTCCGTCGGAGTCCAACCACACAAAGTGAGAACTTGAGGATGTTTCTTCTGGAATCTTTCCGCCCAGCGTGCCGATGTCGGGAGACGAACCGAGATCCACGCCTTGAACAGTGGATCGAGACATCACGCTCGGTGGTCGGTGCTGGCGGGTCAGCCGGTCGACCAGGTCACCTTCGGCACCCGTTGAGGTGTCGTCGTCGACGGGGGAAAAGCGCTCGAAGCCAAGGGCTTCGAGGTACTTGACCTTCGCCGCTGTGATCACAGTCGGCAACACTACCGGCCAGATGAGTCCGGCCCGTCGATCGGAGATCATGGGACCGCTGCCGCCGAGACCTGACTGGTCCACTCACGCCTCACGTACGTCGCCAGTCCGACGAGTCGGGATCGCTCCCGACTTCGCCGGGCCTCTCTCACGGGGTCAGCGTGTTCGACCCCGGACCCTCAGTGGCTTGCGTCCACGGGATGGTTCCCACGATCAGACCAGTAGGGGCGAGTGTGTTCGACCCCGGACCCTCAGTGGCTTGCGTCCACGGGACCCCATCGCTGACAACGGTTTCGGAGCTGTCGCTCCGCAGCACCAGAGCGGCGGCGATCGCCCCGGCCACGAGCAGGATCACGACGGGAATCCATCGCATCCAGCGAATGCCAGATGCCGGACGGCGGCCCCCCGCGATTGCAGGATGTGTCAGCGCCCGAGCGTCATCGGGAATGACGACATCGTCGGGAATCCTCGGAAGGACTTCGTGTGGGTCGGGAAGGTGTTCGGCCGTTTCCCGAATTGCGTCTCGTTCGAACAGTTTGTTCATCTTTGCTCCTCTCCTCGGGTTGGTGTTCCTTCGGTCCGATTGTCCTCCCGAGGACTTGAGACCCACGACCACGGTGTCCATGAAGACCCTGTGGGACTTCTGGCACTGCCCTTGGAAATGGCTTGGAGGACACTGGAAGGAGAAGAGGAGGAGGACAGCGTGCAGACCGACCAGATGATTCGTTTGCTCGGGCCGATCGACGTGCTCACGCCGTCCGGATCTGTGACCGTCGGCGGCCGCCAGACTCGCTCGTTGTTGGGTGCCCTCGCCATCGGCGCCGGCCACGCCGTCTCGATCGACCATCTCTACGACGTCCTGTGGGACGAACACCCGCCAGACTCGGCATACAACACGCTTCAGTCGTACATCTCGCATCTCCGCCAGATCCTCGGTGCCGAATCGATCGCCCGCGTCAACCACTCGTACGAGCTCTCAGCGAAGGCACGAAACATCGATGCGCTGGCCTTCGAGCGGCTGGTCGGTGAGGCTGCGGAGTCGAGAGAGAGCCCCGAGCATTGCCAGAACGTCTGCCGCGAGGCACTCGCTTTGTGGCGGGGTCGCCCGTTTGGAGATCTGACCGACGACGAGGCGTTCCGGCTCGAGTCGTACCGCCTCGACGAGCTGCGGCTGGTGGCCATGGAGCTCGCACTCGAGGCCGACTTGTCGCTGGGACACGCGGAGTTGGTTGTCGGCGAACTCGAGAGCGCCGTGGAAGAACACCCCTATCGGGAACACCTCTGGTTCCTGTTGATCGCCGCTCTGGCGCGGTGCGACCGCCGGGTCGAGGCTTTGCGGGCGTGTGCCCGTCTTCGCAGCGAACTGAGCGAGGTCGGGCTGGCGCCGAACGATCGCTTGACCGCGATGGAGCAGGACATTCTGGCCGGGCGCACGCCGGAGATCAGAGGGCGGCAGCCGCCGAAACCGTGTGACCCCGGATCTCGATGACACGGCGAGCGGCGAGGCCGGACACGAGTCCGCCAACGTCGGGTGCGGGAAGCCCGAGCATCTCGATGATCCGATCGAGATGCACGGTGCCGCCCTGGACCGCCTCGACGATTCGTCGCTCGTCGGACGTCAGCGATGCGGCGTCGACCACCGGTCCGGTCGATGTAGCCGATCGCTCATCGGCGTGGTGGATGATGCCCAGGGCCGACAAGACGTCGGCGCCGTGCCGCACGGGCATCGCTCCGTCGAAGAGCAGACTGTTCGTGCCGTCGGACGCTGAGGACAACGGAGAGCCAGGAACGGCGCCGACCGTGATGCCGCGTGTCATCGCCTCATCGACCGTGCTCAGTGCGCCGCCTCTTGCATGGCTCTCGACCACCACCACGAGGTCGCTCAGTGCGGCGATCAGGCGGTTTCGTGCAGGGAACCGCCACTTGGTCGGCCGTTGCCCGAGCGGCACCTCGGAGAGGAGAAGCCCGCTCGACCCCACCTGCTCCCACAAACCTCCGTTCGATGCCGGGTAGATGACGTCGAGCCCGCAGGCGACGACACCGACAGCCGGCCCACCAGCATCGAGACAGCCTCGATGTGCAGCTGCATCGACACCGAGAGCGAGGCCGCTGACGACTCCCACGCCCGCCGCGCCGAGATCCGCCCCCATCGCCGACGCCACCTGTCGGCCTACCGAACTGCATCGTCGCGTTCCGACGACAGCGACCTTCGGCGTCAGCGCGAGCAGCCCGAGATCACCGCGGGCGAACACGATGACGGGCGGGTGCGGATCACCGGCGAACGGCCAGCGCTCATCGGACGGGTCGAGCACGTGGTACCCGTGCAATCGATGGGCTTCGAGGTCGACCGAGCGCTCGGCCCGGTCGATGTCGTTGAACCAGGAAGACGCGACATCGGCCGAGATTCGAGGCGGCTCGTCACCACCGATCGGGGGGAGCCGCCGCCGGCGGAGTTCGGCGAGCGCATCGGCGGGAGCGTTTGACGCCGTGAGCGCTCGAATCCGATTCGGACCCATGTTGACGAGGGACAGCAGCACGATCAGCGCCTGGAGATCGTCATCGGAAGTGGTGGTCATCGGGCGGTTCCGAGCAATGCGGTCGGCCGGACCCGGAGCAGCAGGGCACCGCTCGCATGGGACGCGGCGATTCTCTCCGGACCGCCGTCGAGATCGGCGATCGTTCGTGCCAATCGCCAGACTCGACGAAAGCCCCGCGCCGTCAGTCTCCCGTCGAGCAATGCCGCCTCGAGCAGGTCGCGGGCCTCTGGCTCGAGCGGGGCGATCGTGTCGAGTCGGTCAGCGCGGAGCATGGCGTTGCACCTCACACCGCGTTGCCTCGCCCGGTCTCGGGCCACGGCCACGCGAGCTCCTACCTCGGCGGTGGTCTCCTCCGACGAGGGCCCGAGAAGAGAACGAGGTTCGGGTGGGGCGACCTCGATCCTGATGTCGAAACGATCGAGCAGCGGGTGGGAGAAGCGGCGGGCATAGCTGGTCCGCTGTTGCTCGCTGCACCGACAGCTCCCCTCACTCCACCCATTCCCGCATGGACATGGGTTGGATGCGGCCACGAGCTGGAACCGGGCCGGGAGCTCACGTGACGCATGCGCTCGACTGATCCGCACCACGCCCTCCTCGAGCGGTTGACGCATGGAGTCCAACAGCTTCTGCGGAAACTCACCGAGTTCGTCGAGGAACAGCACACCTGCATGACTCGCACTGATCTCTCCCGGCCGAATACCGTTGGAACCGCCACCGATCAGGGCAACGTGCGACAAACCGTGGTGCGGGGCGCGGAAGGGAGGGCGTCGGTCGAGTCCGACCCCCGAGCGTCGCAACCCGGCCACGGAATTGATCCTGGCCACGTTCATCGCATCCTCTGGGTCCATCGGAGGCAGGAGTGCAGCCAGCCGGGAGGCCAGCATGGTCTTGCCCGCTCCGGGCGGACCAACCATCAACGTGTGGTGTCCCCCGGCGGCGGCAACCTCGAGAGCCCAACGAGCCAACGGTTGACCGCGGACATCAGCCAGCTCGGGTCGGTGGCCACGCTCACACAGGGCCGTGGGAGCGTCGACGACCGCCGGCAACGGACCCTCACCCTTCAGCCCCGCCACGACCTCGCGTAGCGTCGACGAACCACGAACCCGGCCGGCAGCGACGATCGCGGCATCACCGGCACCCTCGATCGGGACCAGCAGATCATCGCCCCGCATCGCCTCCGCCAGGCTGATCAGACCGGGAACCGGGCGGATGGTGCCGTCGAGCCCTAGCTCACCGACCGCAGCAAACCCCGCGACCTGGGCGGCGTCGAGCTGCCGCGACGCGACCAGCACGCCGAGGGCCAGTGGCAGATCGAGGCCCGCACCGTGTTTGCGGACATCGCTCGGCGCCAGGTTGACTGTGAGCGGAAGCGTGGCCGGCCACGACAACCCGCTGCTCAGGAGTGCCGCTCTGACCCGATCTCTCGATTCCCTGATCGTGGCGTCCGGCAGGCCGACCACGGTGAAGCGCGGCGTCCCGGTCCCGGTGTTGATCACCTCGACCGTGATGGGAAGGCCGTCGATTCCGTCGACAACCGCTGTGGGAATGGTGGCCAGCATGGCGCCCGCTCTCGCTCGTTGATGCGATGAGGGGGCCGAAGCCACCGAACAAGAGTGAGGTTAACCGTGCGTTGGCAGAAACAACCACCTACTCGGTGACGGAAAGCACCTCGCGGGTGTAACGAACAACGGATTCGATCTGTTGTTCGCTCAGCCGGCCGACGTACGACGGCATCGCACCTCGCCCGTTGAGTACGAGGTCGACTTGATCGGCGATCTCCGGGTACCGGTCGAGCACCTCACCCTCGGACAACTTCGGGCCACGTCCTCCGCCCCCGGAAGCTCCATGACAACTCGCGCACTGTGCGACCCAGATCGAGCGACCCTCGGAAAGGGCAGGATCGGCACCCTCGGCAACCTCGGGGGCGGTGCCTCCACAGGCTGCGGCGAGCAGGGAGACGGAGATCAGGGTGGCGATCGTGGTGGCGAGTCTGGAGGACACGGCGCAGACGCTAGCGAGGCGACGATGGCCAGCGACGGGGCGAAACGAGAGTCACACCCCATACTGGTTCGGTGGGATTCGACCCGAGGCGCCAACACCGCCGAACGCCGTTCGACTACGTCTTCGTCGCCGCTTCGGTTGTGATGGTCGTGGGCCTGGTCGCCTGGGCGATCTTCGGCTGATGGCCGACCAGCGCCCCAAGCGAGGTCGGCCCGAGAACAAGACGCCACGCCACAAGAAGAAGCCGTCGAATCAGAAGAAGGCTTCCAACCGAGCCAAGAAGCGCCGGAACGCCCAAGCAGCTCCCGCGGCCGCGCATCGCCAGAGGGTGCGTTCGTCCCGCCTCCTGGACCCGTCCGCTGCTCCAGATGCCGAGACTCGATTCCTCCAGCCGTACCAGGCAACCAAGGCGTATCTGTGCCCCGGGTGCAACCGAGAGATTCCGGCCGGCATGGGCCACATCGTGGCCGTGCCGCCTGCGGAGCCGGATTTGCGACGTCACTGGCACCGAGGCTGCTGGAACAATCGCGACAACCTCTGAACCCGAGGCTATGACCCCCGATTCTGTGGGGCTCAAACCCGAGGTTTGGGGCCCCCATTTCCGGGGGTCGTAGCCTCGGGTTGGTGGGACCGGGTTGGCGGCGGGGCAGTGCAGGCAGCGTCAGAAGGCGGCGACGTAGACCTGTAGGTTGCCGCGTCCGTCAACGTCGACGATGTCGAAGCGAACGGTCTCGATGCGCGCTCGTTGCTCGGAGAGCCATTGCCCGGCCAACCTGCGGATCCGATCCTGCTTCTTCGCCCCCACCGCGAGGACGCCGGATCCGTAGCGCGACGACGAACGGGTCTTCACCTCGACAAAAGCCGCGACCTGCGGACGGCGCCGCACGAACGAAACGGCCACGAGATCGAGCTCGCCTGCATGACCACGCCAGTTGCGATCGACGACGGTGAAACCGTTCGCCTCGTACCAGTGGGCCGCAGCGTCTTCGCCGAGCCGACCAAGAGATTGATTGTGAGTTGCCACGGGATCACGAGCGGGCAGAACAGCGAGCTCGTCGTCGCTCAGCACCAACGATGGTGCGAGGGCTTGCGATCGCCAGCAACCCGAGGCTCTGACCCCCGGGATTGTGGGGCTGGAACCCGAGGTTTGCGCTTCTACTTGTCGCGCTTCTCTTTGATCTTGGCGGACTTACCGACGCGATCACGGAGGTAGTAGAGCTTTGCCCGGCGGACATCGCCGCGGGACACGACCTCGACCTTGTCGATGGTCGGGCTGTTCCGGGGGAACGTACGCTCGACACCGACGCCGAAGCTCAGCTTCCGAACCTTGAAGGACTCACCGGCACCGGCGCCACGCATGGCGATGACGACGCCCTGGAAGATCTGGACACGCTCGCGATTGCCCTCGACGACCTTCACGTGGACCTTGACGTTGTCGCCAGGTCCGAAGTCGGGAATGTCATCGCGGAGCTGGGTTGCTTCGACGAGATCGGTCAGGTTCATGGTGGCGTTCCTCTGAGAAACGGGCGACCATCGCCACCTCCTGAGCGGAGCGTGCGAGAGGGTCTGTCGGTTGGTGCCACACCGTCGGCGCAGCAGCCAGCAATGCTACGGCTGGCCGTCCGGGCTTCCACTCGGTCCATCGAGATCGAAGCGGCGCAGCAACGCACTCTCGTCTTCGGTGAGGCCGCCACGCGCATCGATGAGATCGGGACGCACCGCCAACGTGCGGGCCAACGCCTGGGCATGACGCCACTGGTCGACGGCCGCATGGTCGCCCGAGCGCAACACGGCCGGCACCTCCATGCCCTCGAAGTCGGCTGGCCGTGTGTAGTGCGGGTACTCCAGCAGTCCGTGGCTGAACGACTCGTCCTCGGGCGACGCTGCGTTCCCCAGAACGCCGGGGACGAGACGCACGGCGGCCTCGATGATGACGAGGGCGGCCAGCTCGCCACCGGCGAGCACGTAGTCGCCGATCGAGATCTCCCCGTCGACCAGCTCGTCTCGCACCCGTTGGTCGACGCCTTCGTAACGGCCGCACAGCAACGAAAAGCCGTCGAGTGCGGCCAGTTCGGCGGCGAAGGCCTGATCGAGGCGACGACCAGACGGTGACACGTAGTACAACGGCCGAGGCGAGTCGGCGGCTCGAACCGACGCGAAGATCGGCTCCGGCTTCATCACCATGCCGGCGCCGCCGCCGAACGGAGCGTCGTCGACCGTTCGGTGTACATCGGTGGTTGCGTCTCGCACGTCGTGTGTTCGCACGTCGAGCAGGCCCGCGCCCGCGGCCCGGCCGAGAATGCTCTCTTCGGCATAGCCGTGAATCAGCTCAGGGAAAATCGTGAAGACGTCAACCCGCACCGGCCCTACCGCGCCGTTTCGGCGTCGTCATCGAGCAGCCCGATGGGCACGTCGACGAAGATGACGTCATCGTCGTTCGACACGTAGAACGTGAGCGGGACGAGTCGATCGCCGGAGAGCTCGAGCAGATCCGATGCCGGGTTGTCGACGACCGACAGCACCTCGCCGTGATCGGTGCCGTGCTGATCGACGACTCGTTTCCCGATGAGCTCGTGTACGAAGAGGACATCGTCGTCGAGCAGGTCCTCCGACGACAGAGGGCTGGCGAACAGCTTCGAGCCCCGCAGCCGATCTGCCTCATCGCGGCCCGTGACCTCCGCGAATCGAACCAGCCACTTTGCCTGGTACGGCTTGGCCGTGGCGACCGTGAACGGCGCTGCCTCTTGCGCGGAACGGCCGAGATGCAGGATCGTTCCGGGCGACAGACGCTCGACGGTTCGATCGGTGAGGAGTGAGACGACGACGTCGCCTCCCAACCCGTGTGCTTTGCTGACGTGACCGAGCTCGAGCATGGCCGGTCAGGTCAGTCGACGAACTCGACCTCGGTCGAGACACCGTCCTTGGCGCCGGCTGCAGACACGACGGTGCGGATGGCCGAGGCGACCCGACCGCGACGGCCGATCACACGGCCCATGTCGTCCTTGTTGACCGAAACGTCGAAACGCACACGGTCGTCACCGACGGACGAGGCCTCGATCGAGACTTCGTCTGATGCGCTGACAACGGACTGGCAGAGGTGGAGCAGGACAGCTTCAGCGGTCGGAGCGAGTGTGTCGCTCACGCCTCGGCTCCGGCCGAAACGGCCTCTGCTTCGGCCTTGACCTTGGCCGCAGCGGCCTCGAGCTGTTCGACGGTCGTGCCGTCCTCGAACGCACTCCATGCGCCGGAGACTTCGAGCAGCTTCTTGACACGCTCGGACGGCTGCGCGCCTTCACGGAGCCAGTGCACGGCCTTCGCGTTGTCGATCTTGATCTCGGATGGCTCGAGGCGAGGGTTGTACGTCCCCAGGATCTCGATGAACCGGCCGTCACGAGGCGAACGGGCGTCGGCGGCCACCACTCGGTAGCTCGGCTGCTTTTTCTTGCCTACTCGCATCAGGCGGAGTCGTACTGCCACGGGGTCTCTCTATCTGCTGTCTGGGGTTGCTGGCTCGGAAGTGAGTGTCAGCGCGATCGATCGCCGTGCGGGCAGGGGCCCGCCAGTTAGGCGCTCACTGATGCTATCGGCTGACATCCAAGAACAACGTTCGTGTGTTGCAGTCCCGCCCGTCAGCGCTCTGGACGGGTCGCGCGGAGCAGCAGGAACCAGGGTCGGTGTCGATCATCCGCCAGCTCGGGGCTGGCCTCGACCTCTTTCTCCGTCGGACCCCACTCGATGATCTGGTCGAGGACGAAGCCCGACCCGACCAGCGCGTTCACGTAGGTGGCGACGGTTCGGTGTTGTTTGACGACACCGTCGACGAACCAACTCCGCACTCGCTCGCCCTCGACCAGGTAGTTGTCGAGTGGCCAGATCCGATCGCCGTTGTCGCTCGTCTCGAGATCCTGGCTCGTCGGTGCGCTGTAGATCGGATGCTCGACCGAAAAGACCATCGACGCACCAGGAGCCAGGGAGTCGACCACCGTCGACATCAGTCGGTCGAGATCACGGACGTAGTGGAAGGTGAGCGAACTGAACACCAAGTCGACCGACTTCGGCGGGAGATCCAGGAGGTCGATATCGAAGCATCGATACTCCACCGTCGATGCAGTCGTCTGCGATCGGGCGCGTTGGAGCATGCTCGCGGAGACGTCGATCCCGAGCACCGTTGCTGCACCATGCTCATCGGCCCAGCGGCTGAACCAGCCGAATCCACACCCGAGGTCGACAACACGTCGACCAGCGACGTCGGGGAGCATCGCCCGAAGCTGCGGCCACTCGGCCGCACCGTCGAGCCCATGCACCTGGCGGTCCAACATCTCGTAGCCGGCGAGGAACTCTGGATCGTCGTAGATGTTCTGCGCAGCCATGGAGCCCCCGCACCGATGAGACGATGTCAGGACAGATCGTCGAGCTGCTCGGCCAGCTGGTCGAGGTCGTCGGCATCCATGCGATCGAGTCCGGGAAGCATCAGTGGCGATTTGGTCTTCTTACCACCGGGCTCGGTGATGCGGGCGGCGGTCTTCTGGGTGACACGGCCACCACCCGGGCCCTTCTTGTTCTTGCCCTTGCCCTTGCGATTCTTCTTCGCCTTCTTGGTCCCGAAGCCGCCCATTCGCTTCATCATCTTCTGCATCTCCATGAACTGCTTCACGAGCATGGAGACCTGATTCGGGTTGGTACCAGAACCCTTTGCGATTCGAGCTCGACGCGACGCGTCGATGAGTTCGGGCTGGGCCCGTTCCACGGTGGTCATCGATTTGATGATCGCCTCGACCTGTCCGAGCTGGCCGTCATCGACGTCGACGTCACGCATCTCCTTGGGGAGACCGGGCAGCATCTTGACGAGACCGCCGAGCGGACCCATCTTCTTCAGCTGCTGCATCTGTTCGAGGAAGTCGTCGAGGGTGAAGCGGCCTTCCATCAGCGCCTTGGCTGCTTCTTCTGCCTCGTCATGTTCGAAGGTCTGCTCGGCCTTCTCGATCAGGGTGAGCATGTCGCCCATACCGAGGATGCGGCTGGCCATGCGATCAGGGTGGAAGAGCTCGAACTCCTCGAGTTTCTCGCCGGTGCCGGCGAACGCGATCGGCTTGCCGACGATCTCCTTCACGGAGAGTGCAGCACCACCGCGTGCGTCACCGTCGAGCTTGGTGAGGATGACGCCGTCGAGGCTGAGCTTTTCGTTGAAGGCTTCGGCGACGGTGACCGCGTCCTGGCCGGTCATGGCGTCGACGACGAGGAAGGTGTAGTCGGGGTTGACCGCCTCGGAGATCTGACGGACCTGCTCCATCAGCTCCTCGTCGATGGCCAAACGGCCGGCTGTGTCGACGATGACGACGTCGCGGCCGGTTGCCCTGGCCTCGGCCACTGCCTTGGAGGCGACGGTCACGGGGTCGGACGGCTCGGAGAACACGGGGACGTCGACCTGACGACCGAGTGTCCGAAGCTGTTCGACGGCGGCGGGTCGCTGGAGGTCGGCGCCGACGAGCAGCGGGTGCCTGCCCTGGCTCTTGAACCACTTCGCCAGCTTGCCCGTCGTGGTGGTCTTGCCCGAGCCCTGGAGGCCCGCCATCATCACGACCGTCGGTGGCTTCGAGTTGTAGGTGATCGAGATGGTCTCGCCGCCGAGGCTCTCGGTGAGCTCCTCGTTGACGATCTTGATCACCTGCTGCGCTGGGTTCAGCGCCTTGTGCACCTCTTCGCCCAGCGCTCGGCTCTTGATCCGATCACGCAGGCTGCGGACAACGGCGATGTTGACGTCGGCCTCGAGCAGCGCGACGCGGATCTCCTTGAGGGCTTCGTCGATGTCGGCCTCGGTGAGGACACCCTTGTTACGGAGCCGGCCGAAGATGCCGTCGAATGTGTCGGTGAGCGACTGGAACATAAGGCCTGTGATGGTAGCTCCACGAGGCTCGCCCGCCGTGCTGCGCCTGGCGCGGCCGATGTCCGGATCCGGCCATCTTCGGGCAAAACCTAACAATCAGCCACCAACCGGAACCAACCGCCCAATTCGAGCGTCTATACCTGTTGTCCACTGGGATCTGTGCGGCTCGACGAGGCCGCTCCGACCCTCGGTACGTGTTGTAGACGAGAGGCGACTGCCCCCATGAGACAATTCCATCGCCTCATCGCAGGAACGCTGGTGATGTGGTGTCTCGCCGTGCTCGTGCCGGCGACGCCTGCCGCTGCGCAGAGTTCGGTGGAGACCTCGACCCCGGCAGACGGCTGGTACCAGCCGGGAAGCGTCACACCCGTGATCGTCGTGATCCAGGCCGACGGCGCCCAGTCCGGCACGATCGCAATCGAGTTCGAGGGCTCGATCATGGCGACGCAGCCCTTCGAGATCGCAGGCGGGTCGACGAAACGCTTCGTCGTTCCCACTCCGACTACGCCTTGGTCGGTCAACGGACGAGTGATCGTCGAGACCGGCGACGAGACGATCAGCTCCCGCCTCGCACTCAATCCGGCCACCGATGACGAGATCGTCGGCGTCATGCCGTCGCTCGCCGCTCGCGGTCTCCAAGCGACGGCGACCCTCACCGTCGACACCGCCCAGGCCCGCCTCTTCGCCTTTGACTCCACGCTTCTCGACATCGGTCCAGTGGCCCTCGGATCGTTCACCTACCTCGTCGCCGCACCCGATGACCTCGAAGCGCTGGGAACCAACATCACCGCAGTCGAGGACTGGGTGATCGACGGCGGCCGCCTGATCGTCGACGCTGCCGTGGACACTCCGCTCCCCTTCGACCCGGGGACCCCGCTGCTCGGAGCTGGCTCTGGCAACCGGTTCCAACTCGGTTCCGGCATGGTCGAGTTCACGAACAATCGAATCTCGAACTCGGGCTTCGACGGCTTGATCACACCCACCTCCGGCACGAGTGCGACGAACAGCCCCTTCGGTGGGTTCGGAACGATGCCGTCTACTCCGTTCCTTGCGGCCGACGCCGGCGTGCGAGTGCCCGAGATCGGCGCCATCGTCTTGTTCCTCCTGGCCTACATCGCCGTTGCCGGACCCATCGCCTACACCTTGATCCGCCGATCCAATCGAGAGCCGGCGCTGTGGCTGATCGTGCCGGCGCTTGCTCTCCTCGCCACCGGCGGAGTGTGGGCGTTCGGCAGACAACTCCGCGACAACGTCAACAGCGCACACGCGACGTTGGTTGTCGACCTCCCCGTCGGCCGGGTGATCGCCACCCAAGTGTTGGTCGCGGCGCCAGGGGGCGGCGTCGTCGGAGTCGACCTCCCCGAAACCTGGCGACCGACCCCGGCCAGCTTCGACGATCTCATGATGAACATGGAGTTCGGCCAAGGCCAAGGGCTCACCACTCCCTTCGAACGTAATGGCGAACTCGTTGTCGACCTCGCCCCTGGCGGCGTCGCCGTCGTGCAGGCGGAGACTCGACGACCGAGCGCCGAAGACCCCGCATGGCTCGTATCGCTCGACCTCGTCGACGACGAACTGATCGGAACGATCACCAACACGACCACTCACGATCTGACGGAAATCACGATCAGCAGCGGTCAGGCGGTCCAGCGTGTCGGCTCGATGGCACCCGGCCAGACCATCGACGTGAAGCTCGGACAACCCGGACGCTTCGTCACCGCAGAAGACCCTCTGATGTCACGAATGTGGCAGATCGACATGAACAGCAACACGTCGCCGGTCAACCCGTCCGTGCTTTCGAGCTGGTTGGCCAACAACCCACAGATCGCCGTCCCTGACAACGTGCTCGTCCTCGGGTGGACGAGGGCCGCCGATGGCCCATTGTCGACCACGAACGGCGGCATCATCACCGACGGCCGGACGGGTTATCTGACCGCCACGCCATTGGTTGCCTCCAACGGCCTGATCGGACCTGCCACCAACCGGGTTCGGGTGTTGAGGGGCTGGGAGAGCACGCGGGTGACCGACCAATCGCGAGCACAATTCGAGGAGTTCGGCGTCACGCTGCAGATCACGCCGGCGAGCGATCCGGCCGGCCAGGATCTCGTGCTGGCTGCCACCCGTTTCGTTGCTGCCATGGACGTCTGGGACGGCGACGCCTGGGTTCCCGCCGGCATGGTCGACGTTGCTGACGAGGGAGTCTTCGCCATTCCGGACGACGCGCTCTCGGATGGATCCCTCTACGTCAGGTTCCAGCTCGGCGACGAGTGGTGGGGTCGGAACGACGTGTTCCCGACGATGCGGAGGCAGATCCCTGCCGACGACGTTCTCGAGCTCGCCAGAGGCGTCGATGGTTGACACGACCGTGATCGACGAGCCGACGGCGCCTCCTCCCCCACCGCCATCGTCCGACTCCATCGTGACGACTCGCGGGCTGTCCAAGCAGTACGGCGAGCTCCATGCTCTTCGTCAGCTCGATCTCGACATTCCGCGTGGCTCGATCTTCGGCATGATCGGTCCAAATGGGGCAGGCAAGTCGACGACGTTCGGCATCCTCGCCACACTGCTCATCCCGAGTTCCGGATCGGCGACCGTGTGCGGCTTCGATCCGATCAAGGATCCCAAGGACGTCCGGAAGACGATGGGCTACATGCCCGATGTGATGGGCGTGTACGAACGACTCAGGGTCGACGAGTACCTCGAGTTCCACGCCGCTGCCTACCGGGTGCCCCGCGACGAGTGGGGCGACCTCATCGGGGGGCTCCTCGAGCTGGTCGACCTCGACGTGAAACGCAACTCCATGGTCGACGACTTGAGCCGGGGCATGAAGCAGCGGTTGTCGTTGGCCCGCTCCATGGTCCACGATCCCGAGTTGTTGATCCTCGACGAGCCTGCATCCGGCCTGGATCCCCGGGCTCGCATCGAATTCCGCGACCTGCTGCTGCAGCTCCAGGCGATGGGCAAGACGATCCTGATCAGCTCGCACATCCTCGCCGAGCTCCAGCAGATGTGCTCGGACATCGCGGTGATCGAGGCCGGCGCGCTGCTCGCATCCGGGTCGCCAGAATCGATCCTCGAACGCCTCGGAGCGGGACGGCACGTCAAGGTCCGCTTCGCCGATGGCACATTGGCCGAGTTCCCAGTGGCGGATGACGCAGAGCAGTCGGCGTTGCTGCGACGCCTGCTCGAGGACGGCCTCGACATCCTCGAGTTCACAACGGCCCGCCATGACCTCGAAGACCTCTTCCTTCGCATCACGAAGGGGATCGTCCAGTGAACCTCAACCTCCGTCAACTGAACCCGGTCTTCGACCGCGAGCTCCGGCAACGAAGCCGGTCCCGCCGTTCCATGTACATGTTGACGCTCTTCCTGCTGTTCCTGGTTGGCGTGATGTTCGTCGTCTACAAGGGCTCAGAGTCCTCCTCGCAGTTTAACTTCGATCCGATCTCGGCCCTCACCGTTCGAGTCGGGCGCACGATGTTCGAGTGGGTCCTCGCCGCAGAGCTCGTCGTCCTGCTGTTCATCGTTCCCGGTGTCAGCGCCAGCGCCGTTTCGGGCGAACGGGATCGCCAGACTCTCATCCCCCTCCAGGTGACCCTGATAGGTCCGAGCGGCATCTTCTTCGGCAAGGTGGCATCGTCGAGCGCCTTCGTTCTCTTGCTGGTGATCGCGGCGTTACCGGTGCTGGCCGTGCCCTATCTCGTCGGCGGCATCTCCCTCACCAACGTGATCCTGTCGCTCATCACCCTGCTCTGCCTCGGCGTGATGCTCGCCATGATCGGCGTGAGCTGTTCCGCCATCTTCAAGCGAACCCAGACCGCCACGCTCGCCGCCTACGGGGTTGTTCTCACCCTTGTGTTCGGCACCCTGATCGCACTCGCCGTTCTCACGGTCATCGACAGCTCCCGCGGCGACGACAACATCAATCCGCCGCTCGCTGCGCTCTATCCGAATCCGTTCATCGCCATCGCCGATGCGGCGGGCAACATCGGGAGCGCCAGCGACGGCCCGTTCACGCCGATCAAGCAGGAGTTCATCCGCAACCAAGCGGGCGACGACGTCTTCTTCAACGGCAACGTCGCCATCGACGGCCGAACAGGTGAGGTCATCGACCTGGACGGTTTCGGAGGAGGTATTCCGCTCTGGATCAGGAGCCTCCTCTCCATCTTCGTACCGTCGGCGCTGCTGTCCGTCGTTGCCATTCGCCGCCTGCGGGCACCACACCGGAGAATGAGCCAGTGAACCGCTTCCTCGGGTCGATGGCCCGGCGCCTGCGCCTGGTCTGGGCATGGGCCACCGCGGCCTGGATTGCTCCCGTGATCGCCGCTGTCGCGCTGGGCCTGGTGGCCATCGGCTGGCTTGTCCCATGGGTGTGGCCCGAGCCTGCTGCCATCGCCGTGGCACTGGTGGCGTCCGTGCTGGTGGTGGGCTGGGCGATCGTCCAGCCGCTTCCCGGACACCTCGTTGCACGGGCCGCCGACCGTGGCCTGACCACCGGCGACAGCTTCGAGACGGCCTTGCACTTCCGCACGCTCGATGGGCCGTTCGGTGAACGCATTCGTACTCGAGCCGAGCACCTCGCCGAGAACGCAGACCCCGCGGTCGCCGCACCGTTCCCGAGTCACGAACGACGATGGGGCCTGGCCATCGGGCTGGCCGTGCTGGCGCTCGTCGGCGGAATCCTCGCCAACCCCCAGGACGACGAACGAGCCGCCCGCGCTGCCGCTGCGGAGCAAATCGACGCACTTGCCGACGGCATCGAGGAGCAAGCAGCCGCGCTGGCAGACGATCCAGCAACAGCCGAACTCGCAGCCGAACTCGAAGCGCTCGCCGAAGAACTTCGCTCGACCGACGACCTCCTCGAAGCGCAGGAGATCCTGGAGGCCAAAGCCGAGGAGCTGGAAGGACGCCAGCCGAACGATTTCGCATCGCAGCGGGCGGCAGCCGAAGGCCTGGAGCGGAGCCTCGCCGACCGTCCACTCGCCGGTGCCCCGTCTTCCTCGGCCGCCGAACAGTTGGCAGCGCTGGCCGAATCGCTCGATGCGCTCTCCGAAGAAGAACAGGCCGCGCTGGCGGAACGTCTTGCCGACCTCGCCGCCACCCAGGCCGCCGGCGATCCCGCCACCGCTGCGGCCCTCGAACAGGCTGCTGCTGCGCTCGCCAACGGTGACGTCGCATCCGCCCGCGCCGCGCTCGGCGAGGCGGCACTGGCGCAGGCCTCGGCGGCCAATGCTGTGGCCGGGCAGGTGGCCAACGGTCAAGCAGCAGAAGGACTGCGCGCCGCGGGAGAAGGCCTCGGCTCCGGCGAGGGCAGTGGCGAGGGCGCCGGCCAAGGTCAGGGCTCGGGTGAAGGCGCCGGTGAAGGTCAGGGCGAAGGTCAAGGTCAAGGTGCCGGCCAGGGCAGCGGTCAGGCCGGAAGCGGCGCTCAGGGGCAGGTCGGCGGCGCCACAGGAGGTTCGGGCCAGGGTCAGGGCGGTCAGGGAACCTCTGGAGGTGGCGATCAACCCCGGAACGATTCCAACGACGGCGCAACCATCGTCGACCCGGCCAGCCTGATCGACGGTGAGGACGTCAACCTCGGCGGCTCGCCCAACGGTCAGGGCTCCGAGGTCATCGGCGAAGGCGACGGTGCCACCGGTGCCGGAACCACCCGAGTTCCCGTGTCGGACATCATCAGCGATTATGCCAACCGCGCCACCACGGCCTCGGGCTCGGGCCGGTTCTCGCCGGACCAGCAGGAACTCATCGGCAACTACTTCGATCTGCTCGCCGGCTGACGGCGCTGAACCAATGAACGCTCCCAGAAAGCTCACGACATGACCCCTGAAAGCTGCGCAGCGACCGCCGAGGCGATCCGGACCGAGATCGGGCGAGTGATCGTCGGCCAGACCGATCTGGTCCACGATGTGCTGCTCGCGCTCCTCGCTGAGGGCCACGTCCTCCTCGAAGGTGTTCCCGGTCTCGGCAAGACCCAACTGCTCAAGACGCTGGCTGACGCAGTTGACATGCCGTGGTCCCGTATCCAGTTCACTCCCGACCTCATGCCGGCCGACATCGTCGGCACCCAGGTGCTTCACCAGAGTCAGGACGGCGCCCGGGAGTTCCGATTCCAGGAGGGTCCGATCTCGGCCAACCTCGTCCTCGCCGACGAGGTCAACCGGGCGACCCCCAAGACGCAGGCGGCAATGCTCGAAGCGATGCAGGAACGCGCCGTCACCGTCGCAGGCGAGACCAGACTCCTGCCGCGCCCCTTCCTGGTGATGGCCACGCAGAACCCGGTGGAGATGGAAGGCACGTATCCCCTCCCGGAAGCACAGTTGGATCGTTTCCTCTTGAAGGCGCTCGTGCCGTTCCCGTCAGCAGACGACCTCATGACGGTCGTCGCTCGTACGACCGGCGCCGATCAGCCCGTGGCGTCCGCCGTGTGTGATGCCGCCGAGCTCCGGGCGATGATCGCCCTCACCAGGGAAGTACCGGTGCCAGAACACGTCGTTCGCCATGCCGTCGACCTCGTGATCGGGTCGCATCCGAAGAACGGGCCGGAACGCATCGCCCGCTACGTCCGCTTCGGGTCCTCGCCGCGCGGCGTGCAGGCCATGATCCTCGCCGGGAAGGCGAGGGCCGTGATCGACGGCCGCCCGTCGGTCTCGATCGACGACGTCCGCTCCGTGGCCACAGCTGCGCTCCGCCATCGCCTCGTGCTCGGCTACGAGGCCACCGCCGATGCCGTCGAGCCCGACGATCTCGTCGGCGACGTGCTCGACGCCGTGCCCGCGCCCACCTCAGGTATCCGAGGAGCCCCGTGACGGCAGACCCGCTGCTCCCGGCTGCACTGCTCTCCCGTCTCGAGCGCCTGCAGCTGGCGACCCGCCGGCGGTTGACCGGCGCCCTCACCGGAGAGCACCGATCGCCCCGGCACGGTTCGTCGCTCGACTTCGCCGACTTCCGTGAATACCACCCCGGCGATGACCTGCGCCGCCTCGATCTCCACGCCCTGGCGAAACATGACCGCTTGATGCTCACGCTCTTCGAAGCCGAGGACGACCTCTCCCTCCGGCTGCTCATCGACACGTCCGGTTCGATGGCAGGAGCCAAGCTCCGACGGGCGGCCGAGTTGGCGGGCGCCCTCGGGTTCGCAGCGCTGGTCCGCCGCGACGTCGTGACGGTGCACACGTTCCCCAACGAAACTGCAGCGCCTCGCTTCCGGGGCCGGGCGGCGACGCAGCCCCTGTTCGACATCCTCAGTTCGCTCGAAGCAGAAGGCGAGACACCCTTCATCGACGCGGCGGTTCGACTCCTGGCTCGACCCGGCCCGGCCGGACTGACCGTACTTCTGTCCGACATGCTCACCCCCGATTGGGAGGCCGGCCTGCGTCGACTGCCAGCCAGACGCGGCGACCTCGTCGTGATCCACGTCCTCGATCCGACCGATCTCGATCCCGTGCTGACCGGCGACCTCGAACTGGTCGACGCCGAGTCCGGCGCGCGGGTGGAGGTCTCGTTGTCGAGTTCGGTGGCGGACGACTATCGCGCTCTCGCCCAGCGATGGGCGGACGATGTCGCCGCCAGAGTCCGTGGCGTCGGCGGCGCCTACCTCCGAGTGTCCACCGCAGACTCCATCGAATCCATCGTGCTCGGTCCGGCACGGTCGTCCGGCGTCCTCCGATGAACCATCCGGACGGATCCTCGAGATGACCTTCGCCGGCTGGTCGCTGGCCAATCCGGCCGGTCTCTGGCTGGCCGCGCTCGCACTGCCGATCGTTGCGCTGCACATCCTCAAGCCGCGTCGGATCCAAGCAGTGGTTCCTGCCCTCTTCCTGTGGCGACGGGTTGCGACACCGGTGACAGCGGCTCGCCCCTGGCAACGGTTGACACCCAGCTGGCTCCTTGCCGCCCAGGTCCTCATGGCGCTGTTGCTGGCGCTTTTGATCGCCCGACCGGTGAAGATCACCGACGCACCGCTGTCGGACCACACGATCTTCGTGATCGATGCATCGGCCTCGATGCACTCGCTCGACGGCGCACCCGACAGGCTGGCCGAGGCCCTCGACCGGGCGGCCGACCTGCGGGAGCAGCTTCCCGTTGGAGGCGAGGCGAGCATCGTCGTCGCCGGACCACGAGCCCGGGCGATCCTCACCCACTCGCCGGACAAGGGCGCCTTCGACGACGCACTCCGCACGATCGAAGCATCGTCCTCGGGTGCGGACTTCTCCGGGGCGTTTGCCCTGGCAGCCGGCCTCGACACGGGCGAGCTCCCGACTCAGGTGGTGCTGCTCAGCGACGGTGGACTCACCGACGCCGACCTGCGGACGGCACCCATCGGCACCCGCTACGAGCGAGTCGGCAGTTCATCGACCAATCGCGGCATCACGCAGCTCTCGGTCGAGCCGGCAGCCGGAGGCCTGATCGCCAGAGTCACGGTTGCCCATTTCGGCGGCCCCGAGGCCACGCAGAATCTCCGCATCGACGTCGATGGTCGCACCATCGAGCAGCGGCAGGTCACCTTGGCCGCCGGTGCCGTTGCCAACGAGGCGTTCGAGCTTCCTCTCGGCTCGAAGATCGAGGCCTTCTTGGAGGGCGAGGACATCCTCGACCTCGATGATCGTGCCGTGGCCACGATCGCTCGTCGCCCGGAGCTGGAGGTCCTCGTCGTCGGAGCGGCCAACCCCTTCCTCGATGCGGCCCTCTCCGCCAGTCCCTCGGTGACCTTCACCCGCGTCGCGTCGGTACCGAACCCGATCGACCAAGACATCGACGTGATCGTCTTCGATCGCACCGCCGTACCTGCCGGACTCGATCACGCTGTCTTCGCCATCGCTCCGCCCGGAGGGATCGAGGGCATCGACGCCAGCGGGACCGTCGATCGACCAGCCCTCACCTTCATCGACGCCGATGCGCCGCTGGTGCGCAGTCTCGACATGAGTCAAGTTCGCATCGTCGAGGCTCAGCGTCTGACCCCCGACCCGGCGGCCGAGGTCATTCTCGGCGCCGAGGGCGCACCTCTGCTGGTCCGCCTCGAACGACCCGGCTCGCCGGCCGTGGTTCTTGCCTTCGAGCTCGATCAATCGACCCTGCCACTACAGGCTGCGTTTCCCGTCCTCGTCGATCGCATCGTCACCGACCTCGCACAAGCGGTGACACCGCCGGCCAAACTGACCGTGGGTCAGGACCTACCGATCGACATTCGTCTGGCCGCCACCGTCACCTCTCCGATGGGAACCTCGTTCACGGTTCCGGCCGGATCGTCGATTCCCAGTGCCGATGCGATCGGATTCTGGACCATCGAGCAGGAGAATCGGGCAGACACGCTCGTGGCGGTCAACGCCGACCGGCTGGAGTCGAACGTCGCCCCGGTCCCCGACCTCCCACTCCAAGAGGCCTTCGAAGGACAACGCGAACCGTCTCGGGGCGAGCGACCCTTGGTGGTTCCGCTCGTCCTGATCGGGTTGGCGCTTCTTGCCGCGGAGTGGCTCCTCGCTCGACGGCGAGTCGGCGTCGACCTGCGGCAATGGCGGGTTGCCCAGGCGTTACGCGTCGCCGTCGGGCTGTCGCTGCTCGCGATCCTGCTTGCACCATCGTTCAACCGCTCGACCGATCGTGTGGCGACGATCTTTCTGGTCGACGCCAGCGACTCCTTGGGAGTGGACGGCGCGCTCCAGGCCCGCACCCTCGTTCGAGCGGCGCTCGAGAGCCAACCAGAGGACAGCCTGGCCGGCATCGTGGCCTTCGGCGGCGACGCCCGTCTGGAGACGCTGGTTGGTGACGGCACCAGCTTCGCCGGCGTATCGGTGATCGTCGACCCGGCCGCAACCGATCTCTCGGCTGCCATGCGTCTGGGGGCAGCCGCCCTGCCGGGCGATGCCCGCGGTCGCCTCGTCCTGCTGAGCGACGGTCGGGCCACGACGGGTGACGCCTCGGAGGAGGCCGAACGACTCGCCGACGACGGCACCCCGCTCGACGTGCTCGTCATCGAGCCGGCGCAAGGCAACGACGTCGCCATCGAGTCGGTCGACGTGCCGCCGCTGGCACGGGCCGGCGAAGCGGTGCCGGTGACGGTTCGGGTCGCCTCGCCGGTTCGAGTCGATGCCGAGGTCACCCTCAGAAGAGGTGACGCCGTCGTTGGTGTGCAGACGCTCACCCTCGATGCAGGCACCACCACGGTCACCTTCGTCGACACCGCGAGCGATCTCGGCGTGATGCGGTATCAGGTCGAGGTGGATGCGCTCGGCGATTCGGTCGCCGCCAACGACCTCGGCTTCGCGGCCGTGCCGGTCGAGGGGGCGGCCAGAGTCCTCGTGGTCGACGGGCGATCGGGGGCCGGCGACGGGCTCATCGCCGCGCTCGATGCCGGCGACATCGGGTACGACCGAGTCGGCCCCGGCGCCATTCCCGCCATCGATGGGCTCGCTCAGTACGCCTCGATCGTGCTGGTCGACGTCGATCGCCGCGACCTCGCCGACCGGCAAGTGCAAGATCTGACAGCCGCAGTGCGCGATCTCGGACGCGGCATGGTGGTGATCGGCGGCCTTCATTCCTATGCACTCGGCGGCTACCGCGACAGTGATCTCGAGGAACTCCTGCCAGTGATTTCAGAGATCACCGATCCGCTTCGTCGCCAGACCGTTGCCGAGGTCCTGGCCATCGACACCAGCGGTTCGATGGACGCCTGCCACTGCGATGAGGAAGGAAACAACGGACTCGGAGGCGGCAATCGCATCGGCGGCGGTGTTTCGAAGACGTCCATCGCTCGCAACGCTGCAGCGCGAGCCATCGGCGCACTCGGGGCCACGGACCAGATCGGTGTGCTTTCAGTCGACGCGAACGACACCTGGCTCATCGACCTCCAGCAGCGCCCCTCCCAGGCGGTCATCGACGAGGGCCTGAGTCAACTCGTTCCCGAGGGCCCGACCTTCGTCGACACGGTGCTGAGTACGTCAGCGGCTGCCCTCCGCGAGTCAGACGCCAGCCTCCGACACATCATCTTCTTCAGCGACGGATTCACTGAGCCCAGCACCTTGGCACGACTCGCCGATGAGGCGGCCGGCTTGTTCGAGGAAGGCATCACCGTGTCGGTGGTCGCAACCGGGGAGGGAGCAGCCGAGGAGCTGCGCCCGATCGCCGAGGCAGGCGGCGGACGTTTCTACCCGGGACGCAACCTCGAACAGTTGCCGGACATCATCGTGCAGGAAGCGATCCTCGCATCGCGAGATTTCGTCAACGAAGGAGACTTCGCCCCCATCGTCACGTCGACTGCCCCACCAGTGGCATCGCTCACCGAGGCACCACGACTCAGCGGCTATGTGGCCACGACCGCCAAACCGACGAGCCGGGTCGATCTGCGTATCGGACCGGACGAGGATCCCCTGCTCGCCTCATGGCGCATCGGGCTCGGTCGGGTCTCGGCGTGGACCAGCGACGGCAACGATCGTTGGGCGGCACCATGGGCGGCATGGGACGGAGCGCCGGACCAGTGGGCCGCAATCATCAAGGAGACCTTCCCCGTCACCGGTGAGGGTGGAGTGAGCGCCCGCATCGAGGACGGACAGCTGCAACTCCGACTCGTCGGCGTCGATCCGTGGGCCGACGGCGCCACCGCAACCGTCCGAGTGGCCACACCCTCCGGGGATTCCATCGATGTTCCTCTCGAGCGGCTGAACGGATCAACATTTGCGGCCGCAGTGGCGGTGGACGAAGCCGGCACCTACGCCGTCGGTGGAAGCGTCAGCGACGGCAACGAGGTCGTCTGGTCTGGCATCGGACTCACTTCACGCTCCTACCCCGCCGAATACGCACCGCGGCCCGTCGGGCGGACCGAGCTCGAACGCCTCGCAGCCGCCACCGGTGGCCGAGTCGACCCTCCGTCCGGCGATCTGTTCGATCCCGCCGGAACCCGGCCAGGCTCGAGGCGCATCGATCTGACGCCGTGGCTTCTCCTCATCGCGGCGCTCGCGTGGCCGATCGCCGTCGGCGTGAGCCGGCTGGCTTGGCGGCGAGGACTCCTCGCCGTCGGCACCAACCGAGCAGCGGCAACGGTTCAGAGACTCAGGCGATCGATACCGGACATCGCCGAGCCGGGTGGGACGGTCACCGACCGACCGACCCGCCGAGCGTCGACCTCGACGACCACCTACATCGACGAGTCCGTTGCTCCCTCAGCCACACCGTCAACACCGACCTCGCCACCGCCGGCGAAACCCACCGGCTCGCCACCACCGGCCCCGGCCCCGGCCAAACCCGCTCCGACCAAGCCGCCGGCCGATTCGTCCTCGACACTCGACCAGCTCCTCGACCGCAAACGGAAGAATCGCGACTGAGCGGGCGTGACTCGCCTCATCACGAGGCCGGCCGCGATGACGGCAGCGCCGAGCCACACCAGCAGCATGCGCGGATGGGAGACGACTCGATAGTCGGCGCTGGCAGCACTGCCATCGAGCAGCACGAGTTGAAACTCACCGCCGAACGAGCTCAGCGCCGCCACCTCGGCCGTGGACACGCCGCGGCGCTCGTGCCGCGTCAATCGAGGTTCGAGCCGAACTCCGTCGACATCGACTCGAGCCACGGCGGACGAGGTCACATCATCGATCTCGATGTCGATCCCTCGATGCACGAGAACCCGCCCCGCCACCTCGACCGGTTGATCAGCGAACAGGACCACGCTCTCGACGGTTGATGCCATGGTCCCCGCGACCCCGATGAGGAAGATGCCAACGCCTACGTGTGCGAGGCGACCCGCAGTCCGACCCGGAGCCGCCATCGCCGACGCTGCTGTGGCTCCCCCCGAGGCAGCAACAACGAGGCCGAAGGCACCTGCGCTGAATGGGGTGACGGCGACGGCCAGCAACGCACCAACGGCGGGCCACCACCGGGCCTTGTCGGTCGCGATGACGGCGATGGCGCCCACCACGATGACGGGCCAGAGCGCCCGGGCGAAGAACCATCCGGCGATGCTCAGCGCATCCCCACCGATGCCGGCTTCGACCAGCGGCTCGTAGGTCCCGATCGCAACGATCACCGCAGCCGCGCCGACGACGGCCGCCGCAACACGGCGCCCCAGGGTCTCCTCCACCGACGGACGGGGTGGGGCCCCCGGTGACAGGACGATAGGTCCGAGCAGCAACAGCGATGTCGTGGCCGCCACGAGGAGCAGTCCGATGCGGAGCGCCGGCCGGTCGGCGAACGCGTGGACCGAGTCAACGAGACCGACCCGGGTCAGGGTGGTGGCCCAGATCGCCGCAACCCCAGGCAGGACGAGTACGAGAGCGAGCAACCGAGGCGGCGACGACCGGCGCAGATGCACGGCGGCCACGCCGCACAACCACGCGACGAGGCCGGCGGACTCGATCGGATCCCATGCCCAGTAGCCGCCCCAACCAAGCTCCACATGGGCCCACCGGGCACCGGTGGCAAGCCCGATCGTGAGCAGAGCCGTCGGCACGGCAATGACCGATGTCGGCACGGCTCCGACGACCGAGTCCCTGGCCAGCAGACGACCGGCAACCAGGATTGCGGGCAGCAGCAGGCCGACCAAACCGGCGTAGAGAATCGGTGGGTGCCAGACCATTGCCGGGTGCTCGAGCACCGGCTGCAGGCCAAGACCGTCGATGGCGGGAACCGGAAGCTGCTCGAAGGGTGAGGCGGCGACAACCGAAACCACAGCGAACCCGAGCGTGATTGCCGCGCCGACACCTGCGGTCGCTGCGCCACTCGTGGAGAAGGTTCCGGCGCGACGAGAGGCCAGCAGCGCAACGAGGGCGACACCGGCGCCGAAGAGCAACAACGAACCCTCGGGTCCGGCCCAGAGTCCAGCGAGTCGCAGCAACGGCGACAGACCGGACCGTGTGTGGTCAGCGACGTACCGGGACGACCAGTCGCTCCCGACGAAGGCATTGACCAGGACGACGAGCGACACTGCCGCCGACAGACAGGCTGCGCCGAGAGCCCGCTGCGCGAGGTCGGCTCGCCTCAGCCCCGAGGCCACGACGGCGATCGCGCTGAACGCTGCGAACGCCAACAGACTGACCACGCCGACGACCATCGCCCCATCCTTGCTGCTATCGGGGACACGTCCACGTCACCGGCGCCCGATCGAACCGAAACCGCTGCGGACGGCCCGTGCGTCGGGAGTTCCACTCGGTCGGGCAGTACCGTCCGATCGATGACCTGCACCCGGCGGCACCCGTCGCTGTCCCGATGGCTCGCGCCGGCGCTGGCGGTGTGGCTGGCGACTGCCGCGTGCGGCTCGGACACCGTCGACGATGCGACGAACGACCAGCAGGTCGCGACGACTTCGGACTCGTCGGCCGTGTCGACCACCGCACCGCCGACCACCACTGCCCCGATCACCGCCCCGACCACCTCTGCTGCCACCACCGCTGCGTCTGACACGAGCGTGTCGCCCGTCGAGCTCGGCGTCGAGCGACTCGTTCGCAGTGACTTCGCCGATCTCGATGGTCAGCGTGTCGCCCTGATCACAAACCAGGTGTCCATGGTCGACGGGCGCCACCTCATCGACTGGCTCGCGGAGGCACCGAACGTCGATCTCGTGCGCATCCTCGCCGCCGAGCACGGGGTGCGGGGCACAGCCGGCGCGGGCGAGCCGATTGGCGACGGCGTCGACGAAACGACGGGCGTCCCGATCCGGAGCCTCTACGGAACCACTCGTCAGCCGACCTCAGAGATGCTCGACGGCATCGACACGATCGTCTTCGATCTCCAGGATGTCGGCACTCGGTACTACACCTTCACCGCGACGATGGGCCTGGCCATGCAGTCCGCAGCGGCCGCCGATGTCACCTTCATCGTGCTCGACCGGCCCAATCCGCTCGGTCGTGGCGTCGAAGGTGATCTCCGCACCGATGCGCAGCGTTCGTTCATCAGCCAGTATCCGACACCGTCGCTCCATGGACTCACCAGCGGCGAGCTTGCCCGCATGATCGTCGGCGAGGCCTGGCTGCCCGATCTCGCCGATCTCGAGCTCACGGTGATCGAGATGGCCGGGTGGACTGGAGGCGACTGGTCGACGACGGCTCTCGACTGGATTGCGCCGAGCCCTGGCCTCCAGACTCCCGTGGCGGCGGCCTCCTATCCGGCGATCGTGTGGTTCGAGGCGACGACCATGAGCTACGGAGCCGGCACCGACCTCGCCTTCCGTGCGATCGGCGCGCCGTGGCTGGACGCCGAGGCCGTCGTGGCCGACTTGTCGGCCCGAGGTCTCCCTGGGGTCGAGTTCGACGTGGTCGAGCTGGCCCCGACCGACATCGTCGACGTCGCGGTCGATCCGCGTTTCGAGGGTGAACGCATCCCCGGCGTAGCGCTGGTGATCACCGACACCGGGTCGTTCGAACCGTCGGCGACGGGACTCCACATGCTCGACGCCGTACGCAGGGCATCTCCAGACCAGGTGGTCATCGACCGGGGCGCGGTGTTCGACCTGCTCGCCGGCACCCGTGACGTGCGTGCTGCGATTCAGGGCGGTGTCCCGGTCGACGAGATCACCGGAGACTGGACAGACGTCGCAGCAGAGTTCGGGGCTCGCAGCTTCGCCTACCAGCTCTACTGAGTCAGCGCGGGCCTCAGTCGAGCGCGCTCTCAGTCGAGCGCTATCTCAGTCAAAGAGTGCGTCGACGAACTCGTCTGCGTCGAAGTCGATCAGATCGTCGACGCCTTCCCCGAGTCCGACGAGCTTCACCGGAAGGCCGAGCTCGCTCTCGATCGCGAACACGATGCCACCCTTGGCCGATCCGTCGAGCTTGGTGAGCACCACACCGGTGACGTCGACTGCTTCGGCGAAGACCTTTGCCTGCTGCAAGCCGTTCTGCCCGGTCGTGGCATCGATCACGAGGAGCACCTCGCTGACGTGACCTGGCTCCTTCGCCGCGACACGGCGCACCTTCGACAACTCGTCCATGAGGTTGGTCTTGTTCTGCAGACGACCGGCCGTGTCGGCCAGCACCACATTGCAGCCCCGAGCCTCGGCAGCTTGGACGCCATCGAAGATCACGCTGGACGGATCTCCGCCCTCGATCCCGCGGACGATGTCGATGTTGCTGCGCTCGGCCCACATCGTGAGCTGTTCTGCTGCTGCGGCCCGGAACGTGTCTCCTGCGGCCATCAGCACCGTGTTGCCTTCGCCCTTGAGCCGTTTGCCGAGCTTGCCGATCGTCGTGGTCTTGCCGACACCGTTCACGCCGACGAACAACCAGACGTTGGTCTTGCCCTCGTCGATCGTGAGCGAACGATCCTTGCCGGAAATCTCGGAACGCATACGCTCCTTCAGCAGCCCGAGGATGGCTTCACCGCCGTCGACCTCTTGCTCCTTCGCCGTCTCCTTCACACCGTCGAGCAGCTTCATGGTGGTCAAGACGCCGATGTCGGCCCGGATCAGCGCCTCTTCGAGGTCTTCCCACGCCTCGTCGTCGAGCGCGCCGAGTCCCACGAGACCGCCGAGGAATCCGGTGAAGGCCTTACGTGACTTGGTGAGCCTGTCGAAGATCCTCGGCTTGACCGCCGGCGCTTCCTCGACGACGAGATCGCCGGGCGCTTCGTCGACGGCGACTGTCGGGCGGTCGAGTACGTCGACCGAAGCGTCCGATGCGACGAGTCCGACATCGCCACGAGGACCGAGCTCGGTGGTTCCTCGACCCCGGAAGCTCACATAGGCGACAGCGCCGAGAGCAACAACGGCGAGCGCGACGAGTACGACGATCAGAATCGGATTCATAACGCCGGTCAGGCTAACGGTTCAGCGCTGGCCGAGGACGGCCGTGATCGTCAGCTTCTCGCCATCGCGGAACAGCTCGATGGCAACGGCGTCGCCGGGGAACTTGGTCTGCACGAGACCTGCGAGCTCCGTGATGACGGTGACCGGTGCGCCGTCGATGGACACGATGCGATCGCCGTTCAGGATCCCGGCCAGGTCGGCCGACGATCCAGCCGTCACGTCGTCGACCAGGACGCCGGAGGAACCGTCTACCGTCGGGCCACCGGAGACCCCGAGGAATCCCGGCTCGATCGCTTCGCCGGCGAGAATGAGGTCGGCGATCCCCTTGGCGGTGTCGATCGGTACTGCGAAGCCGACACCGACGTTGCCGGTGCTCAGACCGTCGGTCTGGATGGCGGTGTTGATGCCGATGACCCTCCCGTTTCGGTCGGCCAGCGCGCCGCCCGAGTTGCCCTGGTTGATGGCGGCATCGGTCTGGATCATCGGGTTGTAGCCGACGCCGTTGAAGATGGGGCGATCGAGCGAGGAGATGATGCCGGAGGTGACCGTCTGTTGGAGCTGGAACGGCGAGCCGATCGCAACGGTGATCTGACCGACCTGGAGCTCGACACCGACGGCGAGCTCGGCGATCGGAAGGCCGCTGCCGGGGCCGACGGACACCACGGCGATGTCCGTGCGGGCATCGGAACCGAGGACCTCACCGGGCAGCACGCGCCCATCGGCAGTGCGGACCTCGACGTTGATCGATCCATCGATCACGTGGTGGTTGGTCATGACGAGACCGTCGGCGAACACGACACCCGATCCCAGGCCGATGTTCGGGATCTCGACCTGGACGATGGAGGGACCGAGGATCTGCGCCACGAACGCGACAGGCTCAGAAGCGTCGATGTCCGGCGGCGTCACGACCACCGGAGGCGCCGTATTGCTGGCCGGAGCGATCGTGGTGGCCGGGGCTGCGGTGACCGGATCGTCACCGCCGAACTCTTGGGCGGCGGCGAAACCCGATGCGGCGATGATGCCGCCGCCGACGAAGGCGACGAAGGCCCGCCAACCCCAACGGGCATGAGCCTCGGGTTCCACCTCGGCGTCCGCCTGCGCTGCGGCGACCGCCGCTGCGCTGCCAGGAGGAGCCACGGGCGGGAGGAACATCTGCTGCGTGACGACCTGGGGTGGCTGAGGCTGGGCGGGTGGGCCTGCGGACGACGGCGCACCGCCCGCGCGATCCGACCAGTTCGCGTCGCCGACGATTCGTCGAGGCGGTGGAGAGTTCGGTCCGACGGCCGGACGGGAAACGGGCGTCGGACGGCCGGCGACACCGCTGGGCGGAGCCTGCGGCGCTTGTCCCACGTTCCACGAGTTGTCACTCACGTTGCCGTCCTCACGAGTACTTGGCTCACCGTAGGCCACACGATCACGCACCGATGCATCACGAAATCGACGACGTCGTCGTCCGAACAGGTATCGGCGTCGGAAGCCTCAAGGTGAAGGTCGATCCCGATCCCAACGCGGAGTTGACCGTCACTGTGCCGCCGTGACGCTCGGCCACCCGACGCACGATGCTCAACCCCAGTCCCGAACCGGCGCCGACATCCTGGCCCCGCCAGAAACGCTGGAAGATCGCCTCGTGGTTGGTCGGATCGATGCCGGGGCCCTCATCGATCACGTCGACCGCCACCACATCACCGGCACGGCTGACAACGAGGCGGATCACCGATCCCTCTGGTGCGAGGCGCACGGCGTTGGAAACGAGGTTCGAGATCGCCCGTCGGATCGCAGGACCGTCGCCGTTGACCACGAGGTCCTCGATGGCGATGGACGCTGCCTCGATGGCGAGATTCCGTCTCGCTGCGACGGCCGAGAACTCCGCGGCGATCTCGCTTGCCAGGACGCCGAGGTCGATCGCCTCACGATGGAGCTCGGGGATCCCCGTCCGAGCCTGCTCCAACAGGCCCTCGACGAGTGTGCTCATCCGATTGGTGGAGCGAAGGGCGATCCGGGCGGCATCTGCCAACTCGTCACGGTCCTCGGACATCAAAGCCAGCTCGAGGTTGGTCTGAGCGACGGCCAATGGGTTCCGCAGCTCATGTGAGGCTTCGTGGACGAAGCGGCGTTGCTCCTCGAACGATTCCTGGAGGCGGTCGAGCATGCCGTCGAAGGTGTCGGCCATCTGCTTCAGCTCGTCCTCTGGCCCCTGCATCTCGATACGGCGACTGAGGTCGGTGCCGCTGATGTCCCTGGCCACACGAGTGATCCGCCCGACCGGGCCCAACGCCCAGCCCGAAAGGAGATAACCAGCGCCGAAGCTGGAGAAGAAAAGCAGTGCCAGCGCAACGAAGGAGGTCCGTCGCAGCACCTCCAACGCCTCGCGTTCCGCCGCCACTTCGAGCTGTTCGAGCGCCAGGCGATTCAGGTCGGAGCGGGTGAACACCTGGAGATCCGTCTTTATCAGCTCACCGGTGTTGGGGTCTTCCACCACCAGTTCGCTAAGATTGAGCACAGGCTGTTCGAGGCGGTTGACCTGCCAGATGTAACTTCCGCCGATCAGGACACTTCCGACGGCGAACACGACGAGCGCGATTGTCAGCGACAGGCGAAACCGGATTGTCTCGAAGACCTTCGGCATCCTCATCGCATCGACTCGCCGTCCGGTGACACGTCAGTCGGTTCCGTCGAGGAGTCGGTAGCCGGCGCCGATCACGGTCTCGATGTGCTGGATCTCCGATGCGTTGGTGAGCTTGCGGCGGAGGGTTCCGACCGTGACACGAACCGTGTTCGTGAACGGATCCATCGCCTCGTCCCAGACATGTTCGAGCAGACGCTCTTGGCTGAGCACATCGCCCGGGTGCTGCATGAAGTAGCGCAAGAGAGCGAACTCCTTGGTCGTCAACGAGATCTCGCTGCCGTCCCACGCAACCACGTGTCGTGCGGTGTCGAGCGTGAGGCGGCCAACGGCGAGAACGGCGTCGTTGCCAGACGTGTCCCGCCGTAGCAACGTACGAACCCTGGCGGAAAGCTCCGGTAAAGCGAACGGCTTCACCAGGTAGTCGTCTGCGCCGTCGTCGAGTCCGGCAACCCGCTCCTCGACGGCATCGCGTGCCGTCACCATCAAGATGCGAGTCGCCGGATCGAACCGCGGGTCGCTGCGGATGAGTCGACAGATCTCACGCCCGTCGATGTCCGGCAATGTCAGATCGAGTGTCACCAAGTCGTACGGATTGATCATCAAACGATCGAGCGCCCCTTCGCCATCGACGGCAACGTCCACCGCATAGCCCTCCCGACGCAAGTAGGCGGCAATGGCGTTGGCCAGGTCGGTTTCGTCATCGACTACGAGAATTCGCACCTCTGCAGTCAACCTGATCGCCGCCGGCTTTCGCCCCTCTTTCGACTGCGGCAGGTTGACTGGTGGTTCGATCTGCCGATCGGAGCAGACTGCTGTACCACCCCAAGTACCGGAGCCAGGAATGACGACCGACAATTCAAGCACCAACGGTGACGACGGACTTCGGTCGTTCGACTCCGTGGTGACGGCCACCGATCATGCGCCAGCTCCGATCGATGTTGCCGAGGCAGCCGCCCGTCTCGAGCAAACCCTGTTCGAGGTGAAGAAAGTCATCGTCGGCCAGGACCACATGGTCGAGCGGCTGCTGGTCGCACTGTTGGCCCGCGGCCACATCCTGCTCGAAGGTCTCCCCGGACTGGCAAAGACGCTTGCCGTGTCGACATTGGCCACCGCTGTCGGCGGCAGCTTCGTCCGACTCCAGTTCACTCCCGACCTGCTTCCGTCCGACCTGATCGGCACTCGAATCTGGCGGGCCTCTGATGAGCGTTTCGACATCGAGTGGGGTCCGGTGTTCGCCAACCTCGTACTGACCGACGAGATCAACCGAGCCCCCGCCAAGGTGCAGTCGGCGCTGCTCGAAGTCATGGCTGAACGGCAGGTGTCGATCGGCGGCGAGACCCGGGCGCTTCCGTCCCCATTCCTCGTGCTCGCCACCCAGAACCCCATCGAGAGCGAGGGCGTCTACACCTTGCCCGAGGCTCAGCGTGACCGGTTCCTCATGAAGGTCACCGTCGGCTACCCCTCCCCCGCCGAGGAACTCGAGATCGTCAGACGTGCCGGAGCCGGCAACATCACACCGAACCAGGCGATCACCCTCGAGGAACTGGAACGACTCCAGGACGCGACCGATCGGGTCTACGTGGATGCCGCTGTGGCGAACTACGCCGTCGACCTCGTGATGGCAACCCGTGAACCTGCGCTGCGCGGTCTTCCGGAGATCGCCCCATACATCGAGTTCGGCGTCAGCCCTCGAGCCACCCTCGGTCTCGTCGCCGCAGGGCGGGCGCTGGCCATCCTCCGTGGCCGCTCGTATGTCGTACCCCAGGACGTCTTCGACGTCACCCGTGACGTGTTCCGTCATCGACTGATGTTGAGCTACGAAGCGCTGGCGAAGGACCTGACCGCAGACGACGTCATCAATCGCGTCCTGAGCGTGGTTCCCGCGGCCTCGATCAGCCCGCTCCCGCACGACCCCTCACGTGGCGCCGTTCGTCAGCCGACCGCCGCCCCGGCCCCGGCCCACCAGCCCGCTCCGGTGGCAACTGCGATGCCGGGGCCGGCCGCTGCGGTGATGGCTCCACCGCCCCCACCGCGCCGGACCGCGGGCACAGAGGCCGCACATGACATCACCGAGATCCTGCCGTCTCCCGACGACTCGGATCGCTCCACGTCGTGACCACCAAGAACATCGCTATGGCCGGCGGGAGCGAGCAGGATGATCTCGTGTCGGGCCGCACCCGCGAGGTGCTTCGCCGGCTCGAGCTCGACGTGACCCGTCGTCTCGATGGTCTTCTGCACGGTGACCACCGCGGACTCGTACCCGGCCACGGCTCCGAGCTCGGGGAGACTCGCCGGTACGCACCTGGGGACGACGTCCGCCGCATCGACTGGAACGTCACCGCACGGCTCAGCGAGGCCTACATACGACAGACGATCGCCGAACGCGAACTCGAGACTTGGCTCGTGGTCGATCGGTCGCCCCGTCTCGATTTCGGCTCCGCCCGCCACGAGAAGCGTGAACTCGTCCTCGCCGCGGCTGCAGCGACAGGGTTTCTGACCAACCGCGACGGCAACCGGATCGGGGCCTTGCTCGCGGGGCGGGGGGAACCGACGATCCTGCCGGCCAAGGGATCCCGGAAACACCTGCTCCACATCCTGCACACGATCGCCACGACGCCACGAGGTGACGGGGCCGGTGTCACCGATCTCGGCGCAGCACTGGCTCAACTCGGCTCAGTGGCCAAACGGCGTGGCCTTGTCGTGGTGGTCTCCGACTTCCGCGTGACCGACGGGTGGCAGCAACCTCTTCGGCAGCTCGCCACCAAACACGATGTGCTCGCCGTCGAGGTGATCGATCCCCTCGAGCTGGCATTGCCGAACGTCGGACCTCTGCCGATCACCGACCCCGCGACCGGCGAGGTCGTCGAGATCGCCACGCAGAAGAAGCGGGTCCGCGATGCGTACGCGGCCGCAGCAGAGGCTCGCCGTATCGAACTGACCGAAACGTTCCGGGCGAGCCGGGTCGATCACCTGGTGCTCCACACCGATGCCGAGTGGCTCGATGACCTCGTTCGCTTCATCGGGGCCCGTCGCCACCGCCTCGCAGCTCTGGCAGGTGGGCGATGAGCTTCCTTCAGCCGGATCGACTCTGGGTGTTGGTCGCCGTGGCCGTACTCGTCGCCTTCTACCTGTTCATGCAGACCCGACGCCGGGTGTATGCCGCCCGTCTGGCATCTGCCGACCTGCTCCATTCGGTCGTCCCGAAGCGTTCGGGCTGGCGGCGTCACGTCGCCAGCGCGGTGACCCTCGCCGCTCTGGTGGTGTTGTCGGTCGGTTTCGCTCAGCCGACCAGGGTCGTCCGCGTCCCCCGTGAGCGGGCCACGGTGATCGTCGCGATCGACGTGTCGCTGTCGATGGAGGCCGCCGATGTGGAACCGGATCGGTTGCAAGCGGCCCAGGCTGCGGCCAAGACGTTCATCGATGAGCTGCCGCCGACGCTGAACGTCGGCATCGTCGGATTCGCGGGCACCGCATCGGTGCTGCTCAACCCGACCACCGACCGTATTGCCGCAACTCGCGTGATCGACAACCTGCGACTGGCAGAGTCGACTGCGATTGGTGAAGCAATCTTCACGAGCCTCGACGCGCTGCTCAGCGTGCCGCCAGACGAGGACGGCGAACGTGCCCCGGCCCGCATCGTGCTGTTGTCCGACGGTGTGACCACTGTGGGCCGACCAGACGCCCTCGCCATCCAAGCGGCTCAGCAGGCTCAGATCCCCGTCTCGACCATTGCGTTCGGGACCGAGGACGGATTCATCCTGTACGACGATCCCGAAACTGACGCAGTCGAGTCGGAACGCATCGCCGTTCCCGTGGGCGGTCAGAGCCTCGAGGACATCGCCAATGGAACCAGCGGAGCCTTCTTCACGGCCGAGAGCGTCGACGAGCTCGACACGGTCTACGAGAACATCGGATCGGCGATCGGCTTCGAAGAGGCCGAACGTGAGATCACCGACTGGTTCGTCGGGGCTGCCCTCGCCTTGACCGTGTTGGCCGCAGCCCTGAGCGTTTTCTGGTTCCAGCGACTGGTCTGAGCCCCTGGGCCAGGGTCAGGAACTGGTGACTCGTTCGGACACGACCTTGGACGAACCGCCCGCCTTCATGGTGACGCCGTAGAGAACGTCGGCTGCCTCCATCGTCTTCTTCTGGTGGCTCACGATCACGAGCTGCGCTTCCTTGCGGAACTCGTCGATCAGGGACAGAAGACGCTTGAGATTCATGTCGTCCAGCGCAGCCTCGACCTCGTCCATCACGTAGAACGGTGATGGCCGGCTCTTGAACACGGCGAAGAGGAAACCGAGGGCGACCAGCGACCGCTCGCCGCCCGAGAGCAGCGACAGCTTCTTCACATTCTTGCCGGAGGGCTTGGCCTCGATCTCGATTCCGGTGTTCAAGAGATCGCCGGGCTCGGTCAGAACCACCGCCCCGCGTCCGCCGGGGAACAGGACCTGGAAGAGTTCGACGAAGTTCGTGGCGACATCGGCGTATGCATTCGAGAACACGCTGACGATCTCGTCGTCGATCTCGTTGATGAGCCGCTGGAGATCCCGCTTCGTGTTCTTCACGTCGGTCATCTGACCGTCGAGGAACTCGTGACGGGTCTTGAGCTCTTCGAACTCCTCGAGCGCCAACGGATTGATCGGACCCATCAGCTTGAGCTCGCGTTCGAGCTCGCGCACTCGGCTCTCGGGGCTCGCCCCATTCGGCACCTCGGGACGCTCGGCCGCCATGGCGACCGTCGGCTCGGTATCGAGCTCGCCCCGCAGCGCTTCGGTGAGGGTCTCGAGCCGAATCCGATGCTCGGCTTCGGAGACTTCGATCCGGCTTCGGCGCTCACGAACCTCGACCAGCTCGCGCTCGGCCCGCTGCCGTTCGCTTCGTCGAGTCGACAGCGCAGACGACACGTGTCGCGATGCCTCGGACTGCGCCTCCTGTTCGCGATGGAGCTGGCTGATCCAGCCGGTCAGCTCGACGCGATGGAGGTCGAGTGACCGGTCGAGTTCGGAGACCGAGTTCAGCGATCGTTGGATGTGCTCTCGGCGAAGCCGAGCTGCGGCCCGCTCCTGCACGAGCCGAGCCAGTCTGGCTTCCACTTCGCCCTGGCGGGCAAGCAGCACTTCGTGTCGACTCTCGACCGACGCCGCTTTCACCTCGAGCTCGGTGCGTCGCGCCCCGACGTCGGCGAGACGACGCTCGAGCGCCGTGCGCGCCTCGGCCATGGTCTTCGTTCGGTCGAGGTGAGCCGCTTCAACCTCTTCGAGTCCCGGGAGCTGGAGCTGGAGGTCTTCGAGCTGCACGCGATCGGCCTCGACCCGGGATCGAATCTCACCCTGCTGCCGATCGAGCCGATCGCGGTCGATGGCGATGTCGCTCAGTTGTGTACCTGCCCGATCGAGCCCAGCTATCGAATCGGCGAGCCGCTGTTCGATCGTCCGCGTGCGGCGTTCTAGGTCTGCGGCGTGTCGCTTGGCTTCCTCGAGATCGGCTTGTGCGTTGCGCACGCTCTCGGCTGCCTGCTCGGCCACGACCGTGGAGTCGGAGGCGCTGGTGACAGCCTCGTCAAAGGCCGCACCTGTGGCCCCGGAGCCGGCCTGTCCGATACGCCATCCCGTGGGACCAAAGCGGTCACCGGCCGAACTCACGATCACAACGTCTGGATGAGCGATTGCGGCGTCAAGCGCTTCGGGCCAACCGCCGTCGACGGCCCGTACCGAACCGAACAGTGCATCGAGCAGCGGACCGACGTCAGGGCGAAGGGGCCGAACATGGGAGCGGATCGAACTGGCGTCGATCGGCACCGCAGTGGTGGCGCCCAGCGCAAGCACGGCACCGCTGAGATTCTGGGCGGCGAGGGACTCGAGCGCGGACCGGCCGCTGCGCTCGCTGTCGACCACGACGGCCTGGAGTGCTTCGCCGGCCGCCGCCTCGATGGCGGACTCCCACCCGGCGTCGATGTCGATCAGCTCGAGGAGACTGCCCAGCACCCCATCGGTGGAAGCGAGGGCGTCAGCGCCGGCGGCCGAACGGGCGGCCTCGAGGGCCTGACGGAGAGCATCGGCCCGGGCCGTCCACCGGCTGGCCTCGTCGTCGGCGACACGACGCGCCTCGCGTGCAGCGTCGAGTGCGGCCTCGGCGTCGGCGAGCGCGACGCCGGCATTGTCGAGATCGGGGCCGATCGTGGCGGACTGTGGGGTGAGCTCGTTGATGATGGCCTGGGCCTCGGAACGAGCGGCGACGAGGCGATCGTGTCGTGACCCAAGCGCCTCGAGCTGCTCGACGATCCGGGTCGTCTCCTGCTGGTCGCGCCGGGCAGCCGCCTGCAGCGCCTGCACCTGGGCCCGCACCTCGGCGGCCTGCACCGGCGAGGGGCCCACGCCTTCTCCCCAGGCCTCCTCGAAGCTTTCCCGGTCGGCGGCAAGACGACCCTCGAGCGTTTCGATCTCGCTGAGGGTCGGCGCCAGTTCGTGGCGTTCGTTCTCGACCGATACCAGGTCGGCCACGATGCGGGCTGCCTCGGCCTCGAGACTCGACACGACACCTTCGTCGACCGCCGACTGCAGCTCTCCTTCGAGCCGCCGACGACGCTCGCCTATGACATTGCCCTGCCCGGTGATTCGTTCCCGAAGACTCAGCGCCCGCGAGTGCACGTCGGCAACGTCGGAGCCCCCGAGGGCAGCGAGTTCGGCTTCGGCGTCGAGAACGGCGGCGTCGAGTTTCGCAAGATCACTCTTGAGTTCAGCTTCACGCCGATCGAAATCGGCGTGCTGGCGGTGACCGGCTTCGATCTTGCCGGTGAGGGCAGCAAGCTCGCGCCCGACCAGATGAATTCGTAGAGCGGACAGTTCAGCGACCACAGCACCGTGGCGTCGTGCCGCATCAGCCTGCTTCTCGAGTGGGCGGAGTTGGCGGCGCACCTCGCGAACCAGATCGTTCAATCGGTTGAGGTTTTCCTCGGTGGAGTTCAGCCGCCGCTCGGCCCGTTCCTTGCGCTTCCGGAACTTCAGGACACCGGCCGCCTCCTCGATGATCGCGCGCCGATCCTCGGGACGGGAGTTGAGGACCGCGTCGATCTGGCCCTGGCTCACGATGATGTGTTGTTGGCGACCCACACCGGAATCGGAGAGCAACTCGGTGATGTCGAGCAGACGACATGACACGCCGTTGATCGAGTAGTCGGAGTCACCGGACCGGAACAGGGTCCGGGTGATGGTGACTTCGGTGAAGTCGATCGGCAACATGCCGTCGCTGTTGTCGATCGTGAGCGCCACCTCCGCGCGACCGAGCGCGGGTCGGCTCATCGTGCCGGCGAAAATGACGTCGTCCATCTTCGCCGAGCGGACCGCCGTCGGCGCCTGAGCGCCGAGCACCCACGCGATCGCATCGACCACGTTCGACTTGCCCGAGCCGTTCGGCCCGACCACGACGGTCACTCCTGGTTCGAGTTCGAGGATCGCCGGATCGGCGAAAGACTTGAACCCTTTGATGGAGAGTGTTTTCAGGTACACGTTCGAACCCGCCGGATCTCAGAGTGGACGAGAGGATGGTAGTGGCCGGTGGAGCTCAGACCTGGGTACGACAGAAGTAGACCGTTTTGCCCTTGAATTGGGCCTTTTCGATCGGCTTTCGGTTGCGAGGGCTCAGGTCGCCGTTCTTGCCGTAGACAGCAAGGTGATCGGCGAACTCGCCCGGCGCACCGTTGAGATCGATGAAGGGCCGGGTTTCGAGCGATGTGCCGCGGTACTTGATCGCATCGTGCAGGACTCCGACCAGTGACCGGTGCAGGCGACGCACCTCCATGGTGGTCAGCTCGCTGGCGACCCGGTCGTAACGAAGCCCGGCGTCGAACAAGATCTCGTCTGCGTAGATGTCGCCGATCCCGACGAAGTTGTCCGGGTTGGTCAGTATCACCCGCAGCGGATCGCTCTTGGCCCGCACGAAGTACGAGAAGTCAACCCAGGAGATCGGTGTGGCGAGCAGATCGAGGCCTCGCTCGTTGATCGGAGGAACGATGGTCTCGAGGTCCTCAGTGGCCACCGCCGTGACGGCGCACGAATTGTCCGTGTCGATCACGCGCAGGTCACCACCTTGGGTGAAGGTGATGACGACGGCCGTCTTCGGTTCCATCGCCTTTTTCGACGGGCAACGTTGGAGGCTGCCGCCGGTCCCGAGCTCGAGGACGAGCGTGTGCTCATTGTTGAGGCCCAGCACGATCGCAAGCGCCTCCCGGTCGACCGTGGCGACCTTCGCCCCTTCGATGAGGCTGGAGAAGCTCTTCTTCGTCCGATGTGCGGGGAGCGACTTCAGCGATCGGACATCGACAGATTTGATCTTCCGACCAACGGCGTCGCGTTCGAGATCGCGCTTGAGTGTTTCGATCTCGGGGAGCTCGAGTCCTGACATCAGATGGCTTCCTTCTGTTCCCCGGAGTCCGGAGAGGTTGAGAATGATTCGGCGGCAGCTGCCGTGAGCGCTCGCCATGCGGTTGCGGCTGCAGCTTGTTCGGCCCGCTTTTTCGACGACCCACTGCCGGCACCTCGCTCGATGCCATCGATGACGACCAACGCGTCGAATGTGCGATCGTGATCGGGCCCGGCTGAGGTGATGCGGTAGCCGGGAGGCGACAGCGAGAGTTCGGCCGCCAGTTCCTGCAAACGAGTCTTGTAATCCTGGCGACCGGGCCGTTCGGCGCCGACTTTGATGTCGTCGATGAGGAGGTCGAGGACGACCTCGGCGGCGCGATGCCAACCGGCATCGACGAAGACGGCTCCGAAGAGCGCCTCGAGCGAGTCGGCAAGGATCGATTCCTTGTCGCGTCCGCCCGACTGATCCTCCCCTCGCCCGAGAAGGAGCTGTGGGCCGACGCCGATTCGGCGAGCCACCTCGGCGAGAGTCGCTGTGTTCACCACCGATGCCCGCAGCTTGGCCAGTTGGCCTTCTGCGAGGTCGCCGTAGACGCGGAAGATGTGCTCGGTGACTGCCAGGCCGAGAACGGCGTCACCAAGGAACTCGAGCCGTTCGTTCGGCTCGGGTGCGTCCGTCTCGGCACAGTGACTGCGATGCGTGAGCGCCAACTGGAGCAACGCATGATCGGAGAACTCGTACCCCAGGTTTCGGGACAGATCGTGGGGGTCGGCCGCCTCTTTCAGGAGTCGGCTCCGACCTGGCTGTAGACGTAGTCGACGGCATCACGAACAGTCTTCAGGTCTTGGAGGTCTTCGTCTTCGATGCGGAACCCGACAGTGCGGTCGGAGAGCTCCTCTTCGAGTGCCTCCACGAGTTCGATCAGCGCGAGCGAGTCGGCATCGAGGTCATCGGCGAACGAGTCGCCTTCGTTGATCTGATCCGGCTCGACCTCGAGGATGTCCGCGAGGCGATCGCGGACCAGGTTCACCACTTCGGGGCGCTTCATCGGGGACTGCTCCATGTGAGTTTCTGCTGGCACGAATCTGCATCCTTCATCTCGCCTGGTCCGGTGGGTGCGGGACGGGCTCAGTACGACGGCCGGATTGTACCGGTCCACCAGTGCTTCTCACGGGGAGTGTTCGGGCCTCGCCCTGGGAGGGCATGCTCCGATCGGGCAGAATTCCGCTCAATCAGTGGCGCTGTCGGCCTCGAGCATGTCGCGGATGCGCTGCACGATGCCAGAGTCCGCCATCTCTGATGCCGTTCGGATGGCGTTGGCTATCGCTCGTGGCGATGAAGATCCATGGGAGATCATGCTGACCTGCTTGGAGCCGAGCAGCATCGCCGCACCCCGAGACTCGGGGTCGAGTTCCACATAGAGATCGGCAAGCGACTCGTTCGCGCCCGGCATCGTGGCCAGCCGAGCCCGAATCGCATCGAGCGCAGTTTTGACGCCGCCCTCGACTGATTTCAGGATGATGTTGCCAGTGAAGCCGTCGCAGACGATGACGTCGGCCACCCCCGCCATGAGATCGCGCCCTTCGACATTGCCGACGAACGTGGCGCCGCATGCTTCGGTCCAGGCTTCCTCGGCCATCAGTGCACACGTCTCCTTGACAAGAGCGTTGCCTTTTCCTGCCTCTTCACCGATGGTCATCACCGCGACTCGAGGGGTCTCGATGCCGAAGCGAGTGCGGGCATACACCGAACCCATCTGCGCGAACTGCACCAGCCATTCCGGCTGAGCGTCGGCGTTGGCTCCGCAATCCAGGAGTGTGGTCGGTGTGGAACCCAGAACGGGGAACGGGACAGCGATCGCCGGGCGGGAGATCCCACGAATCCGACCAAGCCTGAGCAACGACGCGGCCATGGCGGCACCGGTGTTGCCGGCGCTCAGGCAGGCACACGCCTCGCCGTCGCGGACAGCCTCGACCGCACGGACCACTGACGAATCCTTCTTCTTGCGAACGCTCGCCGCCGGCTCGTCATCCATCGAGATGACTTCGGAAGCGTGTTTGATCGACAGACCACCGACATCGCCGAGCCGCTCGGTGTCACCGACCAGCAGGACGTCCACTCCGAACTCCTCTGCGGCGATGCGGGCGCCGGCCACGATGGTGGCCGGAGCATCGTCGCCGCCCATGGCATCGACGGCAACGGGCAAACGGGGTTCGGTCATGGGGAGGCGAGTCCAGTGACGATCGGAGCGAGCGACGAGGCGCTCATGCTGGTCGAATTCAGCCGACGTCGACGGCTTGACGACCCTTGTACCAACCACAGCTGCCGCAGACCCGGTGCGGCAGTTTGGTCTGACCGCAGTGATCGCACGACGACTTGGCCGGAGCCGAAATCTGCCAACTCGATGCCCGACGGCTGCGAGTCTTGGCCTTGGAGGTCTTCTTCTTTGGGACGGCCATGAGAGTTCCTGGAGCGTGAGGCGACGTGAGAGCCCGGAGTGGGCACGAAGAAACGAGCGTACCGGCCCGTCACCGGCTACCAACCCTTCTGCTTGGTCGGCTGTCGCCTCCCGCTCACCGCATCCGACCAGCACCAACCAGCGAGCCTCCTCCGTCGGCCTCGCAAGACAGCTCTCCTGCTTGGTCGGCTGTCGCCTCCCGCTCACCGCATCCGACTCACGACGTATCAGCGAGCCTCCTCCGTCGGCCTCGCAAGACAGCGGTCAGTTGCGCAGGTCGAGGTCGCCCAGTGCTGCCCACCGCGGATCGGGCGGACGCTCGGACGCCTCCAGCTGTTCCTCGGTGACCGTTGGATACCGATCGGGGTCGGGTCCGGTGCAGTCCTCACGACACAAGGGGGCAAGCGGAAGGCCGAGCAGAGCAGCATCGCGGACCATCGTGATCAGATCGATCATGTCGTCGACCAGCTCAACGATCTCATCGACATCACCGGGCGCGCCCACCTGATAGATGTCCATGATCTCGACAGGATGGCGACCGGAGACCGGCTCGAGGCAGCGCCGACACTCACCCTCCCAGCCGAGGTCGATGTGGCCGGTGACCGTCACGCCACGCTCGATGGACTCGACCGTCACCTCGCCCACGACGGGATGGTCGGTCGTGTGACTCGCGACGACTTCGAGCCTTGGAAGCAAGATGTCGATCGGGATGACTCGACGCTCACCGAGCCGTCGGCGCAGGTCGGCGACGTTGATCTCGTGTTTCACCGTCGGCTTGCGTTCATGATTCTCGCTCGTACTCACACCCAAGAGGATAGGGCGGCGCTCCCGGCGCGTCGATCCACCCCGCTCGAACGACGAGGCATCAGAGGTGCTCGGACACCTCGGTATCGACCGGGTTCTCGGCCTGTTCGGTCAGATCGATGTCCGAGTCCTGCGCTGCAGTCCCGAGCAGACGCGATCGCCCCTTCGCCACCGTCTCGCCCGTACGTTCGAGAAGCAGCTCGAAGGTGGCGAGCTTTTTGTCACAGAAGTCCTCGGTCTGGCGAATGAGCGTGCGGCTCTCGGCCCGTGCCTTCTCGATGATCGCTCGCGCGTTGTCCTCGGCCGCACGCACGATCTCCTGCCGCTCCACCATCCGAGCGACCTGTTGCCGGCCTTGATCGATGATGGCGTCACGCTCTCGCGCTGACTGGGCGAGGAACTCTTCCTTTTCCTTCAGGAGCCACCGGGCCCGACGCAGCTCGTCGGGGAGCTGATCTCGTGCCGCCTCGAGGAGATCCAGGATCTCGTCCCGATTGATCTTCGCCATGGTCGACATCGGCGAGGTCTTCGCCTCTGCAATGTCGTCGATGGCCTGGTTGAGCAGCTCGTCCACCACCGGGACTCGATACGGATCGGCATCGACCACCTCGGTGGTGAAGTCCTGGTCGCCATCGGGAACAGCTCGAATGAACGCCCTGGGGTTTTCTTGATCGAAGAAATCAGCCATTGGAGAACCTCGTGGTGAGAGCGTCGAGCACGCCGACGGGCACGACATCGGACACGTCGCCGCCCATTGCGGCGATCTGACGAATGTAGGTACCGGCAACCAGCGCCGAAGGGCCGGTGGCAGGAACGAAGACGGTGGGGACGCCCGCCGTCGTGAAATTCATGTGCGACTGTTGCATCTCGGCGTCGAGGTCAGTCGCGCCACGGAGTCCCTTGACCAGGCAGTCGGCGCCAAACGACGTGGCAGCGGCGGTCACCAAACCCGTGAACAGCTCGACGGTCACGTTCCCGTGGCCCGCCACCTCGGCTCGCAACATCGCCACCCGCTCATCCGGCGGGAACAGCCCGGACGGCTTGTCCGGGTTGTGGCCGACGCCGACGACCACGCGATCGAAGAGGCCGGCGATGTGAGCGATCACTGCGAGGTGACCGTTGTGAACAGGATCGAACGACCCGGGGTACAGGGCAGTGGCCATTGCGCCAGACGTTAGTCGTGGGCCTCGGCATCGAGTGCGACCCGTTCGGCTCGTTCAGCGATCACGATCCGTGCCCGGCCGTAATCGCGACGTTTGAGCTCGATCCAGTCAGCGGTCAGCGAGATCTCGAACGCGGCGTGGCCAACGACAACCTCGGCGGGGATCAGCGGGAGTAGGCCGGCCCAGACATCGTCGGCGTAAGGGGGATCACAGAAGGCCAGCTCGACCTGCGAGGCCGTCCTCACCACGCTCTCGACCGCCGCCGTGAGCACCGTGGCCTGGTCGGCAAAGCCGAGCGTGTCCAGGTTGCGCTGAATCGTTGCAGCGGCGGCTCGGTTCCGCTCGACGAAGGTGACGTGCGCCGCTCCCCTGCTGAGGCACTCGATCCCGAATGAGCCGCTGCCGGCGAAGAGGTCGAGCACGCGACAGTCGTCGAGTTCGATGATCGGGCCGAGCATGTTGAAGATGCCCTCCTTCGCACGGTCGGTGATCGGCCGCGTATCTCGTCCGTCTGGGGCGAGAAGTTTTCGTCCTCTGGCCGAGCCGGAGATCACACGCATTACCGCACGGTATAGCGTGCGGTCCATGACAGGCTCGCCGCCATGACCATGCCCGATGCAGAGATCGTCTGCGTTGACTGCGGCGGGACCTGTTATCCGCTCGGCTGGTTTCCCGAGGACGGTCCGCTGGACCCCGGAACCGTGCTCCCATACCGTTGCAGGGACTGCCTCGATCGGTGGGACATCGTCATCGGCGAAGAAGGTGACTCTGACGCGTATTGAGGACACCTCCGGACGGTGTTCGCACACTTGAACGGTCGGCGCTCGGACAGCCCTTTCGGAGAGTGGGAACCAGGTGAACCTGACCGTCGTCCTATGGGTATGACGAGAAAGATGAGGCGACTGTTAGCTCCGCTTGTTCTCCTATTGACCCTGGCGATAGCCGCTGGCGCCTGCTCCGGGTCCGACCAGAAGGAGGACTCTGTCGCTGAGACGGGCGACGGGATTTTGGCAGGGGTGGATCAAAACGATGCCTCGCTGGCAAGGGGGCAGCTTGCGCTGGCTCACTCGCTATGGAGTGAGGTCGGCTCCAACAGCTACTCGATGGAGGTCGGATACGAATCGCTTGGAACGGTGACGGTCGAAGTCGTCGATGGTGCGACGGTCGGCAACCCGGTCACAAACGTTGGGTCGGACCCCGACTTTGCCTTCGAAGATCAGCTTCCACTGACCGTCGAGGAAGCCTTCGAAGAAATGGAACTGATTGTCGAAAACGCCGAGGCGAATCCAGCCGCCGATGATGGTTCCTGCGACGGCGTGTTCTTCAACTTTCGTTTCGACACAGAATTCGGAAACCCGATCTACTACGACCAACTGGGCCCCTGCGATGACGGAGTAGGAATCTCTCTCACAGTCACCGAATCCGATGCTCGACCCCGCCGAGACTGAACTACTGTCGGGTGATGGCAGCTCGGCTCCTCGATACTGCAAGGTGGACGGTTCCATCGTTGATTCTTGCCTTCGTGCTTGGATTCACCGTCGGTCTCCTGCCAGTCTGGCTCGTGTACTGGCTCGTCAACGTGGTCGGCGTTTGGCTGTATTGCGATGCCAACGGCCCTCACAAACTCCGGGCGCAGAAGTGGATGAAGGGCTTGAGCCTCCTGCTTCTACCAACCGGCATCGCCGGCCTCATGGCGGGCGGCGGAACGTTGAGCCCCGGCCAGCAAGTGTCAGTCGGCTCTCCAGATGACTTGACCCGCTCCGAGTCCGCACGTGCATCGGGCAATATGACCGGCCCGCGTTCGTCCACCTAGAGGCGCATTCCGGTCCCCTCAAGTCCGGTCGTGTTGGGCCGACGCGAACTTGATGACGCCTCGTCGGTTCGTGACAGTCGTAGTTGGCGCCGGTCCAGCCGGCTTGCTGTTCTGCCTCGTCGCTGCCATCCGAGCAGGTCGGCACGACCCGGCCATCTTCCTCGTCGACAAACGCTCCAGCTACGAGCGGAGTCACCGACTGCGCATGGATCGGCGACCATACGAGGCTGTGAAGGGCCAGGTCGATCACCCGCTGTTCGACGAGCTGATCGAGTTCCTCGAGCTCGAGAACTTCCGGCCGGCGGCGAACCATCTGGAGGCGAAACTGGAAGAGCTGGTGGCCCGGCTCGGTATCAGCAAACAGAAATTGGTCGTGGGGCGCGGGCCTGGTGAACTCGACCTCATCGAGCTACGAGCCCGGCTCGAAGGTTCCGGTGTTCTTCACCAGGACGGCGACCTCATGGTGGTCGGCGCTGACTCGGTGAAGAGCGCGACCCGTTCGATGCTGGCCGATGAGTCCGAATCGGTTGAGCGGGTGCATCAAACCGTGGCTCGACTTCGGATCGATGGTGACTCGATTCCCGCATCGATCGACCCGATACGACAGCTCAAGATGGCCAAGCTCTTGGGTTCAGCCATCGACTATCGCTTCAATCAAAACGGCTTCGCCGAGATCGATCTCTTTCTTTCCCCGGAAGAGCATCGAATGGTCGACAGCCTGGGGGCCAGACCGGCTGAACCGGTTGCTCTGACCCCAGCGCTTGTCGATCATCTCGGGGCGCCACTTTTCGCATCCGTGGTCGACCATTTGGTCCGTGATCTCGGTCAGGGACCCAACCGCGTTTCGATCCATTCGACGTTCCGTCTCGAGCACCGCTACCAGAACCGCGTTGCGTTCGTTGACGAGGAATCCACCGGGCCTCGAACGGCGGTGTTCCTTGTTGGCGACGCCGCAGTTTCGCTTCCATTCTTCCGCGGGATGGCTTGCCTGATGGCCTGTGCCGACGAGCTCGCTTCGGTCCACGCCGACCTGGCGAACGGTGAGGCCGGCCAACCGGATCTGGCAGCCGGAGTCGAGCGCTACGACCAAGCGGTCGCCGTCATCCGCAAACGGGAGGTCGCCACCGTCGAGTCGCGGGCCAGGGCGCTACGGCTCGCCCGTGAACTCGTTCGGATCAGCGCGATGGCACCGTTCCCAATTCAGACATGGCTGCTGAGCAGCAAACCTGAACAGGACGTGAGCCTGACCCCATCGAAACGATTCACCACACCGCTGCTGACGACCATCCTCTTGGTCTGGATCGCTGCAGCGCTCGCGGTTCTCAGCCCGGTGATCGGCGTCGTTGGTTTGTTCTGTATCCCGGTCCAGGCCGCTGCTGGCGCGCTGTATCGGTCGGATCTGGCAAGCCCTCGCCGACCGAACCCGGCCATGGCTGTTGTTTGTCGGCTTCAGGTCTCGGCCCTGATGGTTGCCGGTCTGGCCATCGTGGTACTGAACCCGTTCGATTCTGGATTGTGGATCCGGGCTGGAGCCGCCATCGGCTGGTGGGTTCTCGGGCTCGTGTTCGTGGTCGGCATGTACGCGTACGAGGAACGAGCCGGCAGCTCGAAACACTCCGAACCGATCGACCGAGCAGGCGATCATCAAGTCGAATGCCAAGATCGTCCTTCGTAGCTTCGAAGCAGGAATCTGGATAGCTCAGATCCGTCGCTCGAGCGTGTGCGAGTATCGACCGAATGGACGACATCGAGATCCGCTCGGCAACCCCAGACGACGCTCATGCCGTTGCCGCCTACCACGACCGCTGCTTCAAGAGCACGTACTCTTCACAGCTGCTCGCCGGCGAACTCGAGATCCCCGACATGGAAAGCACCGGGCAGCAACTCCACGATTGGTTCCGGCCCGAATCCGAGTTCGAGACGCAGATCGCAGTCGTCGATGGCGTTCCGATTGGTCACTTCACTGTCAGCGGTCACCAGCTCGTCCACCTGTTCATCGAGCCCGACCACCAGGGCCAGGGGCTCGGCCAATACCTGCTTGCGCAAGGCGAGGACACGATCGCCGCCAATGGCCACACCGAGTTCGAGCTGCACACACGAGTCGACAACCACGCTGCGATCGCCTTCTACAAGGCCGCCGGGTGGACCGTGACCAACCGTCTGATTCACACCGTTGAACACGGCGTCAGCTATGACGAGCACGTCCTCGTCAAGCGCCGCCCTTGACTCTCACAGTTGCGGCTGGCCGATGGGTTCTGGGGACGTTTGGCCCTGCATCGGCGCATTGGATACGCGCATCCTGATCGGAACGGGTTTTCGTTCGGACGCCCCATCGCAGTGAGGCACCAATCCATGACGATCGAATCGCACGCTGTCTCGGCACGGTTCGCGAGCAGCATGACGGGCCCTTCGATCGGGGATGGCTGCTTTCTCGAGGTCGATCATGTCACGAAGTCCTACGGCGACAACGCCGTTGTCGACGACCTCAGTTTCGTGGTGCCGCCCGGCCGGGTGACCGGTTTCCTCGGACCGAACGGTTCAGGCAAGTCGACCACGATGAAGATCATGCTCGGCCTCGCCGCAGCGGACGCGGGGAACTGCACCATCGGTGGTCTCCGCTACCGCGACCTTGCGGATCCTGCACGCACCGTGGGAGCGATCCTGGAGTCCGACGCCTTCCACCCCGGCCGCAGCGGCCGCAACCATCTCCGAATCCTGGCCGACGCGACCGGTGTTGAACTCACGCGCGTGGACGACATGCTCGAACAGGTCGGCCTCACCGACGCGGCGAACCGACATGCAGGTGCGTACTCGCTCGGCATGCGTCAAAGGCTCGGCCTCGCTGCTGCCCTCCTCGGTCGGCCAAAGGTGCTCGTCCTCGACGAGCCCGGCAACGGGCTCGACCCCCAAGGCACACGGACACTACGCGATCTGCTTCGCGCTCACGCGGCGAGCGGCGGAACGGTCCTCGTGTCGAGCCACCTCCTCGCTGAGGTCGAGCATCTTGCTGACGATGTCATCGTCATCAATCGGGGCCGACTCGTCACCCACGGCGTTCTGGCCGACCTGCAGCAGGCAGCATCGCTCGTGCGAACCCGCGAGCCTGATCGACTCGCAGCAATCCTCGAACGCGAAGGTGCCACCACCAACGCCCAGGAAACCAACACGCTCGTCGTTCGCGGGATGCCCATCGACGAGATCGGCGATCGCGCCTTCACCAACGGCATCGCGCTCAACGAACTGTCGCCCCACGCCGGATCACTCGAAGAGCTGTTCTTGAACTGGACTTCCGACCCCATCACCGAGGAGGACGATCAGCAATGACCATCAGACGACTTGTTCGATCCGAGTTCCGCAAACTCACCACAACCAAGATGCCTCTGTCCTTCCTTGGCGTCCTGAACCTCTTCGCCGTCATCAACGCTTTCATCGTCATCGCCGGCACCGACATGGACGGATCCAAGACCTTCATCTCGACCGCGGCCGACCAGCAATCGCTCATCGCATTCGCCTCCAACGGGTTCATCCTCGCCGGACTGTTCGGCGCCATCGCCGTGTCCCGCGAGTACGGGCACCACACCGTCATCCCGATGTTTCTCGCTTCGCCGCGACGACACCGCGCCGTCGGGGCCCAACTCGGTGCCGTCGCTGTCGGCGGGGGCGTCTTGAGCCTCGTCGGGACGGCGCTCACGGTTGGCGCCGTGGCGCTCGCGTTGCGGACAACCGAGTACGGCTTTCTCATCTCAGCCGGAAACATCGTGCGGGTTCTCCTCGCCGCGGCATTCGCCGGAGCCGCGGGTGCGGTACTCGGCGCCGGGATAGGTGCAATCGTCCGCAGCATCGGCGGAGCTGTCACCGGCACCACGCTTGCACTCATCATCATCCCACCGCTGATCGTTCAACTCGCCGGCGAAACCGGGTCCTGGATGCCGAACGTCCTCGCCAACGTGCTCTCCGGCGTCGGAACCGACGTCAGCACACCCGCAGCCCTCGGCGCTCTCGCTGCCTGGGCTCTCATCCCTGCCATGATCGGCCTCATCGTCGTCGAACGCCGCGACGTCGTCTGAATCGCGACCCGAACTCGACAGCGAGAATCCGACAGCCTGGCCCGGCGACTCAAAGCGCTAGCCCTTGAGAAGGAAGTCGGCTTCGTCCGGGTCCAGGAACAACTCGAGCTCACCGGCGAGCGCCGGATGTTTCACGAGTCCGGGGTCGGCATCGAGCAGCTCGATTGCGGTCTGACGAGCCTCGACGACGACCGCGCGGTCGGTGCGCAGCGACGCCAGCTTGAGGTCGTTCTGCCCCTTCTGACGTTCGCCGAGGATCGTGCCTTCGCCACGCAAGTCGAGATCGATCTCGGCCAACTCGAACCCGTCGGTCGACGCCACGAGCGCTTGCAGTCGAGCTTCCCCGTCCGGTGTCGCACCCTCGCCGACGAGCCAACACGTGGAGGCGTGGTGCGCACGACCCACACGGCCGCGGAGCTGATGGAGCTGAGCGATCCCGAACCGGTCGGCATCGAGGACCACCATGCCTGTGGCATTCGGAACGTCGACCCCGACCTCGATGACGGTCGTGGCGACGAGAACGTCGAGGTCACCTCGCCGGAATGCATCCATCGTGGCGTCCTTGTCGTCTGGCTTCTGCCGACCGTGTAGCAACCCAAGCCGCAAGTCGGCGAGCTCGACGTGGCGCAGCCGCTCGAAGATCGTCTCTGCCGATGCGACCTCGATCTTCTCCGACTCATCGATCAGTGGGCACACGATGTAGATCTGTCGTCCCTCGGCGGCCGCGGCGCGGACGTCGGTCCACATCGCTTCCAAGTCCAGGGGGGCGTCGGCCTCCAGCGAGCCCGGGGCCTTGATCCAGTGGGTCCGGATCGGGGTTCGGCCCGGCGGCAGCTCGTCGAGCACCGAGACGTCGAGGTCGCCGTAGACGGTCATCGCCGCCGTGCGGGGAATCGGTGTGGCCGTCATCACGAGAACATCGGGCAGCGCATCGGTCGCCGTCTTCGCCCTCAGTGCGGCACGCTGCTCGACGCCGAAGCGATGCTGCTCGTCGATCACGACGACACCGAGCGACGAGAACATCACCGAGTCCTGGATCAGCGCATGAGTGCCGATGATGAGATCGGTGGTGCCGAGCAGCAGTTCCGAGAGAATCCGCTTCCGGTCCGCTGTCGCAACTCGGTTCGTGAGCAGCTCGACCTTTAACGGGCGCTCTCCGAGGAGCGAGCCGGCCTCCGGCACGGAGAGTCCGTCGAGCAGACGGCGGATGCCGGCGTGGTGTTGCTCCGCCAGCACTTCGGTCGGCGCCATGAGCGCTGCCTGGTGACCCCCATCGACGGCGGCCAGCATGGAAGCCACAGCCACGAGTGTCTTGCCGGACCCGACGTCGCCCTGGAGGAGCCGGTGCATTGGAGTCGGTCGAACCAAATCGCCGCCGATCTCGTCGATCGCCCGAACCTGGGCGTCCGTGAGCGGGAAGGGCAGATCGGCCCGGAATCGTTGGAGCAGCGGCCCGTCGACCGCGTGTTCCAGGCCCTGCTCCGTCGCCTCGAGAGCTCGTTTGCGCAACACCAGCGAGAGCTGCATTCTGAACAACTCCTCGAAGATGAGGCGTCGCCGGGCGGCAGCAGCTTCCTCCAAAGACTCGGGGGCGTGGACACCACGGATCGCCGCGTTCCGATCGACGAAGTCGTATCGATCAAGCACCCAGTCAGGTAGCGGATCCGCGATGCCGCGCCCCGTCGGAGGCAGCGTTCGCCGCAGTGCTTCCTCGAGGAACACGACGTAGTCCCAGCTGGTGAGACCGGCCTTCTCTGATTGGGGGTAGACGGGGAGGATCTTGCCGGTCTTGTTGCCAACGAGGTCGATCACGGGATTGGCCATCTGACGCTTCCCGCGGAAGTCTCCGACCTTGCCGAACACCACCGCTTCCTTCCCCTCGCCGAGCTGACGCTCGCGCCACGCCTGGTTGAAGAAGGTCAGTTCCATGTGGCCCGTGCCGTCAGTGACGTTGATGTTCACCATCACCCGACCGCCCTTGATCCGCCGCGAGGTCGAGCTGACGACCCGGACGAAGACCGACGCCTCCTCACCGGGCAGCAGCTCGTCGATCCGACGCTCGTTCGTTCGATCGATGTAGCGGCGCGGGTAGTGCGTGATCAGATCGAAGAGGTTCTGGATCTCCGACTTGTGGAGTCCCTTCAGCTTCTTCTCACCCACTCCCTTGAGCCGTTGCACGTCGATCTCGGAGAGATCGGCGAGGGTGAGCGGTGTCGCGGGGGCGTCGGTCACCGCTCGCCTCGAACAACGATCGGCTCGATCTTGAAGCTGATGGCCCTCGCCGACCGGCGACCTTCCAGCTCGGCACTGATTGCAGCTGTGGCAACGTCGGGATCAGCGACGTGAACGTGGGCGGCAAGCAGGCCGACCGAGTTCGCAACGACGACGTCGGTGCCGATGGCACCGAGGAACCGTTGGAGTTGGCCGCTGTCGATCACTTCGGCCGGGACGCGGAACTGAACTTCGTGGCCGACGACGGACCCCGGATCGCTCCTTCCCGATGGTGCGCCCACGGCGACGTGGCCGCTGATCAGCGCCGTCGGGATGCAACCATCTCCGAGCTCGGCGAGGGCCTGGTAGAACAAGCCAAGGCCCGCCGCCCCAGCGTCGACGACGCCCCGCTCGGCGAGCACGGCGAGCTGCTTCGGTGTCTCTGCAACGGCAGCCGACGCGACCGAGGCAAGAACGGAAGCGTCGCCTGCGGCCTCGCCACCAAGCATCATGTCGATTGCGGCCCCGGCCGCAGCATCGGCGACCGTGAGCATGGTTCCCTCGACCGGGCGAGCCACCGACTGTCGAGCGAACGTGGCAGCGTTCCTGCAGCCGGTCGCCAACTCGAGTCGATCGCCGGATCCGACTGAGACGAATCCGGTCAGGAACTGGCCGACGATGAGGCCACTGTTGCCTCGCCCGCCGAGTGCGGCATCAGATACGGCTCGACGAGCCGAGTCGAGATCGTCGACGAGCTCGAGTGCCGCCACGATGTCGTCGAGGGTTCTCCGCATGTTGGTCCCCGTGTCGTTGTCGGCGACCGGGAAGACGTTGATCGCATTCAACTGGGCTTCCTGCCGGCGAACGCGCTCGGCGAAGGAGCGGATCACTGCAACGACGTCGTCGAACCCCAGCTCCATCGGTCGAACGGTACCCTGAGCGAACGTGAGCGTCGGTCTACGAACCAGGTTCGCCAACTCCTAGGCTGCGACGATGGCGGCGGACGACGACTCGACCGGGGACGGACACCACACCCCTGCGGCGTCCGCTCGACAAGGAACATCGACCTCCTCGTTCGGCGTTGGCAAACGCGAAGGCCACGACGCATCAGCTTTCTACGATCGTTTCTCCGCTCCCGCGCTGTCAGACGACGAGACCATCCTCCAGAATCCGGACATCACCACATCGGTGTGCTTCGAGGGATCATCGGCCGACATGCACCAGCTGGCCGACAACTCGGTCGCGCTGGTGGTGACATCGCCGCCATACTTCGTCGGCAAGGACTACGAGCTGGCAGTGGCATCGGGATCTGCCGATGGGTCCATTCCCGAGACGTACCTCGACTTCCTCACGATGTTGCGCGATGTCTTCGGTGAGTGTGTTCGGGTGCTCGAACCAGGCGGGCGCATCGCCGTCAACGTGGCGAACCTGGGTCGTAAGCCGTATCGGAGCCTGTCCGCCGATGTGATCGGCATCCTCCAGGACGATCTCGGGCTGCTCTTGCGGGGCGAGGTGATCTGGTCGAAGTCCAAGGCGTCGTCCGGGTCGTGTGCATGGGGGTCGTTCGCAAAAGCATCCAACCCCGTCCTGCGCGACAACACCGAGCGGGTGATCATCGCCAGCAAGGGCCGCTTCGCACGCGCCCAGTCACCGAAGCAACGAGCGGCTGCCGGTCTCCCCCACGAATCGACGCTCACCAACGACGAGTTCCTCGACGTCACCAAAGACGTCTGGGAGCTGGAACCGGCCTCGGCCAAGCGAGTCGGACACCCGGCCCCGTTTCCCGTCGACCTCCCGCGCCGGCTCGTCGAGCTCTACACCTACGTCGGCGACACTGTGGTCGACCCCTTCTGTGGAGCGGGCACGACGCTGCTCGCCGCTGACCGTACGGGTCGCATCGGCGTCGGCTACGACACCGATCCCGCGTACGTCGACCTGAGCATGGAGCGCCTCTCCTCCGACGCAGCGCCGGAGCGAGACGAGGCTCACGCTGCCGCCGTCGAGGAAGGTCGCAAGATCAGCGACATCGCCGCGTCGCGCCTCGCAGACGCTGGCTTCGAGATCACGAAGACGAAACCGGCGTTGCGCGGACTCGGAATCACCTACGACTTCCTGGCCGTTGACGCCCGAGGCTCCGCGTACTGGATCGACGTGGCTGGTTCCTTCACGATCGCACGTAGCGGTCTCGAACGACGCGAGGGGTTGTGGCACGTCCTGGGGCGCCTCCACACACTCGAAGCAACCCATCCGACGGCTCGCGTGCTCGTCTTGACTCCACACCCTGTGCCACCGACGTCAACGACGGGCAAGACCCTCCGTGCCGGTGGCCCTCGGTCACTACACGACGTGATCTCGTTGTCGACCGCACCCGATCTCGAACGCCTCGCCACGTACGGATCGGGCGACAACGAGCCGCTCGCTGGATTCTGGACAGCGGCTGATCTCAGCGCCAGAGTTGCGCTCACCCTCGACCTCGACCGCTGAACCTGACTCACGATCCAGCCAGCGCCAGCTTCACTGCGAGCGCAGGAGACGACAGCACCGGGATGTCGAGGTCGGCGAGCATGAGTGCGGCCTCTGTCATCGACGCCTGAGCAAGCACAACCACATCGATGTCGTGGGCGCGGCGTCTGACTGCTTCGGCCACGAGCTCGAGGTACCCGGTGTGGTCACCTGCCTCGAGTCGTTTCCATGCCGATGGGCAATCGATGAGATCGAGATCGATCTTTCGGCCCGCCGTCTGGGCGGCCTCCCAGAGAAGCGCGCTCGTCGGTACCACGGTTGACGAGATGGTGTAGGCCAAGCCGATCCGGCTGCCCAGCGAGACCGCTGCCTCTGCCATCGGGCGGTCGACCCGAGTCACCGGTGGCCCGTCGGCGGGAGCCAGCTCCTCGGCGATGCCCCCGAGCGTCGAACACGTGACGAGGATCCGATCGACGCCTCTGGGGAATCCACGCAGCGCCTCGACGAGATCGGATCGAAGGATCTCGTCGTCGAGACCGCGGTCCATGGCATCACGGAGCAAGAACGGCACGACCTGATGGGCTCGCTCGGCTCCGAGCCCGCCATGTTCGACGACGAGTCGATCGAAGGTGGCTGTGTGCTCGGGCGAGGTGTGCAAGAAGCCGATCGCCATGCTCGCACGCTAGTGCCGGGCCGACGATTGACAGTCGGTGCGACGATCTTCAGCGTTGGGCACTGTCAGCGTTGTTCACTGATAGCTGACGTACACCGGCAACGGGTCGAGCCACGACAAGACTTGAGCTGGGCTCAGACGATCGCGAAGGCCATCGCCTCGCTGACCATGCTGGCTCGGCCGGGCTGGATGTCGAGCACGCTCCGGCTCTCGAGCCAGGATGCGCCGGTACAGCTCCTCGACGAAACCCTTGTTGGTGCCACCGGCCCGCTCGTAGAACTCGATCGAGGCGAACATTTGCGCCCGCAGGCTGCGATCGGTCAACCGGTCAATGATGCCCACCGACCAGAACCTGAGCCCGCCCTGGTCAGGCGACCGGTCCAGAACGCAAGCCCGTTGGCGTCGGGCGAGCGGCCGAGCAGCCCCTCGTAGGCGGCCTCGACGAAGTCGGTGTCGTCACTCCCCTGCGCCACCGCCGAAGTCGGAGCAAGGAGTGCGGCCACCTCGCTTAGTTTGTCGGGCGGACAGACCGTGCGGGGCCCCATCCTCTTGGCCGATCGCCATCATCCCAACCAACGATCGACGCAGACTGGTTGGGTCGACCGCGCTGCCCTACTGTTTGAGACGTATCGTTCACGGGCCAGAGCGGACAATCGAAAGCGTGCCGACATGCAGGGTGATTTCTAGATGCAGGGTGTGATCAAGTCATATGACCCCATGACCCGTGACGGTGTGATTCTCACCGACACGGACTTGGCCGAGTACGACCTCGCAACCGATGCCTTGGAAGGATCGGTCTTTCGGATGCTCCGACCTGGCCAGCGAGTGGTATTCGATCTCGATGACGGGCAGCAGGCGACTCGGCTGCGTCTTGGATCCGAGGTCGATATGGGGACTCCAGCCTGGCTGGACAACATCGAGTAAGGACGAGCCGGCGCGGGGACTCGCCGGTACCAAACGTCATCAATGAGTCGACAACGAAGTCGGGACACTGCACATGACAAGAACCAATACCCAAGTTGCCGCTGAGCTGAAGACAGCATTCGGCATCGACACGGTCACCATCAAGCACGGGTTGAGCCAAGACGAGCTCTTCGATGCTGCTGTGACCAACGATCGCGGCATCATCGAACCAGACGGCCCCGCCGATGCGCAGAAGGCGTATACAACCGCGCTCGGCAAGGATGGCCCGCTCGTCTTCTACACCGATCCCACCTGCACGGGCCGGCCGACCAAGGACACCTTTGCCGTGGCCCGGCCGGGCACGGAGGACCGCGTGTGGTGGAAGCCGGACTTCCAGAAGTTCGACGCCGACCAGTTCGACGCGTTGCTGCCCCGGGTGATCGACCATCTCAACGAGCGCAATGCCACGCTGTACTCGACCGACGTGTTCTGCGGTTGGGATCCCGAGTTCACCGAGGCCTACCGGTTCATCGGTGAGTACGCGTCCCACGCGTATTTCTGCAACATCATGTTCCCCAAGGAAGTTCGGGACGACAGCGACCGTCCCGAGACGGGCTGGACGCTCATCAACGTCCCGTCGTTCCACTGCGATCCCGAGCGAGACGGCACAAAGAGCAACCGGGCCGTCATCATCGACATCGAGAACCGTTTGGCGCTCGTGCTCGGCCGGGCTGACTACTGCGGTGTGAACAAGAAGACCATGTTCACCCTCATGAACTTCGTGCTGCCGGCCGAGGGCCAGCTCTCGATGCATTGCTCAGCCAACGTCGGGGCCGGCGGCGACAGCGCCATCCTCTTCGGACTCTCCGGCACCGGCAAGACCACCCTGTCAGCCGACCCCGACCGCCTGCTGATCGGCGACGACGAGCACGTGTGGACCGACACCGGCGTGTCCAACTTCGAAGACGGCTGCTACGCCAAGCTCATCGATCTCAGCAAGGAGAACGAGCCGGTCATCGCTGCGGCCCTTTCGATGAAGGGCACGCTCATCGAGAACGTGCCGCCGCTTCCCGGCAAGGCCATCGAGGACACAGACCCGCAGGAACTCGACCTGACCGACGGTTCGATCACCGAGAACACTCGTTTCGCTTACCCGCTGGCGTGCAACCCCGGCGTCGCCGAGGGAGCCAAGGGCCCGCATCCCGAGACCATCGTCCTGCTCACGGCTGATGCCTTCGGCGTTCTGCCGCCGGTGTCGATCCTCACTCTCGAAGAAGTCATGTACCACTTCGTCACTGGCTTCACCTCGAAGCTTGCCGGCACCGAGGTGGGCATCACCGAGCCAGAGGCCACCTTCAGCGCATGCTTCGGCAGCCCGTTCATGAGCCAGAAGCCGTCGGTCTACGCCGAACTCCTCGCCGATCGCATGCACAAGCACGACACCCGTTGCATCCTCCTGAACACAGGGTGGAGCGGCGGGCCGTACGGCAAGGGCGACCGGATGAGCCTGAAGGCCACTCGGGCGCTTTTGAACGCGGCACTCGAAGGAAAGCTCGACAACGTCGAGACCGAAATCGAACCGACCCTCGGTCTCCGCATGCCGGTCAACTGCCCCGGAGTCGATGACGCCATCCTCAATCCTCGGAACACCTGGGATGACCCGGCCGAATACGACAAGGCAGCTGCCAAACTGAAGGCCATGTTCCAGGCCAACTACGAGGCCAAGGGATTCGCCGAACTCGGCATCGCCCCCGCCATGTAACTCCCCCGATTGGGGTCGGACTCCATTCGTTCAGGGCGTCAAGTAGATGGCGCGTATGGCGAGGCCGACGATGAAGAGCCCACCGAAGCCGTAGAGCAAGTACTGCCATTCCATGATCTGCTGGCGGTAGCTGTAGATGATGGCAACCGAGGCGAGCGTCAGGAAGCCGTAAAAGGTGTGCGTATCGGTTGCTTCCACGCCGTCGGACTGCATGGCGATGACACCCAAGGTCACCTGCACCAGCACCGACACCTGGGCGATCGCAGTGATCACCCACAGTGCTCGACCACGCGCCTTCTCGACCCGATGAGCCACGAATGCCCACACCGCAGCGACGGTGTTCAAACCGACGACTGCCCACGCGGTGTTGACATGGATGTCGCGAATCACAGCGTCAGCCTAAGGCCCACGCAGCGGCCGCTTCGGCGTGCAGGCGGGTCGTCGGGAAGTACGGAACGGTGACGTCGGCCTCACCAACGAGGAGTTCGATCTCAGTGCAGCCGGCGATCACTCCCTCGGCTCCCCGATCGATCAGCCGATCGATGACATCGAGATACGCCCGCTTGCTCCCATCGCTGATGATCCCGCGCACGAGCTCCTCGTAGATCACGTCGTGCACCGTGGTGCGATCCGGTTCGTCCGGAACGAGAACGGTCAGCCCGTGCCGCTCGAGACGTCCCCGGTAGAAGTCGGCCTCCATCGTGTAGCGAGTTCCGAGAAGCGCGACCGACGACACGCCGGAGTCGATGACGGCGGTCGCCGTCGTGTCTGCGAGATGGATCAGCGGAACCTCGATTGCGGCCTCGATCCGTTCGGCCAACAGGTGCATCGTGTTGGTGCAGATCACGATGCACTGCGCACCGGCGTTCACCAACGACGCTGCATCGGCCGCGAGGAGGTCGCCGGCGTCGTCCCAACGCCCCTCGGCCTGGAGCTGCTCGATGGCGGCGAAGTCGTAGGAACGAATGACCAGATCGGCCGAATGCGTTCCCCCGAGCCGATCTCGGACCGCCGTATTGATGATGCGCTCGTATTCGATCGACGACTCCCAACTCATGCCGCCGAGCATTCCGATCGTCTTCGAGGCAGGGGCCATCGGTCGATGATGCCAGCGGGAACGCTCCTCCGCCTCCCGTCCTCAGAATTCGTTCACCTGCGCCCGCAGTGCATCGCGAGCGGCGTCAACGCACGACTTCGTCGTCCAGGTGGAGGTGATGAGAACTGCATGCTCGATCCAAGGTGTTCCGCGGACGGCCTCGATGTCAGGGCTCAGATTCTCCCAGTCCCTGGCGTCTGCAGGCACAGCGGGCATGGTGAGCTTCGCCTCCGAGACGCTGCGATGAAGCCGAATCGCGGTTTCGTCATCGCCGAGATCAGCGAGGGTCAGCGCGGCCAACCTGAGCGTCGCCCAGAGGTGGGACCGATGGCCAGCCCGCCAGAGAACGTCGATCAGATCGAGGAGAATGACTGCCGCATCGAGTGGCGTTTCGTAGCGTCGCTGACCAGAGGCAAGCGACATTTGCGAGATCGCGACCAACCACTTGTTACCCACACTTCGAGCCAGTTCGAGCGCCTCACCCAGCAACGAGATCGCCTGCATCGAGTCTTCAGGCTCCAGAGCCGAGCCAAGGCCCCAGAGTGCGAAGGACAGCGACGATGGGTTCTCCGATTCTCGCGCAAGGCGAACGGCCCGCACACCGCGACGAACTGCTGCCTCTGGGTTGCCGGTCCAGGTCGCCATGATCGAGTTCTGTGTCTCGACGTTGACATGAAAGTACCGCTCGGGGCGTTTGCGCTGATAGTCCGCGCATGACTGGAAGACATCTGGCGGCGCGCTGGCCGTTCCCGAGTAAACCGTGGCGTTGATCAACGCGAGACGAGCGGGCAGATCGAATGCCAGGCCGTATTCCGCCTCCATCCGAAGGGCACGGCTCGACCACTCCAGCGCCGAACCGAGGTCATCTCGGACCCATGCACCGAGTGCCGCAACACCGAAGACCGGCCCGAGCAACGATTCGTCGCTACGGGCAAACGTGTCGAGCAATCGTTCCGACCAGCGAAAGTACTCGTCGCTCATCCGCATGAATCCAAAATCCCACAGGGGGGTGCTGATGCCAGATGCAGCCCGCAAATCGGCGTTGCCCAGCGCCCGATCGAAGGCTGCGCGCAGGTTTCGCAGCTGGACCTCGATGCGACGGCCGGCCAGGAGCTCACCCGGTCCGCGGAGCTCGGCGGCTGATACCTCAGCGAAGTCGATCATCGTCTTGACGAAGCGGTCCGCAGCCTGATCCATTTCATCCTGATCCGCTCCGGACCGCACGACGTCAGCCACGCTCTCGAAGCACCGGAACAGTGGCTGACCAGACGTGTCGTCGACTGTCATCAACGAGCGATCAAGGAACGTGGTCAGTGCTCGATTTGCCTCGACCTCCGAGACCGCCTCGCAACAGACGCGACGGAACGCCGTTCGGTCGAACGGTCCGGCAAAGACCGTCGAAGCCCGGAGCATGCCCAGATGCTCTGGGTCAACCCCATCGAGGCCGATCGCCAGCGCGTCGAGCATCGGCCTCATGCTGAGGTCAGAGTTCGGAGCATCCCGGAGTTCGTGGTCAGCCAACATCGACAGCAGCTCGGGGATCGTGGCAACCGCCGCATTTGCCGCTGCCACCTCGAGTGCCAGCGGCATCCCATCGAGCCGGTCACACAGGATGCGAAGCTCATCGGAGTCCGTCACGGTCGCGCCCACCGCGGCCGCCCGCTCGCGGAACAACTCGACAGCCGCTACCTGGGAGAGTGGAAGCAACCGATGGAGAAACTCGCCTTCGATTCCCAAGGGAGAAGTGCTGGTGCAGATGACCGTGCAGCGCTGCGTCGTCTGGAGCAGCACCTCCACGAGCCGAGCCACCGGCTCGACCGAACGGGCACAGTGATCGATGACGATGAGCATTCGCTGCTCATCGACCCACGCTGCAATCGATTGGTCGACGGACTGCCCCGGTCGAAGACTCACAGCAAGCGCAGTCGCGATCGATTCGAGCACCACCCCGGCCGACACGCCGAGCAGGTCGCATCGATGGACGTTGTCGTCGAAGTCTGGAGCGAGACCGCGAGCAACCTCGAGCGCCACCGTGCTGGTGCCAACCCCCTTCGGACCGACGATCGTGATAGCTCGGTGGGATCGAGCCGCAGCGCCGACCCGCGCCACGTCGGCCTCGCGCCCGACGACCTTCTTGATCGATGTCGGCAGAGGTCGGACTCGCGTGGAGTTTCTCAGCGGTGGGAACACCGCTGCCGCGCCCGGAGTGTCGATCTGGAAGACCTGGGCCGGTTTCGCGATGTCTCGGAGACGATGCTCTCCGAGAGAGCGGAACGTCAACGAGCCGAGCCCATCTTCGCCGATCGAGTTCAAAGCCGCCTCCGAGATGACGACCTGCCCGCCGTGGGCGATCGAATTCAGCCGACTGGCGAAGTTGAGCGCCCAACCGAAGGGCTCGCCGTCTCGACGAACGATCGCTCCATGATGAACCGCGACACGAATTGCCAGACCGTCCACCGCGCTCCAGTCCTCCACCGACATCATGGCCTGGACGGCCAGGGCGGCGTCGACAGCGTCATGAGTCTCGCTGAAGGATGCGATCAGGCCGTCACCGGTGTGGTTGACGAGGACGCCACCGGCGTCTGCGACGACCTGGTCCAGTAGCCGGTCGTGACGGGCGACGACGTCTGCCATTGCATCGGGGAACTGCTCCCATCGCCGCGTACTGCCCTCGATGTCGGTGAAGACGAAGGCAAGCGACTCCCTCCCTCTCGACGCCGTCACCATCGCGGCACACTAGTGGCGGTGACCAATCGACGCGAGGGCCTGCCCTACCGTGAACGGATGCAGCATCGCCGCTACTTCATCACCGATCTCACGATGTCCGGCCGAGTCATCGAGGGTCGGGGCGGCGATCTCATCGTCGCACAGCGAGGTGAAGACCCGGCCCTCGACTGGGAACTCGTGTTCCAGACGAACGACCCGACGGCGATCGAGCAGAGCCCGTATCGGTTGCTGATGAACAGCCCCGAAGGAGAGCTGGCCGGCTCGGCGATTCTCGTACGCAGCGACGGCCTGTCGCACGTCTTCAGAGGCGCAGGCGACCTCACCGGCTTCGACGGATTCTGACAACGCTGCCAGGAAGCAGCGGGATCAGAGCCCCGGCAGCAGCTCGACCAACTCGGGTCCGCCCGTGTTCTTGGTGTCGAGTGCATTGAAACTCTCGAGGCCGAACGCCCCGACGAATGCGGGAGCCGGCATCTTGAGGAAGAAGCTGTCCGGCCCGATCTGGCTGGCGTGGGCCACCATCGACTGCTTCTTACGGTCGATGACACCGGCGACATCGATCTCGAATCGGATGTCGTCGCTCGGAGTCCCGAACGTCTCCATCATCTCGGCATCCGGGCCGCCCTCGATTGCCTCACCCGCATCAGGATCCGGCGCGTGCAGCGACATCGTTTCGACCATTCGGGTGCGATTGACCGTGGCTTCGAACACATTTTCGAGTCCGGCGATCTCACCGGCCCGACGCCCCACCCGGTGCACCTGAATGTGATCGGGATGACCGTAGTTGCCGTGGTCGTCGTAGATGGTCAGGACGTCGGCGTCCACCTCCCGCAAGATCTCGGCCAGCCGCTGAGCTGCCTCCTCGACGTCCGCCCGCCAGAAACACGCAGGGTTGTCGTTCTCGGGTTCACCCATCATCCCGGAATCCTCGTAACCGAGAAAATGCGGCGGTTCAGCCCCGAGAACCGCAGCGGACGCCGCCGTCTCGACGATGCGCCGCTCCCAAAGCTGCTCGCCATCGTCGAGGACGCCCTCGACCGGTTCGCCCTGCTCTCCACGGGTGCCCAGCACAAGAACCACACGGTGGCCGGCGTCGCTGGCCTTGATCATCAGTCCCCCGGTCGAGATGGACTCGTCATCGGGATGGGCGTGGAAGCAGACCAGGGTGGACATCACGAGAGTCTACGAACCGTTGATCTCGCCGTCGTCGCTCCGAGATCCGGCACGATGGTCTCCATGCTGCAAATTTCCGGACTCAGGAAGCGCTACGGGGACGTGGTCGCAGTCGACGGTGTCGATCTCGTCGTACCCGCTGGGAGGATCGTCGGTTTTGTCGGTCCGAACGGTGCAGGCAAGTCCACCACGATGCGATCGATCTTCAATCTGGTCCGCCCCGATGCCGGCTCTATCACCTGGAACGGTTCACCGTTGGATCCCGCCGAGCTCGGACGGTTCGGCTACATGCCTGAACAGCGCGGCCTCTACCCCAAGATGAAGATCCTGGACCAAGTTGCCTACTTCGCAGAGCTGAAAGGCCGAGAACGGAGGACGGCACGGGAGAAGGCATCGTCGCTGCTCGCCGAGCTTGGTCTCGGGGACCGGTTGGGCGATCCGCTGGAAGCCCTGAGTCACGGCAACCAGCAACGCGTGCAGCTGGCCGCCTCGATGGTGCACGACCCCGAGATGATGGTGCTGGACGAGCCGTTCAACGGCCTCGATCCTGTGGCCGTCGCCGTACTCCAGGACGTCCTTCGTTCCAGAGCCGAACGCGGCGTCGGCGTGCTCTTCTCCTCCCACCAACTCGATCTCGTCGAGCAGCTCTGCGACGAGGTCGTGATCATCGCCGAAGGCTCTGTACGTGCCAACGGGCCTGTCGCTGAGGTCCGCCGCTCGCTCGGCCACCATCGGGTCGTCGTCAGTGTCGAACATCCACTGTTCCCGCTGAGCGATGCCTTGACCGACTTCGAGATCGCCGGCGCTACGACCAGGGAGGTCACCCTGAGGGTCGCGGACGAAACCATGCTCGACGCCGTGCTCGACGCCGCCCGCCGGGCCGGCCCCATCGACACCATCCGATTCGAACCGCCCACGTTGACCGAGGTGTTCGCCACCCTCGTCGGAGACTCAGCAGGAGTCGACCGATGACAGACACGACGCTGCCAGCAGCCTCTCCTGCTCCGGTCTCCCCCGCCCCCGAACCTGGCGGACGAACCGCGCTCACGACGTCGGCTGCTATCCGGCTCGTCGCCGAGCGTGAGCTTCGCACCCGGATCGTGTCGAAGGCCTTCCTCGGTGGCCTCGCTCTCACGGTCGTGCTGGTTGTTGTGGGCTTCGTGTTTGCCGCGGCAATCGGTGGAGACGACCCGACCCGCATCGGTGTGGTCGGCGGCGGTCAGGATCTGAGCATCGCAACACTCCAGGATTTCGCAGAGGTCGAAGGCCGCGAGCTCGAGATCGAGCGGTACGAGACGGTCACGGAGGCAGAAACGGCCCTCCGCGATGGGTCCATCGATGCCGCCGTGATCGAAGACGGCACGACGTTCCTGGTCGAGCGGAACAACCCCGGACTGCTCGGGTTCGTGTCCGCCGCGTGGCAACAGGCCGGGCTGCTCGAGGGACTCGGCAACGCCGGCCTCGATCGGGTCGAAATCGAACGGGCCTTCGCCTCGGCGGCTCCGTTGCAGGTTCGCGAGCTCGACCCCGACGACGAACGTGAGAAGCGCGATGGGATCGCATTCGTCAGCGTGATCATCCTGTTCATCTCGGTCCAGATGTCCGGCGTCTTCATTCTCATGGGGGTGCTCGAGGAGAAGACGAGCAAGGTCGTCGAACTGATCTTGTCGTCGATCTCGGCGAAAGACCTCCTGGTCGGGAAAGTGCTCGGCATCGGGGTGATCGGCCTGATCCAGGTACTGGTTCTGCTCTGGTCGATCGTGATCTGTGCGGAGTTGACCGGCAGCGATGTGCTGCCGTCCCTCACCGCCGGGATGGTCGTCGCCGGCCTGGCCTGGTACCTGGTCGGGTACCTGTTCTACGGGGCCCTCTTCGCCGCAGGAGCATCTCTCGTTTCACGACAGGAGGACGCCCAGACTGCGCTGGCACCGATCACCGTCATCATCATGGCCGCCTACTTCGCCAGCCTGTACGTGGCGGGCGAGCCGGATACTTCCGTCGCTCGCATCCTCTCGCTCCTGCCACCGATCGCCCCGTTCGCCATGCCGGGACGAATTGCGATCGGCAACGTGCCTGCGTGGGAGGTGGCGCTCGCCTTCGTGCTGGCCTCCGTGTCTGTGGTCGGCGTGCTGTCATTGGCCGGGAGGGTCTACGTCCGATCGGTGATGCACACCGGCAAGACTCTCGGCTGGCGCGAAGCCTGGAACATGCGGACCTGATCGGACAGCAGCGATCAGACGACAGTGCCGGTCAGGCGACAGCACCGGTTTCGCGTAGCTTTGCGACCTCGGCGCCGTCAAAACCGAAGTCGCTCAGGACCTGGTCGGTGTGCTGACCAGGATGCGAGGCGGGACCCTGGATCTGTGCTTCCGTTCGGCTGAACCGCGGAGCCGGGCTCTGTTGGGTGACACCACCGACCTCGGTGAAGGTTCCGCGCTCGACGTTGTGCGGGTGGGCGGTCGCCTCCTCCATGGTCAGGACTGGGGCGAAACAGACATCGGTGTGTTCCATGAGCTCACACCACTCGTCGCGCGTCTTGGTCTTGAACAGCTGCTCGACCGTGATCTTCATGGCCGGCCACTTGGCACGGTCCATCTGATTCGGGAAGTCATCGAGTTCGCCGAGTCCGGAGAGGCGGAGTAGTTCTGCGTAGAACTGGGGCTCGATCGACCCGATCGACACGAACTTGCCGTCGGAGGTCTCGTAGACGTCGTAGAAGGGAGCCCCGGTGTCGAGCATGTTGGTGCCGCGTTCTGGCTCCCAGAAACCCATCGCCTTCATGCCCCAGAACATCGACATGAGGGTGGCTGCTCCGTCGACCATCGCGGCATCGACGACCTGACCCTCGCCGGACTGCTTCGCTTCGAACAGGGCGCATGCGATGCCGAAGGCGAGGAACATTCCGCCGCCGCCGAAATCGCCCACGAGGTTCAGTGGGGGCACGGGCTTGTCGCCGGCCCGGCCGATGGATTCGAGCGCGCCGGCGAGCGCGATGTAGTTGATGTCGTGACCGGCAGCGCTTGCGTACGGGCCGTCCTGACCCCAGCCCGTCATCCGCCCGTAGACGATTGCGGGGTTCCTTGCGAGACAGTCGTCTGGTCCCAGCCCGAGACGTTCGGTCACACCCGGACGGAATCCCTCCATGATCACGTCTGCTTGCTCGACGAGCCGAAGCACCGTTTCAATGCCTTCTGGATTCTTCAGATCGACGCCGATGGACTGACGGCCACGAGTGAGCGAGTCCTTCGGCGGATCGGCCGGATCACCACCCCGGACGGCTCCGGCGCGCTCGACCCGAATCACGGTCGCTCCCATGTCCGAGAGCATCATTGCGGCGAACGGACCGGGGCCGATGCCGGCGAGCTCGATGACTTTCACACCCTGAAGTGGACCCATCCGATGCAAGCTAGTGCAGGGCTCGCCGTGGTCGAAAACCTCACTCGACGGCTGCGGTGAAGCGATCGACCTCGTCTGCGAGGCGCGACCAGAGCGAGGGCGGAAGGTCGTGCCCTATGCCCTCGATCTCGACGTAACGGGCTCCAGGAATGACGTCGGCCGTGTGCTGCCCGCCGCTCGGAGTGATCAGGGTGTCGGCCGACCCGTGGATCACCAGGGTGGGGACGTCGAGCGTCGCCAGCGCTTCGTCGCGAGGACCAGACGCTGCGACGGCTCGATACTGGCGGGCCGCCCCCGCCGGGTCGATCCCGTGCTCGAGCATGGCCCTCCCTTTCGATTCGACCCAGTCCGGATCCCACAGCTCGGGTGAGCACCAGATGCGTTCGGTCTCGAGTCGGTTGACCAACCACCCGGCGTCGTCGACGGGAGGAGTTGCGAGGAGCGCAGCACGCGCGTCCCTGCTCGATCGGCCGAACTCGGGATTGCCGGTGGATGACATCAGCGACGTGAGCGAACGCACACGATCCGGAACATCGATGGCGAGTTGCTGAGCGATCATCCCGCCCATCGATTGGCCGAACACGTGTGCCGTCGGCCAGTCAGCGGCGTCGAGCACTTCCACCGTGTCCTGCACCATGTCGCCGAGCACGTAACCGCCGTCGGGATGACGAGGCGATCGACCGACGTCACGATTGTCGAAACGGATGACGGTGAAGCCACGCTGGACGAGTTCATCGAGAAAGCCCTGTTCGAAGGCGACCATCGGGGAACCGAGCCCGTTGATCAACAGCAGTCGTCGTGGAGCCGAAGCATCGCCATGTCGTTCCCAGTGCAGCATCATGGCCGGACCGTAGTTGGACCGACCCTCTCCTCGCCCGACTGCCTGGTTCGCCCGACTGCCTGGTTCGCCCGACGGTGAACAGCTGGGGAACGCTGGCGTCCATGATCGAGCCGTGGGCCCGCCCAGTCCTAAGCTCACGCCATGTCCGCTCCGACCGATTCCGAGATCCTCGAAGTCTCCGGACCCGAGCTCACCGCTGCGCAGGTTCATGACATCCTGCGGCTGAGAGTCGACGTGTTCGTCGTGGAGCAGGAGTGCCCCTACCCCGAGATCGACGGTGCTGATCTGTCACCTACGACCCAACACGTCTGGATCGAGGATGTCGGTGGCGTTGCGGCCTACATCCGTCTGCTGGGTGTCGACGACGGGACACACGAACCTGTGCGTATCGGGCGCGTCGTTACTCGCCCTGACCGTCGCGGTGAGCAATTGGCTCGTCGACTGATCGAACGGTCCCTGCGGCAGCTCGGCCCCATCGAGACCGCGCTCGAGGCTCAGACTCACCTCGTGGACTACTACGCGGCCCTCGGTTTCGAACCCGCCGGCGCGGAGTACCTGGAGGACGGCATCCCCCACACGCCGATGCGTCGACCCGCGCCAAACGGGGACGCACCCACCCGAGTAGAGGGCCGGCCGTCATGAGTCGACTGCAATACCTGGCCGTGTTCCTCGGCATCGTCACCATCGGCGGTCTTGTCCTCGTGAACCTCGGTGACGACAGCGCTACGTCGGAGGTCGGCTCCGATTCGGCTGCGATCGCAGACGAGGGGGAGCCCTCAGCCGCCACGACCACCACCCCTACGTTGCCATTGGACGATGCCCCGCCCGTGCTCGGCCAGGCTGGTGATCTCGTCGATCTCGAAGGCTGGCTCCAGACCGACGCCACCGAGTTCAGCGACTTCGACGGCTCGGTTCGCGTCGTGCAGTTCTGGACCTTCGGCTGCAGCAACTGCAAGAACACGCTCGAGAACCTCCGCTCTCTCTACGACGAGTTCGAGCCGGCAGGACTCGAAGTCATCGGCGTGCACGCGCCCGAGTTCGACTACGAGGCCGACGTCGACGCAATAGCCACAGCCGCCACCGATCTCGGCGTACGGTGGCCCATCGCCCTCGACACCGACAAGACCAATTTCCGAGCTTGGCAGCCGGGCCGACGATTCTGGCCACGAACCTTCGTCCTCGACCGCGAGGGCAACATTCGGTTCGACCGCATCGGCGAAGGCGCCTACGACGAGCTGAATGCGACTGTCGCCTACCTCATCGAGAACCCCGGCGCGTGATCGTCGATCTCCTCATCGAGGGATTCGAATCCGCATTCCTGCCGTGCTCCTTCGTCCTGCTCGTCCCGGGTGCCGCGGCACTACTGGCATCTCGCCAGGAGTCGTCCTCGGCGTTCGGCGGGTTCTTCGTCGGACTCGTGGCCCTCTCGTTCCTCCGATTCTCGGGGCGCGGAGGTGAGTTCCCGACCTTGCTGGTCGCGTTGATGCTCGCCGCTGCTGTCGTTCTCCTGGCGATACCGATCGTCCGCCGACTCAACATCGTGACCGGGACGGGCGGTCTGCTCGTCGGTGCCGCGGCCGGTGTGCTGTGGGAACCGTGTGTTGGGCTCCATTTCGCCGAGCTCCTGAACGATTTGCCCGACCGCGGGGTCCCTGTTGGAGTGATCTTGCTCACGACCTACATCATCGGCGTCGTCGCTCCGTTGATCGCCCTCGCAGCTGCGCTCTACCTGATCCCCAACTCCACCCTCATCCTCATACGGCCGGTGATGCTGGTCGTCGGGTGTGGAATCCTCGCCATCCTGGCCATGGCGACCGCAGCGGGTTTCTCCGATGACGTCATCGGCAAGCTGGTCGAACTCTCCGTCACCTGAATTTCGGGCACCCCTCCCGTTGTGAGGCACTCAGCCACTAGGACTGATGGTGTGGTGCCACAGAACGGGTTGGATGGCCTTCTGGCCGTCGACCGGTGCTCAGCCCACCTCGATGGTCGTGACCATGCCCTCTCCGAAGTGGCTCTCGTACGTACCGTCGGTTTCTTCTTCGACGATGTTGCAGAACAAGACGTAGGTCCCGGCCTCGAGATCGAATGACTGGCTCTGGCTCGTCCCCGCGGCGAACTCAGTGATCTCGCCGACGAAGTCACCCTCGGCGAATCCGTCCTCGTCGACCTTTCCGGTCTCGTCGCGAACGAAGCCGTCGGGCGAGTCTGCTCTCACCACGACCAGCTCATGAATCTCTCCGCCGTCATTCGAAGCGTTGACGACAACGGTTCCAGCCTTGGCTGTGCCGCTGACCTCGACAGTCCACTCCGAGAGTGAGACATCGATCCCGTTCTCGCTGCTGCTGCTGTCGCTGCTGCTGTCGCTGCTGCTGTCGCTGCTGCTGTCGCTGCTGCTGTCGCTGTCGCTACCGCACCCGACCAGCAACAACGCTGCAACTGCCGCACTTGTGGCGACATATGTAATCAGTCTTTTCTGCATCTCGATTCTCACCCTCTGTTCTGGTCTGCGGGCGACTTGCCAGCAGTTCAATTCCACTACATCGATCTCCGCCCCGGCCTCACGTGTCCAGCTCGATCCGTGCTTCCATCCCGAGTTCCCGGTGGCCCTTGATCGAACACCAGACGACGAAACTGTCCTTCACTTCTCCGACAGCAAGCAGAACTGAGTCGCCCGGCTTGATTCGACCAGTGCCGACCTCGGGGGAGATATTCAAATCGTGCTGTGCGCTCCCGACCGTGTTGACCACGAGGAGCGTCAAGTTCGTGCCCGGACTCACGTCGACCTCGTTCGGCAGGATCTCGAAGTCTGACAATTCGAGTCGGACTTGTCTTTCGGCCAAGACGATCGGTTCGGCGCGGGTGGACAAGGCAAGGGCGAGCCCGAAGACTCCTGCCACGATGATCAACCAAGCTGCGAGAGCTCCCGCAACGATGGCGCCCAGCGACCACGACCAGTCCTTGACTCGCGAAAACGAGACGCTTCTCACGTCTCCGGCCCCTCACAACTTGACAGCACGCGCCAGCCCTCCTGCGCCGAAGGTACCAGGAGGGGAACGTTCGTGCCCGAGGCGCCATCTCCCTCGTAGTTGGCACTGTTGCCAACCAACCCGCCCGTCCTTTGACGTCAGATTTCGCTGCTCGTCGGCGAGGCTCTATCTTCGTCGCGGTGCGTAGCCCCAAGGACTTCTTCAAACCACTCGCCGTCGGCGCCCCCGAGCCGATTCGCGAGATCCCCTTTCGACCCTCGCGAATGATCCACTTCTTCCCGCCGTCGAACGCCAAGATGGTGTCGAAGGTGCCCGACATCGCACCCACCGTCGACATCCTCCTCGGCAATCTCGAGGACGGCGTGCCGGCCGGCGACAAGGAGGCTGCCCGGGCCGGCCTGATCGAGGTCGGCAAGACCGTGGACATGGGCCACACGCAGCTCTGGACAAGGGTCAACAGCCTCGATTCTCCGTGGGGTCTCGATGACCTGACCGAGGTCGTCACCGAGATCGGCGACAAGCTCGATGTCATCATGATCCCGAAGGTCGAGGGACCAGAGGACATCCACTATGTCGACCGCTTGCTGGCCCAGCTCGAGGCGAAGGCGGGCCTCCAGAAACCGCTGCTCGTCCACGCGATCCTCGAGACGGCGCGAGGCGTCGCCAACGTCGAGGAGATCTGCGGTGCGTCACCTCGCATGCAGGGGCTCTCGCTGGGGCCGGCCGACCTCGCCGCCAACCGGCGCATGAAGACCACCCGCGTGGGTGGCGGCCATCCCGACTACCTCGTGCGAGACGACCCTCCGACCGGAGTCGATGGAAGTCCTGACATCGCGGGCGATCGCGCCACGTACCAACAGGATCTCTGGCACTACACGATCGCCCGGATGGTCGATGCGTGCGTGATGCACGGAATCCTGCCGTTCTACGGCCCGTTCGGCGACATCGCCGACGTCGTCGCCTGCGAGGACCAATTCCGCAACGCCTACCTCCTGGGTTGCGTCGGCGCGTGGTCGCTCCACCCCAAGCAGATAGACGTCGCCAAGCGCGTGTTCAGTCCGTCGCCCGAGGCTGTGGCCCAGGCTCAGCGCGTGATCGACGCGATGGGCGACGGCACGGGAGCGCTCATGCTCGACGGAAAGATGGAAGACGACGCATCCGTGAAGCAGTGCCACGTCGTCGTCGAACTGGCGAGGGAACTGGCAGCCCGTGACCCCGAGCTCGCCGCCTCCTACGGTTTCTGACATGAGCGCACCCCTCACTCCCAGACGATCTGTCCTCTACATGCCCGCTGCGAACGAGCGGGCACTCGAGAAGGCCAAGACCATTCCCGCCGATGCGATCATCTTCGACCTCGAGGATGCCGTGGCCCCCGATGCCAAGGACGCAGCACGAATGGCTGCGGCCGCCGCGGCGCGATCTGGCGAGTACGGCGACCGGGAGCTGACGATTCGGTGCAACGGTCTCGACACTCCCTGGGGCGCGGCCGATCTGGCCGCTGCTGCATCGTCCGGCGCGTCGGCCGTGGTGATCCCGAAGGTCGGCTCGACGGCGTATCTCAACGAGATCTCGAACGATCTCGATGCCGCCGGTGCTCCCTCGAGCCTGCACATCTGGGCGATGATCGAGACACCCTCGGCGATCCTCGACTGCCGCGCGATTGCAGCCCACCCGAGGGTGAACGTGCTCGTGATGGGAACCAACGATCTGTATCGCGAGCTCAACGCGACGATGGTGGCCGACCGCCATCCACTGCTCCCTCACCTGGCCACGGCGCTGCTCGCAGCTCGTGAGGCAGGCAAGGTGATCCTCGACGGTGTCTACAACGATGTGCGAGATCCCGAGGGATTTTCGGTCGAGGCTCGAACTGGGTTCGAGATGGGCTTCGACGGCAAAACGCTCATCCACCCGAGCCAAGTCGAGCCGACGAACGACATCTGGTCGCCTTCGGAGGAAGAGGTCGAACATGCGCGCCGGGTGATCGCGGCATTCGACGAGGCCCAGTCGGCGGGCAAGGGCGTGGTGACGGTCGACGGCAAGATGATCGAGAACCTGCACGTCGCAATGGCACAGCGCACGCTGGCGTTCGCCTCCGCCATCGCAACCTGACCAGCGCACCCCCAGTCTCACGCTCGAGCTGCAAACCCGAGGTTTGAGCCCCCCATTTTCGGGGGCTCAAACCTCGGGTTTGATGAATGCGGACCAGGCTGTGCGGGCGGCGGCCATCTTCTCGGGGCTGAGACACGAGTGAACGCACTTCACCAGCCCGTCGACGAACTCGATCTCCCAGACCTGATCGAGCCCGGCTTCGGTGATCACCGCGACGGCCACGCCGCCATTCACCCACACCGTGTCCCACCGCATCGGGACACCTGGCTTCTTGTTGATCCCGATGATGAAGCGGGCGAGGCGGTACGGCCCGGTGACGACGTTGCGAGCGGTCCGGACGTCTGGTCCACCGTCTGACACGAGTACCACGTCGGCAGCCAGCATTGCTTCCAGCTTGGTGGGGTCACCGCTGGCGGCAGCGAGCAGGAGCGCATCGAGGAGGTGTTCGTCTGACGGTGGCGCAGGAGCGAGGACGTACGACCGTTCGGCCCGGATCCGGTCTCGGGAGCGACGAGCGATCTGCCGACAGTTGGCTTCTGTCCGATCCACGATCTCGGCGATCTCGGCAAAGCTCTGTCCGAAGACATCATGGAGGAGGAAGACCGCTCGATCGACCGGTCCGAGACGGTCCAGCACGTGAAGGAAACCGAGTCGCACCGTCTCGTCGAGCTCCACGATGTGAGCCGGATCGCGGTCGGTCAGGATCGGCTCGGGCAGCCAAGGGCCGACGTAGGCCTCCCGGCGCCGAGCATCAGATCGAAGCCGATCGATCGACAGGCGGGTGGCGACTGTGGTGAGAAACGCCGCCGGGTTGTCGATCACCTCGCGGGCAGCGGACCGCTCGAATCGCACCCAGGACTCCTGCACGACATCGTCGGCATCCATCACTGACGACGTCATTCGATAGGCGAGACCGAACAGTCGGTCGCGTTCCGCCTCGAAGACCATTGCCGCCCGTTCGGTCACTGGTCGCTGAAGCCATCTGACTCGATGCCGAGACCACGGTTGAACCGAGCCCTGGCGTGTTCCCATGCAATGGCGTTCGACAGTTCCACCACCTGGCGCCGAGAGAACCGTTCCGCCATTCGACGATGCAGATCCTGACTGACAGCGACCGGCGTACGCGACAACGCATCGGCGAACTCGATCACGAGCCGCTCGGTCGAATCGAGCACCGTCGAGTGCTGCCAATCGGAGACGGCGAGGATCTTCTCATCACTGAGGCCCAGCTCACGGCCGAGCGCGGTACTGAAGTCCAGTCACCACAAACAGCCGACGAGCGACGATGCCCGCAGGCTGGCCAACAACTTCAAGTCGATCGGCACCGAGCGACCGAGGGCCACCCAACGCTCCATGGCGAGCTTGCCGAAGAAGGTTGGCTTGTGGCGCCACGCCGCCCCGTACGGGGCCGGGATCTTCGGGCCACGGCGACCGGTGCGAAGCAGCGCGTTGACCAACGGACTCATCGGTCAGCTCCCGACATGCGAACGCTTGCCCCGAGTACAGCGACGGCGGCAATCGCCGTGATCACCAGCGGCACGGTGTTGGTCACATCCTGGGATGCTGCCAGCAGATCGGATGGCCGGACGACGTGATACAGCGCGTGGGGCCCGGTGAAGGCGAGGATCCCCGCTCCGGCAACCATTACGGCGTCTCGTCGCCGGATCAATGCACCAGCAGCGGCAAGGACTCCAACGGTGACCAGGCCTGCACCGGCATCGGATGCGAGGTGTTCGTTGAACGGCGGGAAGGCGGCGACGAGACGCGGTGCCCAGCCGGGAAACGTGTCGAACCAGTTCTGGGGCGCAACGAGCGCCCACAGCCCGATGATGAGGTTCGGGACGGCGATCAGCCAGAGCACGATCGGCACCCATGTTGGTGGCGACGGGGCAACTCGGGAGCGTTCAGAAATCTCGGTCACATCATTTCGACGATGCAGCGCGCCAGTTCGTGACATGTTCGATGAACCTTCGTGCCGAGATCACCACCGAGTTTCTCTGCGAGTATGTGGCGGTGGGATGGCAGGCACTCGAGCAATGGGGTGACGACGTCGCTCGGATCGAGCCGCTCGCAGGCGGAGTCGCCAACGACGTGTGGAGTGTTCGCGTCAACGGGCACGTCGCGGTCGGTCGTCTCGGCGCGAGGGACGATGCTGATCTCGCGTGGGAGACCGAGCTCCTCCAGCATCTCGACCGTCAGGGTCTGACGGTGCCGGTGCCGATCCCGACGTCGGACGGGCGGCTGTTCGCCGACGGTCTGGTCGTGATGACCTACGTGGAGGGCGGACCGCCCCAGACGGAGGCCGACTGGCGTCGAGTGGCCGACACGCTTCGCCAGCTCCATGGGTTGACAAAGGGCTGGCCTCAGCGCCCGGGTTGGCGATCTTCGACCGACCTCCTGCACGCGGAGACCGGGACGAAGATCGACCTCGGAGCGATGCCGCTCGAGGGCGTTGCTCGATGCCGAGCAGCGTGGGCGCAGCTCACAGGACGCCAGACGTGTGTCGTGCACGGCGATCCCAACAACATTGGCAACGTCCGCGTGACTGTGGATCGGGTTGCGCTGATCGATTGGGACGAGTCTCACGTCGACGTCCCCGACCTCGACCTCGTGCTGCCCCACAACGCCGCCGGTCTCGACGACAGGGCGCACGACATCGCCGCGCAAGCGTCGGCCGCATGGGAAGCCGCCGTCTGCTGGGAGGACGACTACGCAGTCAAGCGGCTCGCCGAAGTTCGAGCGGTCTGAGCGGCTCAGCGAATCGAGTGATTGCGCCTGAACCGGAGGCTCTCGACCCCGATTCTGTGGGGCAGGAACCCGAGGTTTGTTTTCAGGGCTTCCATGCGGCGGCGACGGCTTGGGCCACGCGAACCGAAACCGACTTGTCGAACACCGACGGCATGATGTTCTGTTCGTTGAGATCTTCCGGCGCGACCGAGGCAGCGATGGCTTCGGCCGCAGCGAGCTTCATCTCTTCGGTGATGTCGGTGGCGCCTGCGTCGAGCGCACCACGGAAGATCCCGGGGAACGCCAGCACATTGTTGATCTGGTTCGGGTAGTCGCTGCGTCCCGTCGCCATGATGCGAACGAGCCCCTCGACCTCCTCCGGACGAATCTCGGGATCGGGATTGGCCATGGCGAACACGATCGGGTCGGGAGCCATTGCCTTCACGTCATCGACGCTGAGCACTCCCGGTGCACTCACGCCGATGAAGACGTCGGCCCCGGCGATCACATCGCTCAGCGCTCCCATTTTGTCCTCGCCATTGGTGTGGGCGGCGAACCACTGCTTGGACGAGTTGAACGTCTCGCGACCCACGTAGATCGCACCCTTCGAGTCAACGCCGACAATGTGCTGCACACCCGCACCGAGCAGGATCTTGGCGATCGCCACCCCGGCAGCGCCCACACCGGAGAGCACCACGGAGATCTCGGTCATCTTCTTGCCGACCAGCTTCAGCGAATTCTCGAGTCCGGCAAGCGTCACCACTGCCGTGCCGTGCTGGTCATCGTGAAAGACCGGGATGTCGAGCCGACGCTTCAGCTCCTCCTCGACGTAGAAGGCGCCCGGAGCGGCAATGTCCTCCAGGTTGATCCCACCAAACGTGGGCGCGAGTCGAATGACCGTTTCGACGATCTCCTCGGGAGACGACACATCGAGGCAGATCGGAAAGGCGTCGACGCCGGCGAATTCCTTGAAGAGCAGCGCCTTGCCCTCCATTACCGGCATAGCCGCCTTGGGGCCGATGTTGCCAAGACCCAGCACTGCGGTGCCGTCGCTCACGATGGCCACCGTGTTCTTGCGGATGGTCAATTCGTTGGCAAGCGTCTCGTCAGCGGCGATCGCGTTGCAGACGCGGGCGACGCCTGGCGTGTAAGCCATCGAGAGATCGTCGGCGTCCCCGACCGCGCACAGAGACAGCACTTCGATCTTCCCGCCCTCGTGCATCCGGAAGGTGCGGTCCCACCAATCGCTGAGGGTCACACCATCCACGGCCTCTACTGCGGCGACGACCTCACCCTGGTGTTCGACACTGGCACAGTTCACCACCATCTCCCGTTCCAGGATCGGGCCTTTCGCCACGAATCCATCGACGGCAAAGATGTTGCCACCGGCGACACCGATGGCCGTGGTCAGCCGGCCGAGAATGCCAGGGCGGTTTTCGAGGACGACACGGATGGCAATCGAGTACTGGGTGGCGGGGACAGCGGCGGTCATCCCGAGAACGTACTCGCCCGCCGAGGCCGTCACCGCTCAAGATTTCCGGGCGACTGGCCGATGACCGGGTGTCGCCCAATCCGGCGACCCTGGAAGGACAACATGATCATTGCCACCCTCATCGCCGAGAAGGCTGCGGCCCTTGCCACCGTTGCCGTCCTCGGCACCACGACCGCTGCGGTGGCAACCGGCATGGTCTTGCTCGACGTCGACGAAGTTGAAACGACCGAGACCGTCGCTGTCGTTGTTGCTGCCGAAGAGCCGGAATCGACCGAGGAGACGCCCGTCGTCGATGAGGTCGAGGAGACCGTCGCAATCGCCGATGATTCCGAGGGAGTCGTCGAGGACACTGAGGCCGTTGAGGACGCAGAGGACGTCGGCCCGCTTGACGCCGAGGGCATCCCCTACGGCGAAGTGGCCTGCGCAGACGCACGCAACCACGGCGAGTACGTCTCGAGCGTCGCCCGCGACAAGGACCTCAAGGACGCCGAAGGCAATCGAGGCTCGATCGTGAGCCAGGCGGCCAAGACCGACTGCGGCAAGACCGACGACGAGTCCTCCGAATCGATGGACGACGACGACGACGAGACGTCCGAGCACCTCGAGGATTCAGACGACCTCGACGACGACTCTGACGACCACGACGACGACGACGACGACGACGACGATGATGACGATGATGATGACTCGGACCACTCAGGCAACAACGGCCGGGGGAACGGCAAGGGCAACGACAAGGACAAGGACAAGTAGTCGTCATCGCGGTCCGAGCGACGGCCCGCCTACTGCGGGCCGTCGCCTACCGCTCGGTTCAGCCCTCGGCTGCGGCCGGATTGTTGATGAAGTCCAGCTCCAACTGCCGGTCGATGCGGAACACACCGCCGACCCCTGCGTAATTCCCGTTCGACGCGAAACTGTTGACGGCGACGATGGTGTTGCCAGCCAACATCGGTCAGTCGGCCAGCTGTTTTCTGAGCCGCTCGACGGCCGCCGGCGTACGGGATCCCCACCAGAACAGGTCCTGGCCGTCGACCTCGATGATGTCCGCCCCGATCACCTCGAGTTCGGTGAGATGGTCAGTCGTGAACTCGTACGGCTCGGATGGGACCAGGACCAGATCGGGGCCCCGAGCGATCACCTCGTCGAGGTCGACCTCGGGGAAGTCGGTCGCCGCATCGGCGAACACATTGCCGACACCGATTGCCTGCAGCAGCGTGGACCCATAGGTCTCGGCACCGATGGACATCCACGGCCGCCGCCAGATCGGTACGAACGCTGATCGGGTGACGGCGACGGGGGCGGGCAGATTGATTGCCGGCGGGTCGACACCGACCGCTCGGGCGACGGCCGCCATCTCTGCGTCGAGGTCAGCAAGCGTGCGTACGTCGATCGCAACGACTGCGATGCCTCGCTGCTGCAGGACCTCCGCGTCCTCTCGCCGGTTCTCGACCCGGTCCATGAGCACGACGTCTGGGGCGAGTTCGACGATGGCGTCGATCTCAGGATTTTTCGTGCCGCCGACGTGGCGGAGCGACGGCTGCTCGCAGTACTTCGTGCACGCCACCGGCTCGACGCCCCACGCAAGCAGTGTCTCGGTGATGGATGGGACGAGGCTGACGGCGCGGATCACGACGACAGACGGGTCAGAGGCGGCGGAGGAGGTCGGCTTTCTTCTGAGCGAACTCATCTTCGGTCAACACTCCATTACGTCGCAGGTCGTCGAGTTTCTGGATCTGATCGGGAATGGAGACGGCCCCGCCGCCACCGAGGTTCTGACCGACCCGATCGAACTTGCGGTTCTCGTTGTTCTCCATCTGCCGATAGATCTCGTTCTGGACGTTGAGCGGGCGACGGATGTCGCTGAACTTCGAACTGCCCTGCTCACTCGCCGACTCGATTTCGAGATCCCCAGACCGAATCAATCGTTCCCACAGGTTCTGCCGAAAGAACACGGTGTTGACCCGTTCGAGCGGGATCTCGATGCCCTGTCGGGTGAGGACACCAGAGCGGCTGATGAGTCGATCCGTAGTAACGACGAAGTTCGTGGTCGCCCACACGACGTAGGTGAAGCCGAGCCAACCCAACGCCAGAAGGATCAGAATGCCGGCGACGATGCTCACACCCTCGGGTGCGCTGGTGGCCAACGCCAGAATGCCGATCGCCATCGCGACGAGCAGGGCGAGAATCGGTCGGACGAAATACCACCAGTGCGGTCGGAGGTCGAGGACGACCTCTTCTCCATTGGTCAGCTCGTTCCGAGGGTAGGCCACGCCGAAACACTACCCCTGATCCCGATGCCCGCCAGACGTAGCACGACGGCAGCGAACCGCCGTGCGGTGCACGATGCCGCGGTACAACGTTCACGGTGTCACTGGGCAACGGTACCTTGGTCTGGTGGATGCCGATGCCCTGCTTGCCGGGTTGAACGAACGCCAAGCCCAAGCGGTGACCGCCGAGGGCGGCCCGATCGTCGTTCATGCCGGAGCCGGATCGGGCAAGACACGAGTTCTGACCCGCCGAATCGCGTATCGAGTGATCGACGGGCAGACCGAGCCCGCACGAGTACTCGCCCTCACCTTCACGAGGAAGGCCGCAGGTGAGCTGCGTTCTCGGCTCCGCAGCAGCGGGCTGCGGGGCGACGTCGTCGCCGGCACATTCCACGGCATCGCCCTCACCCAACTCCGTCAACGTTGGGCAGAACGCGGCATCACGCCTCCCGCCATGCTCGAGAGCAAGTTTCGTTTCGTGTCCCAATTGGTGCGCCGCCAGCGAGGCGTCGAAATGCTCGATGTCGTCAGCGAGATCGAGTGGGCGCGAGCACGCCTCGTTTCACCAGAGCACTACGCAGCCGCCGCCGACCTGGCCGGCCGTACGCCGCCGATGCCGGCCGAACAGTTCGCCGAGTTGATGGAGCGGTTCCAACTCGAGAAACGCAAACGACGGGTGGTCGACTTCGATGACCTCCTGGCTCTGGCGATTCGGGATCTCCACGACGACGAGCACTACGCAGCCGGCGTGCGGTGGCGACACCGCCATCTCTATGTCGACGAGTTCCAGGACGTCAACCCCCTCCAGTACGAGTTGCTGAGAGCGTGGCGCGGCACGACCGACGACATCTTCATCGTCGGGGACCCGAACCAGGCGATCTACGGATGGAACGGCGCCGACCCGAACCTTCTGACGAACTTTGCCAAGCGCGAGCCCGGCGCCACCGTCATCCGACTACTCGACAACTACCGATCGACCCCTCAGGTGTTGACCCTGGCCAATGCGTCGCTGGAGGGCACGGGCGGCCAGCTCGTCCCCCACCGGCCCGACGGTGACGTGCCGACCCTGCGGTCATACGTCAACGACAACCAGGAAGCGGCAGGTATCGCTCTCGCAGTGAAAGAGGCGAAACACCCGGACACGAAGTGGGGCGACCAGGCGATCCTGGTGCGCACGAACGCACAGCTGGTTGCCATCGAACAGGCGCTGGCCGACGTCGGAATTCCGGTTCGGGTTCGTGGCGGGGCCGGCCCGCTCTCCACGCAAGAGGTGAAGAGCGAACTACGGGCGCTCGGCCGCGACGGCATCGACCTGCGCGAGTCGCTGGCCCAACTCGATGCTTCCCTCGACGCTGCGGTCACATCCGACGATGGCAGCGACCCTGACAACGACGATGCCCTCGGCGATCTGCTCGATCCGGGCGCCGGTTCTGCCTCAGGCGAGGACGTGGACGAGTCCGAGTCCTCGCGGCTGGGAGGAGCGGCTCCCTGGGCCCGGCCGTCGGCCGGAAAGGTGCGGGCGGTCAACATCAACGAGCAGGAGCGGCGCCAGAATCTGTCGGCCCTCAGCCGGCTCGTCCACGAGTACCTGGCGATCGACGCAACGCCGAGCGGACCCGGTCTGCTGGCCTGGATCGCCACCGTCCAGGCCAACGAGGTGGCCACCACAGCCGACGCGGTCGAACTGTCAACGTTCCACGGGGCCAAAGGCCTCGAATGGCCTGTCGTCCATGTCGCCGGACTCGAAAAGGGCTACGTCCCCATCGGTTATGCGAAGACAGGCGCGCAGCTCGCCGAAGAACGTCGCCTCCTCTACGTAGCGATCACCCGAGCCGAGAAGGAACTCCACCTGTCGTGGGCAGCGGAGCGAGTGTTCGGTGCGAAGTCGGTGAAACGCCACCCGTCGCCTCACCTCGACGCGATCCAGTCGGCGATCGACCATCTGCGACGCGGCCATCGACCCGTCGACTGGCGAGCCGAGATGGTGAAGTCGCGCGCTGCGATCCCGAAGAAGGGGCGAGGGTCGGCGTCAGACAAGAATCCGGTCGACGATCCACTGTTCGAGGCGTTGCGAGCGTGGCGGAGGGACAAGGCCCGGGGCGCCGATGTGCCGGCCTATGTGATCTTCAACGACCAGACGCTTCGAGCGATGGCCAAGAAGCGGCCCGGCAGCCGGGCGGCGCTGGCATCGATTTCGGGTATCGGCCCGGCCAAGCTCGAACGGTTCGGCACCGAAGTGCTTGCCATCGTGGCTGAACACCCCGACTGAGCAGTGGTCAGGTGAGCTCAGTACCCGTCGCCGTCCGGCAGTGCACTCGGCTCGACCGAGATCACGTGGACGCTGTACTCGTCGTCGATCGCTTCTGGGACCGGGTCGATGGTGAGCACGGTCGGGTGACCGTACGACTCGTCGAAGGTCACCTCGACGAGACCGCCCTGGTCGAGAGTGATTCTGGCCCGGTCGAACAGGTCAGCCACCGTGCGGAGCGGAATGCTGGTCAGCACCGTCTCGAGGATCGGTTCCGGGTAGTCCGCATCGACGACCTCACCGTTGACCACCTCGACCCGAACCGGGCCGGCCCCGACCGATGCTGATCCCACGAACTCGAACGTGATCTCATAGGACGAGCCGACCGCAGAGTCGAAGGTGCGCTCGGCCTCGTCGATCGCCAACACCGCCGCAGTCGTTTTGTCCTGGGCAGAATCGGAACCGCAGGAGGCGGCGAGAACCGCACATACCAGACCGGCACACATGCTGACGATCGCGAGGTGGGGGCGAGTCACATGCGGCGTGACGAGTCGAACCATCCCTCCATTATCGTACGGAATCATCGACCGGAGCAGGCGGGTACGGTTCCGACCATGGCGCGACTCGACGACATCGGTGAGCGGGACGGCTGGCGGTGCTGGCTCTGTGACGAGCCTGTCGACCCCGACCGCTCCGTGAATGACGACCGCGGACCGAGCGTCGATGGCCGAATGACAGCGAAGAAGGCCAAGAAGTCGGCCAAGAAACGTGGCGGTGAACCGGTCGAACGGCTCGCTCACCGGGCTTGCAACACCGGCAAGGGCAACGTCGACGCCGTCGTGCCGTGGAGCGACGAGCTGTTCGTCATCGATCCTGTTCCCATCATCGCCACGATCGACCGCCTGGCGGCCAAAGGCGGCCGTGAGGCCATGTGTCGCTGCCTCTCCGAAACCGACGCCGACGCCACCGCCCTTTGGTTGATCGACCGAATCTCTCGACTCGATCCCGAACTGACCCTCACCTCGGACGTGCAAGAGGGCGGCGGTCAATACGTGGTCTCGTTGTACGCCTGAACAATCGCATGACCGGGCGACCCTGGCGAGCGCTCACACCGGACGGGCGTCAGGGATGATGGCCACCACCACGGTCTGCGTGGCGTTGCGCAAGACGTACTCGACGTTCTGTCCGAGGAACGGGCGGCCCTCAAGGCGGCGCAGTTCGGCACCGAGGACGATCAGGTCGCTGTCGGACTGCACGGCCTGGCGAAGAATTTCTTCGCCGGCCGACACCGAGAACCGCACCTCGGTCCGGTAGTTGGCCCGCAGTTCCTGAGCGTGACGGGCTGCCTGTTCGAGCACGCGGTTGGCGACGTCGGCGCCGTCTTGTTCTTGGGTCGAGGCCCGCGATCGATAGAGGATGCCGCCACGCCCACCTTCGTCCGGCGAGTACACGATGTGGCTGAGCAGCAGCTCGGTGCCGAGCCGGTTCGACATGTTGCCCGCAAGCTCCTGCGCCGCACGCGACGACTGGCTGCCGACGACGGGCACGAGCGCCCGAGCGAAGATGCCGGGCAGGCGACCATGTTGATTCCGAGCGCCGCGAACCAACACGATGGGGATGTGCAGCTCAGCGAGGATCTCGTCGACGAGGTGGGACACGAACGAGCCGTCGGTGCCGCCTTCGTCGACACCCACCACCATCGCTCCGTATCCGAGCTTCGACTCGGCGATCATCTGTTCGGCCACGGCCTCGGTGGTGGCACTCTGGAGATCGACCTCGCGCCCGTAGAGCACGTTCTCTATCGGCTCGAGGTCGGGGGCGACATCGCCGTCGAGGATGCCGAGCACGGTCGCCGGGATCGACTCCGGCCAGACGAGGTGCGCGACCTGAGCGGCAACGATCGAGCTCGGCTCCCCCTTCGACGGCAGCAGCAGCCTGCCGTTGCGCACGATGAGGTTCTTCTCCATTGCTTCTTCCTGGGCGAGGCGCTCACGCTCGGCGGTCGAACCGGCGAGGTCCTTGCTGAGCATGCGCACCCCGACCGATGCGAAGAGTGAGGTGACCAGCGGGATCATCACGATCATCGTGAACGAGGTCTCGTTGAAGACGCCGAGCGACAAGCCGACGGTGGCGATGATGATCTCGAGGGCTCCTCGTGCGTTGAGGCCGGCGCCGAGGACCATCCCCTCCCTGACGGTCAGACCGGCAGCTCTGGCACCCAGGAACGAACCGATGAACTTCAGCCCGAGGGCGACGGCCAGGAGCAGGCCACCCCAGACCAGAGCCTCGCCGCGGAGCAAGCCGAGGTCGAGGCGAAGGCCCGCCGTCGCGAAGAAGAGCGGAGCGAAGATCACCGAGGTGAGGTCTTCGATGATGTGCTGGCTCTCGACCTGCCGGTAGCGGGAGCGAGCCAGAACGACGCCGGCGACAAATGCGCCGAGCACAGCTTCGACACCGAGCCACTGCGTGATCACCCCGAAGGCGAGCATGGCGCCGATCATCACCGTCAGCGATCCCTGGATGTTGGCACCGTCGCGCCTGATGTAGCGCAACGACGTGTCGACGGCCCTTTGACCGATCGTGAGCGAAGCGATCAAGAAGGCAGCGAGTCCGGCGATGGTGAGCAGGACGCCGACCACGCTCGCTTCACCCGCAGCAAGGCCGGCGATGACACCAAGGATCACCCAACCGACGAGATCGTTGGCCATACCGACCGCAACCGTGATCTGACCGACGTCGCGCCGCATCAGATTGAGGTCGCCGAGGATCTTGGCGACGACGGCCAGAGCGGAGACGGCAACGCTGACACCGATGAACAACGTGAAGACGAGCCGGGTCGCCTCGTCGCCGTAGAACGTCTCGGGGATCTGCGAGCCAACGACCAGGCCGCCGGCCAGCGGCACGACCAGGCTGCCGAGCGTGACCAGCGCCGCGGCCCGACCGAGCCGCTGGATGAGCGAGAGATCGGTCTCGAATCCGGCGACGACGAGCAGGAACGCAGCGCTGAACCAGCCGACCGAGAGCAACATCGCCGATTGGACCTCGGAGTCGGGCAGGAACCATTCGAACCCGCCCTCCCAGACGGCGCCGAACAGTGAGGGCCCGAGCACGACGCCGGCGGTGAGCTCGCCGACGACCGACGGCAGACCCAACCGACGAGCACCGGCCCCGAGGAGCCGAGCCGTGGTGTAGATGATCAGCAGCTGCGCCCAGAAGACGAGCAGTTCATGATGGTCGAGGCTGGACAGCATGGTTCAGTTGGCTCCGTCGCGGTGCACCCGCATGGCGGCAATGGCAGAGAAGTCGATACTGATGAACAAGGCGGACGACTCGGCGCACAGCGTCTCGCCGTCGAACAGACGACCAGACGTCCGGATCTTGCGGCCCTCCACCGAGTCGAGCGTCGACTCGAACCTCAGCGGGGTGTGGAGCGGCGTGGGGGCCCGATACGAGACGTCGAGATGCGCGGTCATTCCGGGCGAGCCCGACATCGCCTGCGTCGCACCGAGCAGCTCGTCGAAGGCGGCCGCCACGATGCCTCCGTGTACATGACCGGGCGGACCTTCGTAGGCGTGCCCGAACGTCACGTCTGCCCGAACCATCGGGGTGTCACCGCTCGTGTCGATCGAGAACTCCATCGGCGGCGCCAACGGATTGGCTCGACCCAGGAGCGGGCTGAAGTCGACATGGCCGGAGGGAGGCGCAGCATCGTCACTCCCGGCGAACGATTGATGCCCGTCGCCGACGATCGCATTCGCCGCCTCTCCATAGGAGTCGTAGCGGCGACCGTGCTCGAAACGCCTGAGCCGGCCGGCGACATGTTCGAGCTCGCCGGCGATCGCCACCAGATCGTCGGTACCGGCTCGGGTGTCGACCAGACGGTCGATGATCTCGCGCAACACATCACCAACTTCCCATGATGCCCGACGGCGAGGATCGAGACCGGATCGGTCACCGGACGCAAAGAAGCTCAGTGCGGCGTCGGCATCGACCGGGAAATCCATCGGCATTCAGGCCGCCTCGGTGGCTGCCGGCGCGGTTGCATCGCGGTACACGGCGACCACGGGACAGTGGTCGCTCGGCTTCGTTCCCTTTCGACCGTTGCGGTCGACGACGTCGAACACGGAACGGTCGGCCAGCGACCGACTCGACAGGACGTAGTCGATGCGCATGCCTTCCCGCTTGTGGAAACGGCCGGCCTGATAGTCGTAGTAGGAGAACAGCTTCGGGCCGGGGTGCCGAGCACGGAACGTATCGAACAGGCCCCATTCCATGATGTTGTCGAGCGCGGATCGCTCCGGCTCGGTGACGTGGGTCGAACCCTCGAACAGCGAGCGGTCCCACACGTCATCGTCTGTGGGAGCAATGTTGAAATCGCCCGTGACGATGACGTCTGTCTCCGGCGTGGTGGTCAGCTCGAGGTGACGACGGAGCCGATCCAGCCAGGAGAGCTTGTAGTGGTAGTGATCGTGTCCGACCTCTCGACCGTTGGGGACATAGACACTGTGCATCCGCACACCGCCGCATGTCGCCGAGATGAGCCTGGCGTCCACATCCGGTTCGATCCCGTCGGCAAAACCGTCGATCGGGTCCTCGATGCCGACCTTCGACAGGATGGCCACGCCATTCCACCGACCCTCACCGTGGTGCACCGATTCGTAGCCGAGCGCAGAAAAGGCCAGCGCCGGGAACGCCTCGTCAGCCAGTTTGGTCTCCTGGAGGCACAGCACGTCTGGCCGCACCTGGGCCAACCAGTCCTCGACTCGAGGGAGGCGGACGTTCAGCGAATTCACGTTCCATGTTGCAACGAGCACGGCCCAGACCCTAGTAAGCGGTGGTGCGCATCACGGTGTGGAACGACTACATCTGTCCCTGGGCGTACGCGGCCAGACCTCAGACGGCATGGCTGGAGGAACAAACCGCAGACCAGGACGTCGAAGTCGTCACCAGGAGCTTCGAGCTGCATCCCGATCTCCCGGCCGAGGGCAGACCCTTGCGACTGGGCGGTCGGCTCGATCAGGTTCTCGACCACATCGCTCTCGAGTGTGAACGTCGAGGCCATCCGTTCGTGAAGCCGGAGCGAACCCCGAACTCGCGGCGGGTCCTGGCACTCGCCGAATTGGTACAAGCGAGGCGATCGGACGCCTTCTCCGATTTCGACCACAGCGTTGCCCATGCCCATTGGGTCGAGGGCCGACCGATCGATGACGACGCAGTCCTCGCCGACCTCCTGCACGACTCTCGCATCGATTCGAGCCTGATCGACGAGATCGAGGACGAGGGCATGAAACTGCTCGCCTCCGCTCGTCGCGACGCCATGGATGTCGGTGCAACAGCGACCCCGTCGTGGCAGATCGGGGACCTGGTGATCACGGGCCTCCATGACGATGCGCAGTTCCGACGCTGGATCGGCCGGATATTGGATCGATCGGCCTGAGGACGAGATGGCGGCGATGTAGGCTCCACGACCGTGGCTTCCACATCTGAGTACTCGGGTCCGAACGACTGGCTGATCGAAGAGATCCGCCAGCAGTACCTGGCCAACCCCCGCTCCGTCTCTGCCGAGTGGAGGGCAACCTTCGAAGGAACAGCCCCACCCATCACCCCCACCACCCTCGCGCCACCTTCGGCCGCGCCACCCACTCCTGCCACGAGCGAAAGCAACGGAACTGCGGCGCTCCCCCCAGCCCCGGCAGCCCAGGTCGAGCACGGCAACGGAGACCGAACTGCGGCGGCACTCGCCACCGCGCCGAGCGCGCCCCAGCAGCCGGCCCCCACGACGAGCGCGCCGCCGGAGCCGGTGACTGCGGAGCGAGGACCCGGCGAAGCCGCCGCAGCAAAGCGGGCACCGGTGGAGGCGGCGGGCTCGGCGAAAGCGCCGGCGAAGGAAGAAGAGGGCGAGCTCCTGCGAGGCGTCTCCGCCCGCATCGTCGCCAACATGGAGTTGTCGCTGTCGGTCCCCACCGCCACGAGCTTCCGAGAAGTGCCATCCAAGCTGCTCGAGATCAATCGCAAGGTGCTGAACAACCATCTGGTCCGGGTGCGAGGCGGCAAGACGAGCTTCACCCACCTCATCGGCTACGCCATCGTGCGAGCGATCGCCGACGACGTGCCGGCGATGAACAACGTCTATCGCGAGGGCGCTGACGGCAAGCCCCGCATCATCAGGAACGATCACGTCAACCTCGGCATCGCAGTGGACCAGCAGAAGTCCGACGGCACCCGGGCACTGATCGTTCCCGTCATCAAGAGCGCCGACGAGATGAACTTCGCCGAGTTCGTCGACGCGTATGAAGCGCTGATCCAGAAGGTGCGCAACAACAAGATCGTTGTTGACGACCTCATGGGTGCCAACGTGAGTCTCACCAACGTCGGCACCATCGGCACCGTTCAGTCGGTCCCCCGCCTGATGCCGGGCCAGGGAGTGATCGTCGGCGTCGGCCGTATGGGTTTCCCGACCGCCTTCCAAGCTGCCGATCCGAAGATGCTTGCCCAGATCGGCATCTCCAAGGTGATGACGATCAGCTCCACCTACGACCACCGCATCATCCAGGGGGCCGAGTCCGGCGTCTTCCTCAAGCGCGTCCACGAGCTCCTGCTCGGCGAGGACGACTTCTACCAAAGGGCCTTCAGTGACATGTCCGTCCCCTACGAGGCGGTCAAGTGGCGCGACGACCATGGTGCCACCCAGGACGGCGACGACGAGGGGGCGATGGCCAAACAGATGGCCGTCAACACCCTGATCAACCAGTACCGGGTCCGCGGCCACCTCATCGCGAACACCAATCCGCTGAGCGACGGCCCAGCTGACATGCATCCCGAACTCGACCCAGCGTCGTTCGGCCTGACGATCTGGGACCTCGATCGTGAGTTTCTCACGGGAATCTCGACCGGCGTCTACGCCTCGGTCGGTGGCGCTCCCCAGAAGATGAAGCTGGGCGACATCCTCGGCGTCCTGCGCGATGCGTACTGCCGGTCGATCGGCATCGAGTACATGCACATCGCCGAGCCGGAAGAGAAACGCTGGATCCAGGAAAAGGTCGAGGGCAATCCGTTCTCGCTGACTCGCGACGAGCAGCATCACGTTCTCGAACGGCTCAGCGCCGCTGAGGCGCTCGAGAAGTTTCTCGCCACCCGTTACGTCGGCCAGAAACGATTCGGGATCGAGGGCACCGAGAGCGCGATCCCCATCCTCGACGCGCTCCTCTCTTCGGCTGCCGATGTCGGTCTCGAGCGGGCGATCCTCGGGATGGCCCACCGTGGACGTCTCAACATCCTGGTCAACATCATGGGCAAGCAGCACCATGATCTGTTCACCGAGTTCGAAGGGAACGTGTCGTCAGACGACATCCAGGGGTCGGGCGACGTCAAGTACCACCTCGGGTTCACGGGCACCCACATGAGCCCGGCGGGGAACGAAGTCGCCATCGAACTGGCCGCCAACCCGTCGCACCTCGAAGCCGTCGACCCGGTCGTCGTTGGCATGGCCCGCGCCTACATGGATCAGTCGGACAGTGGAAATTATCCCGTGCTGCCGATCCTGCTCCATGGTGACGCCGCCTTCGCCGGTCAGGGTGTCGTTCCGGAGACGCTCAACCTGAGTCAAGTCAAGGGATACAAGGTCGGCGGCACCGTTCACCTCGTCATCAACAACCAGTTGGGCTACACCACGGCGCCACATCACTCGCGCAGCTCGGTGTACTCAACCGATGTCGCCAAGATGGTGCAAGCACCGATCCTGCACGTGAACGCCGACGATCCCGAGGCATGCGTACGAGTGGCGGAGCTCGCCTTTGCCTTCCGGCAGGAGTTCAACAAGGACGTCGTGATCGACATGATCGGCTATCGCCGGCATGGTCACAACGAGGGCGACGATCCCAGCTACACCCAGCCGATCATGTACCGGAAGATCGGTGAGCGAGCATCGGTCCGCACGCTCTACACCCAGGCATTGATCGATCGTGGCGACATCTCGGTCGCCGAGGCAGAGTCGGCCCTCGACTACTTCCAGGATCTGCTGCAGACGGCGCTCGACGACACTCGCGGTGGCGCGCCCGAGCCGGGCATTCTCGCCAAGCCGTCGCCTCCACCGGTTGGTGTGCTCCCCCATGTCGACACCAGCGTCGACCGTGAGGCCATCGATGACGTGTACGCCGCCATGTCATCCGTGCCGGAGGGCTTCACCGTGCACCCGAAGCTGGCGAAGCAGTTCGTCAACCGCGACAAGTTGCTCGCCACGGGCGTCGTCGACTGGGCGCTCGGCGAGGCGTTCGCCCTCGGCACTCTGTTGCGGGAGGGGACATCGGTCCGGCTGGCCGGCCAGGACTCGCGACGCGGCACGTTCGCCCACCGCCACGCAACGCTGCACGACTACCAAACCGGCTACGAGTACACGCCTCTCGCCGAACTGGCGCCGGACGGCACCGATCTGTGGATCTACGACTCCACCCTCTCGGAATACGCCGGGCTCGGTTTCGAGTACGGCTACTCCCTGGCCAACCCGCGAGCCCTCGTGATGTGGGAAGCGCAGTTCGGCGACTTCGTCAACGGTGCCCAGATCATCATCGACCAGTTCCTGGTCGCAGCCGAGGACAAATGGAAGGAGAACACCAGCCTGGTGATGCTCCTCCCCCACGGCTACGAAGGCCAGGGCCCTGAGCATTCGTCCGGCCGACTCGAGCGCTTTCTGCTGCTGTGTGCCGAGGACAACATCCAGGTCGCCAACGCCACGAGCGCAGCGCAGTTCTTCCATCTGCTGCGACGCCAGATCGTGCGCGAAGTCAACAAGCCTCTGGTCGTGTTCACGCCGAAGTCGGGACTGCGGGCCAAATGGTCACGGTCGCCGATCGAAGAACTGCTCACCGGTTCTTTCCAGGAGGTGCTCGACGATCCCGGTATCTCCGACATCTGCGACCCCTCCGAGGTCCAGCGCGTCGTGTTCGCGAGCGGAAAGGTCGGGACCGAGGCGCTTGCGCACCGGAACGAGATCGGAGTGCCGGTCGCGTTGGTGCGAGTCGAGCAGCTCTATCCGTGGCCGTTCGCCGATGTCGCCGCCGTGCTCGATCGCTACTCGAACGCGAAAGACATCGTCTGGCTCCAAGAGGAGCCGGAGAACATGGGCGCGTGGAACTCGGTGAAGGGTCGGCTCTACGAGACTCACGGCGACACGCATTCCATCCGTCGGGTGAGTCGAACCGAGTCCGGCAGCCCGGCGACCGGCTCCGCCGCGATCCACAAGCAGGAACAAGCCGAGCTCATGGACCGCGCCTTCAAGCTCTGACCCTCGCGATCGTCAGGTGAGGGTCATGTCGAGGTGACCTTCGAGTTCGACGATCGCGGACGCCGCATCGATCACCTTGATGGTGGTCATGCCCATTGCCTTCGCCGGCTTCAGGTTGACGCCGAGATCGTCGAGGAACACGCACCGTTCGGGCGGCGCATCGACCAGATCGAGCGCGATCTCGTAGAACCCGACCTCGGGCTTGCGGACGCCGACCCGACTCGACTCGACCACGTGGTCGAACAACGCCATGACCTCGTCGACATCGGGTCGGCCGGAGCCACCCGCAACGTCGGCATCAGCGTTGGAGCCACGAAAGTTGTTGGTCAGGCAGGCTGTGACATACCCCGCGGCCGAAACCCGCCGGAGGACCTCAACCATCTCGGGCCGTACCGATCCCTTGATCAGCTCGAGGATCACTCGACCGTCGACTTCATGACCGAGCGCCGCCGCCTCGCCCTCGAAGCGTTCGACGAAACCGGCGACGTCGACGTCACCACGCTCGAAGAGCGCCCAAGCGTTTCGATCGGGATTAGTCGAGTTGATAGTGCGGATCAGGTCGACCGGGAGACCCCTCTCGCGCTCGTAGGCTGCGAATGCTTCGAACGGCGAGGTGAGTATCACTCCACCGAAATCGAACAGAACCGCGTCGAAAGGCTTCGTTGTGTCTGGCACCGGCCGATCCTAGAGGAACTCCCGAGGCCGTCAGGCCGAGGAGTTCCCCCGGTCCCCTGTTTTGGGCCAGAAGCCTGCTTCACTAAGGAACTCATGTCCGCACCCAATCGCCATCTCGTAGTTGATGGCTCCAACATCGCCACCGAGGGCCGCAACCTGCCGAGCCTTCAACAGCTCGACGACGCCGTACAGGCGGTGATGGAAGAGCGCTCCTTCGACTCGATCACCGTGATCGTCGACGCGACGTTCGCCCACCGCATCGATGACGACGAAAAGCCCGCCTTCGAAGAAGCCGTCGATGCCGGTGAAATCATCATGCCCCCCGCAGGAGTCGTCGGCCGCGGCGATGCCTTCATTCTGCAGGTCGCCGAGAAGGCGAACGCGACCGTCATGTCGAACGATTCCTTCCAGGAGTTCCACGGCGAGCACGAATGGCTCTTCGAGGAGGGGCGCCTGCTGGGCGGCAAGCCGATCGAACACGTCGGCTGGGTCTTCGTCGATCGTGTCCCGGTACGAGGACCTGCGAGTCGTCGCTCGGTTCGGGAAGCGAAGGACGGCGGACGCAGCGCAAAGCCGACAAAACGTGCCACCGCCAAGCGCGGCAGCCGCAAGACCTCATCGGGGGAGAAGCTCGAACCGTTGGGCGCACCGAAGTCCCCGCCCCCCGCAAAGAAGTCGTCGGAATCAGAAGCGGCTCCCAAGAAGTCCCGCAGTCGCGGACGGTCGAAGAAGAAGGTCGACGAACCCGCAACCCCCGCTTCTGACGAGGCGAGCGGCGCGAAGTCATCCAGTAGTTCATCGAGGAAGCGGTCGGGACGATCTTCGAGCAAGGTCGACGAGCTCAACGACCCGAAGACCTTCCTCGCTTTCGTGAGCAGCTACAACATCGGCGACAACGTCGACGGTGAAGTCGAGACGTTCTCGTCCCACGGCTGCTACGTGCGAGCCGCAGGTGCACAGTGCTATCTCCCATCGAACTCGATGGGCGAGCCGCCTCCACAGAAGGCGCGCGACGTTGTGTCGCGGCAACAGACCGTCACCGTTCGCGTCGTTTCGCTCGACGCCGAGCGGCGCGGAATCAACGTCGAACTCATCGACGTTGGAGCAATGGTTGGTGACGATGCCTCACGCCAACCGAATCACGCCGAGACTGACTCGGTCGGAGAGGCACCCCCCACAAGGAGCAAACGCCACATGGCAACCAAGAAAGCTGCAGCCAAGAAGGCCGCAGCAAAGAAGGCACCCGCCAAGAAAGCCGCAGCAAAGAAGGCACCCGCCAAGAAAGCCGCAGCAAAGAAGGCACCCGCCAA